>Ga0268251_10000087_pt1 | contig 59385 bp, 50 predicted proteins | sample AgamicAsMae_FD_200527 | JGI IMG/M metagenome (GOLD analysis project Ga0268251, IMG submission 200527) | Agave microbial communities from Guanajuato, Mexico - As.Ma.e (v2) (version 2) | ecosystem: Host-associated > Plants > Phyllosphere > Phylloplane/Leaf | place: Guanajuato, Mexico | collected... | reverse complement strand
AATGATAAAATAGTGGTGCCCATTAAGGTCCTTCTTTCTAATGGAATGTTGTGGTAACACCATTAAAGACCTTGATGAGTTTTTCTGTCCACTTAAATGTTCAACTTAAATTTTACAATCTGCCATTTATTAATAACTTACCAGCCAACACCATCAGTTAAGAACCATCAATCTGAATCTTTTTTAATAAGTACCATTAGCGGGTTCAAATATGTGCTCGAACACAAAAAATTACTTCTATATATGACTTCCATGGGTATTTTTAACTTTGTGTGCGCTGGCTTCCTACTCACCACACCTTATATAAGTAGCCACTACTTTTCCAAAATCACTTCTAGTTATAGTTTGTTTTTGATCTGTGCAGCTGTCGGTGGTCTGGTAGGCGGTCTGTGGTTAACAGTACAAAAACAAAAAATTTCTTCAAATCGTATTTTTGCTGAACAAATCTGTTATGGTATTATTCTTATTCTAGGTAGCCTAAAATTTTCGATATATAGTTGGATTATCATTGCACTAGTATATGGTTTGATACAATCACGTTTCTTTGGCAGTATGATTACTTTTATTCAAGAAGAAACGGACATCTCATTTTTGGGAAGAATTTTTGGACTTACATTTCTATTTTTTGATGGCATTCAACCGGTAGGTTCATTTATTTTTGGCTTTTTTGTAAGCACTTGGGGTAGTTGGACCTACAGTGTTTTAGGTAGTTTAACTTTATCACTGTTCGGCCTCATTTATTTTTTTAACCGTAAAACTTTTGAATAATTATTCGAAAGTTTTTTTATATTAACTTAAAATGTTTTAAGCCTTCCAAAACGCCATTATCTGTTTTTGCAACATAGCTAGATAACTTCTTTAATTCCGCTGTAGACTCTTTCATAGACATCCCATAATTCACCGTTTTGAACATGGAAATATCATTGTTTTGATTACCAAATGCATAAGTTGTCACCCTACTGTCACTAACCTTTTCTAGCAACAAATTAATTGCTTGCCCCTTAGAAACTCCTTTAGGTAGGATATCGATGGCCAACGGCGCATAGCGTTCAATATCTGAAACTGCAATAATTTTCTCTCTAATGACCCTCTCGGTTTTGGCGTTTAAATATAAATTCATAAAGTTAACAGGTTGTTCTACAAAAAACTTCTCATTGAACTCGATATCCATACTGCCCATACTTCTCATATGTTGTTGCACGATAGGATTATCCATTGTTAGAGCAAAACCGTTCCGGTTAAAAAAACCTGTACCAATATTGTACTCATTGGCTATTGCTAATATATGCTGAATTTCAACAATCGACATAGTCGCATTTTGAATTAGCTTTCCTTTGAATTTGACATAGCAACCATTAGACAGAATGTAATTTTCTACTTCTAAAAACGTCAGTAAATGCTGTACCTCGTAAAAACTTCTGCCCGTTGCTATAACAGGTTCAATTTCATTCTCACGCATGCTTTGAAACGCTTGTTTGATCTCCAAAGAGACATGTAAATCGCCACCTGAACAAAGCGTCCCATCTAAATCAAAAAAAGCAATTTTTCTCATCATCTTTTACCTCTTCGTATTCTCTTAATGTTTTTTTATTGCTCTTTTCAATATAACAAAAATATTGAGTTTTGAATTTTACGTTATTTTTCAGCTATTACTCTGTCGAAATCAAAAACAACAAAAAAGAGGAAAGAATCAGCGTACAGTAAAAACGCTAAACCTTTCCCCTCGGATTTTTTATATCAATAGGTGCCTTTTGAATATTTCAAAAGATGGAGCCCTCGGTCACTGACCATATTGCGGAACCCTAGCTCCAGTTTTCCAGTTCGTTTGTAATTATATCATATAAATGTAACTTTTGTTGTTCTTCTTATACAAGGTCTTCAATCAACCGGAAAAAGCAATAGCTAACCAAAAAAGCTTAAATTTTCAAATCAACCTGTGGTAGCTTTTTAAATACTGGAACAAGAACTAATGCAACGATTAATCCCATCACTGCTTGTGCGATATTCCCGATAATTGACGCCAATCCCGCTGTCCAATTATACAACATAGCACCAGCTAACATGTACCCAACCACCATAATAAATGATCCAATAATTAAGCCAATGACTTGGCCGGTAATATGTTTCTTATAGCCAAAATAGCCCACGATTAATCCTTCTATCCCATGAATAATTAAAGAAAAAATCATCCACTGTGGATAACCAGCAAGCAAATCTAACAGCAGACCGCTTAAGCCACCGACGATCAATCCACTACGTGCACCACCAAGCAGGGCAGCTAAAAATATCCCAGCTTCAACCAAGTTAACAAATCCATTTGTCGCTGGGACAGGTATCTTAACAATGTAAGATAATGCAATATTGAAAGCAATGATGGTTGCTAAAATAGTGATCTGCTTTGTATGATTTTTTTGTTCTATCATATTATTTGTTTCCTTTTATTTTAAATAAATATCTTTTTATACTTCAGTCAGATAGTCGCACAATTTCACTTTTCTTTAATTGTGTCACTAACTTTGGCTTGCAAGCGAGGTACTACCTCTTTTTCAAACCAAGGATTACGATTAAGCCAAATATTATTCCTTGGCGATGGGTGAATGATAGGAAAATATTTTGGCAAATAAGATTTATAATTTTTAACAACATCAGTTATTTTCTCTGTGCGAGCCAAGTGTAGATAGTATTTTTGAGCATATGACCCGATTAAAACAATCAACTGCAAATTAGGCATTGAAGCAATAAGCTTTGGATGCCACTTTTTTGCTATACTACCACGCGGTGGCTTATCACCTGATTTTGCTTTCCCCGGGTAATAAAAGTCCATCGAAATAAATCCAAAATTACCAGAATCGTAAAATTGTTTTCTATCAACATCCAACCATTCGCGTAGTCTATCTCCAGAAGCATCATTCCACATGATTTCTGTTTCTTGCACTTTTTTACCAGGAGCCTGACCAATAATCAGAATTTTCGCGCTCTTAGGTGTGTAAAATACAGGATTTAAGCCTTTTTCTGTGTAAGTTAAATTATCCTTATCTGCTTTAATGTCCTCAAAGATAGTCATGTATTTCTCCCATTTGTTATGAATTACATAATCTAACTTTATATTACCATATTAATAGCATCCAACTGTGTTAAAAATCTATTTTAGAAAATGGGAGGCCGTCTAATTGGTCCAAATTGTGCGATGTCATAACCACTGTTTTTTCATTATTTACAACTAAAGCTGCAATAAGCTTTAATATAATTTTAGCGTTTGTAGTATCTACCCCGCTTGTCGGTTCATCAAAAATATACAATTTTTTATTGAGTAGACACTGTCCATAAGTCAACACAATTTTTCTTTCTCCACCAGAAAGTTGGCCAACTTTTAAATGCCAGATACTGTCTAAAACTGTCTGCTTAATTTTTTTAAAGCTTTCATTATCTTCTAACAACGAATTACCGAATCGACGATACATTTCAATAGTTTGTTTGACGGTTAGTGTTGGAAAAAAATGTATGTTCTGAAGTTGGTAAGCAATATCGCGTTGGGCAGGAACACCAATTTTTTCTCCAGTCGCTGTCTTGGGCCCGACACCAGCAAGAAAATCTAAAAAAGTAGTTTTTCCAACACCGTTACCACCGGAGATAATATTTATTTTATCTTCGGCTAATATAACATCAAGATTTTTTGCAAGAATCCTTTTCCCAAAATGGAGTGAATATTTTTTTATTTGCATAACTTACTCTCCCCGCTTAGACTCGATCGGCCACTGCATTTACTGATAATTTTGAAATAGAGTACCAACCAATTAAAACATAAATAAGTGTGACTAATAGACAAACGACAATCTCCGAATAATACAATTTAGCATTAAATAAAAATAATAGCACTTGATAGCTCACTTCAGTAATATATGAAAGCGGATTAATTAGCGAAGTAAAGGTAGTAATTAAGTTTTCCCTATTGTTTGGAACATGCATCCCAATAAATAGACCAAATAATAATATACTCACCAGGATATTTATTGACTCTATTTTAATTTTAAGCATAAATAATATGCTACCAGCAAAAGCAATCGGTAATGAAACAACGATAGAAGCCATTATGCCAGCTAATAATAGCTTTATGCTCCAATAATGAGCAGTAAACATGACCACAAAATTAAAGATCAGTAATTCAATATTCAACACTAATAACTGGACAAGAAAATTAGCACCCAGTATTTTGTATTTAGATCCGACAATGAAGAAAGTTTGTTTGTAAAATCCGCTTTCCCTTTGAGATATCATCCCAACAATCACATTATTTAAAATTGTGACTAAAATGATGTAAGCCCAAAAATAACCAATGACCTTGAAAGTTTCGTGGTTAAACGTCACGCTGTCACGCATGAAAGAATTGATATTTATATATAGAAAATAAATAGTCGGAATAACCAAATTAAAAATAAAAACAAATTTGTTGCTCAGCATATTAACCCAATATACGCTGGATAAGTTTTTAACATCGTCCATTACTCTTCCCCATAACTGTTATAAATTCTAAAAAACAAGTTAAACTCTTTTCATTATATATTAATTAGCTAAATGTGTAAATCATAATAAAAAGCTACCGCTATCCTAAACAAAAGTAAGAATAGTAGCAACTTGTATGCTTCGATATTTTAAAGTAGTTAATCTTTACTTAAATCAATTAAAATCTTGGCCTGCGATTTATCGCTTGTTAATGACTCAAAACCATCAGAAACAATACTGTCCAATGAAATTGTATCCGTAATAACTGGTTCTACATTTATTTGCCCACTGCTAACAAGAGCAACAGTTTGTTGGAAAGTTTCTTTTGAATAAGCAATTGTTGTGGTCAGTTTAACACCTGCATTCATCAATTGCATTGGGTTAAAGCTGATTGGCTTTGCAAAAATTGAAACAATAACGACACTTCCGCGCGGACGTGTTGCATCTATTGCTTGTTCAAAGGTTGGTTGTACCCCGGCAACTTCAAATGATGCATCCGCTCCACCAGGAATAATGTTCTTAATAGCTGCAATAGTGTCTGGCACTTGACTTGGATTAATCACGTCTGTTGCGCCCATTTCAAGCGCTTTTCTCAAGCGAACTTCTGACAAATCTACAGCCACGATTTTAGTAGCCCCTGCCGCCTTCGCAGCAGCAGCAACTAATACACCTATTGGTCCAGCACCAAAAATCACAACTTTTTCGCCAAATCGAAGATCAGCCTCTTTGATAGCTTGGACCGCAACTGCAGTTGGCTCAATAGTAGCTGCTAATTTCAATGAGAATTCTTCAGGTAAATGATATAAGTTATCTTCTGGTACATTCACGTATGATGTAAAGCCACCATCCGTGCTTAAACCAATAAAGCTATAGCCATCGTAAACATCCAAATCATCAGAAGAAATTCCCTTTGTGACAGTTGGATTAATTGAAACGTGATCCCCAACTTTAAAATTAGCCACATCAGGACCTACTTTTTCGATAACGCCAGAAAACTCATGTCCCATCGTTAATGGTGCTTGACCGCCAGTCAATTCATCTGGTTGATCAACGGGAATAAATACAGGACCCTCAAGGTACTCGTGTAAGTCGCTGCCACAAATCCCAGCATAAGCAACACGCACTACTACCTCATTAGATTTTGTTGGTTTGAGTTCAACATCCTCCACACGAACATCTTTAACGCCATGCCATACAGCTGCTTTCATTTTTTCTCCTTCTGACTATCAGTTTAAATTTTGGAAGACATAAATTATCTTTATTATATTATATGTCAACGCTTACAATTTGTGTATATAAATTTCATTGTTTTTTTGTATAAAACATATAAATTTGTACAACACAACTAAGTAATTCTATGGTAAAAATCAATACTCGTCCTCTAGATTGTCTTTTACACCTATCAATAACACCACTATCGCAATAATCAGCAATACTGCAAAGACACTAAATATGACACTAATGCCTAATTTGAAATCAAATAACCAACCGACAAGGAATGGTCCAACCGTGGCACCAACACGCCCAACTGCTTGTGCGGTACCCATGGCTGTACCCCGTATTTTCTCAGGAAATTGTGCGGGAGTCAAGGAGATTAATGTCCCCCATGCACCTAAGTCAAAGAAAGACATAAAAGCACCGGCCACTAGTATTAAAGCTATATTAGTACCAAAGCCAAAAACGAAACTCGAAATCAACGTGCCCAACAGATAAATTGCCAAAATCTTTTTCCGACTCATCTTATTCATTAAGTAGGCAGCTAAATAATACCCAGGCAACTGAGCTATACTCATGATAAGCGTATATCCTAATGAATTAACGATTGAAAAACCACGCATGGTTAGGACAGTAGGTAGCCACAAAAAGATCCCATAATAGGTCAACATCACAATAAACCACATTATACTTAAAACAATTAACCTTGATCGATGTTTGCTGGAAAGAAGCTCTTTAAAAGTGCCTTCGTGACTTTTCTTATTGATCGGTTCATTTGGTAAGTGCTTACGCAATGCTAGGGCATAAAAAGCAAACAAAGCCGCAAGGGCAACGGCAGCGCGCCAGCCAAAACGAGGAATAATTAGAAAAGAAATCAAAGATGCTAAAATCCAACCATAGGCCCAAAAACTATCCGCTAATAACAGCATTTGTGATCGCTTTGTACCAGTGTAGTTGTCAGCAATAATCGTTGCTGCTACTGGTAACTCCCCACCTAGTCCAATGCCTGTTATAAAACGAATCACCATAAACCACAAGATGTTTGGCGCAAATATTAACGCCAAATTACCCAATGAAAAAATGAGTAGCGTTCCGATGATAATATTTTTACGACCATATTTATCAGCTAATTTACCGCAAACAATTGACCCAACAATCATGCCAATCGATGTGACAGCGGCGGCCAATCCTAATTCTGTACTACCGACGTCCCACTCATTTTTAATCAATGGCATGATAAACGATAGCAAAGCAACATCCAATGCGTCAATCATCCATGCCGTGCCAATAATGAACAATAAGTGTCTCTTTTTATCCATAAAAAGAACCTCTTCCTTATAAAAGTATTTTTTACTTTTATTATTTATAAAGAGATTCTACATCTTTAAAATGAAATTAGCAAGCGAAACTTTTTTGCTGGCCTCCCCGGCCCTTTTTTATCAACTTCTCCAACTAATTCAAATATTTTTTTGTTGTTTTGTAAAAAATTAGAATTATCAGGCTCATCTTGTCCAAAAATACCATAGACGTGCCGAGCTGTTTTCAGCGTAAAGGAAGATCCTAATGTTAATAAAATAGTCGGCTGGTAGTTCAGTTTGTTGACTATCCGGTGGCAAGCCACAGTTAAAATCCAATTATGATCAAAGGCCAATCGCTTTTGAGAATCTAATTCTGTTACGTACTCATTTTCAGCTAACGTTTTAAAAAACAAATCACCCTTTTTCAGGCCAAAATAATTGTTTTTAATCTTTTCTAGCGTAAACCATTCTGCTTCGATTGCACCAGATCCAGGAACAAGATTCACGTATTTTGGCAAAAATATCATGTAACTCAGCGACAGCGCCCGAAAATCAGGATTTCTATCTGGTGCTGTAAACGTTGCTAGTTGCTCTGCATGAACATCAGAAAGCGATAATCCTATTTTCTCTTTTATTAGCCGTAAGGATGCTTCGTGTGCACTTTCGTCTTCTCGCAACAATATTTCTGGTAACGCCCAAAAATTTTTAAATGGCTCATCGGCACGCTTGATTAATAGTACTTTGACCTGTTGCGTGTCATAATCAAAGCTCCAGATGACATTAGTAATAGTGATGTAAGGTCTTTCCAAAGGAAATGAATCCATAACTACCTCCTTGTAGTTGACTAAAATTCAAACAACCTTTTGAATTAATTTATCAAACATTCGTGTAGGTAAAATGGCATGCAAACTAATCAATATCTTTGCGCCATAACCCACTAAGTATCTAGGCTTTGGTCGTTTAGTAGTCACTGACCTTACTATTGTTGAAGCAACTATATCTGGATCTGTTAGCCTGCTAGATGTATAAAGTTGATGCATTCTTTTGGACGCTGCTAAAGCATGTTCAGCATAAGGTGTATCAACCGAAGTTTTTCGAAGATTCTCTGCAGCAATAGTACCCCAGTCAGTTTTAATTCCACCTGGTTCAATAAGAATAACATCAATGCCAAATGGTTTGACTTCCATGCGTAGCGCATCGCTAAATCCTTCGAGAGCATACTTAGTGGCATGATACCAAGCGCCCATATATGTTGTCATACGTCCTGCCATAGATGAAATGTTAACAATACGACCATATTTTTGATGACGCATATGTGGTAAAACCAGTTGAACAAGAGTGGCAAGGCCAAACAAATTAGTTTCAAATTGCTTTTTAGCTTCTTCTATGGGGACATTTTCAATAGCACCATATGAACCATAGCCAGCATTATTAATTAAAATATCAATCTGACCCTCTTGACTAATAACGTGTGCTACAGCTGATTTAATTGAATGTTCATCAGTTAAATCCATCTTAAGAGGAATAATTCCTAATGAAGATAGTGGACTCATTTTTTCAATTCGGCGTGCTGCACCATAAACTTTGAAGCCATACGCGCTTAGGTTTTCTGCTGCTTGATACCCAATACCACTACTAGCACCAGTTATTAATACTATCTTTTGTTTGGTCATACGTTTATGTTCTCCATTTTTCGTTCGATGACTCATATATTGACGTAAAGTTTCAAAATATGATTTGACAATTAACAAACTTATTAATCTGTTAACTTTACTGCGTACTGTGTTTTCCAACAAAATAATTATAACCTTAATTTTCACGCTTTCATAATTAAAAAGCCACTGTTACCAGTGACATCATACTATCAAAATTGTAATTATTATGATTCGTAGTTTGTTCGTTTTAATAACGTAGCATCAATAATTTTTTTAATAATTTGTTTCGAATCATTAACCAAGAGACTGGCGCCCAATAAAAATAGTGGTAAAAATTGGATAATATACCTACTTCTACCTCCTTCAAACAAAAGAAGAAACAGAAAGGCTCCCGTGATACCTAATCTGATTGTTTGTGTTTTCTGTGATTTATTATGCCAACCAAAAAATATACAGCTTAAGATAATCAACCAAATGAATTGGGCAATAAACCGAAAGTTGGCCACATTTTTCCCATATATATACAGATGATTTTCCAGCACCCCTTTTAATCCATGGGATTTTGGAATTTGGTCTCCCTGAATAAAATGCCCCTCCTTTCCCCATGCAAACGAGCCATCGGCCGTATTGTTTATTTGCTTTTGAATTATAAAATGAAAATAGCCAATGACACCTAACTTTTTTAATCGTTTAACATACATTTGTTTCGAATACTCAATTTTTTCGGACTTAGTTGCTAACTCACCCATTTTTAAAGTATCCTGCGCATTATATCCACCATCACCAGAAATACCCATGTTCATAAAGTGCACCGCTGGGATAACCCGCTCTCGATTGACATGAATTAATGTTTGATGCTCAATTTTATTTTGAGTTATCGTGTATAAACAAATAAAAGAAAACATAACTATCAAAACTGTACTGTTTTTTTTGAGTACTTCGGGTAATAACACACGTTTTTCTTTAAACAAGCTAAGTGCCTCAATTAAACCGATTGCGATAGCGGGAATAATTGCGGATGGTTTAATGAAATACGTTCCACACACAAGTAAAGCAAAGAGTGTCATTAATATATTTTTTTGCCATAGTTTAGATACTTTCTTTGCGCTGAAATAGAAAAATAAAAATGCTGATACAAATGGTAGGACCCATGTATCGGTATAGGGTATAACTATCCAAGGAAAGAAACCAAATACTAATATATGAATATATAAAGAAACTGCAAAGTAACGTCTGTCGATCATATAAGAGGTGGCAACCGAAAAAATAATCGATAGATCAACCATGACTATGGTCAGATAATCAAAAAACAACCATGTTTTCAACTGAAAAACATTTGAAAGAAACGACATAAACAACAGAATGGGCAAGTTATTTGAATTCAAACTAAAATATGCTCGATTATTTACATCATCTACATGATCTAGTGTATTAATTAATGCCGAAGGATCCCGGCCAATTTTAGGATGAAATACTGTTACAAACAAAAATTGTAATAAAACTAACAATACAAATAACGCAATTGATGTAATATTTTTATGTTGTTTAAAAACAAATACAACAGCCTTTTTGATTTTAGGTAAAAAACAAATTAGGCTTATGAACAATAGTATTATGCTAATAAAGACAAGCAATCCCAACGTAGTTGTTGTGCCTCTTTTTAAGTTATCGCCGATAGTAAAATTATCTGATAGAATCGCTGAAAGATAGGTAACACCAAAAAGTAAATAAAATAAAATCAGAATAGTAGCATTTCCCAAAGAAAATATCTTCTTTTTCATATTCTATTCACCACTCATGTCATCTCGGGTCACATAATAAAATCTCATTGGCGATTCACCGAGCTCAATTTTGTTTAATTGTGCGTGCATAGGTAAAATTTGCTTCTCAACTAACGTAAAAAAGAACTTTGTTATATTTTCTAAAGTAGGATCTATTGTGGTAAAAGGTTCAACCGTGTTCAAAAATTTTCCAGAATATGCTTTAAAAAGATCATCTAGAGAGCTCTCAATTTTATCAAATACAATCATGTTTTCGTTGGTTGAACGGAACTCTACCGCTATTTCCCAAGAATGTGCGTGTTCGTCACCTTCGCCATTTTCCCATCTAATTGCATGGCTAGCATGGATGTAATATTTCAAATGATAGGTACCTACTAAATTCATTTTTTTCTACCTCCTTTAATTTTAATAAAGTCCTGCTTAACAATTGTTCCTACTGTTTTGAATTCTTCATGATAATTTTTCGTAGCCCACTTAGCAGAAAGATATTCTGTATTAATTACGCCAATTAAGCGTACCCAAGACAAAATAAAATTATATATGGGCATCCAAAATACACAATCGAATAGCGAAAAATAAAATGTTCGCTCATCACTAAATTTTTTTAGCATCATGTTTACATTAACAAAAACCATTGTACTCATAAAAACATATAGAAGATAAATGGCAACATATGATAGTAGTAGCAATAACGGTGAATAGTTTAAAAACAATAGCGCAATACTTGCGAAGAGCCATATTGTTTTTAGAAACATAAATGTGTGATCAATGATTAGTCTTCTCACCAAAAAATTTGAGAAAAATGATTTTAATCCCAAACGATTTCCAGAATACTTTTGCGATACTTCAATTTGGCCACGCTGCCAACGTTGTCGTTGCGTATATAATTTATTCCAGCTTTCAATTGGGTCAACGAAAAAGAAAGCATCTGCACAAAGAATAACCTTTCCTTTCGCTTTGTCTCTAACCTGAAAGGTAATATCAATGTCTTCGGCGACAGTTGATACATCATACATAAAGGTTTTCATTAATGCATCTTTTCGAAATCCTGAAAATGCACCTGACATTGTATATAAGTGATTGTTTTGTGATTCAATACTCCTGCCCGACATAAAAGCTTGCGCGTACTCAAAATACTCTAAGCGCTGCAACCACTTCAATCCAACATTTTTAGTACTTTTAATCAAAGATTTTTGTGTCAGTATACTACCTGTCATAGCAGATATTGTTGTATCACTCTCAAACTTTTTGATTAAATTTTTTAAAGCATTGCGCTCTAAAATTCCGTCGCTGTCAATGTTAATAATATACGCACCAGAACTACTATAAATTGCAGAGTTTAGCGCACGAGCCTTTCCTTGCTCTGTTTTCATCCACTGCATATTTAATTTTGGAAAACTGTTTTGTGCGGATTGAAAAGCTTTAAAACTTTTGTCTTGACTTTTATTATCAACCACTATCACTTGAATTTTATCTATAGGATAGGTCGATTGGTAAACTGATTGAATGCATTCATACAGCGTATCTTCAGAGTTATATACTGGAATAATAATTGAAATAAAAGGCCAGAAACTTGGATCTTTTTCAGATTTTGGCTTACCAATCGTATAAAAAAATATTTTAACAAAAGATGAAATTGCAGGAACTGTTTCTGCTAAAATAGGAATCAGTAGCCAAGTTATCCAGAATCCCATTTGACTTAACGTTGAAAAAAATAGGTAATTCATTTACACCTTCTTTTTATTTTTTGCTAAATAACCGTATGTAAATACTTTGTAGTAAAAGAACACGGCAAAAATATAAAATACAATTCGACCGATAATTGAGTGAGCTAAAAAGAAATGATCCACACCAAAAGTATGAACAATTAGTACAATCAAAATCAATCTAATAACATTTGCAACGTACATCCACAAAAAGCCCAGTAAGGCTAGCACAACTTTTTCTTTAGCTTGATACATAGGATAAAATGCTAATAAAGCCCAAAATGCTGCTGTTTCTATGACTCCTGAGCACTCATAATCAATTGACATTGTAATGGCGTTAAACCCATTATTAATAGCAATTAAACCGTAATCCGAATATACAGTGGCTAAATTTAAGGGATGCGCGACTAAAGAAACCCCAATGGTAACCGCTCGCGCCATTATCCAAATAAAATAAGGTTTACTAAAGAAAAATAAAATAAAAAATAGCCCCACACTACCCACAATAAAATAAAAAGCTGGGAGCTTGGCTCTTTTAAAAACAGATAAAGCATATAGCCAAATAACACCACTAATTAATAAAAAGATACTCAAGAAAATTAGCCTCTCTTTCTATTTTTTAAAAACTTGCCAAATAAAACTAACAGAATCGCCATAATAAAACCGCTTAAAACGATCAGATTTCCGCCCGTACTAGCACCAGTTACCGTTACTTTTTGTTGTCCCATGTTATCGGTATCATAGATTATGAGGCTTTGCACCATATCTGGATTTTTTAAAAAGCCACTTAATGGGATCTTAATCTCTGCACGATCGCGATATGCCCATCCATTACTCGATTTTTCAGTGGTAACATAACCAGTCACACCTGGAATTTGTTGGTTGATAAATAATTTATCAGGATCATTATTGCTCCAAGACCAAACAGAAGAGATAGCAGCTTTGGAACCAGGTTGAAGAGACCATATTCCACCATCAACTGAAAAGGTTAAACTAGTAATATTGTTACCAACTTGGACATTCCAACCACTTCCTTGAAACCTATAATTGTGTCCTTTGTTATAAGGATCCATATCAATATAAATATATAAGTACTTATCGTCAGATAAAAAAGAACCCTGTTTGGTAACATTGCCATTGTTATAGTCAAAGAAGATATCTGTCTTAGGTTTGTCTGCCCAATCCTCAAAGTTACCATCAATTGTAATATTGTAATTATTCGCTGTGTCTGCTTTAACTGGACTCGAATACAATGAGGTGACTGTAAACAGGCTTACTGCCAAAACAAACAATGTTAGTATCTTTTTGAAACGCAATCAACGATACCTCCCTTCAACTTATAACCATTGGTTTTCATAGACTTAAAAAATTATATTTAGTTATGCATTATTTCAGTTCATATATACATCAATCAATTGTTTTGTACCACTATCAAGAAAACAACCGAATGCATGCTTTCTGACTTGTACATTATTATCCCTAATTTTTCAATTAAATTTTGCTATTTTCATCACTGTAATATGAAAAAGTCTTTTCGAAATGTAAGCGCTTGCATTTATATTATATTCGGTTTATACTATGTGTTAAATAAATGGAACGTTCCATTTATGAAGAAGGAGATCTTATGAATAAGAAAATGTGGTGGCAAAATGCTGTTGTATACCAAGTCTACCCAAAAAGTTTTCAAGATAGCGATGGCGATGGTATAGGTGATTTGAGAGGCATAATAAATCGTCTTGACTATATCGAAAAACTAGGCGTTGACGTTATATGGTTGAATCCCGTCTATAACACCTCCAATATTGATGGTGGTTACGATATTTCGGATTATAAAAGCATCAACCCTACTTTCGGCGACATGCATGATTTTGAAGAACTACTAGGCAAAGCCCACGAACGTGGATTAAAAATAATGATGGATCTTGTGGTTAACCATAGTTCTTTTGAACATGAGTGGTTCCAAAAGAGCATCAGCAGCACAAGTACGGATAATAAGTATCGAGATTATTATATTTGGCGTGACCCAGTTAATGATCATGAACCAAACAACTGGGGCTCCTTCTTTTCTGGCCCTGCATGGACACTTGACAAAAGTTCTGGACAGTACTATCTGCATTTATTCGCCAAAGAACAGCCCGATTTGAATTGGGATAATCCAGAGCTCAGGCATTCAATATTCGACATGATGAATTGGTGGGCTACAAAGGGAATTGATGGTTTTCGTATGGACGTCATTTCCCTTATTTCAAAACCAACAGGATTACCTGATGGTCGGATACACGGTTCAGAATTATATGGTGATGCTGCTGAAATTGTCGCCAATGGGCCACATATCCATGACTATCTAACTGAAATGAACAAACATGTCTTGAAAAAGCATGACTGGATTACAGTTGGTGAAACTATCGGAGTCGACACAAAAGAAGCGGAGAAATATGCAAATTTAGATGGAACAGAACTAAACATGGTTTTTCAGTTTGAACATGTTAGCTTGGATGGAAACGACAACCCAGCACTCGGAAAGTGGTCCGATAACCACGTGTCATTGAAAAAATTACGTGATAATTTGACCAAGTGGCAGAAGTCGCTGTATGGTAAGGCATGGAATAGTTTGTATTGGAATAACCATGATCAACCCCGGGCTATATCACGATTTGGCAACGACTCAGAAGAATATCGCGAAATTTCTGGAAAAATGTTGGCTGCCCTTTTACATTTCATGCAAGGTACACCTTATATATATCAAGGTGAGGAACTAGGGATGACAAATGCTGGTTTTCAGGAATTGTCACAATATAAAGATTTGGAATCCATTAATGCATATGAAGAGCTAGTTGAAAAGGAAAAATTAATTACACCTCAAGATATGATGACATATCTTCGTGCACGGTCACGTGATAATTCAAGGACCCCGATGCAATGGAATAGCGATATTTACGCAGGCTTTAGTCACGTCAAACCATGGCTATCTGTGAACCCCAATTATCAATCAATTAACGCAGAAGATGAATTATCAAATCCCAATTCACTGTTTTATTTTTATCAAAAGTTAATCAAACTACGCCATACTTTACCAGTGATTACCGATGGTGATTTCAATTTATTCAAAGGAAACGAAGAAGATAAGGAAGTCTTCGCCTATACACGAAAAAACAAAAACGAAACCTTGTTCGTCATTGCGAACTTCACCTCTCATTCGGTCACACGCCAATATGATGTACCCTCTGAAAGCAAGTTAATTATTCAAAATTATCCAACAAATGACAATCAAGTATTAAAACCATATGAGGTCAAAGTGTACCTGTATACTTCTCCCTCAACCACACTGCATCTATAAAAAAAGGAAGGTGTATGACATGTCTAGTAATGGAACAGTTACGGTAGAAAAAAGCAATGGAAAATTGCCTTGGAATGAACGCTTAAGTTATGGTGCTAGTGATTTTGCTTGTAGTTTTACATTTAGCTTAATCGGCACATATTTAATGTATTTCTATACTGACGTCTTTGGCATCACAGCCGGTGCCGTCGGCACATTGATGTTAGTTGCACGTGTAATTGATGCACTTGATGGACCATTTTGGGGTATTATGATCGACCATACGCACACAAAATGGGGTCGCAGCCGACCCTACTTTCTTTGGTTTAATGCTCCATTTACGATCTTCACTATTTTATGTTTTACAACACCAGACTTACCAATGAATTGGAAAATTGTCTGGGCCTATGTCACCTATATTGGTATTGACGTTTTATATTCAGCTGTCAATATTCCACTGACCTCAATTTTGCCAAGTATGACAACAGATCCAAATGAACGTGTTTTACTCTCTACAATCAGGTCGCTATTTTCAAACTTTGGTGGAACACTTATTTCAGTTATTGCTTTACCACTTGTCACCTTATTTGGAGGGGCAAATAACCCACGACGGGGTTTCTTCTGGGTTGCTGTCATGGCAGCGGCCGTCTTCTTCATCATTTACCTGGTTGTGTTTGCAAACCTACGTGAGCATGTACAAACCCGCCAATCACAACAAGCACTTCCAATTAAAACATCTTTAAAAGCACTTAGGAATAATTGGCCATGGGTTATTGTTGTTGGCTTAAACTTTATTTATTGGTTGGGTATGCAGACAAAAGGACAAGTAACCATCTACTTCTTTAAATACAATTTAGATAAACCTGGGCTCGCTTCCTTAGCATTGTTCTTCAATGCTGTTGGATTAGTTTCTGTATTCTTAACACCTAAAATTGTCATGAAAATAGGAAAAAAGAAGACAATACTATCAGGACTAGCCCTGAGTATCTTGGGTCAATTAGTCCTTGGTCTTGGTGCACAATTACTGAATGTTCCACTAGTAATTATTGGTACGATTATTGGAAACTTTGGAAATGGTTTCGTTGGAGCATTAATTGCCGTTTTGTTAGCAGATTCAGTTGATTATGGGGAATGGAAAAATGGCGTTCGTGCTGAAGGAATTGTAACCTCTGCCTCAAGTTTTACCGCCAAGTTTGGCATGGGTATTGGTGGCGCAATTACAGGTATGCTTTTATCACTTGGTCACTATGCGCCAAATAAATCCCAGTCTGCAGCAGCACTATTTAGCATCGAAGCAAATTATGTTTGGGTTCCTTTAGTCGCTTTAGTCATTTCATTCATACTAATACTCTTCTATCGTTTGACTCCCGAAAAAGAATTAGAAATGACACGTTATATTGATGCCAAACATGCTAGAGAAAATTTGGAAGATAGCATTGAGTAATCAGAAAGGATAACGACCATGGAGAAAAACTTTACTATTGATCCACACGAATTTGCGATGGCTCTAATAAGCAACACAAATCGTCCAGAGAAGCTAACAAACCAACGATTTATTAAAAATCAATTGACACTGTATTTAGAAGCCTACTTCATGATAGAAGACTTCAATCATTTAGAAGTGAAGCAAATAGAAAACATGAAACAACAACAAATGTCAGAATTATTTGATAAAATGTTATCAGGAAGGTTTACACCATAATAATTGTAAAAGTGCCAATTAGGCACTTTTTTATTACATAATTTATTGAAGAAGGTATTTGAAATTGGTTAATATGAACGATGTGGCTAGCTTAGCTGGTGTTTCTAGAGGTTCTGTGTCTAATTACATTAATGGGAAAAAAACCAAGCCTAATACACAGAAAAAAATAGCAGAAGCCATAGCGGAGCTAAACTATGTGCCAAATGCTACGGCACGTTCTTTAAAAACTAGCCAATCAAATTTCGTTGTTTTCATCATTCCGACAGTCAACTCACCGTTTTTTTCGGAATTGAGCTACTACATGCAACAAGAGTTGCAAAAAAATGGCTATAAAATGATATTATGCAACTCGAATAATCGCTCAGAAGATGAAATCGAATACATACAGATGGCTAATACACAAAAAGTTGCAGGATTAATCACGATGTCCTACGCTGATGCAGCTAATTTAATTGCAACAGATATACCGCTCGTTTCCATTGAAAAAAAAGTTTCCGATCAAGTGCCATTGGTTGTTTCAGATAACTATTCTGGAGGACAGCTAGCGGGAGAAACTCTAGTTAAGTCTGGTGCTAAACAACTTTTATTTATTTCAAAGGCGCCTGTGAGAAATATATCAGCTATTCGTGAACAAGGATTTTTTGACTACTGTCATGAACACAATATTACTGTAGATAAATTTGTAACACGTGACATTGCCAATTTTGTGGACGACTTTGCTACGTTCATTAATAAAAATACTGTAAATACAACATTTAACTACGACGGTATTTTTTCTGATTCTGATGAATTCGCGAGTGATTTTTACTTTTTGCTTACTCAAAAGGGAATTAATGTACCCAAAGATGTACAAATAATAGGATTTGATGGTGCTCGTATTTATTCACGACAACAAATTTTTTTATCTTCAATTAAACAGCCTACTGCCGAAATCGCCAAATCATCAGTAGAAAAATTATTATCACAAATGAATCAAAAAACTACCACTACAGCGTCCCACAATCACGTCACCTTACCAGTCCATTTTGTCAAAGGAATGACTACTTTGTAACTATATTTATGCAATCCCTTTTCAAATTTAGACGCACTAATATATTGAAATAATTATCAGTGTTACAATAATAAAATGAGACTAAAAAAATTATCCCAAAACCAACTCACCAATGGTACCGCATGGCTTGCTTTTGGCAATATTACTTCGCGAGTTTTAGGCGCATTGTATGTCATCCCTTGGACAATGATGTTAGGTGCATTATCACTCCAAGCTAACACTTTGATGGGTAAAGGCTATAATTTATATTAATTTTTCTTAATGTTATCGACTGCTGGATTACCTTCAGCTGTTGCTAAATTTACGGCACGACTTGAAGGTAATAGTAAGCATCAATTCTTGAAAAATGCGACGCGACTAAGTTGGGTCGCGGGATTTATTTGTTGCATTGCATTATGGTCCTTAGCCCCTATCCTTTCTGCCAGTGACGTAAAATTGATTCCTGTACTAAGATCCCTTTCTTTGGCTGTATTAGTGTTTCCATTTTTATCTGTTTTAAGAGGTCGACTGCAGGGTGAGCTAAGAATGGCAGAAATTGCCAAGTCTGACGTGATTGAGCAAGTCGTCCGTGTGGCCTATATGTTAGGATCTGCATATGTTATTTTACAACTACAGCATGGCAGTTGGGTAACTGTAGTTGTACATTCAACATTTGCAGCATCAATTGGTGCTTGGGTTGCAACACTTTACTTACTCTTCTGCACCAACTCACTTTCAAAAAAACAGCTGTTAAATGCTGATTCCCTTAAAGAAAATTCTGAACCAGAAATCATCGATTTTAAGCATATTATTGTTCAGTCTTTGCCTTTCGTCGTTATTGGTGGTTTCTTAGTTGCCTATCAATGGATAGATCAATTCAGTTTTCACGTACTGATGTCAAAATTCAATCCTATGCTGTCAAGTAACAAAATTGAAACGATTTTTGGCTTGTTCAATTTTAATAGTAATAAGCTAATTATGATTGTGGTTTCATTGTCTGTTTCAATTGCATCGACTATTTTGCCTCTAATTTCGAAAAGCCGGTACAATCATGAGGTACTAAGAAAATATATTAGTCAAGCTTACGTATTATTTTGTGCCATTACCTTACCTGCTTGTGCAGCACTTTACTCGTTGAGTAAACCGGTCTACATTTTATTTTATGGAAATTATGCTGCGGAAAGCTTATATATACCAATGGTACAAATTTCAGCGGTTATTGCGCTATTCATGGGGTTAACATCTGTCCTAGCCATGATTTTACAAGGACTCAGTAAAACTGGCATAGCACTTAGGGCAATTGGCTGGGGCATGGCTGTTAAAATCCTATGCCAGCCTATTATGATCTATTTAACAAGCTCTCTAGGCGCTTTATTATCAACGTTTATTTCTCTGGTTATTGTCACAATTATTATGGGCAGTTATATTAATCATCGATTTGAACTTCTTGACTTTTTAAATACAAAAGTATTAAATGCCGTCTATGTTAGCGCATTTATGTTATTAATACTGTTTACCGGATTGAGTCTATTATCCAATCATTTTGTTCCGGATACTAGAGTTAGCTCAGGTCTTTTTCTGGCATTAGTTGGATCGCTAGGAGGTTTACTAGTATTGGTTATTTACCAAAAATGCCACGTACTAGATGTCCTCAAAAATAGGTAGATACTGATACGGATTCCTATCAAAATAAAAGGCAACTGTTCAACTCAGTTGCCTTTTATTTATAGTATGGACATTAAATATGATTTGCTAAGATTCCAGCAAGCTCTTCTACTTCATTTTTTTCGTTCTCACCAAAGCGGTTCAGTAATGGCGAATCGATATCAATTATTCCATAAATTTGTCCATTTTTAAATATTGGTACCACTAATTCCGAATTACTATCAGCATCACAAGCAATGTGGCCAGCAAAATCATGTACGTTCGGTACAACAATACTTTCTTTGTTAGCAAAAGCTGTCCCTACCACGCCTGATCCAGGCTTGATATGCATACATGCTACTTTACCCTGAAATGGGCCTAAATCCAACTCTTTAGCATCATCGTTGTAGATATAAAAACCTGCCCAGTTCAGATTCTCATAGTTTTGAAACAATAAGGCAGCAGCATTTGCTAGGTTGGAAACGATATTAGTCTCATTTTCTAGTAACGCATCTAACTGTTGACCAACCAAACTTATAACTTTACTCATGAACACACCTCTTTTTATTAAAGTAATATACTTATTAATTATAAGTATATTAACATAAAACAAGTTCCGAGTAAATTATTAAACACTTATTATTCAGCTGATCTACTTCTGAAATTGACATAAATTACTAGACTGTACAAACTTGTTGTTAATTAAATGATCACGATACTTTCGCAAAAAACGCAAACTATTTCATTGAAAGAGTATAATTTAAAGGTATTAAGGAGTTTAAAATGTTCACTTTTCAAAAATTCGTAATAGATCATTATAAAGTCCAGTTAGTCATGCCCGAAAACAGTCACGCTGCTGAATTATTTCGTATTATTAATCAAGACAGGGAAACTCTATCACGCTGGATGCCTTGGACACCTAATATTAAAACCGTAGAAGATGAGGCACAATTTTTAAATTATGCTCGGCTTAAAATGGCCAAACAAAAATTGTTTATGCTGACGATACTCGTTAATAATACTCCCGTGGGAATGATTGACTTACACAATATTGACAGGAAAAACAAAAGAGCAGAGCTAGGTTATTGGTTATCGAGTAATTACCAAGGTCTGGGCATCATTTCCAGCTCAGTAAATCTTGTGTTGGACTATGCTTTTGAAAAATTAAATTTTCATAAAATTATCCTTCAATCTGACAGTGAAAATGGTAAGAGTATAGCTGTAGCTCATAGACTGAACTTTACCTTAGAAGCAATATTAAAAGACCAAATAACTTATAATGATGATTTCAAAGATTTGAATATATTTGTTAAATTTCAGCATAAATAACTTACTTCAATTAAAAAGCGACACTGTTTATCGGTGTCGCTTTTTGCTATTATTCTAATGTTTTACCGTTACTTTCAATAACTTTTTGATACCAGAAGAACGAATCCTTTTTGTAACGCTTTAATGTGCCATTTCCTGCGTCATCTTGATCTACGTAAATCAAGCCATAACGCTTACTCATCTCAGAAGTACTAAAACTAATAATATCTAGTGGTGCCCACATTGTGTAGCCCATTAAGTCAACGCCATCAATCACAGCCTCTTTCATTTGCTCAATGTGCAAACGAAGATAGTCAATACGATAATCATCGTGTACTTTGTAATCTGCTGTTAATTCGTCAACTGCTCCTAAGCCATTTTCAACAATAAATAATGGTTTACGGTAACGATCCCACAGGACATTCAGAGAAACTCGCAAGCCGATTGGGTCGATTTGCCATCCCCATTCTGATTCCTTCAAATAGGGATTACGACCACCAAAACTCATATTACCAATCCCATCTTCAACACCATCTACTCCTGTCACGTTGGTCATATAATAACTGAAACTAATAAAATCAACCGGATACTGTTTCAAAATTTTTTCATCATCAGCAGACATATTAATAACGATACCATTTTCATTGAAATATCGATTCATGTATTCTGGATATTCACCTCGTGCTTGGACATCCGTATAAAACAAATTTTTCTGATCTTCAACTTGTGCTGCTTGCACATCAACCGGGTTTGCTGTTGCTGGATACGTTTGCATGCGAGCTAACATTGAACCAATTTTGGCGTTGGGCGCAATTTCCTTTAATTGCTTTGTCGCAATAGCGCTGGCAACAAATTGATGATGAACTGCCTGATAGCGCACTTGCAACTGTTCTTGCGTACTTAAATCACCATCCATAGCGCCAGTTTCATGAAATCCCCAAGCACTAGTATTAATTTCATTGAATGTCAACCAGTACTTAACTCGGTCCTTGTATCTTTTAAAAACAGTTTCTGTATAGTGATTGAATGCCTTGATGACCTCACGGTCCAACCAACCATTGTAACGCTTCGTTAGTTCAATTGGCATCTCATAATGTGAAAGAGTCACGAGTGGTTCAATATGGTATCTATCTAGTTCATCAAATACTCGGTCATAAAAAGCTAACCCAGCTTCATTTGGATTTTCTTCTAAACCAGTTGGAAAAATACGTGACCAAGCGATTGAAAGTCGAAATACTTTAAAACCCATTTCTGCAAATAGTGCAATATCTTCTTTGTAGTGATGATAAAAATCAACTCCACGACGTTTTGGATAATGTACATCCGAATGATCGGCGATAGCTTCTTGTAAGGTATCTGCGTTAACATCTCCCATTGAACCGTGACGTCGGTCTTCAGCTTTACGTACGACTTCAGCCGTTGTTAAGCCCTTCCCATCTACTTGCCACGCCCCTTCAATTTGATTAGCAGCAGTTGCGCCACCCCATAAAAAGTCCTTTGGAAAGCCTGTGATTGATTCTTTACTGTACATTTTTATTCTCCTTTTTATAATGCTTTCAGTTGCAGTAACCAATTTTGGTTAGCTACCGTATCTTGTGTCTCGGTGATTTCGTAATCTGCTGTATTTGTGATAATCACCATCACCGTTGGATCATATCCAGCTTCCTGAATAGCTTGACGGTCAAAGGTTATTAATGGCGTACCAACAGAGACCTTTTGTCCTTGTTCAACTAATTGATTGAAATGCTTTCCATTCAGTTGCACGGTGTCAATTCCTACATGAATTAGTACTTCTACACCACCATTGGAGATTAAACCAATTGCATGTTTACTTGGATAAACGGCAGCTACTGTACCTACTATTGGTGAAACAATTTGATCATCATCAGGTACGATAGCAATACCTTTGCCCATTGCGCCACTGGCAAAAACTTCGTCCTTTACTGATTCTAGTGGGATAATGGTGCCAGACACGGGTGCAATGACTAGGTCATCTTGAATTTCTTCGGGGTTTTTAGCGTCTGTTTTACTGTCTTTTGGTTGGCTAGGTACACCGAATAGATAAGTAGCAACTGCTGACAAAATGAAGGCGACAACCAAACCAATAACCACACTGGTAAATCCTTTACCCAAATACGTAGGTAAGGCTAATAAACTAGGTAAGGTAAAAGCATTCGCATGTGCGCCACCCCCACCAGCAATGGCACCGCCGATACCACCGGCAATCGTTGCAAAGATAAATGGTCGCTTTAATTTAAGTGTAACACCATAAATGGCCGGTTCAGTAATGCCTAGTACACCTGTGAGGACTGATGATCCTGCTAAAGATTTCATCTTAGCATCTTTTGTTTTGAGGAACACACCGAGTGCGGCACCCGACTGTGCTAAAACAACAACACTTAACATTGGTAGCAAGTAGTCATATCCTAACTGACTGATGTTATTTGTCATAACTGGCACGAAAGTCCAATGTACGCCGAAGATAACAAACACTTGCCACAAAGCACCCATTACAGCACCAGCAGCATAAGGTGCCACGCGGTAAACGCTCTCGACTGACGACGATAGCACAGTTCCAACACTAGTACCTAATGGACCAACAACCAATAATGTAACTGGTACCATAATAATCAGACTGACCATTGGTGTAAAGATATTACGAACAGAATCATGGAAAAACTTATCCAAAATTGGTTGTAAATAAGATAACATCCAAACTGCTAACAAGATTGGTATAACACTCGAACTGTAAGTTGTTCCGACAACGGTCAAACCGAAGAATGTTACAGGCTTACTCCCTGCTAATAATGTAATCAAATTTGGATAAAGTAACGCACCAGCCAAAGCTGCTGCAACATATTGATTCACTTTCAAATGCGCTGCAGCTGTGAAGGCCAGCCAAACTGGTAAGAAGTAGAAGAATGCATCACCAGCAGCATACCAAATTTGATAAGTTCCACTGGACTCTTGCAACCATCCGAGTGTCACAAAAAGTGCCAATAAGCCTTTCAAAACACCGGTTCCGGCCATTGCCCCTAAGAAAGGTGTGAAAACACTTGAAATAAAACCAATGAAGCGATTAACAATATTATCTTTCTTTTTTTCTTCTTGATTATCGCTCTGAGCGTCATCTCTTGCTAGTCCAATTGCATCGGCCAATGGTTCAAAAACCCGTGCAACGTTGTTGCCAATAACTACCTGGTATTGACCCGCTGATTTAACAACGGTAATCACACCATCCATATTTTCTATTTTTTCAGTGTCTGCCTTGCTTTCATCTTTTAACTTAAACCGCAAACGCGTAGCGCAATGCCAAGCGGATCCGATATTATCTTTGCCGCCGACACCAGCCAATATATTATTAGCCAAAACTCCATAATCCATTTTTTCTACCTCGTTATGTTGTAAAATAAAAACCCAAAAAACATCACATAAATGATATCTTTTGGGTTTTGCCTAATTAAATAGTTACAATCCCTAATTTAAATTGAAGAATCAACAATTCTTTGCAGATGCATAGTCAAGTAAACTTGTTCGTTGACTCCTGTTTTTTGTTTGGTTTGTTTTTCAAAATAGTTAATCACACGTTGTGCACATTGGTATGAGCTTGTGTAACGCTCCTGCAGACTTTCTGATAAATGCTGCGACATTACATTGTCAAAACTATTCTCACCTTTTTGAACATGGCTTTCATCTAATAGTCGATCTACGAAGAAACGCAAATGAACAATTAATCTCTGATAATTGAGATTAGAAGAATCAATATCAGGTAATAAATCATGACGAATCAATGTTAATGCACTCTCAATGAGCTGCGTCATATTGGTTGCTTTCTCATTGAAGTTTGGTCCAGCACGCTTTTCAACAAACTTCAAAGCAATAAAACCAACCTCATCCTCAGGTAATTGCACACCCATTTGTTCATTAATAAAAGCTACAGCGAGTGCACCAATACGATATTCATCAGGATAAAAATGTTTTGTTTCCCATAATAGTTCATTTTTAATGGGCAAGTTTTTTTGTAAGCGTTCTACCGCAAACTGTATGTGATCTGCTAGTCCAATTAACAAGTATCCGTCAAATGACAGGCCTAAACTTTTTTCCGCAGTTGAAATAATATGTGAGGCGATTTCAACATAATCTGACGAAATTGTATCAGCCATTTCGTTAAACATTCTCGTCCAATTTTCATCTTGCGGATAATAAGTTTTTTCAATTTTACTCGAATCAACTGTATTACCTATTTTTTGCTTGAAACCAACGCCGCGCCCAACGATAACTAATTCCTGTTCGCTATTCTCAGCTAGTAGAACATTATTATTAAAAATTCTTTTTACCAGCATGGTCTACTCCTATATTTTGAAAATAAAAAACCAAATAATAGTTCCCCATCACCATCGATTATCGAAAGGTGTATAGTTTCCCTATCATTTGGTTTTGCCCATCGCAACTTATTCAGTGGTTACAATCCAACTTTATATTTTTATTATATATCAAAATGAAAGCGTTTACAATAGTTTAAATAAATTAGTTTACAATAAACATTTAATGCCAGTCATCAAGCAAGATACTATTTTTCAAACTGATAAACTTTAGACTCGTACGGACGAAGTGTATCCTCTTTATCATCAGTATAATTGCTAATCAAAATTTTTGCATTTGTTGGTACACTATAATCTCGTGTAACGATATTGTCAGTGAAGTTATTGATAACAAGCAGTTGTTCGTTGTTTCCCACACGTCGATACGCATAGACTTGCTCGTCTTTCGGATCCAACAACTGATACTTGCCAGTAGTGATAATTGGCAAATCATGGCGCAATTGAATTAGTTTTTGATAATAGTAAAATATAGAACTCTTGTCAGCTAGTGCTTGCTCAACGTTTATTGTGTCATAATTATCGTTTAATTTGAGCCATGGTGTGCCTGTTGTAAATCCTGCATTCGCTGTACTGTCCCATTGCATCGGCGTACGTGCATTGTCGCGTCCTTTCGCATGTACGTATTTCAACATTGTGTCTTCGTCAATCAAATGATCCTTGTCAATTAAATACTTAAAAGCATTTTTGATTTCAACATCATCGAAATCTTCACGTTGCAAATTATAGGCATTGGTCATTCCAATTTCTTCACCCTGATAGACATATGGTGTCCCTTGCATAAAGTGTAATAAGGTCGCAACCATCTTTGCTGAAACCACACGATACGCTGCTCGGTCATCCCCATAGCGGCTTACTGCTCTTGGTTGATCATGGTTATCCCAATAAAGTGAATTCCAAGCTTTACCAGCTAAATCATTTTGCCACTTGGATAAGTTTTCCTTCAGGTCAACTAGAGAAACTTTTTGATCATACCATTTTCCCAAAGCTGGATTTGGATTATTATCAAGTCCCATATGTTCAAACTGGAAAACCATATTTAATTCTGATTCATTTGTGTTTGCATACTTGATAGCGTTATTGATATCAACACCAGATGCTTCACCAACAGTCATCATATCAGCTCTCTTTAGCACTTTTTCACGCATTTCTTGCAGATACTCGTGAACATGGGGCCCATTAGCTACTGCCTTATCTGAATTACCATACTCCCCTCCTTCAGGTACCTCACCGTCTGGTAACCCATCTGGTTTTGATATCAAAGAAATAACATCCATTCGGAAGCCATCAATTCCCTTATCAACCCAAAAGTTCATCATGTCAAATACTGCCTGGCGCACTTCCGGATTTACCCAATTCAAATCGGGCTGTCCTTCAACAAACAAATGTAAGTAATACTGCCCAGTTTCTTCGTCAAATTTCCATGCCGGCCCTGAAAAGAAGGAGCCCCAATTATTGGGCTCATGTCCATCAACTGGATCACGCCAAATATAAAAGTCACGCTTATCATTATCCTTTGAGGAACGGCTTTCAATGAACCATTGGTGTTGGTCTGATGTGTGATTAACGACCAAGTCCATCAAAATTTTGATCCCTTTATCATGAGCTTTCTGAAGTAATCGATCAAAGTCCTGCATTGTACCAAATTTTGCATTAATATCTTCATAATCAGAGATATCGTAGCCATTATCTTTGTCAGGTGAAGCATATATTGGATTTAACCAAATGACATCGGCACCCAATTTTTTAATATAATCTAATCTTTGTTCTATGCCTTGAAGATCACCAATACCATCTCCATTTGCATCTTGAAACGATCGTGGGTAAACCTGATAAACAACTGCTTTTTGCCACCACTTAATATCTTCTGTCATTTTTCATTCTCCTTTTTGTGTCATATCTACTTGTGTTTTTTCTTCTTTAACAATCCAAATTAAACAACCACCAATCATCAGAAAGACGCCTGCAATTGCTAACATGTGGGCCATTGATTTTCCAACAGCTGGGAAAATAGCAAAACTTGCTACCGAAGCAACAATTTGAGGGATACAGATAAAGCAATTAAACAAACCTAGATAAACGCCATCATGTTTACCATCCAATGCGTTCGTCAAAATAGTAAATGGAATCGAAATCAATGCAATCCAACCTATACCGATTAGTACAAATCCAATTAACGACGACACATGAGTATGACCATAAGCTACGATAATAAATCCTAAACCACCAGCTATCAAACTTAAGAAATACGTCATTTTTCTTGTTTTATCGTTTAACCTTTGAAATAAAATACCCACTACTATTGCAACAACCGAGTACACTGCCTGCAAAATACCAAACCAGTTACCTGCTGCTTGGTAGCCAGCAGATGCAGGGTCTGAAACGTGCCAAATATTTTCTGACAGAGCACCAGTAGAATAAGTCCACATGTATGGAATACCAAACCAGACAAAGAATTCAACAATGCCTAAGGTCCAAAAAACTTTTGGCGCGTGTTTCAAAATATCAATAAACGATTCATGTGTCTTATCATCAGACCTGAAACCATGGTAATATGCTAGCGTTTCTGGGTCATACTCTTTTACATTTATAATGGTAAAAATGGTTGACAATAATAGTATTGCAGCTGCAACATAAAATGAAATCTTAACTGAATCAGGCACAACCCCACGTTCTGCAGTGTTAGCAACACCAAACGAAGTTAAGATAAATGGGAAAACAAAGGCAATCACGCCACCCAAACTTCCCCATATATTTTGTAAGCTCCAGGCTTTGTCGGTTTGCTTTTCATTGACCATATCAGGAATAATCATCTTAAAAGGCTGCATTGAAACGTTTGCGGACAAGTCCATGAACAATACTGTTACCGCACCAAACCACAAGGCTGTCATTGATCCATAACCAAAACCAAATGAACCTGTGTTGGGCAATAATAGTAAAACAATCAATGATACTAAACAGCCACCAATGAGAAAAGGCATTCGTCGACCCAATTTAGGCAACCAAGTTTTGTCAGAAAACAGACCAATTAAAGGTTGCGTGATCATACCTGCCAAAGGGGGCAATATGAAGAAAAATCCTAATTTCGTTGGATCGGAACCCAAGGTCTGGAATATTCTTCCCATATTACCCGTTTGAACCGAGAAGGCAACCTGGACGCCTGCATAACCAAAAGTCATTAAAAACAGTTGCATGCTAGTCAGCATCGGAAGCTGACCTTTTTTGTGTTCGTTACTACTCATTATATTCACTCTCCTTAATTAAGTGATCATATAAAAATTTAAAATAACAGCAATTTAAGTAACCGCTTACATTTTATTGAATTAAAACAAATATACTTTTGATTCGTAAGGTCTGAGTGTGTCACCTTGATCATCTGAATAATTACTTATAACTAATTGTGCAGATTGGGTTCGATCGTAATGACGTGTTTGCTTTTGATCAGTAAAGTTGCTAATAACCAGTAATTGCGTGTCTTTGTCAATCCGCTTGTAAGCGTAAACAGATTCGTCTTCTAAATCCAACACTTCATACTTTCCAGTCGTGATAATGGATAACTCTTGCCTTAAGGCGATGAGCTTTTGGTAAAAATGAAAGACTGACTGTTGATCAGTTAATGAATCTGCCACATTGATGGTCTGGTAATTAGGATTAACACTTAACCATGGGTGACTTTCAGTAAATCCGGCATTTTTAGTGTTATCCCATTGCATTGGTGTTCGTGCATTGTCTCTTAAAGAATGATGAACATAAGACATCATTTTATCAGCAGTAACTCGTCTTTGTTGGACAACTAAGTCATCATATGCATTCAAGGTATCAATATCTCGGTAGTCTTTAATAGATGGTAAGTCAATATTGGTCATACCAATTTCTTCACCTTGGTAAATATAAGGTGTTCCCTGCATAAAATGTAAAGTTGCAGCCAACATTTTAGCAGACAATACGCGATATTCATCTGAATCATTTCCAAATCGTGAGACTACTCTTGGTCGATCATGATTATTCCAATAAAGACTGTTCCAAGCCTTACCATACAACTCATTTTGCCATCTGGATAAAATACGCTTTAAATCAACCAGCTTGAAGCGTTCATCACTCCATTTGCCTAATCCCTCATGACTGTTATCAACCTCAGTATGTTCAAACTGGAAAATCATCTGCAACTCATGCGAATCAAATCCGGCATATTTCATTGCATCCTTTGTTGATACGCCTGGCGTTTCACCAACAGTGATGATATCATGCTTTGACAATACTTCTTGATTCATTTCTTGTAAATAATCATGAATATTTGGACCATTAGCAACAAAATCCATCGATGAGCCATGATTTTCTAAGGTGACATTTGGATCATTTGGTAAATCTGATGGTTTTGAAATTAGGTTAATAACATCCATGCGAAAACCATCAACACCTTGATCTAACCACCATTTCATTGTGTCGTAAATATCTTGTCGTAAATCGGGGTTATCCCAATTAAGATCTGGTTGCTTCTTTGAGAATAAATGCAAATAATACTGTTGTGTATTATTGTCAAATTCCCATGCTGATCCACCAAAGTCTGACAACCAATTATTAGGTTCGTGACCATCCACAGGATCACGCCAAATGTAATAATTGCGATAAGGATTATCCTTGTTTTTACGACTCTCTTTAAACCATTGATGTTCATCAGAAGTATGGTTGACGACCAAATCCATCATAATTTTTAGACCTAAATGATGTGCTACCTCGAGCATTTCTTGAACATCTGCCATTGTTCCAAATTCCGGTAAAACTTTACGATAATCACTAATGTCATAGCCATTATCATCATTTGGCGACTGATAAATTGGACTTAGCCAAATCACTTGGACACCAAGAGCTTTCAAATAGGGTAATCGTTCAATAATGCCGGGTATATCCCCCAAACCATCTCCGTTACTATCTTGAAAGCTCCTGGGATAAATTTGGTAGACAACAGTATTCTGCCACCACTGTACTTTTTCCATACTAACCGTCCTTATTATTTCTAAAAAACTTTTTGGGTAAACGTTTACGCAATTACATTGTAAACGCTTCCATATTGAAAGTCAACCTTTTTAGGTTATAATAATTGATATGGCTATTACTATTAAAGACATTGCAGATAAAGCTGGGCTTTCACCAGCATCCGTCTCTCGGATTTTAACTAATCGAGGTCGTTTTAATGCGGATACAGCAAAAAGAGTTCGTGAACTTGCGGAATCAATGGGTTATCTTAAGAATCAATCAGCAGCTGATTTATCACAAAAACAAAGTCGCGTTATTGGCGTGTTAGTACCAAGCGAGCATACTAATTTTGCTGATGAAATTATTAAGGGCATGCGGTCTAAAGCGTATGAGCTCAACTATGAATTACTCATCGCCTTTGTCGATATAAACAAAGAACAACAGCTGCAAACCGTTCATTCTTTGCTATCTCGAAAAGTGCTGGCAATTGTCATGTTGGCAGTAGATATTGAAATTGCTGACCCGGTTTTTAACCTATTAACCAACACTGATGTCCAGCTTCTTAGCGTTTCAAATCAATTAAACAATGAAATCCCTTCAATTTCCTCCGATAATTATGATATGATGCACCAAATTGTTAATTATCTTTACGAAAATGGACATGAAAAAATTGCGCTCATTGGTTCCTCAAACTCAAATTCAATTGTTTCCAAATTACGAAGGCAAGGATTTATTGATTCACTCGCAAAACACGGTATTCAATATAACTCTGATTTTATCTGGGGGACAGATATTACTTATCAAACCGGATTGGATGCTGTCAAACATTTTGGCACACCGTTACCTTTTACAGCAGCAATTGGTTCGGCTGATATTATCAGCGTTGGCATCCTCAATGGTGCTAAAGATGCTCAAATAGATGTTCCCAAAGACCTATCTATCGTAACAATTGACGGTACTGAAATAGCACAAATAACCCGGCCCATTCTCAGTGCTGCCAAACAAGATTTTCAATTGATGGGACAGTTGGCTGTTTCGGCACTAGATGAACAGGAATTAGCACCACATGCTGTTTTCTTTACAGAGACTAAAATCGTACCGTCAGGTACAGTGACAACGCTTAATAAAAATAATTAGCACAATAAAAAATCATTAAAGCTTATTTCTAGTAGCTTTAATGATTTTTTTTAGTTGGACTTGATTTTGTCCATTTTAGATTGAATACTTTGCAAAGTAACATCGACAGTCGAACTGAAAATTAAATTAGCAGCCGATAAAACAACTGCATCACCAATTGCCAACGATATTTGACCAGCACTATTAATTGACTCGATACCGGCTGCTGAATCTTCTAATCCAATCACTTGATTGGGTGCTAGTTCTAGCACCTCTGCAGCTCTAACAAAAATTTCAGGGTCTGGTTTTCCCTTTGTCAGTGTTGCTGGATCTACTATTCCAACAAAATCATTTGCTAATCCCAAATGATCAAGGATTATAGGAGCGTTTTTTGAGGCTGAGGCGATAGACATTTTGTACCCTGCCACTTTGGCCGAATGAATAAAACTTTTCATCCCCGGCAATATGTCGTCCTCCGTTAATGTTGCAATCAATCGTTGATAGAAATGATTTTTCTTTTCAGCGAGTGCTTCTCTATCAGCTTGTGAAAAATCATCCGCATGATTACCCGCGTCTAAAATCATTTGCAATGATTCCATGCGACTAATACCTTTGAGTGATTCAGCCAATTGTGGTGTCCAAGTTGTGCCGACTTCATCAGCAGTCTGATGCCAAGCTTGTCCATGAAATCGAGCTGTATCTGCAATGACCCCATCTAAATCAAAAGCAAATCCCTTAATATCTTTGAATTTCTGCATTGATTTGTCCTCCTTATTATCTCGTTAACGTGACTTGCTCACCCAATAAATTAATCGTAAGTTGGTCACCAGAAATCAGTTGGACATCTGTACCTTCTTTGTCAACCGTCACTTCCAAAACATGACCACGGAAAACCAAACGGAAAGCGTATTTTGTCCAATTTTTAGGCAAAAATGGCTTTAAATGTAATTCGTCATTTCGTACTCGCATTCCTGCAAATCCCTGCACGATTGCCAACCATGAACCGGTCATCGCAGTAATATGCAACCCATCATCAGTATCATTATTGTAATTATCCAAATCCAATCGCGCAGCGCGTTCATACATTTCAACAGCTTTGTCAGCCATTTGTAAATCAGCAGCCAATATCGCATGAACTGACGGTGATAATGATGATTCGTGCACAGTCAGTGGCTCATAAAAGTTAAAATTGTTACGTTTCTCTTCTTCAGTAAAGGCATCAGGAAAATAGAACATTGCATGCAAAGTGTCAGACTGCTTAATGTATGGCGACCGTAGTATTCGATCCCAAGACCAGTTTTGGTTGATTGGACGAATATCTTGTGGCATATCAGCAATTGGGGTTAAATCTTTATCCAAAAATGTATCATGTTGTACAAAAATATGTTTTTTGCCATTTTTTGTATCAACATCAGCTTCTGGCAAATACATTTTGGTAACAATATCTTGCCATTGAACCAACTCTTCATCGGTAATAGCTAGCTTTGCCTTTTGCTTGTCATTAATTTCGTCATAGTGATCAAGCGAATACTGTAATACCCATTTAGCCATCCAATTAGTGTAGTAATTATTATTAACATTATTTTCATATTCATTAGGTCCAGTGACACCGTGAATCATATACTGATCATTGCGTTTTGAATAGTGAACGCGATTAGCCCAGAAACGTGCGATGCTGTAAAGTACTTGCGCCCCATCCCCGTCTAACCAAGAGTGATCTCCAGTAATATTTGTATAATTATAAATCGCATAAGCAATAGTTGAATTACGGTGAATCTCTTCAAATGTTATTTCCCACTCATTATGAGATTCAATACCATCAAAAGTCACCATTGGATAAAGCGCCCCTTTTAGGCCTTGTTGTTTAGCATTATGAAAGGCACCATCAAGTTGATCAAAACGATATTGCAACAGTGATCTTGTAACTGATGGATCAGCAACACCTAGATAGACCGGAATGGCGAAAGCTTCTGTGTCCCAGTACGTTGCACCACCATACTTTTCACCGGTGAAGCCTTTTGGTCCAATATTTAGCCGTGGGTCGTTACCATAGTAAGTTGAGAAGAGGTGGAACAAATTGAACCGAATACCTTGTTGCGCAGCATCATCACCTTCAATTTGAACGTCAGCCTTCTCCCACCGTTTCAACCATTCTTGCGCATGGTCTTCATATATTTCTTGATAAGATTTTCCTAAAACTTTGTTCGTCAACGCTGTCCCAGCATCTATCGTTTCTTTTAAACTATCATAATCTCGAGAAGTGGTTACGATAACACGCTTTTCAAAATTTACTACGCCTTTAGTTGGTACCTCAACATCAAAGTTATCAGTAACTTCTTTTGTTCCACGATTAGTGCCGTGTTTTTCGCCACCAATGAAACTTTGACGAGCAACCACTGTGAATTGTGGTACACCAAATGGATTCTCAATGGTTTGTGTGGCAATAAATGACGATGCAACATCATTACCGGCATCTAAAACTTGCCAAAATTTTTCGTCATAATTAGCATCTTCATTGACTACATCAGCATCAATGCTAGCATCAAAACGAATGTTATGCTTATATCCATCCACGGATGTAAAGGTATAGTGAATATCGGCTAGTTCTTTAAACGCGGCTGAAACGAAACGTGATACTTGAACTTCAACGCCAAAGACTGTAAATCGACGCTTCAAAACACCATGTTTCATATCTAAGGATACTTCAAAATCCTGAAATTCATTCTTGGCTAAATCAATTTGATGACCATCAATATAAATGTCTGCTTTCACAAAATTCAAAGCATTAATAGCTTTTCCAAAGTAAAGTGGGTAACCATTTTTCCACCAGCCAACTCTTGTTTTATCTGGAAACCACACGCCTCCAATATAGATACCTTGGTGTGTATCGCCTGAATAAACCTCTTCAAACATACCACGCATGCCCATATATTCGTTTCCCAAACTTGTCATAGATTCCTGTAGGCGTTTGTCTTCAGGATTTAAATCGTGCGTTACGACTGTCCAAGGGTTAATTTCAAAAATTCTTTTCATTATTTTTATGCCTCTTTCTTCTTTACGGTAACGTTATTACTATATTAACCTGCATTCACTGGATTACTATGAATTTCCTTAATAAAACCAACACTAACTGCACCCAATAGCATCAAAACCCCTGAAACTAAGATCATTGATGGAAAATGTGATCCTAATGCTGGAAATACAACAAAACTTGCAACTGACGCCACAATTTGTGGCAGGCATATAGAGCCGTTGAATAGCCCGAGATAAGTGCCCATGTGATCGCCGTTCAATGCATTAGTAACCATGATAAATGGATAAGCCATCATCCCTGCCCATGAAATACCAATCAAAATGAAAGATGCAATTAAAAGATATTGTGAATGGATAAAGAAAACTGAAATGAATCCTGTTGCCCCTAATAGAAGCGACAAAGCATACCCAAATTTATTTTTTTCTGCCGGAATTTTAGACAGTACTAACGACCAGAGTACGGCAGCAATTGCATAAACCGCCGACAAAATTCCAAACCAGTTTCCACCATTTTGATAACCTGCTGTTGTTGGGTCGGTTGCATGGAAGACATTATCTGCAACTGCACCTGTACCGTATGTCCACAAATACTGGAAAGCCATCCAGCAGAAGAATTGTGTCACAGTAACCATCCAAAATGTTTTTGGTGCGCGCTTCAATAAAGTTAAAAACCCACCATCATTATCATTTGGCGTGTTTAATGCGTAACCATGATAAAGCTCGTAAGTTGCGTCATCGTATTCTTTTACGTTGAATACCGCAACTAATGAGAAGACAACTAATACAACTGCACCAACGTAAAAGGAAATAATAACCGAAGCTGGAACCTGTCCTTTGTCAGCAGTATTAGCAACCCCAATTGCTGTTAACAAGAAAGGAAAAATTGTGGCTAGTACAGAACCTGTATTTGATAAGAAACTCTGAATAGAATAGGCGTATGATTTCTGATCTTCATTAACCATATCACCAACAACCATTTTAAAAGGTTGCATAGCCACATTTGAACTAAGATCCATAAACAAAATCGTTATTGCGCCAAACCATAATGCTGCGGTTGTAGAAAATCCAAAGCTACCAGAATTTGGTAACAGGAACATTACTATAACCGAAACTAATGCACCAACTAACAAGTATGGCATGCGTCGTCCAAAACGCTTGGTCCATGTTCGATCTGAAAAGTAACCAACCAAGGGTTGAACAAATAGTCCAGCCAAAGGTGGCAATATGAAGAAAAAACCAAGTTTTGTTGGGTCAGCACCCAATGTTTGGAAAATTCTTCCCATTTGTGAACTTTGTAAGGAAAAAGCCATTTGCACACCTAAGAACCCAAAACTTAACATCCAAATTGTGCTAAGCGGCAAATTAGGCAATCCCTGCCCTTTATGCTTATCATCCATTATTTCTGCCTCCAAAATATTATTTTTGTAACCGTTTACATTGAACAGTATAAAGCAGTAGATAAATATTTGGAAGCGTTTGCCCGATGTTAACGGTAACATCATTTCATTGCGTTGAATCGCGGATAATTAGTTCTGGCGTAATATTAACTTCAATTTTGGTATTTTCTTCATCAGATTCAACTCGGTTTACTATCTCCTTGACCAAATTTTTTGCAATTAATGCAAGCGGTTGCCTAATTGTCGTTAATTGTGGCGAGGAAATTTGGTCAATAAATACACCATCAAATCCAATTACCCCAAAGTCAGTTGGCACTTCATAAATACGTGTCAAGGATCTGACAACACCCAAAGCAATGCGATCTGTCGCGCAGACGAAACCAGTATTTGATTGAATACTTGTCACCATATTCGTCATCAATATATCCGCCGAGTGGGCATGGTTTTCTGTCGCAAAAACTTTTTGACTCATACCATACTTATTCATGACCGAACGATAGCCTAACGCCCGCTGCTTAGCAAATGGTAAATCAATTGCAATTCCAATGTACCAAATATCCTGATAACCCCTGTCTATCATATATTGCGTTGCCATCTCAATTCCTTGTTTATTATGAACGTCAACATAAGAAAGACGTGAATTTTCCGGTGCCACACCATACAAAATAATTGGTATGGTCACTAATGATAAACCCTCTAAGTCCGCTTGACGCCAGCCACTAACAATCATCCCGTCAATATTGTTTGTACTGGCGGCTAAATCGGTACTTATTTCGAGCGTGTAGCCGCTCTCTTGGAGATAATTAGCAATATGAATCAATAGCTTGGCGTAATTTGGTTCAACTGTTGTGACATCCTCTAAGAGTAAAAATCTAATCACATAATGGCGCTTGTTAACAAGCGCTTTTGCCATGCGATTTGGCTCATATCCAACGTCCTGAATTGCTTTCTCTACAAGCTCTTTCAATTCATCTGAAACTCGTTCGGGATGATTAATTACACGACTAACTGTCATTTTAGACACGTGTGCATTGCGCGCAACATCATTTAAATTTGTCATTATTATTCACCTATTTTTGGTATACGATACGGAACAATGACGCTGCTAGCTTCAGTTTTCTCAAGTGGCGATTGCTGGTCATTAAATAACAATCGGACTGCTTCACTGCCAAGAGTCCTTGGTAAGACATCAACAGAATAAAAGTTTTTCCCTCCCAAGCGGGCGTATTCAGAACAGTTAAATGCAATTGTCGGCAATTTAGGATGACTGGGAAGATGAGCTTGTGCTTGATTACGTGCCAAATAACCAAGTTTATCGTCACTGGCAACTATTCCGTCAACCGTTTGATGTTGCTCAAAATATTTCTGTAAGACCTGCTTTTGTTGCGTGAATTCCAAGGGTAAAGATAAAACATCACCTTCTTCTTGTGCTTCACGAAAGCCCAACTCTCGATTATCTTCAAAGCGCCAATCAGCTAACGTTCTGACAAAAACTGGTGATTTTAACTGAAAACTAGACACTAAGTTTTTGGTAGCTTCAGCGCTTGCTTTGCGATTATCGTTATCTACATACAAAATATTCGTAGCAATTTCTGGCTCACCTGTAACTACAACACGTGCATGATTCTCACGAAGCAATTCGGCAATTGGATCATTTTCGACTGTATATAGTAAAATAAAGCGTCGAACTTGTCCGGCTTCAACCATCATTTTAACTGCATTAAACACCTCAGACCAATTGCTGCCCGTAGCTGTAGTCAATAAATAACGACGCGCAATTAATTGCGCATTAATACCAAATAGAATTTGCATGGCAAAGTCATTATCTGTATTACCTTCTGATTGAGGTTGAAACACAACGCCAACCGTATTACTTTCAGTTTGCGTTAAGTTTCTGGCAGCAAAGTTAGGTGTATAACCCATGTCACGCGCCGCTTTTCTGATACGTTCTTTAGTTCTTAAACTTATTTTTGGGGAATCCCCTAAAGCGCGTGATACTGTTGAAATAGCCACACCAGTTTTGTTTGCAATATCTTGTATCGTTACCATACCAGACCTCCTGTCCACGTTATTTTAACATGAAAAAGATCGAGACGGGTGTCTCAATCTTTTTCTGACTTTTCGGAAATACACCAACTATTTCACATTCTTTAAATAGTTTAACTTTAGACTAACCTAATACAATTTTGAATACAGAAACTGACATTGGCTTTATGCTAATATCAAATAACTCATTCGCAGAAACATTATTACGCTGTTCAACAATCACTGCACGTAGGTGATTAGGATCCTCGAACGTATTGGTTTCATGCATATCATTGGCCGCTAACTCCTCCTTTTGATACTGAAGTACCAATCCTGGTAAATCAATGTCAACACTGATGGTTTCAGTCAAATCAAAATTAATCACATTTAAGTAAATTATTTTGTCATTTATTGATGCAAAAAACTTAACGTGATCACTATTCTCATCTGTTATTGTCACATCTAGAACATCATTATTTCTATGCACTTTGTACATCTTGAAAATATCATATACTGGTGTTAGCACAAATTGTTCACCGTTAGTTAATATTAATGCATTTAACACATTAATTGTCTGAGCCATACTAGCCATTTTAACTTTATCAGCATTAGAATGAAGAATATCTAAAACGATTGCAGTTGTTATCGCATCGCGCATTGTATTTTGTTGATACAGTGCCTTCGCTTCAAAAAAAGCTCTCCCATACCAATTGCCCCACTCACCTAAAATCAGATCCATTTTCTCTAGTTTTTGATCAAACTCTCCTTCAGGTTCTGGCAGTTGATCCAAACCATCTTGAATCAAATTGTATTGTTCTTTAAGAATATCTTCTAATTCTGTCGCACCTTTAATTACTTGATACCAGTCGTTGGCATTAAAATCTGTTGCTGAGGCGGAAAACTCATTACCCAGGTACCAGTTATACCAATGCAAATCATAACCATCAACTTTTGGTGGACGAGCCCTTGCTAATTCCTTCATTACACTTTTAGTCCAATAACGGCGTTCTTTTGGTTTATTAGCATCGGCACCACTCAAAATGAAGTAGCGCGAATCCTCTGAAAACTGATTCAATGCAAATGTTGGTGCCGCCGTTGCGTACTTTCGGTAATCAGCAACATATTGCTCGGGGGTCATCATGCCTCCACCACCCCAAACTTCATTCCCGATTCCCCAATAATTTACATCATAGGGTTTTTCATGACCAGAATCTTTTCTCTTTTTTGATAAATACGTTGACTGCTTACGATTAATATATTCCATCCACTCAGTCATTTCCCGAGCTGAACCAGTTAATAAATTAACATTGATCCATGGTTCAGAATGAATCAGTGACGCAAATTCTAGAAACTCATCCGTACCAAACTCATTGGTTTCAACGCTATATGTTCCGAATCCTTCGTTAAATACCTTTTTCCTTTTTTCCCCAACCCCGTCTTGCCAATTGTAATGATCCGCAAATACACCACCTGGCCACCTTATAATTGGAGGTTCAATTTCTTTCAAGGCGTTAATGACATCTAACCGCATCCCATTAATGTTTGGAATTTTGCTTTCTTTTCCGACCCATATACCATCATTTATCGCATTACCAAGAAATTCTATAAATTGACCATGTAAACGTGGATTGATTTTAGTCTCATTTTGACGTTTTTCTATTTTAACTTTCATTCTTCCTCCAGAAGATTTCACCTTTTTACTACTTTGTGGATCGAATTATTTGAATAAATATGCATGCAATGAAGGCAAATACAATAGCAGTTGCACCTACGTAACCATGGCCGCCTGTTTGTCCAAGCATTATCGCGATATTCAAAATTTCTAAATCCTTTGCAGCTGTTTCTTTAGATGGCAACACATCATTGAAAATGTTTTTTTTGGAACATCCATGGTAGTAAGCAACCAATAACCATAACCTATCAAAGCAATAATAACAATCAATTTTATCAAACATTGTTTAGTACGCCCATTAGGAACAAAAAAAATCTTCCAACAATGTCTCCTGCAAAAATCCAATTTTCATAAATTAGATGAGTAGTATTGTTTGATTTTTTTGTAAGCGCTTACTATAATTGAATAATAAATCTTTCGTTGAAAAAGAAATTGTAATTTCTAACTTTTTTTTGTGAAAAATGGGGTTAAGTATGTTAACAGAAACTTTGGAATCAATTCAGCAACTGCTTGATGAAAAAATATTTATGCAAGACACGCATTGTAATGTGATATTTGGCGACGAAAAACTCTTGATGAAGTTTGATGACGAACTGCATTTTAATGATGAAATTTTGGACAATCCATCTGCAATACTATTTTATCCAATTAGGAATTTTAATCACCCTGACGATGATGACATACTTGCTATATTTTCAATAAAAAAATACTACTTAATGCTGTATGGTAAACTCACGCCATCAGAAAGTCACTCATCTACATACCTATTACTTAAGCTCTATCAAAGATATCGTGCAATACTAAAAATAATCAATAATGATATATCTGAAAATAACGGTTTGATTGATATTGCCCCTCCAAATGATAGCCTCAGTCTTTTAGAATATTCTTCTCAACTACAAACACATCATAGCTATTCTGATGAACAAACATTGCTCAGCTCTATCAAAACCGGTGACAAACAAATTGTCATAAATGCCTACAAGCAGTTTCAAATCCATAATGCATACGAATCCTTCTTAGCAATGAAGAATAATCGCTTACGCCATGAGAAAAATATGCTCATCATTATTGCAACCCTGTGTACACGAGAAGCGATTCAAGCTGGCGTAAATGATAAAAAAGCTTATTTACTTTCAGACCAGTGGATTAATACAATTGAAAAGCACACTTCTGTGGAAAACATTATTAATCAGAATGTCCGATTAAATATTCTTCTCAATTTTACTAGTTTGGTAAAAACAAAAAAATATAGCAAATTAAGTCATTTAATATTTGAAGTGCAGACCTATATTCAAATTCATATCTATGAAAATTTGTCCATTGTGAAAATTGCAAAACAATTTAAATATAGTCAAAACTACCTGTCCACACGATTCAAAAAAGAAACAAATGAAACACTCAAACAATACATCATTAAGACAAAGATAACAGAAGCAAAACGCTTACTACTTTCAACACAACTTTCCTTAATGGACATTTCGACGCTCCTTAACTTTAAAGACTACACACATTTTTCCCACACCTTCAAACGTATAACTGGCACATCCCCGAAACAATTTATATCGACAAAAAAGTACTGATAGATATGAACTTTACACATCAATCAGTACTTTTTTATTTTTTTGCTTTGATAATTTTCTAGCTGCGATAATATTGAATAGACAAAATAAACATACCTTAGCTATTTCAGCTACTAAAAAATGTCTACTGCTTAACGTTAGAAATGATCACCTCTTGCATTAAATTCATAAAATCAGTTTGCTCTTCAAGAAGCTTTTCGTTCTCAGCATGTTTTAACGTAAAAGAAATTGAAGTTAATGCAAGGTCAGCATAAATTTGGGATAAGAAGCCAACTGAAAAACGATTATTCATTTTTTGTTTTGACAAGAAAGCGTGGGCATTATCGTATAATATTTTGTGAAAACGATCTTGAACACGATGTACATCCTGTTCAAGCGACATTAAAATTAATAAATCACTATCTTGATTAGCCATATCTTTGATAATTTTGTTAAAGATTTCAAAGGTATTTTTCTGCTGCACTGCTTCAAATCTTTGTTGGATTTCACAATTAAACTGCATCGCATACACATCAACAATCTTTTCAATGACATCAAACTTGTCGACATAGTGATCATAAAAAGTTGATTTGCTAATCAACGCTTGATCACAAATTTTCTTAACAGTGATTTTTGAAATACTCGTGGTCGTCAATAACCGCATCATCGTTTCAGTAATCAATTTTTCTGTTTTGATAACCCTTTTGTCTTTTGACACAATGCTGACCCTCCTATTTATACACCAATAATATCATACTGTTTTCTTTTTTCAGTATGATATCGTTCCTTATTACCGCTTTTGCCAGTTGTATTTTACCTTCATCATGTCAAAATGTACTTAAAAGAAGGAGGAACAACATGTTTAAACAGTATATTAAAAATGAACAATTCAATTTACAAATTAATCGATTCATCAATGATGAGTACGAAAATGATCAAAAAGTACAGGAAGATTTAAAAAGTATCATTCCTCAGTTAAAAGATGAAGAATCATGGTTTAAAGCATGGAACGACAAAGCTATTGCAAGAGAACAAGATGGTGATTTCTCTGTCGCATCAACTTATTATCAAGCCTCTGAGTTTTATTTGTCACCTGAGGATCCCCGAGATGAAAATGCTTATCGAAAGTATCGAGAAAATTTTTATAAAGGCTTCAACAACTTTGAATACGAAAGGTATCAAGTACCTTATGAAAATGGGTATCTACCAGTTGTAAAACTAGTCACACCAAACGCCACTAAGAATCTATTGCTATTTGCCGGATATGATTCCTACATGGAAGAGATGGTCAAAATGTCAAAATTTTTGAAAGGAATTGATTACAACATTTATGTTTTTGATGGGCCAGGTCAAGGAACTGCGTTGCGTCAAGGAATTCACCTGATACATAATTGGGAAAATCCGGTAAGCGTCATATTAGATTATTTCAACCTTAAAAGAGCTAGTGCAGTTGGTATGTCATTAGGTGGATATTTAGTTATGCGCGCCGCCGCATTTGAAAAACGATTGGATAAAGTTGTTGCATTTGATATTTTCTATAGTTTCTTTGATGCATTACGTATTCGAATGCCCTTTGATCAAATTACTAAAATCGAACAGCTGCTAGCTGCTAAGGATGCCAAAACAGTTAACATTATATTCAAAAGTATGATGGCCAATAATTTAGATCTAAACTGGAAAATTAATAAGGGTATGGAAAACGTTGGCGTCCAATCACCTTATGAACTATTACAACAGTTCCAAAAATATAATATGGAGCCGATTATGCCACTTATTAATCAAGATGTTCTGTTACTAGCTGGCGAAAATGATCAATATGTTCCCAGTAGCCGCTTAGTAGAAATTGATAGCAAATTAATTAATGCTGCTTTCGTTAAATCAATTATGTTTGACAAGGCGTCTGGTGGTGATCAACATTGTCAAGCAGGTAATCGACAATTAGGATTTGATGCAATAAAAGAATTTTTATCGAATAAATAGCCAAATATAAAAAGCAGAAAAATAAATCATATTTTTCTGCTTTTTATATGCATATTTTTTATAAATATGGTTTTGTTATTGCATCATTTGATTTTTTCAAATCGTCGATTGTACCGGAAAAAACAACTTTACCACCCATTTTTCCGCCTTCAGGACCCATCTCAATCAGCCAATCAGCCTGTCGAATGACTTTCAAACTGTGTTCAATAATGACAATCGTGTTTCCTCTAGCAACCAGCTTATCGAAAAGCTCGAGCAAATGATCAATATCTTTTAAATGTAACCCATTCGTTGGTTCATCAATAATATAAACACTACTCTTCTTTTGTAAGTAGCTCGATAACTTGATCCGTTGCAACTCTCCGCCTGACAATGTACTCAAAGATTGGTTTAATTTCAAATAACCAAGACCCACATCACAGATTGCTTGCAAACCAGTAGCTATTCGTGTAATACCACTAAAAAAATCAACGGCTTGACTCACCGTCATAGACAATATGTCAACAATAGTCTTATCCTTATAGTCATATTGCAAAACTTCCTGATTATAGCGTTGTCCATGACACAATTCACACTCAGAAACGACATCGTCCATAAAGTACATATCATTAACGATAACGCCTTTTCCCTTGCAGCGCGGACAAGCGCCCTTTGAATTGTAACTAAATAACGATGGACTAACTGAGTTTGCTCTTGCAAATAGTTTCCTAATATCATCAAAAATATCTAAGTAAGTCAGTGGAGTTGATCTAAGACTAATACCAATGTTCTTTTGCGAAATATTGATAACATCGATTTCCCTTTGAATCAATTCTGACGCTACTATTTGTACTAGAGACGATTTACCTGATCCAGCCACACCGCATAAAACAGTCAAAGCATTAAGTGGTATTTTTAAAGAAACGTTTTGTACTGTGTTTAAATTTTTATCTCTAACAGACAGCCATTTTTTGAAGCTGCTATTAGTATGATTATTCAACCTCTCATTTTCGCGCATAGCAACACTGGTAATCGTATCGCTTTTTAAAAACTCACCATATGTTCCCGAAAATTGAATACTGCCACCATTAACTCCCGGACCTGGACCAACATCAATGATGTAGTCAGCTCGCTGAATTAGCAGTGGGTTATGTTCCACTAAAATAATCGTATTGCCTTGATCCTTTAAGACACGCAAACATTTATATAGTCGTTCAATATCTTTTGGGTGTAGGCCTGAGCTAGGCTCGTCTAGGACATACATCACATCATTTAAAGAGCTTGTGATATGCTTAGCAATTCTGATTCTTTGCGCTTCGCCGCCCGATAGCGTATCTGTACTTCGCGCTAAATTAAGATAGCCTAAACCAATCGTAATCAAAGCATTTAGGCGTTTATCAATCTGTGTTTTAACATCCTGAACCAGTGGATTTCTTATTTTTTGAATAAATAATTGTAATTCATCCAATGACATTGCAACTAAATCACTGATATTATGCCCATCAATTTTGCAACTTAGCGCCTTTGCATTCAATCTGGAGCCCTGACAAGTTGGACAAATATCAGTGGATACAAACTTTTCAAGTTGCTTTCTATGCCTTTTCCCCTCATCAGTATTAATAATACTTCGCTTAATTCTCGGTAACAAACACTCATATAAGGCAGTTTTTGGCCATTTTTCAGGAGGAGACGCTAGTTTTTGCTGTGGTGCGTATAACAATAAATCTAGTTCTTCTTTAGAATAATCCTTTATTTTTTTATTCAAATCAAATAAGCCGCTATAGGCATAACGTTTCCAACGCCAAGCACCATTTCCAAAAGTTGGAAAATCAATTGGATCTTCATTAAGTGATTGATTAAAATCAACAAGATATGTTAAATTAATTTTTTTAGTAAAACCTAAGCCATCACAAACTTCACATTTGCCTTGGGGATGATTGAAAGAAAAGGCATCTGAATAACCAACAAAGGGTTGTCCTATTCGAGAAAACAGCAAACGCAAGAATGTGTATATTTCAGTATACGTTCCTACTGTTGATCTAACGTTGCCCGACATTTTTCGTTGCTCAATTGGTATTGCTATTGGCAAATTAGTAATGTTATCTACAGCCGGTCTACCATATTTTGGTAAAATATGTTGCACATAACTCGAGAACGTATCATTTAATTCACGTCTTGACTGCGCAACTAAAGTGTCAAAAACTAAGGTTGCCTTTCCCGAACCAGATACACCTGTAAAAACGGTTAACTGGTGTTTTGGAATTTTGACCGAAATGTTTTTTAAATTATTTTGATGCGCATTGTCGATGCCAATCCATTCATTGTTACCCACGATATCCCCCTTACCGATTATCTTTAATGTACAATTCAATGCAATGTTATCATTTTTTTATATGATAATCAAAGTCAGAGCAGAGTATGTATTGAAAACATGAAAAAAAATACAAGCAATAACTTGTATTTTTTTTCATGTTTTCAATTAGTTGTTAACTGCACAATAAATTTTTTCAAACCAGCTTGGCCTGCTTCGGAATTTTTGAAAACGCCAGCGTCTTCAAGGACTCTTTTAAAAATTTGACCAACACTTTGCTCCACCACTTCCGTTACATTATCAGCATTAAAAGTTTCTTCATATTTTAGTTTATCGGCCCATATCTTGTGCTTTGGAGCCACAGAATCCGTATTCCTCAAAAGATATGCTTCGACTTCTGCAAGTTCTGTTTTTAAACGCGGTGGCAAAATAGCCAAACCCATTACTTCTATTAGCCCAATGTTTTCTTTTTTTATGTGTTGTACATCTGAGTGAGGATGAAAGATTCCGTCTGGAAACTCAGACGACGTATTATTGTCTCGTAACACAAGGTCTACTTCATATTTGTGGTCACGGAATCGGACGATTGGTGTAACCGTATGATGTCTTTCACCCGTTTGACTATGAGATTGAATAAATAAACTTGGGTCGTCATAATCTTCCCATGTTTTCATTACTTTACCAGCCGCTGCGAGTAATTTATCGCTGTCCGAATCAATTAAGCGAATTGCAGTCATTGGCCAGTTTAATACCCCCGCTTCCGACAGGTTCACATCTGAAATCTGAAAGCTTTCCTTCAATGTTGCTTTTGCCATAGGTAAATCATAGCGCCCTGCTTGAAAATGATCGTGGGACAATATTGAACCACCCACAATTGGCAAATCTGCATTGGATCCAATAAAATAATCTGGGAATTTAGTAACAAATTCTAACAGTCTAGCTAAGTTTTCCTGATCAACGTGCATTGGTCGAATATTTTCTGATAGCACAATTGCATGTTCATTAAAATAGGCATACGGTGAATATTGAAAATACCAATTTTCATTACCTAAAGTTACTGGAATGACACGATGATTCGACCGAGCAGCATAATCTAAACGACCCCAGTAGCCTTCATTCTCTTTTGCCAACTGAGATGCAGGATACTGTTCCTGTTGTTGTGTTTTATTTTTCAGTGCTGCTGCAATTACCTTAGGATCTTTTTCAGGCTTTGAGAGATTAATTGTAATTTGTAATTGACCATACTCGGTCTCAACTGGGTAAGATAAATTTTGGCTAATTTCCCGCGTCTTGATATAGTTACTTCTTTTCGATAAATCAAAGAAATAGTCAGTAGCCTCCCGTGGGGCGTGGTCGTAATGTTGCCAAAAAATTTGTCGAACTTGTGAAGGACGAGGCACAAAATAATCCATTAGTTGTGCCCCTAGTATATCAGCATTTATTTTTCTATTCTGTAATGTGCCATTATCTGCTGCAATTGCTACCAAATTATCCAATAGTGTTAACGTAGATAACCTCGAAACATCTTGATCACTTGTTACATGCTCATAATTTGATTCACCAATCATGCCTAATATTTGGTTTCCCAAGTAGATTGCATCTTCATTTGTGTAATCCGATTGTTCGATAATACGCTGAGTAAATTCCGTAATTAAATTATTTTCTGACATTATTATTCACCTACTTTACCGACCCAGTGTGCTCCGTCACCAACATTTGCTACATAAAATGAGGGATCGTAGCCAACTACAGATTCATATTTAGCCCCAACAGCCGCTTTCAAATCATCAACATTATCTTGATGTACTAGTGCGATTGCACAACCACCAAATCCTGCACCGGTCATTCTTGCACCGATCACACCATCGACGGTTTGTGCTGTTTCCACAAGCGTATCAAGTTCTATTCCAGTTACCGCATAGTCATCCTTTAAAGACTGATGCGATTCATTCATTAACTTACCAAAGCTAGCCAAATCATTTGATTTTAATGCCTCGACAGCAATCTTAGTTCGTTCGTTTTCATAAACAGCATGGCGGGCACGTTTTACAAGTATGTTGCTTTCTAATTTATCAGCATATTTATTAAAAGTTTTGGCGTCTAATTCGCCCAGATATTGGATAGGTGTATATTTTTGCAATTGATAGACTGCTTCTTGAGTTTCACGAACACGCTCATTGTATTTTGAGTCAGCCAACTCTCTTCGTTTGTTCGTATTCATAATAACAACAACATAATCACCCAAATGGATTGGTACCATTTCGTAAATCATCGTATTCGTGTCTAAATAGATAGCTTGGTCCGCTTCACCAAATCCAATAGCAAATTGATCCATTATTCCAGTATTAACATCAACAAAATCGTTTTCAGCACGTTGTCCACTGGCCACCAATTGCAATCTCGGAATTTTTAGATTATATAGCTTTTGCGCCACTACGCCAATTAAGAGTTCTAAAGATGATGATGATGACAATCCTGAGCCGTTTGGTATGTTACCATTGATAACTAATTCAAATCCATGCTCAAAACGGTTACCATATCCTCTTAAAGCCTGCAACACGCCTTTAACAAAATTTCCCCAAGATGATCCAGGTAACTTTTCTTCGTCATTAACGTCAAAACTAATCCCCCCTTCATCCGGGAAATTAGTCGAATAGAGTTTTACCAAACTATCCGCTCTTTGAGATGCTACGCCATATGTTCCCAGTGTAATTGATGCTGGAAACACGTGACCACCATTATAATCAGTATGCTCACCGATTAAGTTAATTCGACCTGGTGAGAAAAACTTGTCAGTTGGTTCATGATGAAATTGCTTCTTAAAAACATGAATTAATTCTTCGTATATTTCAGTCATTTCCATTTTTCCTTTCACAATGATTTTCACTTATTCAGCTTGCCATTTGAAATAACGCACCGCAGAGGTAAAATCAGCTTGCTTAATTGGCGTGTTATATAGACCAATTGACATGAGTTCATCTCCAGAATAATGTTCATTTGTTCTTTGATCAACATAGATTCCGTCAGATTTCAGGTGACTCATTTTAGTTACAGTGAAAACTGGCTGCGCAGTTGACAAAACACGGTAATTGAATAACAATGCTTCTGTCTTATCTTCACTGATAAATTCCCAGGCTGTTTCATTATTTTTAAAAGGACTTTTGATACGGTAAAAATTGCCATACTGGATCAACGAGCGATGCTGTTTATAAAATGTCACTTGATCTTTGATTTCTGATTTTTCTTCTAATGACAACTTAGCTAGGTTTAATTCATATCCAAAGACTCCTGCAGTAGCAACATCCCCACGCATAGCCAGACTCGTTTGACGCCCAGTTTGATGATTAGGCGATGCTGAAACATGCGCGGTCATACTAGAGACTGGGTAGCTTAATGTCGTCCCATATTGAATTTTTAAGCGCTCAACAGGGTCCGTATTGTCTGATGTCCACGATTGTGGAAAGAAATATAACATGCCAGCGTCAAATCGTCCGCCACCGCCAGAGCGTCCTTCAAATAAAATATCTGGATAACGTTTGGTCAAACGATCCGCCAAATCATACACACCTAACATATAACGATGTCCCACTTCTCCTTGACGTTCTGGTGACAACGCTGCAGAATATACTTCTGTTAAATGACGGTTCATGTCCCACTTAATGTAATCAATCTTAACATTATCCAAGATATTTACTACTTGTTGGAAAATATTATCCACTACCTCAGGTCTTGAAAAATCAAGCACATATTGATCACGACTAGGGGTCAAATCACGGTTAGGCATACCGAGAATATAATCAGGATGTTGTCGATAGAGATCAGAATTTTTGGAAATCATTTCCGGTTCAAACCATAATCCAAATTTCATACCTTTTTCGTGTACTTTATCTGACAAGCCAACTAAACCACCGCCACTCTGTAATTTAGTGGCGTATTCAAACCAGTCACCCAAAGAGCTATCATCATCATCACGTTTTCCAAACCAACCATCATCTAAGACAAACATTTCAATGCCTAATGGGGATGCTTCATCTAATATCTCTTGAATTTTTTCTGCATTAAAATCAAAATAAGTTGCTTCCCAGTTATTAATAACAATTGGTCTCTCTGCATATTGATATTTTCCACGAGCCACACGTTCTCGTAGCAAGTGATGGTAAGCTTGTGACATACCATTTAAACCTTCATCAGAATAAACCAACAACGCTTCAGGTGTCTGAAAGTCATCATCAGCATTTAATTGCCAATCAAATCCATCTTCGTTAATACCAGATAGAACACGTGTCTGTTCCACATAATCTCTTTCGATAGTGAATTGATGATTTCCCGAATAAACCAGTTGGATACCAACAGCTTCACCCTCATTTTCGGTTGTGTTCGGTGTTACTAGCGCTACAAATGGATTCATGTGGTGCGAGCTCGTTCCTCGATGACTAGAAAATTCAGTCACCCCTTGGCGCACAATTTGTCGCTCCATTTGACGTTCACGCACATGGGCGCCGGGTAACGAGATGATTTCTAGATCACTTGCTGGTAAATCTAATTGCATTGATGCAATTTTCTCAATATTAATACTTTGTTGAGAGAGATTCGTTATTTTAGTTGATCTTGCAACTACTGGCCGGTCATTATAAATTGTGTAATAAAGTGATACTTGGGCATTTAGCGTACTATCCACAAGATTAATTATTAATGTTTTAGCTTCATCTTCAGATAACACGTAGGCCTGAGGCAGACGATCTAGATGTGGCTTGCCATTTACGATTTTGAATGATTGAAAACGAAAATCAGATGCTTGTGCACCGTTGGCTCCTTGAATTTTAATCGCGGCTTGACGAAAATCTCCCGTATTATAACCACCGTATTCTTGTAATAATGTGTCCTTCGAATAGCTACGATCTGTTTGATGTGGTTCTCCAGCTAAGTTTGGTGAGAATCCTCTATCTAGACGTGGATAATGTCGTGAACCATGATATTTTGTAATTTTTTTACCAAAATAGAGATGGCTTAGCAGTCCGCCCTCTTCAATTTGTATCAGGTAAGATATTTGTCGATTTGAAAGATGAAAAACATTTTGCTTGTCATCAAAAGAAATGTTTGCATTAGCCATAATCTTCCTCCGTGAAGTCTTTTACTAAATTACAAACACAGTTTACCACTCGTTTACTAAAATGTAAACGGTTACTTTTACTTTTTAAAAGTTTCTCGATATTTCAAATTTCCCGGTATTGTAGCCCAAACTGTCCAATCACGTTCATCATTTGCTAATTCGTAGGCTTGTTCTAAAGCCGTCTTCCCTAGTGCCGCAGGATTCAGATCTACCGTCGTTAGTGCCGGAACCAAGTAAGAGGATAACTCAACATTATCAAAGCTCACCACATCAATATCAATTCCCGGCTCTAGATTCTCGGATTTTAATGCATTAATGGCACCGATTGCAATAGGATCCGAAGCAACTAGAAGTGCGTCTATATTGTGTTCTTTTCTTAATAACGATATAGCGCCTTGCATGCCCGTTTCAGCATGCCACGGACCGGTGTAAAAATGAGGGCTCATTTGATGCTCTTCAGCCCAATTACGATAGATTTCACTACGCACATCTTCAACAGCAAGTGTTGAGGAGCCATCTAATTCTAGCAAATCGTTCACGCCACCAATAAATCCAATATGTCGCCGTCCAGCTTGATAGAACTCATCCAATATCCGAGTTGTCATCAACCGCAGTTCGGGATTGACAGAGTCAATGGTTTCATAGCGCGTTTTGGCATCAACCAACACAATTCGCTCATTAATTTTCTGCAATTGGTTCACCGCTTTTTGAGTCATATCGCCTAAAATAATAATGGCATCGTAAGTTGCGAAATCCGCGATATTAATGCCTTGATTAATTCGAATAATTTCATCAACAATAATATTTTGATCTTGCGCATTTTTCTCAATACTCAAGTATATTTGTCGCCAATAAGCATCGCTAGCTTCTCGGATTTCAGAAAAAACCGTCAATACTGCAATATGGATCAATTTTTTGGAAATACTTTTTTTATGTTTTTTTGTGTAATTCAACCTTTGCGCGGCATCAATAATCTTTCGGCGAGTTTCGTCAGAAACTGACAGAGTCAGGTCATTATTTAAAACTCGAGATACCGTGCTTGATGACACATCCGTTTCCAGCGCTATCTGCTTAATTGTTACCATATTTTCTTCCTCAATTTATGCAAGTTCATTTGCTTTATTTATACTCCTTATCATTTTACATCAAAATATCAAAAATACCTATTTACTAAATATTTACTAAAAAGTATTGATTTTTTAAATGAAAGCGCTTACTATTGAGATGTTAGCTACTACAAAAAGGAGATTACAATTATGAAGTCTAACCAGCAGTCAATGACATCACGCGTTTCATACGCTTTTGGTGCATTCGGTAATGATATGTTTTTTGCGACATTATCAACGTATTTCATTATGTTTGTTACCACACATTTGTTCAATAGTGGTAATGCCGCGCAAAATGACAAAATGATTAGTTCCATTACGCTAATTATCTTTCTACTACGATTTGTTGAATTAGCAATTGATCCATTTATTGGTAATGCAATTGATAATACAAGCACTCGTTGGGGTAAATTTAAACCTTGGGTGGTTGTTGGTGGAACGGTTGGATCAGTTGCTCTGATCATTCTTTTCACAAATATGGGCGGTCTAAATAAATCAAACCCACTTCTTTATTTGATTATCTTTGGCATAATCTATATTATTATGGATATCTTCTATTCATTTAAAGATATTGGGTTCTGGTCAATGATACCGGCATTAACTTTTGACTCACGCGAACGTGAAAAACTGCAACTTTTGCCCGTATCGGTTCTACAATCGGTGGAAACTTAGTCGGTGTTGTTGTTATGCCCATTGTTTTGTTTTTCTCTTTGAATCAAAATGATGGTACTGGTGACACTCGTGGTTGGTTCTGGTTTGCTGTTATTATTGCGGTAATCGCATGGCTGAGTGCGGTCGCTGTTGGTGTTTGTACTAAAGAAGTTGATTCCGACCTACGTAAGAACAAAGAAAAAACAACATTCAAAAATGTTATCCATATTCTAACGCATAATGATCAGCTCATGTGGATTGCCCTGTCTTATGGTTTTTACACCACGGGCGTCACTCTTGTTAATTCACTAGAGTTATATTATTTCACTTTTATTTTAGGAAACTCATCTGCTTTCTCAATTTTCGCCTCACTAAACATTGTAACTGGCTTACTATCTGTTTCACTATTTCCAAAATTAGCTGATAAACTTAATCGACGTAATTTATTTTTCTGGTGTATCTTAACCATGATTATCGGATTAGTTCTGTTTATTTTTGCAGGACAGTCACTCACAATGGTTCTAATCGCTGCCGAATTATTTGCCATTCCACAACCACTTGTGTTCTTAGTGGTTCTCATGACAATCTCTGATTCTGTGGAGTACGGTCAACTGAAGCTCGGGCATCGTGATGAATCATTAACGTTGTCGGTTCGTCCACTATTAGATAAACTAGCTGGTGCTATTTCAAACGGCGTCGTCGGATTAACTGCCGTAGTCGCTGGAATGACAACTGGTGCTACAGCTTCTTCAGTAACAGGGTCCGGACAATCCATTTTCAAAACCATTATGTTTGGTTTGCCAATTGTTATTATTTTAATCGGCACCTACGTATTTTATCGCAAAGTAACACTTACTGAGCGCAAGCACGCTGAAATTGTTGACCAACTTGAAAAAACATGGGGAAAGAAATTTGTTGACACAACAACGACTACAACCACGCCTGAATTAAAAACTGGTGAGTACACATACAATGCACCTATTGCCGGTGAATTAATTAATCTCTCATCCGTTAATGACCATGCATTTGCTTCAGGATCTCTAGGTCAAGGATTTGCAATTCGTCCGAGCGATGGTCGGGTTTATGCGCCATTTGATGCAACCGTTCGCGTTGCCTTCTCAACGAAACATGCCATTGGCCTTGTTTCAGACACTGGTCTAGTCACATTAATTCACATTGGTATTGGTACTGTTGCTATGCAAGGGACAGGTTTTGTTACTTACTTCGAGCGCGGCCAACATGTTAAGAAAGGTGATCTACTCATTGAGTTCTGGGACAAGTCAATAAAGGATGCTGGCTTTGATGACACCGTTATTGTGACAATAACAAATTCTAATGTCCTTTCTGAATTCAACATTGTAAAACCAATTGGTAGTAAAGTCGATAAAGATGATATTGTTTTGACTTTAATCAATAAATAAGTAAATTTTAACATACAGGAACAAAAAGTTATCAATATATAATATATTGATAACTTTTTGTTCCTTATGAAGACTGTGTACATTAAATTTTGATATACTACAAACACAAGTTAAATTTATTTAAGGAGGCAAGGTTTATGTTACGTTCTATTTTAATATTTCCTAAACTTTCAGAAATAACAACAATCCAAAATATTAGGCGCGAACTTGATCCCTTATATCCACATATTCGTCCACACATAACTCTTGTGTTTCCATTTGAAAGTGAGGCTACAGACGAAGTCATTATCCAAAATATTCAAACGATTTTAAAACCATTCTCGGCTTTCAACGTGACCTTTGAAAATTTTTCGTCTGATGAGAAAAGTTATCTTTGGCTACCTGTTGACGAGGGGTGTTCGGTCATTCAAAAGATGCATGATGTTTTATATCAATCCCCTTTGTTCTCACCCTTTCTACGCCCTGAATTTCCATATACACCCCATATCACAGTGGGACAGATACACAATCAGCAAGCAATGTTATCAACCTTAAAAGTACTAAACTCAAAACAACTGCAAATCCATGCTGAAATCGATACCGTTTCAATCGAACATATCCTAGATAATGACGATTCAGACGAATTTTTCCAAATTACCCTATTTAGACCAAAAAAATAATCAACCATTAGGTCAAAATAAAAAGAAATTATTTAGTAGATTCGCAAATAATTTTTGATTTGTTCTTGTTTAATTTAATCCAAACTGCGATTGCACCAAATAACGCAACATGTAACGTTAGGCTCATTACACTCCCTTCGATGCCAAAACGCCCACCATTTAACCATTCATAAGCTTGTGTTGGAATTGATTTGAAAATTAGCGCACCACTGTTAGTGCCAGAAACTGCAACACCAAGAATTGGCCCTTGAAAAAAGTTCCACGCACCATGAAAGGCACCCACCACCCACAAATCTTCGGTTTCAATTCGAATCATAGCCATGATAGCACCAAACAAAAATAGTTCTAAGAAAGCTACTCTAGTTATTCCTGGGTTTGCCAAATGTAGCGCTGCGAAAAAAAGCGAGCTAATTATAATAGCTGAAGCATGGCTTAAATGTTGACTTAATTTACCTAACAAATAGCCTCTAACTAATATTTCTTCGCCCATGCCTTGAATACAAAAACCTAAAAGAAAGAGAACGAGCCACAGCACATTACCTATATGCCAAATGTTAATGACTTGAAATCCTCCAAAGGCAACTGCTATTATCCAAGTTAGTACAAAGAATATTGCCCCTGCAGCGTACCCTATCAAATATCTGTATGCCTTTTTATCTTTAGCAAAGGGCATTATAATTCTAAGATCATTTTTTCGACTTTCATATTGAAACATCAAAAAAATTGGTAAAGTAATTTGACTAATCAACATGAAAACTATGGCTACCTGACTATTTTCAAGCCATTCCTCGGATAAACCGCTACGCTCAGCATATATTCCGCTAAAAAATCCGCCGATATCCAATACAAAACTGAGTAAAAATGCATATACCAAATACTTTAAAACTATTTTTAATTTCCCCATGTTCAATGCTTCCCCCTAGCAATTAATACGTAACCAAAATAGTTTATAATGTTTCTTAATTAATGTCAAATAATTATAAAAAAGCATATCCTCATGAGATATGCTTTTTAAAATTATTTTTTCGCTTTTCTAAGTGCTTTAAAGAGGATTTCAAACTGCCCTCGAAATGACATAGCTTGTTCAAATATGTCCTCACCATCATTTAACATTTTCACTGTCACCCATCCCAAAGCCTCAGTGATTGAAACAGCTACGGAAGCATTGATTACAGCACCGGATACAGTTCCCACAGCTGGTATAAATTTAATAATATTCCCCACTGCGCTACGACCAAGACCTACAACTACCAGTTCCTTAGATAAACTTTTACCTAAACCTTCTGACCATGATTGCCCAAACAATTTATGCAATCGTGACATCATAGTTAGTTGAATTGGTACTAGTAAAAAAGCATCTGAGAACGGAATTGGCGAGCAGCCCACAATTGCAGCACTCAATGATGCAGCGTGAATAATTCGATGACACTTCTGAGCTGTTTGTTGATCAACTCCCGTCAAAAAGGTATCAAAAACTTGATCAAGATTCGATCGACTTTTAAAAAATATCTTGTCCGCCCTGGATTTCGATTTTTCATATGAATTCTGTATAATCTTTGAGGTTTTGTCAGGAAATCGTTGCAGTACTTCAGAAAAAAATGAATTGAATTCTTTGTCTTCTGAGACTGGATCATCGTTTCCCTTTTTAAACTGGTTTTTATCCATATTATTTAAGTCCTCTATCTTTATTATACCCTCATTTTAATTTTAATCGCATTTAAAGGCGCATAAAAAAACCTGATTTATTTCTAAAGTCAGGTTTTTTTGATTCATAATTAAAACTTTTGTGCGAATGTAACAAATTGCTTTGCTGCATTTGCAAGGAAATTTTGCGTATCTGTGTTAGTAATATGACCATTTTCATCGGCTAAGTTTTGAACATTGCCAATATACAATTCTGGTTGTTGTAAAGTTGGCATATCCAAGAATACCAAAGATTGACGTAGCACGTGATGAGCCAATACACCAGAAATACCAGAAACTGACTGTGAAGCGACTAGCGCTGGTTTGCCAGCCCATGCGTTTTCACCCCAAGGTCGAGAAGCAACATCTAAGGCATTTTTCAAAGCTGCTGAAATGCTTCGGTTATGCTCAGGTGTGACAAAGATAAATGCATCTTGCTCAGCAACTGCCGCGCGGAACTTTGTATATTCTTCAGGCGAATCAGCATCGAAATCTTGATTGTAAAGGGGTAAGTTACTGATATTTAAGTAATTTACCTCAGCATCTTCAGGCAGACCAGCAACAAGTGCATCAGCTACTCCCTTTGAAAATGAGTTTTCACGAATCGAACCAACAACAACACCATATTTTGTCATTTATGTGACCTTCTTTCTAATTACTAAAAGTAAGTATACAATGAAATTGAGTAGTTTGCAAGCATCTATTTATATCTGTTTGTACACTAACCAAGCCATCTTTGAGTAACCATTTTCAACGAAATTTACAAACGAGTAGATTAATTATTTGCTAGTTCAATGAACTTGTTCACTTGATCTACATTTGCTCCGATCATAATAATTGCCCGCAGTGGCAAGTTTTCCATTAGCTCTCGATTACTATCAGACGCACTAATACTTTCAATCGCTGTTTGTAAACCAGACGCCACGAGTGATTCATGTAAACCATCTCGGTTAATGATTTCGCTAATATAAGTGTCTCCGCTGATCGGACGATTATTTGTCGTGCCCATTTCTAAAGAAACCGTTTTTTCTAATCTAATATCGCGCGAAGAACTACCTATTTTTAGATTATAGTCACCTTGATCAACTTGCCAGATACTTTTTTTCACGTTATACCAAGCAAAACTTCTCCGATCTAAGAAAAATTCGACAGTTTTACTTTCTCCTGGATTGAGTCCGACTTTAACAAATGCTTTTAATTCTTGACGAGGTTTCTCAACACGGCTTTCTAGATTTTGAATATAGATTTGAGCTGTTTCTTTGCCATATATTGAGCCCACATTGGTTATTTTGATTTTACCCGTGACATGCTTTTTCGTATTAGCTACTATTTCCAAATCGTCATACTTAAAATCTGTATAGCTTAATCCATGTCCAAATGGAAACGCAACCTCTTTCCTCTTTAAATCATAATGCCGATAACCAACAAATATTCCTTCATGGTAATTTTCTTCATCTACACTAGCATTGAACGTACCGTATGCCGGTGTGTCTTCAATTTTTTCAGGAAAAGTTTCTGCTAATTTACCTGACGGATTTGTTTGACCAGTAAGAATATTCCATGTCGCCTCACCGACAGCTTCGCCGGCTAAATAAGTTTCTACAATTGCTTTTACCTTATTTCTCCAAGGTGTTGCAACCGCTGATCCATTTTGAAGAACAACAATTATATTAGGATTAATTGCTGATAGCTTTTGAATCAAATTGACTTGATTTTCCGGCAAATCAATGGTTTTTTTGTCAAATCCTTCTGACTCATCTTGTTCTGGGACACCAGCAAAGAAAATGATTTTGTCACTCAACTCAGCAATAGATTCTGCTTGCTGTTCTAAATCTAAATTACCTTTTTCTTCAGATAGGCTATACCCTGCAGTATAAGTAACATTGTAATCACTGTTGCTTGCAACCTCATGTGGCGTAACAACTTTGTATGCATTTACATGTGAACTACCGCCACCTTGATATCTTGGATTCTGGGCTAGTTCACCAATTAATGCAATTTTTTCAGTTTGTTTAATTGGTAAAACATCGTCATCGTTTTTTAGTAAAGCAATGCTATCCTCTGCTGCTTTTCGAGCAAACTCATGTTGATTATTCTTATCATAATCCGTACTATCATCTTCGCTAACACGGAACTTTTCAACCAACGCCAGTACGCGTAATACTGAGATATCCAATTTTGATTCTTCTAGCTGACCATTTTGGACAGCAGATACAATTCTATCAATCGAATATGCACCATTTCCAGGCATTTCTAAGTCTAAACCTGCTTTTAGCGAAGCAATATTATCGGCTACTGCTCCCCAATCTGACATAACGACGCCAGTATATCCCCATTCATTACGCAGTATTTCGGTTAACAAACGATAATTTTGAGAATTGAGCACACCATTAATCGCGTTGTAAGAGCACATTAACGTTGCTGGATGTGCCTCTTTGACAATCTTTTCAAAAGCCAGCAAGTATATCTCACGTAAAGCACGTTCATCAACATTCGAGGACGAGGTAAAACGTTGATCTTCTCGATTATTGGCTGCAAAGTGCTTGACACTCACGCCAACACCTTGCGATTGCACGCCCTTCACATAAGCGCTTCCTAGTTCTCCAGTTAGATATGGATCTTCGGAAAAATATTCAAAATTTCTTCCTGCCAATGGAGAACGCTTAATATTAATACCTGGCCCCAATAAAACTGACACATTTTCAGCTCTAGATGCTGTTCCAAGATTTTGACCTAATTGATAAAGCATGTCCACATTAAATGAACTAGCCATCAAAGCTGAACTTGGAAAAGCAATGGCTTCCACACTTTGATTCAAGCCTAGTGCGTCTGCACTACTTGCTTGTTTTCGCAATCCTGAAGGACCATCTGTTACCATGATTTTTGGTATATCATTTTCAATATTTTCCGCGGTAAACCAGAAATCTTTCCCCGTTACTAATTCTGCTTTTTCACGAACGGTTAGCCCTTGTACAAAGGATAAATTAAATTCTGTGCTCATTCTTTCAACTCCTTGTTATCTAATATACTGCTGCCAATAAAGTCAATGCTCGTATACTGAAAATCCGGACCGCTTTATTTCTAGGGCATAATCCGAGATAATCAAGTATAGGAGTTTTTTTATATTATGAAAGCTAAGCGATACTCAACAGAATTTAAGTCATCAATTGTC
>Ga0268251_10000086_pt1 | contig 59525 bp, 57 predicted proteins | sample AgamicAsMae_FD_200527 | JGI IMG/M metagenome (GOLD analysis project Ga0268251, IMG submission 200527) | Agave microbial communities from Guanajuato, Mexico - As.Ma.e (v2) (version 2) | ecosystem: Host-associated > Plants > Phyllosphere > Phylloplane/Leaf | place: Guanajuato, Mexico | collected... | reverse complement strand
AAGCCTTCGTTGCTTTCGCCCGGTGCGTCAGTGCAGGAGTTAGCGGGGATGCCGACACCAACGGGCAGATATTCAACCGATGAAGACAGGTATTCGCGCGTCCCACTATCGTAGTTAAACACGGTAATATCACCGGCCACAGTGGCGATGTACTCACTGTTTAATTTTGCTTTTGCCATCACGCGGCCCTCACAATGTAGTTAAATGCGATGTTACGTGGTCGATTTTCTGATGCAACAGGCACAACACTGCCAGCATTAAACGATGTTAATACTTCATAATCAGTTTTGACGGTTGGGCTACCGCCCGTTGCACTATTGGATGACACAGGTGAAAACGCCCCCGTCCAGCTGGCACCAGAATCCCCGTTATAGTCATAACCGACGAAACTACCGGTAATGTTTCTTATTGCATCTCCCTGCGTTGACAGCAATGCACGACCACTATCGACTCCGCGCCCGTCATCCCACCCACGAATAAACTCACCACGCAGGTCAGGTAATCGGAGTGCTGGATAGGCCAGTGCTAATTTCGGATATTGCGTTGCAGTAAACGCAGCTCCGTTGCATTTCAGCCAGCCGCTGGGCGGTGTTGCAAGCGGCCACGGAACAGGCACCCCAACGGGCAATGCTGACCCCTCTCCCAAACCAACGTTTACGGTAATGATCCTTTCTCGCTCAAATGGCATTATTCCCACCATTTAAAGCGAGTTTAACCATGCTTATCGGCTATGTGCGTGTATCAACAAATGACCAGAACACAGCGTTGCAGCGTAATGCTCTGGAGTGCTCAGGATGTGAGCTAATTTTTGAGGACAAGATCAGTGGCAGAACATCAGACAGACCCGGACTTAAACGCGTGTTAAGAACGCTATCCGAAGGCGATACCCTCGTGGTCTGGAAGCTGGACCGCCTTGGACGTAGCATGCGCCATCTGGTTGGGCTGGTCGAAGAACTGCGCGAACGTGGTATCAACTTTAAAAGCCTGACCGACAGCATCGATACATCATCACCAATGGGCCGCTTCTTCTTTCATGTAATGGGTGCTCTGGCTGAGATGGAGCGCGAATTGATTGTTGAACGAACGCGAGCAGGTCTGGCAGCGGCACGAGCTGAGGGGCGTGTGGGTGGTCGGAGACCCAAGTTGACACCAGAGCAGTGGGCGCAGGCAGGAAGATTGTTAGCGGCTGGTGAGACTCGCCAGAGGGTGGCACTCATTTATGATGTCGGAATCTCAACCCTGTACAAACGATTCCCGGCATCTGACAGATAAATCAGGATCGCGCAGGCGATCCAATTTTAATTGTCCAAGTGTCGCGATTTGTTTGGCGCGCGGCACTGGTAGAACGCCTTCGGTTGTGATACCGCGCTCAATGCCGCCGTGCATCACTTCCCACACGCTTGCGAAGTGCTTTTCCAGCTCTTCTTTGCTGTGCAGGGCCAACTCGTTCTTCATCATCAGTCCGGACAGTGACAGACCGGTTTCACGGCAGTGGCGCTGAAGATCGGCGGCGTTTTTGTAGGGATAAGGAACCTGTACCGGTGCTTCGTCCGCCACGCCAAAATGTGCTTCGTCGACGATAAAACCGCCGCCGATGGAGTAATAGGTCTGGCTGTAGACGGCTTTCTCGCCCGCCACCGCGGTGATCCGCATTCCGTTTTCATGCAGGGAGAGGTTATCTGCATGGAAATTCATACAACGATCGACCGGGAATTCCACTTCGTGCTGACCGTTAGCCAACATCAGACGGCCGTGGGTGTTCACGTCCTGGATAAAACCGGGAATGGCATCGATATCGACCGTGTCCGGCATATTTCCTGCCAGGCCCATAATAATGGCGATATCGGTGTGGTGGCCTTTACCCGTCAGGGAAAGCGAGCCGTAAACATCGACAACCACGCGGGTGATATCGCTTAGGATGCCGCGCGCGATCAGATCATCGGTAAAGAGTTTGCCCGCTTTCATCGGACCAACAGTATGAGAACTGGAGGGACCAATGCCGATTTTGAAAATATCGAATACGCTAATCATGATGCGTCCGTTGCTGTAAAAAGTGGGGAGCGGATGCGCCGCCCGAAGGCGGCGCAGGGGGGATTAGCTAAACAGCGAGTAGAAAATAGCGGACATCGCGATAAGGCCCATCACAACCACAAAGACGTTGCTGATGTGGCCGCTGTATTTACGCATTGCCGGGACTTTCTGAATCGCGTACATCGGCATCAGGAACAGAATCATCGCGATAATCGGGCCGCCCAGGGTTTCGATCATACCGAGGATGCTCGGGTTCAGCGTCGCTACAGCCCAGGTGGTTACCAGCATGAACAGAGCAGTGATCTTATTCAGCTTGTTGATTTCGATGCTCTTACCTTTACCGCGCAGGGATTTGATCACCATACCGTTGAAGCCTTCACGCGCGCCCAGGTAGTGACCGAGGAAGGATTTGGTGATGGCGATAATCGCAATAATCGGTGCCATCCAGGCGATAACCGGTGCGTTAAAGTGGTTAGCCAGGTAGGACAGGATCGAGATGTTCTGCGCTTTCGCTTCAGCCAGATCCGCCGGTGAGAGACTCAGTACGCAACTGAACACAAAGAACATAACGGTGATAACCATCATGACGTGTGCGCGAGCCAGAATAGAAGAACATTTCTTCTCAGCACCCTGACCGTACTCTTCACGCTTCGCGACCGCGAAGGAGGAGATGATCGGGGAGTGGTTAAAGGAGAACACCATTACCGGGATGGCCAGCCACAGCGTCATCCACAGGCCGTTGCCGGTCGTGGCGCTGCTCAGGGAGAGGGTTTCCAGCGCGGCACCGTTCCACTGCGGGATCAGATAGCAGGCCAGCACCATCAGCGCAATAACAAACGGGAACACCAGAACGCTCATCGCTTTAACGATCATCTGCTCACCGAAGCGGACGATGGTCATCATGCCAACGATCAAAATCAGCGACAGGATAGCGCGCGGGGGCGGCGTTATCTGCAGCTGGTGAGTCATAAAGCTTTCTACGGTGTTAGTGATCGCCACGCTGTAAACCAGCAGGATTGGGTAGATAGCGAAGAAGTAGAGAAGCGTAATCAGTTTACCTGCGCCAATGCCAAAGTGTTCTTCTACAACTTCGGTAATGTCTTCGCCCGGGTTTTTACCGGACAGTACAAAGCGGGTCAGGCCGCGGTGTGCAAAGAAGGTCATCGGAAACGCGATCAGCGCCATGATGATCAGCGGGATCAGCCCACCTACACCGGCGTTAATTGGCAGGAAGAGAACGCCTGCGCCGATAGCGGTGCCGTAAAGGCCCAGCATCCACATGGTATCCGTTTTACGCCATGAACCCGGTGTTTCCACCGTTGTTGTGGTACTGGTCTGAATGTTTTCCATCTATTTCTCCTGGAGGGAAACTAATTGTCAGTTTTAAGTCAAAAAAAGCAGGAACATGCCGCTTTGCAAAATGAAATTTTCTCTTTGGCGACTTATTTATAGTTTTTCACTGTAACTATCGGCGCGCGCAAAGATACATATATGTTATGGTTATATCAGTGATCCGGATCTCAATTGCAATAATTCACTTTTTATCTGTCGATGCTTAGGCCATAACACTGAAAATGGTGGGTCTACCTGAATTTATGGGCGAAAATAATACCGCTTGCAGCATATGCTCTAAAGGTGGGTGGAGGGTATATCGTTGTTTATACTGATGAATCGGCTAACAGAAGAGATTTATGATGTGTTTTATGGGATTTGTTCGATATCTAATGTGACAGGGGAGGAGGAAATAAGGTGGAATGATAAGGGCAGCCTATGAGACTGCCCGTAAGAACTAAGAACAGATTTCGTAGCAGGGGATGTAAGCCGTGCCCGGGAGTTTCATGCGGTGCTGGGCAACAAAGCCTTGTAGCAAATCGTCCATTCGGCGCATCATCTCGCGGTCACCGTGGATTTTATAGGGTCCGTGAGCCTCAATCGCGTGAATCCCGACCTCTTTGACATTGCCCGCCACAATGCCCGAAAAGGCACGACGCAGGTCCGCTGCCAGTACTTCTACCGGCTGGTCGGGATAGAGTTTGAGATTGGCCATATTTTCATGGGTCGGCTCAAACGGCATTTGCAGATCCGGTGTGATACGAATCGACCAGTTAAAGCCGTAGGCATCGCCAGTCTCACGGCGGCTTTCTTTTACCTGCGGCATCGCTTTTTTCATCTGGCGGGCCACTTCGGCGGCGTCGTCAATGATAATGCGGTAGTGTCGACGCGCTGCTTCTCCGAGGGTATGAACAATAAACTCATCCAGCACCCGGAAATAATCTGCGCTCTCTTTCGGTCCGGTGAGGATCAGCGGGAGCACCTGATTTTTGTTCGCCGGATTCATCAGAATACCCAGCAAATAGAGCAGCTCTTCTGCCGTACCGACGCCGCCCGGGAAGATAATAATGCCGTGGGCGATACGGACAAACGCTTCAAGACGTTTTTCGATATCGGGCATGATAATCAGTTCGTTCACCAGCGGGTTAGGTGGCTCGGCGGCAATGATTGACGGTTCGGTCATCCCGATAAAGCGCCCTTCTTTGTAGCGCTGTTGAGCCTGGCCCACAGCTGCACCTTTCATTGGCGCTTCCATCGCGCCCGGCCCGCAGCCGGTGCAGATATTCAGCTCGCGCAGGCCAAGCTGGGTACCTACCCGGCGTGCGTAGAGGTATTCGGTCTCGTTGATTGAGTGCCCGCCCCAGCACACCACCATGCCTGGCGTCTCGCCAACGTGCAGCGCCCGGGCATTGCGCAGAATGGAAAATACCAGGTTGGTAATATGGGTGGAGCTTTCAAGGTCAAGATGCTGAACGCGCCCGGCGTTGTGGATCTGGCCGTAAACGAACAGGATATCGCGCAGAACCGCAAACAGGTTGGCCTGCAGCGAGCGGATAATGCGTCCGTCGACAAAAGCGTCTTCCGGCGGGTTAATCAGTTCGAGCTTAACGCCGCGTTCACGGCTCAGCACGTTGATATCGAAATTTTCAAAACGGGACAGCAGCTCTTTGCTGTTGTCCGTGAGGCTGCCCGAATTGAGGACCGCCAGTGAGCAGTTACGAAACAGTTGATACAGGTCGCTGCTGGCGGTACGTTTAAGCATGTCGACTTCCAGCTGCGACAGCATGTCCATTGAGCCAAACGGGCTAATATGTGTAATCAAGTGAGCTCCTTATGGGGCGAAAGGATCCGCGCCCTGTGATTACAATAGCCTTGCCGGAGGCATTTTCACAACCCGTACCCTGGAACCCTGTTCGCAGTCTGAAATAAATTCCTGCCTTTTTACTGACGGACCAGACGCCCGGTTGCCGGAACAAAATCGGTATTGGTACGCCACGGGTTGATATCCAGCCCGCCGCGACGGGTATAGCGTGCGTATACGCTCAGAGCCTGCGGCTGGCAGAAGCGCAGAATGTCGTTAAAAATACGCTCAACGCACTGCTCGTGGAACTCGTTATGGTGGCGGAAAGAGACCAGATAACGCAGCAGTTTCTCCCGTTCGATTTGCGGTCCGCGATACTGGATTTGCACCGAACCCCAGTCCGGTTGATGGGTGATAAGGCAGTTGGATTTCAGAAGATGGCTGACCAGCGTTTCCTCAACGACCTTACTCCCCGCCGCACCCTGCAGATAGTCAGTGCTGAACTGATAGTTGTCGATAACAATATCCTGCGCGTCGATGCAGGTGCCGTGGAAGTGGGCAATGGGCTGGCCTTCGACCTCATCCAGACGGTAGAGCTCGACGCTCACGTCACCCTGTGCGCTGGCGCTCAGATCCCACAGCAGCGTCTGCTGCACGTCCTGCCAACTGGCGAAACGCGTTTGGTTAAAGCTGTTCAGGTAGAGCTTAAAGCTTTTAGATTCCACCAGATTTACGCTGGCATGATCCAGTTCAACATGGCCGACGGCAACCTGCGGCAGCCCGTTGGCATTCAGCCAGGAGATCTCATACAGCGTCCAGATATCGGCGCCGTGAAAGGGCAGGTTATCCGCCGACAGGCCCAGAGGATCGCGGTTCAGACTACGGGGAACGCCCTGCAGCAGCGTCGCGTCGTAGGTGTCGCGGTAATCGGTTTTTTTGCCGAGGGTCAGGCCAGAAAGCGCCTGATGGTTTTCATAAGAAGTCATGTTTCACCGTCATAAAGCAGGTACACTATCGGGCAAGTGTATCCTGGTAAGCGGAAAGAGAGAACGCGGTGGACCAACAGACTTCACAAGCCCTGAAAGCATATACCCTGCGCTATTGCGACGCCTGGCATCAGCAGCACGATACCTGGCCACAAAGCGAGGCGCTGCACGGCATCCCTTCACCGTGCATTATTTCGTCGACGGATGACTATGTTCTCTGGCAACCTCAGCCTTTTGACGGCGATGCCACCCTCAGCGCGGTTGAACGCGCTCTGGATATTGTGATACATCCTGTGGCCCACGCTTTCTATACGACACAGTTTGCCGGGGATATGGCCGGATGCTTCGGGAACGAGACCCTGATGCTGCTGCAAACCTGGAGTGCCGATGATTTTCAGCGTGTACGGGAGAATATGATCGGGCACCTGGTGACGCAAAAGCGCTTTAAGCTCTCGCCGACGCTGTTTATTGGCACGCTCGATAGTGAACTGGAAGTCATCTCCGTCTGCAACCTGAGCGGAGAAGTACTTAAAGAAAAGCTCGGCACCGCTGAGCGTGTGGTCCTTTCACCTTCTCTTTATGACTTTCTGAACGAAATTAAGCCGGTTTTATAACCTCGATTGCTATCATTCTTGTAAGAGATCTCTCACATGCATTGTGAGATATCACCTTTGCGTCTGTAGGACGAGAAAATCCCTTCTGTATTAAGTCCAATTAAAATCATCTGGTTAGGATTTTCCTTATTACTCTCATACGAAAAAAGGCATAACGTACTGCCCCGCCAGCGCCTTGTCAGATGGGGTGGAATAAGGGATTCTATGGCCATCGACAGGGTGTCGAGTGGAAGTGACCCTCAGGGAGATGGCGCTTCGGGGATACACCAGGATGGTGCTTCAGGGAAGGCTTCACTGATGAAGCGAAGTGGATAACGCAGGGAGCGTTAAAGGACACCTCCAGGAAGGAGAACGAGAGCCGAACGGGATATTCGGTGGATCAGGACGATCGGGAATCGCTTACGGATTGAGTTTTCACATCGGGGTGGTGTGAGCAGGATGCAGCGTTTAAGGATGAACGGATCAGGAGACCACAGGAAAAGTTGTCACGGATGAGCAGGGAGCATCAAGGGTAGCTGGATTGCTACGGAACGGAACCGGGCGCACTGTTTTTACAGTGCGCCCTTTTTTTTGTTTGCGCTCTGACTTTTGCTATCCTGCGCGGCAGATCCGTTTGGTATTGAGGTTTTTTATGACACACCCTGACCGCGTGCGTCAGCAGCTGCAGGCGATTGAAACACTACTGCGCAGGCATGACCACTGGCAATCCAGCTCGCCCGAACGTGCAGCTTTCGAGAGTTCCCAGCCCTTTTGTATGGATACCATGGCGCCCTTTGAATGGCTGCAATGGGTGCTGATCCCCAGAATGCACGCCCTGCTGGATGGTGGGCTGCAGTTACCACAGGCCTTTGCGGTTGCCCCTTACTATGAGATGGCCCTGAACGCAGCGCATCCGCAGCGTGATGCGTTACTGGAAGAGCTTGCACGGCTTGATGTCCTGTTCGGCGATGTCAACTGATGCTGGACATTATTTATCAGGATGAGTGGCTGGTGGCGGTCAATAAACCTTCGGGCTGGTTGGTGCACCGTAGCTGGCTGGATCGCGATGAAAAAGTGTTTGTGATGCAAACCGTCCGCGACCAGATAGGTCAGCATGTTTTCACGGTTCATCGTCTCGACCGGCCCACCTCCGGCGTGTTGCTGATGGGCTTATCAAGCGAAGCCGGGCGTCTGCTGTCGCAGCAGTTTGAGCAGCATCAGATCCAGAAACGCTACCATGCTATCGTACGCGGCTGGCTAATGGACGATGTAGTTCTCGACTACCCGCTGGTGGAAGAGCTGGATAAAATCGCTGACAAACACGCGCGGGAAAACAAAGATCCGCAGCCAGCAGTCACCCACTATAAAGGGCTGGCAACGGTAGAAATGCCCGTGCCCACCGGTCGCTATCCGACGACCCGCTACGGTCTGGTACAGCTCGATCCACAGACCGGGCGCAAGCATCAGCTGCGTCGCCATATGTCGCATCTTCGCCATCCTATTATCGGCGACAGTAAGCATGGCGATCTGCGACAGAACCGCAGCGCCGCGGCCTCTTTTGGCTGCGATCGCCTGATGCTACACGCCAGCCAGCTTAGCCTGACGCATCCGTTTACCGGTGAGCTATTAACCCTGCATGCAGGACTGGATGATATCTGGATGCAGGCGCTGGAGCACTTTGGCTGGTGCGGACTTCTCCCTGAAAATGAAAGGGTTGAGTTTAGGACGAACAGTGGCCAGGATGAACAGCAATAACGATTATTGAGGGAGAAAAAACATGGCCGAAATTGGCATTTTTGTCGGCACCATGTACGGTAATGCGCTGCTGGTAGCGGAAGAAGCAGCGGCGATCCTCGAAGGTAAGGGGCATCAGACTCAGGTGTTTGAAGATCCGACGCCGGAAGACTGGCTGCCTTTCCAGGAGAAAATCGCGCTGGTGGTGACCTCGACAACCGGGCAGGGCGATCTGCCTGAAAGCATTGTCCCGCTGTTTGAGGGCATTAAAGCGCGCCTCGGCTATCAGCCGAAACTGCGCTATGGCGTTATCGCGCTTGGCGACAGCATCTACACGCATTTTTGTGGCGGCGGTCTGCGCTTTGACGCGCTATTGCAGGAGCAGGGGGCACAGCGCCTGGGTAACGTCCTGACTATCGACGCCAGCGAGCACCCGGAACCGGAAAGTCAGTCCAATCCCTGGGTTGAGCACTGGGCAACGCTGCTCTAGTTTCTTATATGCCCTCTGCCAGGAGGGCATTTTTCCGTAACGCCCATTTGCCGTTATTTTCACCGCGTCAAGCGAGCTGATTCACACTCCTTATCGTGGTCACTCCTTTTCAGACCACCGCGTTTCATTTCCGTGAACTATCACCCATAAGCCTGGGCTTTTGCCACAAAGCGGCCTCTCCACTTTTTTGAATGTTGTGGGTCTGCACGGTGAGGGCGGCGGTTCCGCTTCTTATACTTTTTAAGCCCGTTACAAAAACGCAGCCGACATGTCGCACAAAGACGACCAGTACGGAACTGCAAAAATAACACTAACTCGTCATTCTGATTACCCTACAGGTTATTGCTGTTCAGAATGAACCCTGGCTTAACGCTAAGATTCAGGAGTACAACAATGAGTTCATTAAGTCACGAGGTGAGCGGCGCTGAGAAGCGTACGAACGCCCGCTACTGGATTGTGGTGATGCTGTTTATCGTCACATCCTTTAACTATGGCGACCGCGCAACCCTGTCAATTGCCGGTTCAGAAATGTCGAAGGCGATCGGTCTGGATCCTGTCGGGATGGGCTATGTCTTCTCGGCCTTCTCATGGGCCTATGTTATCGGTCAGATCCCGGGAGGCTGGCTGCTGGACCGCTTCGGTTCAAAACGTGTCTATTTCTGGTCTATCTTCACCTGGTCCATGTTCACCCTGCTGCAGGGCTTCGTGGATATCTTCAGCGGCTTCGGCATTATCGTCGCGCTGTTTACCCTGCGTTTCCTCGTCGGTCTGGCTGAAGCACCTTCCTTCCCTGGCAACAGTCGCATTGTGGCGGCCTGGTTCCCGGCGCAGGAGAGGGGCACGGCGGTGGCGATTTTTAACTCCGCACAATACTTTGCCACGGTGATCTTCGCCCCGATCATGGGCTGGCTGACCCAGGAAGTGGGCTGGTCGCACGTGTTCTTCTTTATGGGTGGTTTGGGTATCGTTATTAGCCTCATGTGGCTGAAAGTGATCCACGAACCTAACCAGCATCCGGGCGTGAACAAGAAAGAGCTGGAGTACATCGCCGAGGGCGGCGCGCTGATCAATATGGATCAGAAGAACAATAAAGCGAAAGTGCCGTTCCGCGAAAAATGGGGGCAGATTAAGCAGCTCATCGGTTCGCGCATGATGGTTGGCGTGTACCTCGGTCAGTACTGTATTAACGCCCTGACTTATTTCTTTATCACCTGGTTCCCGGTCTATCTGGTGCAGGCGCGTGGCATGTCGATTCTTAAAGCGGGCTTTGTGGCCTCGATTCCGGCGATCTGTGGCTTTATCGGTGGGGTACTCGGCGGGGTAATCTCCGACTGGCTGATGCGCCGTACCGGCTCGCTGAATATTGCCCGTAAAACGCCAATTGTGCTCGGGATGCTGCTCTCGATGGTAATGGTGTTCTGTAACTACGTTGAAACCGAGTGGATGATTATCGGCTTTATGGCGATGGCCTTCTTCGGTAAAGGCATCGGTGCGCTGGGTTGGGCAGTAATGGCGGATACGGCGCCGAAAGAGATCAGCGGCCTGAGCGGCGGGCTGTTCAATATGTTCGGCAATATCTCTGGTATCGTTACGCCAATCGCCATTGGCTATATCGTCGGCACCACCGGCTCGTTTAATGGCGCGCTGATTTACGTTGGGGTTCATGCGCTGGTGGCGGTGCTGAGCTATCTGGTACTGGTCGGGGATATTAAACGTATCGAACTGAAACCTGTAACGGGACGCGCATCATGACGACACAATCCAGCCCTGTGATCACCGATATGAAGGTGATCCCGGTCGCGGGGCACGACAGTATGCTGCTCAATATCGGCGGCGCGCATAACGCTTATTTCACCCGTAATATCGTGGTGCTCACCGACAACGACGGGAATACCGGCGTAGGGGAAGCGCCCGGTGGCGAAGTGATTTATCAAACTCTGGTCGATGCCATTCCGATGGTGATCGGCAAGGAGATCGCCCGGCTGAACCGCGTGGTTCAGCAGGTGCATAAGGGTAACCAGGCCGCGGATTTCGACACCTTCGGTAAAGGGGCCTGGACCTTCGAGCTACGGGTTAACGCGGTGGCAGCGCTGGAAGCAGCGCTGCTGGATCTGCTTGGCAAAGCGCTTAATGTCCCGGTCTGTGAACTGCTGGGGCCGGGCAAACAGCGTGATGCGGTCACGGTGCTGGGCTATCTGTTTTACGTCGGCGATCGGCGTAAAACGGACCTTCCTTACCTTGAAGGGCGAAGCGATGGCCACGAGTGGTACAACCTTCGCCATCAGGAGGCGCTGAGTGCGGAGGCGGTGGTTCGACTGGCACAAGCCTCCCAGGATCGTTACGGTTTTAAAGACTTTAAGCTTAAGGGCGGCGTGCTGCCGGGCGAGCAGGAGATCGAGTCCGTTCGCGCGCTGAAAAAACGTTTCCCGGATGCCCGGATTACGGTGGATCCAAACGGAGCCTGGCTGCTGGATGAGGCCATCAGCCTGTGCAAAGTCCTTAACAATGTGCTGACCTATGCGGAAGATCCCTGCGGTGCTGAGCAGGGCTTCTCCGGCCGTGAGGTGATGACGGAGTTCCGTCGTGCGACCGGCCTGCCGGTAGCGACCAATATGATTGCCACCAACTGGCGTGAAATGGGCCATGCGGTGATGCTTAATGCCGTCGATATTCCGCTGGCGGACCCGCACTTCTGGACCCTCTCCGGCGCGGTTCGCGTGGCGCAGCTCTGCGACGACTGGGGCCTGACCTGGGGCTGCCACTCCAATAACCATTTCGATATTTCGCTGGCGATGTTTACCCATGTAGGCGCAGCCGCGCCGGGAACACCAACAGCGATTGATACGCACTGGATCTGGCAGGAAGGCGATGCCCGCCTGACTCGCGATCCGCTGCAGATCAAAGACGGCAAGATTGCCGTCCCGGACGCGCCCGGACTTGGCGTGGAGCTGGACTGGGATCAGGTCTACAAGGCGCACGAGGTATACAAAAAGCTGCCCGGCGGCGCGCGTAATGACGCAGGCCCGATGCAGTACCTGATCCCCGGCTGGACCTTTGACCGTAAACGCCCTGTTTTCGGCCGCCACTGATTATAAAAGGATTCTATGATGACGACTCAATCTACCCCCGTAGTCACTTCCATGCAGGTGATCCCGGTTGCGGGCCACGACAGCATGTTGATGAACCTGAGCGGCGCACACGCGCCGTTTTTCACCCGCAATATTGTGATTATCAAAGACAATGCCGGCCATACCGGCGTGGGTGAAATTCCGGGCGGTGAGAAAATCCGTAAAACGCTGGAGGATGCGATCCCGCTGATGAAGGGCAAAACCCTCGGCGAGTACAAAAACGTCCTCAATACCGTACGCAGCCAGTTCGCCGATCGTGATGCCGGTGGCCGCGGCCTGCAAACCTTCGATCTGCGCACCACCATTCATGTGGTCACCGGGATTGAGGCGGCGATGCTGGACCTGCTGGGTCAGCATCTCGGCGTTAACGTCGCGTCCCTGCTGGGCGAGGGCCAGCAGCGTACGGAAGTCGAAATGCTCGGCTATCTCTTCTTTGTCGGCAACCGTAAGGCCACGCCGCTGCCGTATCAGAGCCAGCCGGATGAGAAATGCGACTGGTATCGCGTTCGTCACGATGAAGCCATGACCCCAGACGCGGTGGTTCGCCTGGCGGAAGCCGCCTATGAGAAGTACGGCTTTAACGATTTCAAACTGAAAGGTGGCGTACTGGCGGGCGAGGAGGAAGCGGAATCCATCGTTGCGCTGGCAAAACGCTTCCCGCAGGCGCGCGTGACGCTCGACCCGAACGGGGCCTGGTCGCTGGACGAGGCGATTAAGATCGGTAAATACTTGAAAGGCACGCTGGCCTATGCCGAAGATCCGTGCGGGGCTGAACAGGGCTTCTCCGGTCGTGAAGTGATGGTGGAATTCCGTCGCGCCACCGGCCTGCCGACGGCCACCAATATGATTGCCACCGACTGGCGTCAGATGGGCCATACCCTGTCGCTGCAGTCGGTCGATATCCCGCTGGCGGACCCGCACTTCTGGACCATGCAGGGCTCCGTTCGCGTGGCGCAGATGTGCCATGAGTTCGGCCTGACCTGGGGTTCACACTCCAACAACCACTTTGATATCTCTCTGGCGATGTTTACCCATGTGGCCGCCGCCGCGCCGGGCAATATCACCGCGATAGACACCCACTGGATCTGGCAGGAAGGCAATCAGCGTCTGACCAAAGTACCGTTCGAAATTAGGGGCGGTATGGTGCAGGTGCCGACCACGCCGGGCCTGGGCGTTGAGCTGGATATGGATCAGGTCATGAAAGCGCACGAGCTGTACCAGAAGCACGGCCTGGGCGCGCGCGACGATGCTATGGGGATGCAGTATCTGATCCCGAACTGGACCTTTGATAACAAACGTCCCTGCATGGTGCGTTAAGCCGTCGGAATGCCGCTCTTCGAGAAGGGCGGCATTTTTACCGGATATCCCGGTGTATGTTTTGGGTAGTTAATCCGTGTAAGGACGGCTTATGAAAATTGTGATCGCTCCCGATTCGTATAAGGAAAGTTTGAGTGCGCTTGACGTGGCGACGGCGATTGAACAGGGATTTAGTGAAATTTTCCCTGACGCCGAGTACGTCAAAATCCCGGTGGCCGACGGTGGCGAAGGCACCGTTGAGGCGATGGTCGAGGCGACGGAAGGGCGCATCGTGCGCATTGCCGTAACAGGGCCGCTGGGCGAACAGGTTGAGGGTTTTTATGGTCTTTCCGGCGATGAGCAAAGCGCGTTTATCGAAATGGCAGCGGCCAGTGGCCTGGAACTGGTGCCGCAGAAAAAACGCGACCCGCTAAAAACCACCTCCTGGGGAACCGGAGAACTGATCCGTCACGCGCTGGATGCCGGGGTAAAACACATTATTATTGGTATCGGCGGCAGCGCCACCAACGACGGTGGCGCCGGTATGGTCCAGGCGCTGGGAGCGAAACTGCTGAACGGCGACGGCGAGCAGATTGCGCAGGGTGGCAGCGCCCTGGAAAGTCTGCAGAGTATTGATATCAGCGAGCTGGATACGCGGCTGAAATCCTGCCGTATCGAAGTGGCCTGTGATGTGACCAATCTGCTGACCGGGAAAAAAGGTGCGTCGGCGGTATTCGGTCCGCAGAAAGGTGCCACCGCTGAAATGATCTCCCGCCTCAATGGCGCCCTTGAGCGCTATGCCAAAATCATTGAACGCGATCTTGATATCAACGTGATGACGCTCTCCGGCGGCGGCGCGGCCGGCGGAATGGGCGCGGCGCTGTACGCTTTCTGCGGCGCGGAACTGCGTCCGGGTATCGAGATTGTGACCGAAGCGCTTGGCCTTGCGGAGCAGGTGATCGACGCTGACCTGGTGATCACCGGTGAAGGGCGTATTGACAGCCAGACCATACACGGCAAGGTGCCAGTCGGCGTGGCGAAGGTCGCGAAACGCTACAATAAGCCGGTTATCGGTATTGCCGGTAGCCTGACAGCGGACGCAGGTGTCGTCCACGATCATGGTCTGGATGCGGTATTTAGTGTGATCTACACGATTTGCACGCTGGAAGACGCGCTGCGTAATGCCCGGGATAATGTCCGGATAACGGCGCGTAATGTGGCGGCGGTGCTGAAGGCGGGGCAGACCTGCTGAACCCGGTTAACCGACCTGACTGTGCGCCAGGTCGGTTAATGCAGAAGGTTATGCCGCGTCGGCTAGCACAAACATCCCGTACGGATGGATCTCCAGATAGTAGCTTTCCCCCACGTCCGGCTGCAGTCGGGTCGCGTTGACTTGCAGCAGGATCTGCTGCCCGTGCCACTCCACCATCACCTCATACTGCGGCCCCATATAGGCCACGTGGCGGATAATACAGCGCTGGCTCTCCGCCCCGTGCTCGCTCAGGGTAATGGCTTCCGGACGCACGCCAACGGTGCCGGTGCCGCTGCTGATAAAATGCACCGGGCGCGACAGCGCGTAGCCGTAAATATCCACATGATCCGCCGTGAAGGTCGCCGGGAAGAGGTTTGCATCGCCCATAAAACTGGCCATAAAGCGTGACGCTGGCTGACGATAGAGATCCTGCGGCGAGCCAATCTGCATAATTTTCCCCTTATTCATGACCAGCACCGTATCGGAAACGGCAAAGGCTTCGCTCTGATCGTGGGTCACGTACAGGGAGGTGATATTAAACTGCTTTTGCAACTCGCGAATTTTGTCGCGCATGCTGCGCCTGAGGTTGGCATCCAGGTTACTTAACGGCTCATCAAACAGCAGCACCTTCGGCTTGAGGATCAGCGCACGGGCCAGAGCCACACGCTGCTGCTGGCCGCCGGAGATCTGATCGACATAGCGGTCTTCAAAGCCCTCCAGATCGACCATCGCCAGCGCCTCATGCACCCGTGTTTTGATCTCGCTGCGTGACACGCCCAGCATCTTCAGGCCGTAGCCGACGTTCTCGCCCAGCGACATATGCGGGAAGAGGGCGTAGGACTGGAACACCATGCAGATATCGCGCTGCTGAATCGAGCGGTGGGTTACGTCTTCACCGTCGATAAAAATCTGCCCTTCGCTGGGCTTTTCCAGCCCGGCAACTAGGCGCAGCACGGTGGTTTTACCGCAGCCAGACGGGCCGAGCAGGGTCACCATCTCTCCCTGAGGAATGGCGAGGTTGATATTTTCAATCACGCTATTGCTGCCAAAGCGTTTGCTGACGTTGCGCAGCTCAACAAAATGTTTCTGAGTCATAGTATTACGCCTGGTTTTTGGCTTTTGAGCGGGAAATACGTGCTTCACCGATCAGCCAGTCAAAGATGAAAATAATCGCCAGCATCACGACGATCAGAATGGAGCCGTAGGCGATAGCCACGCCGTACTCGCCGTCTTCCACACGGTTCAGGATATAGGCCGTCGCGACGCGGGTATCCGGCGTGACGAGGAACACGATGGCGCTGACGGTGGTGATCGCACGCACGAAGCTGTAGATCAGCGCCGAGAGGATCGCCGGGCGCAGCAGCGGCAGCAGGATATGCGTAATGGTACGCAGGGATCCGGCGCGCAGGCTGAGAGAGGCTTCATCCAGCGACTTATCGATCTGGCCGAGACCGGCGATACCGGCGCGGATACCGACCGGCACGTTACGCATCACCATCGAGATAATCACGATAGCGGCCGTGCCGGTGAGATAAACGGGCGCGCTGTTAAAGGCGAGGATATAGGAGACCCCGGCCACGGTGCCCGGCACCGCGAAGCAGAGCATGGTGGTGAACTCGATAGTCTTCTTGCCCTTAAACTGCTGGCGCACGACGACCCAGGCAATCAGCAGACCAAAGATAGCGGTAATCGGGGCCGCGATGCCGGCGTAGAGCAGAGTATCCAGCAGGGAAGGCCACGCGCCGTCGCTCATGCCCTGGCCGAACAGCTTGATAAAGTTATCGAGGGTCAGGGTGTAATCCACGCCCCAGTTAACCGTAAAGCTGCCGTAGAAAATGCTGCCGTAGAGCAGGGCGTTAAAGGCTACCCACATCGCCAGCAGCCCCATCACGCTCCAGACCAGGGTGATCGGCAGCGGCTGTACGTCGCCACGGTAGGACTTGCCGGACACGGTGACGTAAGAACGCTTACCGATCCACATATACTGCACGCAGAACACCAGCAGTGAGAACAGCAGCAGGAATGCGCCCAGGGTACTGGCAGCCTGATAGTCAAGCTGGGAGCCGGTGATGTAGAAATAAATCTGCGTTGCCAGCACGTCGAAGTTACCGCCGAGTACCAGCGGGTTACTGAAGTCCGCCAGCGACTGCACCACCACGATCAGGAAGGCGTTAGCCAGCGCCGGTTTCAGCAACTGAACAAAGACGCCGTTAAAGGTCTGCCAGCGACTGGCGCGCAGGGTATAGGACGCTTCTTCCAGCGAGGGGTGAATTGTTTTGATCGCGCCGTCGAGGATCATAAAGGCCATCGGAGTAAAGGCCAGCACCTGTGCCAGCCAGATCCCGGTAAAGCCGTACAGCCAGTTGGTATTGGTCAGGCCGAACCAGTCCACCATCAGCTCGGTCACATAGCCGGAGCGGCCCATCATCAGGGTTACGCCGAGGCCGACCACAAAAGGTGGCGTCACAATTGGCAGGATCGAGAAGATGCGGCCAATAATGGCCCCGCGCTGTGCAATACGGGTGGTGTAGATGGCCAGTACCAGACCAAAGAAGGTACAGCCGATGCCCACGGCTACGGAGAGCAGCACCGAGTTCAGGATCACCTGAATAATATGGGCCTGGGACAGCACGTTAATAAACGCCAGCGGGGCGAATTCACCCGCGTCGTTGCTGAACATCGGGATAAAAATCGCGATACTCGGCCAGACGATAAAAATCCCGATCAGCGTAACGATCGCGATAAGCGAGCCGATCACAAAGCGGTCGCCGCCCAGCCACTCCAGACGGGTTAAGGCCAGGGTCATAATGGCCGCCAGGGCAACAAACAGCACGATGGTGGCGTAGCCCAGGCCGCGTCCTTCCACGGTAGCGCTGAGGGCGATAAAGGCGATGCACAGCAGCGCCCAGCCTGCGTCAAACCAGTGGCGGCCACGCGCTTCGCGCCGGGCCTCGCGCCACGGGCGTACCAGCAGGAGCGTCGGCAGCAGATACCACAGCCAGCTCAGGTTTGGCTCTGACCAGCCATAGGCCGCGTAGATTTCGTCCGGGGTGGACTCCAGCAGGCCGTAATCGAGGCTCCAGCTCGGCAGCAGGGCAAACGCCAGCCAGCCGAGTAAAACCCACAGGAATACCGCATCCCGTTTTTGCACGGAATGAAGGGACAGTGTTTCAGACATAAAAGCCTCTGTTCAGGCGGGATAAAAAGGCGGGCGATTGCTCGCCCGCCGGGCTTATTTGCCCATCTTCACTTCGCTAACCCATTTGCCGATCAGTGCTTTACGCACGTCGGTTGAACCGTATTTGTCCATGTCGTAATCGATCAGCTTCAGGTCATCCAGCTTGAGCGAGTTCGGCGAGGTTTCGGCGGTGGTGTTGGTCAGGATCTGATACGACTTCCCTTTTTTCCACGCCAGCTCCTGCGCCTCTTTCGAGAGTACCCAGTCAACGAACAGCTTCGCGTTATCCGCGTTGCGTGCACCTTTCAGGATGCTGACGCCACCGATTTCATACCCGGTACCTTCGCACGGAGAGACCAGCGTTAGCGGTGCACCCTGCTCTTTTTCCAGCGAGTAGTCGTGCAGGAAGCCGATACCGATGGCGGTTTCACCCCGGGCGGCGTTACGCGCCGGGGCAATACCGGATTTGGTGTACTGGGAGACGTTGGCGTTCAGCTGCTTCAGGTATTCGAAAGCAGGTGTGTCGCCCCACAGCTGGGCGAAGGTCGCCAGCGCGGTGTAGGCGGTGCCGGAGCTTTGCGGATCGGCAATCTGGATTTCACCTTTGTATTCCGGTTTGGTCAGATCTTTCCAGCAGGCCGGAACGGGCAGGTTTTTCTCTTTCAGGCGCTCGGTGTTCACGCCGAAGCCGAGGATGCCGACGTAAACGGCGGAAGAGTAGTTACCTTTTACTTTCGCCGGATCGCGGAACTGCTCCATGATATTTTTCAGCTCTGGCGACTTATACGCCTGCAGCAGGCCCATTTCACCGGCCTGAGACTGCGGGTCGAGGGTACCGCCGTACCAGACGTCGGCCTGCGGATTTCTCTTCTCTGCGTCGATTTTCGCCAGCGTACTGCCGGAGCCGTTGCGGATAAACGAGGTTTTGACATCATACTTTTCGCCGAAGGCTTTGGTTTCTGCCTCGCACATCTCGTTGGTGGCGCTGCAGTAAACCACCAGACGGCCTTTTGCCTGGGCGGCACCCGAGAGGGTTGCCAGCGTAATACCCGCGGCGATCAGGATACAGAGCGGTGTCATTTTCATTATTGTGTTCCTTTATCATTTCAGGTGACTGCGTGAGGCGGTTATTCCGGCCATCAGCAGCGGCATCAGCAATAAACCCATCAGTACGGCGGCAACCGAGAGCAGGCTGAACATTCCGGGCCAGCCGTAGCGTTCAATCACCTGCGACAGGGGCCATCCCGCCAGTGCGGCTCCCAGGTAGGCAAAGACCCCGAGGAAACCGGTTATCGAACCCGCAGCCCCCTTATGACCACACTCGACGGCGGCGAGGCCAATCAGCATTTGCGGGCCAAAGACAAAAAATCCGACGCTAAAAAAGCACATCGACAGCAGAACATAGTGATCCACCGGCGCCAGCCACAGGGCGGCAACCGAGACCACCAGCCCGAGGGTGAACAGCAAAATCATCGGTGCACGCTGGCCGCTGAACAGCAGGTCGGAACCCCAGCCGGCAAAGAGCGCGCCCAGTAAACCGCCCACTTCAAACAGCATCACCGCACCGTTGGCGCTTAACAGGTTGATACCGTGGCTTTCCGTCAGCCAGATATTGCCCCAGTCGTTAAGCGCAATGCGGATGAGATACACCAGCACATACGAGACGCCCAGCAGCCAGATCAGCGGGTTATGCAGCATGGTCGTGCGCAGCATCTGCCACAAACCCATCGGCGGACTGGCGGTCATCTGGCGCAGCTCCAGCGGATCCTGACGCCATTCGCCAACCGTCGGCAGACCCTCTTCCTGCGGTGTTCCCCGCAGTTGCGTGGTCAGCCATATCCCCAGTGCCATGCTGATAATCCCCGGTGTCAGCATCGCCGCCTGCCAGCCCCACAAATGGGCGGCAAAGGCGCAAATCAGCGGGATAATCGCCCCGCCGATATTGATTGAGGCATTCCAGCATCCCCACCACAGCCCGCGTTCGTTGCGCGAATACCAGTGGGTCAGGATGCGAGCGCAGGGAGGCCATCCCCATCCCTGGAAAAATCCGTTCAGCGTCCAGACCACCAGCAGTATCGGCAGCGATTCTCCAAAGGCGAAAAGCACGTTCAGCACGCCGGTGGTGAACAGCCCGATGCCCATAAACCACTTTTGCCCATGGCTGTCGTGCCAGAGTCCGGCGGCAAATTTCGACATCCCATAACTGAGATAAAACAGCGAGCCGAGCAGGCCGATATCGCCTTTGTCTAACCCCAGATCCGTCTGCAGGGCGGGCAGGATGTAGTTCACGCTTTTTCGCGTCAGGTAAAACGCGGCGTAACCTACCACCATGCACAGCAACAATCGCGGACGCAGGGCCCGGTAACGCTGGTTGATGTGATCTGCGTGCATACGGCCTCCATTGGCACTGAATATAAGTAAGCGGCGAAGAAAGGGGATGAGACAAAGTCCGGCGTGACTAAGACTTTTTCCTGGTTAGTGTGGGGTTTGTTGTAAAAGTGTGGGCAGGTTAACAATTACGCGCGTGCCCTGACGTGATTCCAGGGTTAGCTCACCGCCGAGCGCACTGACGCGCTCGCGCATTCCCTGAATCCCGAAGCCGGGCTGGCCGCCGCTGGCAAGGCCAACGCCGTTATCCCTGACCGCCAGATGGAGGCGATCGTTCTGCTGCCACAGGGCTATGCTGACCTCGCTGGCGTCCGCGTGTTTGCAGACGTTGTTCAGCAGTTCCTGCAGCAGGCGGTAGAGGGTAAAGACCAGGGTTTCACTCTGCGGCGGTTGCGCCAGGTGGTAGTCGAAACGGCACTGAATGCCGCGTTCGGCAAAGGCGAATTCGTTGACCAGATGGTGCAGGGCCTCCTCAAGAGAGAGTTCGTCCAGCACCGGCGGACGCAGCTGGCGCAGAAGCTGACGGGTAGAGTGGTGGATCCGTCTTGCCAGCTCGTTGATCTGCCCGGCCGCTGCCAGTGCCTGGCGGGTGTCGCCGCTGCGCTTGACCAGCTGGGTCTGGATCTGAATGGCGGTAATGTTCTGACCGATCTCATCGTGTAGCTCACGGGCCAGGCTTTTGCGGGTATCTTCTTCGCTGTGGATAAGTTTTTCCGTTAGCTGGCGACGGGCATCCAGTTCTGCTTCCAGCCTGCGGCGATAGTGATCGAGATTCTGGGCCAGATGCTGCTGACGGCTGATGGCGATCCCGAGACCGATTCCGAGCAGTGCCTGAGTGGAGAGAAAGATCTCCAGTTCAATCAGGTTGCTGAATCCTACGCCGACCTGGCGCGCGATGGTAATCATCATACTCCCCAGCAGCCCGGCCAGCACGCCGCCCTGCCAGCCGAATTTCCACGCCATCACCACGTTGGGCAAAAACACCACTATCAGCAGCAGGCGCTCGATCTGCGGCGACATCACCATCTGGGTGCCGATACCGATGATAAAAAACAGGCTGCACCAGATAATCAGGGAGGTGCGCAGCGGTGGGGTGCTGGTGTCCAGCCCCAGCAGATGGTAGCGATGCTGCTGGCGCAGAAATTCATACACCAGATAGACAAAGGGCGTCAGCAGTACGCCGCCGGTAAAGGCGGCCATGCCGATCATAATGGCGCTGCTGTGCAGGAAGGGGGTCAGCAACAGGGTATGAAGCAGCGAGGCGAAGGTAACGGCGCCGAGCAGCAGCGACAGTCGCTGCCAGTAAAGCGGAAAGCGGTGCCAGTAGTGCCGGGCGACCATCGCCGGAAGCAGGTTGATCGCCGGGACGGCGAGCATAGTGTAGCTGGTGAGCAACTGTTCGCTGTGCAACCAGACCGTCGCCACCAGTTGCGGCAACACCAGCGCAGGCCAGAAGCGCCGCGAGAGCAGAATCAGCAGTGCGAGGCTGACGCCGTGGGGCAGAAACAGCACTGCCTGCTGGCCGTTCCGGGTGAGCCAGGCGCTAAGTGTCCATAGCATCAGCCAGCCGGAACCCCAGGCCAGAGCGATAAACAGCGACAGAACGGTAAGACGCAGGGAGCGCGACATCAGTGGCCTGCCAGCAGTTGGTTATCCAGCGCGAAATGCACCAGTTCGATGGTGCTGGTGCACTGGAGTTTTCCCAGCATGTTAGCCCTGTGGACATGCACGGTTTTATGGCTGAGATCGAGGCGGAAGGCGACCTCCTTCACGCTGTGGCCCTGTACCAGAAGGGTAAAGACTTCCCGTTCTCGCGGCGTGAGCGTATCCAGCACCGCAGGCGAGCGCTCCCCGCCGCGCAGGGCTTTTAGCGCATCGGAACAGAGATAGTGACCGCCGAGGCCGACCGAACGCACCGCATGAACTAGCTCTTCCGGTCCGCAGCGCTTGGTCAGATAGCCGCTGGCGCCTGCATCCATCGCGCTCTGCACAAAGGCCGGGGTGTCATAGATGCTAAGAATAATGGCTCGGAAAGCGGGGCGCTGCTGGCGAAGGCGCTTTAGTAGACTCAGGCCATTTTCATCCGGCATGGCAATGTCGAGAACCGCCACGTCAACCTCATCGCGCAGTAGGACGGGCCATGCCGCAGCGGCGCTGCTGAACTGGTCGGTCACCTGTAAATCCTCTTCCAGATTTAATAGCTGGGCGAATCCGGAGCGTACTACCACATGGTCGTCCACCAGTACCACTCGAATCATTGCGTCATTCTCTTGCCGTAAAAGGGATATATCATGCCTGTCGCCAGGGCGCTGGCAACGTACTTATTTATGGAATGTAACGGATGTAACAAAAATGCAATAGTCACATTTCAGTAAATCCATTCGCTAATTGCCTTGCCGTAAAAAAGACAAAATGCTATTTGTTATTTTTCAAAAAGAAATAACATTGCTGTATCGATGCAGGAAATAAATAAACGTAATGCTTATGCATATGACAAATATAGTGATTTATTTCACAGGGTAAGCCGTAATAGACCGATAGCCGACGCTATCCGACTGAAAATGACTAAGGAATTTCGCAATGAAAAATAAGCGTTCTTATCGCCATTCGGGCAGCCGGCTGTTGATGCTCACTATCGGTGCTCTCTTCTCGATGCAAAGCGCCGCGTTTAGCGGAGTGACGCAGCCGGAAGTGAACTTTGACCAGTACGTTACGCAGCGACAAACCGTCGATATGCTGGTCGCTGATGCGCTGCAGGCGTTTAAAAATCCGGCCCGCATTTCGGGGGCCGGATTTACCGGGAAAGCCGCGTCAAACATGGAAATTGTGGCCGGGAAATTACTTCAGGCCCATCAGTTAGAACCCTATCGCGTTGACCTGCTATTTAGCGCCGCCAGCGCGTATATCTATAACGGCAATATTGATAAAGCCATTGCGTTATACCAGCAGATTTTATCTGACGCGCCGGGTGACGTGGATGCGTTAATCTACCTTTCCGCATGGAATCGCTTCCTGAAGCAGAATGCCGATAGCGAGAAGTATCTGGACGCGCTGAAAGCGATCGATTCTCTGCAGGCAGGAAAGCTGACGCGCTTCTACAAGGCGATCGACGATGCCGCGGCGATTAAGATCGCCGACAACCTCTCTGCCGCCCGGGTTGAGCAGATCAACGCCGATGGCAATACCCCGGCAATCGTGACGTTGGGCTACGCCCTGAACCCGGATGGCACCATGAATGAGGTGCTGATTCAGCGACTGGAAAAAACGCTGGAGGTAGCAAAACAGCTGCCGGATTCCCTGATTATCGTGACCGGCGGCGTGCCGCAGAATGGTAAAACCGAAGGCAAGCTGATGGCCGACTGGCTGGTCAGCAAGGGCATTGACGCCAAACGCATTTATCAGGAGAACTACGCCCGCTCTACCGTTGAGAACGCCCTCTACAGCCGCTACGGGCTGGCGAAGCATCGGGTGAAAGACGCGGTGATTATCAGCTCCGGTAGCCACGTACGTCGCGCTGAAGCCATCTTTGACATCGCTGGCTGGCAAACCGGGCCGCACGATATCCGCTTTACCACCGTTGCCGCGCTGGATAAGCCGCTCAAAGATCTCCAGACTATGGGACGCCCGGAACTGCAGGGTATCTATCGTGATGGCCTGAAGGCGCTGGGCCTGTGGAGCTTCCGCAGCCCGCCGCTGGAAGAGAGATAAGCCTCCCTGCACGCCCGCATCTCGCCGCCGGGTGGGATGCGGGCTAATTGACCATCAAGAGGGATTTCATTATGACAGCGAAACGTTTGCTCGATTGCAGTGCGTCTGATTTGGCAACCATGAGCAAGAATGAGCTGTTATACGCCATACGCGCCAGCGAAAGGCGGGCAATTGCCAGGCTGGCGAGATCGGTTAACCGCTGATGACTCTTTACCGTCGGGTGGCTAAGCTTTGCCGATTTTTTGCTAAAAACATAAAGGAATTAAAAAGAATTTTTAATTCCTTTATCAATATCTGCCGCCTGGAAATACTGCGCCCATAACAGCAAAAACGGGAGCAGGACAATGGGCATCACATCGCGAATTTCACTCTTCGCCGCAGCCGCGGTCATGACATTCCAGGCGCAGGCGGTCAACGTGACCGTGGCGTATCAGACCTCTGCCGAACCGGCCAAAGTCGCCCAGGCGGACAACACCTTCGCCCGTGAAAGCGGGGCCAGCGTTGACTGGCGCAAATTCGACAGCGGAGCCAGCGTGGTTCGCGCTCTGGCCTCCGGCGACGTACAGATCGGCAATATCGGCTCCAGCCCGCTGGCGGTGGCTGCCAGTCAGCAGGTGCCGATCGAAGTTTTCCTGCTTGCCTCTCAGCTCGGTAACTCCGAGGCGCTGGTGGTGAAAAAGAGCATCACTAAACCGCAGGATCTGATCGGCAAGCGTATCGCGGTGCCTTTTATCTCCACCACCCACTACAGCCTGCTGGCGGCCCTGAAGCACTGGGGCATTAAGCCAGGCCAGGTGCAGATTCTTAACCTGCAGCCCCCGGCGATTATCGTCGCCTGGCAGCGGGGTGATATCGACGGGGCCTACGTATGGGCACCTGCGGTCAACGAGCTGGAAAAAGACGGCACCGTGCTGACCGATTCCGCTCAGGTCGGGCTGTGGGGCTCGCCCACCCTCGACGTCTGGGTTGTGCGTAAAGACTTTGCGGAGAAGCATCCGGAGGTCGTGCGTGCCTTTGCCCACAGCGCTCTCGAAGCCCAGCGACCCTATATTGAAAACCCGGAAGCCTGGCTGAAACAGCCGGACAACCTCAGCAAGCTGTCGCGCCTGAGCGGCGTACCCGAAGCCGATGTACCGGGACTGGTAAAGGGCAATACCTACCTCACCGCTGCCCGGCAGGTCACCGAACTTACCGGCCCGGTCAACAAGGCTATTATCGACACCGCGCAGTTTCTCAAAGAACAGGGCAAAGTCCCGGCGGTGGCGGACGACTATAGCCAGTACGTGACCGACCGCTTTGTGAAGTAGCTGGAGGACGGATGCTGCAGATAGCGAATCTTTATGCCGACTACGGCGGACGACCGGCGCTGGAAGATATCAATCTGACCCTCGATAGCGGCGAACTGCTGGTGGTACTTGGCCCGTCCGGTTGCGGCAAAACCACGCTGCTGAACCTGGTGGCCGGATTTATCCCGCTGCGGCACGGCAGCATTACGTTGCAGGGGAAACGCATTGAAGGGCCGGGCGCGGAGCGCGGGGTGGTGTTTCAGAACGAAGGCCTGCTTCCCTGGCGCAGCGTGCTGGATAACGTCGCGCTCGGTCTGCAGATTGCGGGCGTGGAGAAAACGAAACGTCGGTACACCGCCCGACAGATGCTGAAGACCGTCGGGCTGGAAGGGGCGGAAAACCGCTTTATCTGGCAGCTTTCCGGCGGCCAGCGTCAGCGGGTCGGCATCGCTCGTGCGCTGGCGGCGGCTCCTCAGCTTTTGCTGCTGGACGAACCCTTTGGGGCGCTGGATGCTTTTACCCGGGAGCAGATGCAGACCCTGCTGCTGCGGCTGTGGAATGAGACAGGCAAGCAGGTGTTGCTGATCACCCACGATATCGAAGAGGCGGTATTTATGGCCAGCGAGCTGGTGCTGCTCTCGCCGGGACCGGGCCGCGTACAGGAGCGCCTGCATTTCGACTTTGGTCGTCGCTTTGTGGCGGGTGAATCCTGCCGCAGCATTAAATCCGACCCACAGTTTATCCAGCAGCGTGAGTACGTGCTGAGCCGGGTCTTCGAACAGCGGGAGGTGTTTCAATGAGCGTGGCGGTCAATGATAAACCCCGTCGGCGCGGTATTACTCTGCGCTGGCCGCTGTCCCGCCAGCTGACCTTAAGCCTCGGGACTCTGCTGGTGCTGCTGGCCATCTGGTGGACCGTTGCGGCCCTGCAGGTCATCAGTCCGCTGTTTCTGCCGCCGCCGGGTCAGGTGCTGCAGAAGCTGCTGCTCGTTGCCAGCCCGCAGGGCTTTATGGATGCCACGCTGTGGCAGCATCTGGCGGCAAGCCTGAGCCGTATCTTACTGGCGCTGCTGGCGGCGGTGGCCCTCGGGGTTCCGGTAGGGATCGCTATGGGCCTGAGTCCGACGGTGCGGGGCATCCTCGATCCGCTAATTGAACTCTATCGTCCGGTGCCACCGCTGGCGTATCTGCCACTGATGGTTATCTGGTTTGGCATCGGCGAGACCTCGAAAATTTTACTGATTTATCTGGCGATATTCGCCCCCGTTGCTATGTCGGCGCTGGCGGGCGTGAAGAGTGCGCAGCAGGTGCGGATTCGCGCGGCCCGGTCTCTGGGGGCCAGCCGGGCGCAGGTACTGTGGTGGGTGATCCTCCCCGGTGCGCTCCCGGAAATCCTGACCGGGGTGCGTATTGGCCTGGGTGTTGGCTGGTCCACACTGGTGGCGGCGGAGCTGATTGCCGCCACCCGTGGATTAGGTTTTATGGTGCAGTCGGCGGGTGAATTTCTGGCAACCGATGTGGTGCTGGCCGGGATCGCGGTGATTGCCATTATCGCTTTTGCGTTAGAACTGGGGCTGCGCGCGCTACAGCGTCGCCTGACCCCCTGGCATGGAGAAGTCCAGTGAGTGAACGTCTGAATATTACCCCGCTGGGGCCGTATATTGGCGCACAGGTTTCCGGCGTCGACCTGACCCGTCCTCTGAGCGATAACCAGTTTGAACAGCTCTACCATGCGCTGCTGCGCCATCAGGTGATTTTCCTGCGTAACCAGGCTATCACGCCCGCGTTGCAGCGCGATCTGGCCCTGCGCTTCGGGGAACTGCATATCCACCCGGTTTATCCTCAGGCCGAGGGGGTGAAAGAGATTATTGTGCTGGATACTCACAACGATAACCCGCCGGATAACGATAACTGGCACACCGACGTGACCTTTATCGACACACCGCCTGCGGGTGCGATTCTGGCTGCCAAAGCGCTGCCGTCCACCGGGGGCGATACCCTCTGGACCAGCGGTATCGCCGCGTTTGAAGCGCTGTCCGCACCTATTAAAACGCTGCTCAGCGGCCTGCACGCTGAGCACGATTTCCGCAAATCTTTCCAGGAGTACAAATACCGCAAGACCGAAGAGGAGTACCAGCGCTGGCTGGAAGCGGTCGCGAAAAACCCGCCGCTACTCCACCCGGTCGTGCGTACCCATCCGGTCAGCGGCAAACAGGCGCTGTTTGTTAACGAAGGCTTTACCACGCGGATTGTCGAACTGAGCGAAAAAGAGAGTGAGGCATTGCTGGACTTTCTGTTTACCCATATTACAAAGCCGGAATTTCAGGTGCGCTGGCGCTGGCAGTCGGACGATATCGCCATCTGGGATAACCGCGTCACCCAGCACTACGCCAACGCCGACTATCTGCCGCAACGGCGCATTATGCATCGGGCGACCATTCTGGGGGATAAGCCGTTTTATCGGGCCTAAAGAACGCATTCTTAATGCCTGCATAGCCTCTCCGGCAACCTCGCGGGGAGGTTTATGACTTAGCATATCACTGAACACTTCCAGCCCCAGCGGGCCGCTATAGCGATTTGCTGCCAGGTAATTGAGCAGGCTTTGCAGCGGAAAATTGCCCTCACCGGGTAACAATCGATGGTGACGCGCCGTCTCTTTCACTTCTTCGGATGTGGGCAGGGCCTGGAGATCCGAGAGCTGCACCAGAAATATTTTGTTCATCGGGATACCGGCCAGGTCGGCAACGGTACGATTGCGGGCAAAAATATGAAAGGCGTCGGTCACCAGTCCCAGATTCGGCTCATTAATTTGCTCCACGCAGCGCCATGCCGCATTCGTGGTATTGATATGCGTGCTCCACGCCATGGCTTCAAATGCCACCCTGAGATCCCGCTTTGCGGCTTCGCGCGCAAGCCAGTAAAGATCGTCAGTTTCACGTTCGGCGATACAGTCCGGATGCGTGGAGGCGGGTGCCAGCAGCGTTGTTGCGCCCAGGGCCACAGCAATATCGAGCATTGCCAGCGCCTCTTTGCGCTTCTGTTTTTGCATTCCATCTGGCGCGCCATCGATATCCAGTAATACCTGATAATCCGTCAGGCCGAGGCTATGGTGCTTTAACTGCCTGGCAATCTCTGCGGGGTTTCCGCCCGCGGCCTCAATATCCTGCCGCCAGATTTCAATCTGGCCAAATCCCGCTTCGGCGGCGGCGCGAATTTTTTCCTCCGTTGTACCGCCCAGCAGGACGGTATTGATAAACAGATTGTTATCGCGAAAACGCATTCTTCCTCCTGCAGGTAATTAACGTATTGATTGTAGTAGAAATGGCTGGAAGGTTTGCAGGCAGGCTAAAGCGGGTTTTCTTCACCATGTAGCCGAACGCAAGACACATGGTCCTCGTCATTGAATTAATTCAGGGTTTGTGTCCCGGCATCTAATTTTGTAGGTGCGGGAAGACCATACATTTCACCGAAATGGGCGATAAGGCTTTTACGCTATGCATCGCAGACGCACTATGTGTACTGGGGGATTTTCTGAGGTTCTGAAACGAAGAAAGCCCACCTAAGGTGAGCTTTCAGTTGCGCGTTGCCTGTAGTGCAACACGACCAGAACCCATGAATGGAAGAGTGGTGATGTACTGTACTGGATGAAACAGTGCATTTAACTATCACAAGAACCACTCCGGCTTAACCCCAAAACGCGCAGACAGCGCCTTAATATGGGCGATGGTCAGAGAGCGTTGCCCGGATAAGATCTGGCTAACCAGCGACTTCGAACCAATCTCCTCTTTCAGGTCTGAGTAGGAGAGTTTGTACTGGTCAATCAATGTGCGCAGCAGCGCAACGCCGACGGGCATCTCCGCGATAGATTTATTGAACTCAGCGAAGCGGTCGTTGCTGTCCTCATAGTCGGCAATCTTGCTCGCCAGGAAGTCAATGAGCGGATTCTCATCGTCGTTCTCTATCAGGTAATCCACCAGCGCCAGCGCTTGCCGGTAATCGCTCTCTGAAGAACTCCCTCCCAGGAAGGGGACTGCGGCAACAAGTTCTTTGCTTGCTTTAATGGCTTTTGCGGTGTCGGTGATCATTCTTTGTTCTCCCTGTAATAGCGGGTTAACTTGTCGTATTCGCCGTGGGTCATGATGTGCTTCACGTAGAAGCGTTTATTCACAAAATTGATGTAAGCGATAACCCTCAGGTTATTGCCTCCAACATCCAGAACCCACCATTTGTTCCGGTACTTAAAATTATCCAGGCTCGGTATCAGCATTCTCAGCTCCGCCGGGGATGCAAAATCCGTCTCACGAACTAAGCGATACAGCGCCCGAATGGCTAACGAATCGTTGGGATATCGCGTTGCAGCTTCCTCAAAAGGCTCTTTTGAAATTACGTGCATCGTGCAGTCTTTCCGTCCGTTCACATTATGTGAACACTCTAGCATCGTATGAGGGAGTTTACAATATGTGAACAGGCGTGTAGCGGCGGGAGAGCACAGCAAGTATTCATAGCGCAGGAGCTGAACCATTCTTCTTGTTCAGCTACTGGTGATATTACTCAGGCAGCGGTCTCTTCCACACCCCTGTGCGCCCCAATATACCGCTGATACCGGTTCGCCTTCAGATAGGTCAGATCCACCAGCACCAGCCCGTCCACGCAGTCGTTAAACGCCGGGTCGCTGCCGAAGTCGATAAACTGCACGCCGCCGGGCTCGCACAGCTCAGAATATTGCTTATAGAGCGGCGGAATACCGCAGCCGAGATTGCCCAGCAGCGACTTAAGGCGCGTCAAATCTTCCGCATAATCCTCTCCGCCGAACTGTGCCAGTACGTCCGGGAGCGTGGCCGGATACGGACGGCGCGAGGCGGCAAGCGGGTGGCTGGCCGGGAACCACAGGCGATAGAAAGCGACCAGCAGATCCCGCGCGGCAGGCGGCAGGCCACCGGAAATGGAGACCGGGCCAAACAGATAGCGGTACTGCGGATAGCGTGCCAGATAAGCGCCGATGCCGGACCAGAGATAGTCCAGGCCGCGGCGGCCCCAGTAGCGCGGCTGAATAAAGCTGCGTCCCAGTTCGATTCCCTGACGCAGAACATCGTCCATCTGCTCGCCGTAATGGAACAGGCTGTGGCTGTAGAGACCTTCCTGACCGTGCTTTTCCACCTGACCGGCGGTGGGCATAAAGCGGTAGGCGCCGACAATCTCCAGGTCCTCTTCGTCCCACAGGATCAGATGCAGATAGTCGTCGTCATAACTGTCCGTATCCCGGCGCTTGCCGCTACCTTCACCCACGGCGCGGAAGGCGATTTCGCGCAGGCGCCCCAGTTCGCGCAGGATCGGCACATCTTCCTGGCCGTTACGCTGCCAGAGGTAGATAACCTTGCCGTCGGCGGTGCGGCCCAGGCATTCGGCCTGCAGCAGTGCGCGCTTAAGGGTAGCGCGATCTTCCGGGCGGGCAATGGCGCTTTCGGTTTTAAAGACCCCCTCCTTACCTTTCCCCAGACGAATTACGTGGCGGCGGCACGTCTCGGCCAGTTCGCGGGACGGCGTCCCGGCGTGATACCAGTTGGACCAGGCGATCTGCTTGCCGATGGCGATCGGCAGGCTGCTGTCGCGACGGCGGAACATCTGCTGCATCAGCAAAAGCATCGGCAGGGTCGGGGAGAGCAGGGTGCTGCAGTAAAACAGCATACTGTTGCGGGCGCGGATATGCATTGGCAGCAGCGGGGCGCGGAATTTCGCTGCCAGCTTAATAAACCCGGTATGCCAGCGCTTATCGCGAATACCTTTACGCGTCGGGCGCGAGACTTCGCCCGCCGGGAAGAAGATCAGCGCCCCGGCGCTTTGCAGATGCTGTTCCATCTGCTGCAAAGAGGCTTTACTGGTACGGCCGTTAATATTATCCACCGGAATAAACAGGGAGCTCAGGGGCTCGAGGTGGCTGAGCATCCGGTTGGTCACGACTTTCACATCGCGGCGCACGCGGGAAACCGCGTACAGCAGCGCCAGACCGTCAAGGGTGCCGGTCGGGTGGTTGGCGATAATCATCAGCGGGCCATGTTCGGGGATTTGTTCGAGATCGTGGGCCGGGATGGCACAGCGAATGGCAAGGTGGTCGAGTACCTGTTCCACCATATCCAGCCCTTTCAGGTGGCGGTGGCGGGCAGCAAAGGACTGGAACTCCTCTTCGTACAGTAACCGTTTCAGGATATTTTTTTGCCAGGGGGCGGGTTTCGCCTCCGGCCACAGGTCATCAAGTACGTTGTCGAGACTAAACATGGTCGCTTCTCCTCATGTCTTGCCCAGACAGTAGAAGCGAAATATGACGATGACATTGCAGGAGGATGAATATTTAGAAGGGCGGGGATCGGCCCGCCCTGAGGGATCAGAGGATATTTTTCTCCGCCAGATTGAGAGCGAAGTAGCTGAAGATAAGATCCGCCCCGGCGCGTTTTATCGCCCCCAGGCTTTCCAGCACCACTTTCTCTTCGTCGATGGCCCCGGCCTGCGCCGCAAACTTGATCATCGCGTATTCACCGCTTACCTGGTAAGCACCGATCGGCAACTGGGTACGCTCGCGGATATCGCGCAGGATATCGAGGTAGGCACCGGCTGGTTTAACCATCAGGCAGTCCGCGCCCTGGGCTTCATCCAGCAGGGATTCACGAATTGCTTCCCGGCGGTTAAGCGGGTTCATCTGATAGGTTTTACGGTCGCCTTTCAGCGCGGTACCGGCGGCTTCACGGAACGGGCCGTAGAACGAGGAGGCGAACTTGGTGGAGTAGGACATAATGGCGGTATCGATAAAGCCAGCCTTGTCCAGCGCCTGGCGGATCGCCTGCACCTGACCATCCATCGCTGCAGAAGGCGCGATAAAGTTGGCACCGGCCGCGGCGGCAACGACCGCCTGCCTGCCGAGATTTTCCAGGGTCGCGTCGTTATCCACGCCATGATCGCAGAGTACGCCGCAGTGGCCGTGTGAAGTGTATTCGCAGAAGCAGGTATCGGACATGACGATCATTTCCGGCACCGCATCTTTGCAGATACGCGACATGCGCGCGACCAGACCGTTCTCCTGCCAGGCATCACTGCCGGTGGCGTCGGGGTGGTGAGAGATACCGAAAGTCATCACCGAGCGGATCCCGGCACGGGCGATGCGTTCGATTTCGCGTGCCAGGTATTTTTCCGGAATGCGCATCACGCCAGGCATCGCTTCGATGGCTTTATAGTCGTCGATCTCTTCTTCAACAAAAATGGGCAACACCAGATCGTTTCGGGTCAGGGTTGTCTCTTCAAACATGGCGCGCAGCGCAGGGGACTGGCGCAGGCGGCGCGGACGGGTGATTAAATCGGTCATGGTTTGCCTGAAGGTTGTGCAACGAAGTGGCAGTCTAGCAAATATGGTCGTGGGATGTTTTGCAAAAGTTATCTTTAGCACCCACGACCACTATGGGATTACGGACGCGCCTTATTGGTACTCAGCTCTGAGACCAGGTCGTTCAGACCGTCGCTCATATTGGTAAAGCGGGTCAGCGGTGAACGGGTGATCACCACAAAAGCGCCGACGTTATGCTGCGGCACCATCGCCATATAGGTAATAAAGCCGCCCGCGCCGCCGGTTTTCTGCACGATCCCCGGACGGCCTTCTTTCGGTGCCATATAGACCCAGCCGAGACCGAGTGCGTCCGCTTTACCCGGTACGTCCATGCCGACCACGCGGGTGAGCTGGCTGCGCGGGTAGATAAGCGTCTGCATCCGATCCGCCTGCGGGCTGCGGGTGTAGAAATCCGACGACAGGAACTGCTGCATCCAGCGCATCATATCTCCCGGCGTGGAGTAGATACCGCCGCTGCCGATCGCGGCCAGGGTGTTATTACACGGGCTTGCGCTTTTTGCCGGCACCATCAGGCGGCGGCACTGGTCCGGCGACGGCGTATAAGTGGTGTCCTTCATCCCCAGCGGGCGTGCGATCTGCTCTTCAAACAGCTGAGGATAAGGTTTACCGGCGGCGGTGGACAGCGCGTCTGCCAGCAGGTCGAAACCGAGATTGGAGTAGTTCGCCTGGGTGCCGGGCGTGGCCTTCAGACTGGTAGTGGAGATCCAGCTCCAGCGCTGGGCGCGGGTCGGCCAGATAAACACATGGCGGTTTGCCGCGCCGCCGGGCTGTTCGCGCGGCAGAATACTGGTATGGGTCGCCAGATTTTGCAGCGTGATAGATGCACCCTGATATGTCGGTACGCGTGCGTTGGGCAGAGCAAATTTACTCAGGGGATCGTCAAGCTTCACCACGCCCTGGTCCATCAGCTTCACCAGCATTTCGCTGGTCATCACCTTGGTCAGAGACGCTATGCGGATCACCGAATCGAGCTGAGGATGGACGTTGCTGCCGGGTCGGGTCTCTCCGAAGCTGCGGAACACCCGCTGATTACCGTCGATGACTACCATCGCCATACCGGTAGCTCCGCTGCCATAAAAGATATGGTTGGCGTAACGATCGACGATATCGGACGCAAAAACGGGGTCAATTAACGGCTGTGCCGCGTGGACCTGTGTCAATGACGCCGCAGCCAGGGCGGCAGAAAAAAGCAGACTACGTTTCAACGAAGGCATCCATGATGTAAGGGGAAAAAAGTCAGCGTATTTATACTACGGCCGGGCGCATTGCAAAGCGCCTTTTACGCAATAGTAGAGACTAAAACGTAACTATGGGTAACCACGGAATAATTCATCATCACAAAAGACGACTATTGTGATCCGGCGCTTGTTGTAACCTCCTCTTTTTCCTTATTTCGGACAGGGGCAACGATGAGTAAGCGAGTCGTGATGGTAGTGGATATGCAGCAGGGCGTCTTTGCCACCCCGCGTATTCAGCGTGAAGAGTGCGTGGCGCGTATTAACCGGCTGACGCAGGCAGCAGATAAGGTGATTTTTATTCAGCACGCCGAAGCGGGCGGGCTTGACGAGGGAAGCGACGGCTTTGCGCTCTTGCCGGAGCTGGAACAGCCGTCTGGCGCGCTATTTGTGACCAAAACCGCCTGCGATGCGTTTTACTATACGGAACTGGGCAGGTGCTGCGCGAGCACAGTATTGACAACTTCGTGATCTGCGGCTGTGCGACGGATTACTGCGTCGATACCACCCTGAAAAACGGTGCCAGCCGGGGCTATGCCATTACCGTGGCGGAAGATGCCCATACCACTGCTAACTGTCCTGCGGCCCAGGTTTCCACCCTTATTGCTCACTACAACGAGGTGTGGCGTACCCTGACGGTACCGGGTAATCCGGTTACCGTGAAACCTGTCGCAACAATTCTTAACGACTGGGGAACGAACTAAGCCGTTACGTTCCGGTCAGAAAAATCGGTCCTCCGTCGCGGACGGGGCTTTTGTGTCGCAGCCTGCCCGGCTGGGACGGATATGCAATACACAGCAACAGTGATAACGATAAGAAGTAGCAGGAGAGTCATGTCGTATGTTTAAGTCTTTTTTCCCGCAGCCGAAGCTGTTTTTTGTGTCGGCGTTTATCTGGACCGTTCTGGCAGTGATGTTATGGCAGTTTGGCGGCAGCGCCTGGCTGATGCGTATTATCGGTGCCAGCTCTGAGATGCCTGTTGGCCCGGCCCGCTTCTGGTCCTTGAGCAACCTGCTGTTTTACACCTACTATTTCCTCTGCACCGGGCTGTTCGCCCTGTTCTGGCATATCCGCGCGCCGCATCGCTGGCAGCGCTGGTCCGTTCTCGGCACTGCCCTGATTATCTTTGTCACCTGGTTTATGGTTCAGGTCAGCGTGGCCATTAACGCCTGGTACGCCCCTTTTTATGATCTGATTCAGACCGGGCTGAGTGCGCCCCATAAGGTGACGATGGCGCAGTTTTATAGCGGTATTGCTACTTTCTTAGGGATTGCGCTGATCTCGGTTACGGTGGCGGTGCTGAATAACTTCTTTGTCAGCCACTATGTCTTCCGCTGGCGCACGGCGATGAACGAATACTATATGGCGCACTGGCAGTCTCTGCGCCATATCGAAGGTGCCGCCCAGCGCGTGCAGGAAGACACCATGCGCTTCTCCACCACCCTTGAAGGGATGGGGGTTAGCCTGCTGAAGTCGATTATGACGCTGATTGCGTTTCTGCCGGTGCTGGTGGTGCTGTCCGCCCACGTGCCGGAGTTGCCGATTGTTGGCTATGTGCCTTACGGACTGGTGATCGCCGCAGTGCTCTGGTCCCTGCTGGGTACCGGTCTGCTGGCGGTGGTCGGCATTAAGCTGCCGGGGCTGGAGTTTAATAACCAGCGCGTCGAGGCCGCCTACCGTAAGGAGCTGGTGTACGGGGAGGATCACGCCGACCGCGCCGAGCCGCCGACCATGCAGGCGCTGTATTCCGCCGTGCGGTTTAACTATTTTCGCCTCTATTTTCACTATCTGTATTTCAATATCGCCCGTATTTTCTATCTGCAGATCGATAACGTTTTCAGCTTGTTCCTGCTGTTCCCGTCGATCGTTGCCGGTACTATTACGCTGGGTCTGATGACGCAGATAACCAACGTCTTCGGCCAGGTGAGCGGCTCGTTCCAGTACCTGATTAACTCCTGGGTAACCCTGGTGGAACTGATGTCGATTTATAAGCGTCTGCGTAGCTTTGAACATACCCTCGACGCGCAGGACGCTCAGCCGGTTATTCACGCACTTAGCTAAGGACTTTCAGGGATATGACACTAGCCGTACGACCTTATCTTGCCCTCTCGTTGAGCCTGATACTGGCGGGCTGCGGCAGTCAGCCCCCGGCGCTGAAGTCCGGCGAAAAGGCGGTGGATGTGGCGAGCGTGGTGCGGCAAAAACTGCCCGCCAGCCTGGGCGATCGCAACGCCTGGGCGGACGATATTGCCAGAACCTTTGCTGAACAGAAGCTGGCCCCGACGGCGGAGAATATCTGTTCGGTGCTGGCGGTGGCCCAGCAGGAGTCTAACTATCAGGCCGACCCTGCGGTGCCGGGGCTGAATAAAATCGCCTGGCAGGAGATCGAAAAGCGGGCGGCGAAGGTGCATATCCCGGCGTTTGTGGTGCATACTGCCCTGAAGCTCCCCTCGACAAACGGGAAAAGCTACGGCCAGCGTCTGGATGAGGTCAGAACCGAGAAGCAGCTCAGCGAAATATTTGACGATATGATCGACCGGGTGCCGCTCGGCCAGACACTCTTCGGATCGCTGAATCCGGTCCATACGGGCGGGCCGATGCAGGTCAGCATCGCGTTCGCCGAACAGCACGCCAGTGGTTATCCGTGGAAAATGGCCGGTACCGTGCGCCAGGAGGTCTTTACCCGCCGGGGCGGGCTGTGGTTCGGTACGCTGCATCTGCTCAACTATCCCGCCAGCTATCCTTCTCCACTCTATCGCTTCGCCGATTTTAACGCCGGCTGGTACGCCAGCCGCAACGCCGCTTTTCAGGTGGCAGTGAGTAAGACCTCCGGCGTGACGCTGGCGCTCGACGGGGATCTGATTCGCTACGGCACATCGGAGCCGGGCAAGACCGAACTGGCGGTGCGCCAGCTCTCCCGACAGCTTGATATGTCTGATACCGAGATCCATCACCAGTTGGAGAAGGGCGACAGTCAGGGCTTCGAACAGACAAAACTGTATGCGGCGGTCTATCGACTGGCGGAGAAGAAGAGCGGTAAAACACTGCCGAAGGTGATATTGCCGGGAATACGGCTGGAGAGCCCAAAAATCACCCGCAACCTGACCACGGCGTGGTTCGCGAAGCGGGTGGACGAGCGTCGCGCGCGCTGTATGGCGCGCTAATCGCTACATATAGCGGCGCCAGCGCAGAAACAGCGCCACGCTGCCGAGGAGCAGGCAACCCATCAGGAAGGGCACCAGACCAAATAGCGTGCCGACCGCAAGGTCGATTTCAACCTTCGGACGGTTGACGTCCTGAATTTGTATCAGATACTCGTAAACCCCAGGGGTATGCACCAGCAGGTTTAAGAGCTGGGCACCGGCCCAGAAACACAGTAGAACGAACAGTGCGTAAGCAATATTACCCGGGGTGGAGGAATCCCTTTTCTTTCCACTGGCAATGGGCTTTGACAAGGTGAACTCTGCCATAAAAGACCTCCAGAACATTCTCTTAACGCTGGCATTATGCCAGGTAGTACGAACGTAAGTTTGTCAGGTCATAAGGAATGTCAATATCAGATTGATGACAATTTACCCTTCGGAATGCGCCTGGTTGTTCATTTTTTGCTTTTTGTCACAAAAATGGGCTTTAAGTTAAATTTTAGTGACGTTTGTAATTTTCTGTTGAGGTCGCAGACGCGCGCGGGGAAGTGTGCGAGGATAGCTTTTTTCCTGCCGGAGTTGCCATGAAGCTGCCCGTAAAAATCCGCCGTGACTGGCACTACTATGCATTCGCCATTGGTCTGATTTTCATTCTGAATGGTGTGGTCGGGCTGCTTGGGTTTGAAGCTCAGGGCTGGCAAACCTACGCCGTCGGTCTGGTAACCTGGGTGATCAGCTTCTGGCTGTCAGGGCTGGTGATTAGCCGCCGCGCCGGTGAGGACGAGGACGCGACGGCAAAAGAGTGATTAGCCGTTAACGGACGTTTTCAGTCCGCTGTTGGCGCGGTGACGTTCCAGCGCCAGCTCAATCAGGCGGGTGATCAGGTCCTGATAGCTAAGGCCGCTGGCCTGCCACAGTTTCGGGTACATACTAATATTGGTAAAGCCGGGCAGGGTGTTGATTTCGTTGATCACCACCTGGTTTTCCGGCGTCAGAAACACGTCCACCCTCGCCAGACCGCTGCAACCCAACGCGCTATAAGCCTCGACGGCGATCCGGCGGATCTCGTCGTTGATCGCCGGTGCAATCGCCGCCGGAACCTCAACCCGCGCGCCGTTATCATCGATATACTTGGTGTCGTAGGCGTAGAAGTCGCTGTTCAGCACGATCTCGCCGCAGACGCTGGCTTCCGGGCTGTCGTTACCCAGCACGGCGCACTCAATTTCCCGTCCTTTAATCCCCTGTTCAACCACCACTTTATGGTCAAATTCAAAGGCCAGATCGACGGCCTGCTGGTACTGCGCCTCGCTGGTCACCTTGCTGACGCCCACCGACGAGCCCTGGTTAGCCGGTTTCACAAACAGCGGCAGCCCAAGCTTCTTGTTCACCTCCGCAAAGCTGATGCGCTGGCGGTTAGTACGCGTCAGGGTGATAAAGGGAGCAATCGCCAGGCCGGCATCGCGCAGCAGGCGCTTGGTCACGTCTTTATCCATACAGGCGGCGGAGGCCAGCACGTCGGAGCCGACAAACGGCAGGTTCGCCATGCGCAGCATCCCCTGAAGGGAGCCGTCTTCGCCCAGCGTGCCATGGACAATCGGGAAGATCACGTCGATGGCGGGCAGCGGCTGGCCGCTGTTGGCATCAATGAGCGCGTTATCAGTACGGCCGGGGATCTGGGCCAGGGTGGTGTCGGACGGACGCAGGGCGATGCGTGCCGGGTCGTGGGCGTTCAGCAGGAAGTTGCTGGCATCGCTGATATGCCACTGCCCCTGTTTGTCGATACCCAGCAATACCACGTCGAAACGCGATTTATCGATCGCATCGGCGATGTTTTTCGCCGACTGGAGGGAGACTTCATGCTCCGCCGATTTACCGCCAAAGACGATCCCAACCCGTAACTTCGCCATCTTACATTCACTCATCAAAGAACTGAAAGCCAATAACATACCACGTCAAAATCGCCCCGGGCTGCCATAATATTGTTTTTATCGCACGGGAGGTCGGGTGACAGGAAAAGGGGCGATTATTTTACTGACGCTACTGGGTGTGGGCTGGCTTGGCTATCGCTATCTGCCGCCGCACTACAATCCTTTTGCACCGCTACAGCTCAGCGATCCGCCGGGACTAATTACCCAGTTTAAGCTGCGGCGGCTGACGCCAGAGGCCTGTACGACGCTGCTGGAGGAAGCTAACCGACAGCGGCTGATTAGCAGTCAGCCGGTGGCGGATACCCCGGGAAACTGCCCGCTGGAGAACGTGGTGCGGGTGCGCAGTTTCGGCAGCGTGGCGCTGAGCAGCAGTTTTCTTGCCAGCTGTCCGCTGGCCTTAAGCAGCGCGCTCTTTGTTGAACAGCAGGCTAGGCCGCTGGCCGAGGCGAGCTTTGGCAGTTCACTGCGCCAGATCGATCATCTCGGCAGCTATGCCTGCCGCAATATCTATAACCGGCCTGATGCCCGGCGCAGCGAGCACGCCAGCGCCGAGGCGCTGGATATCGCCGCGTTTCGTTTTGCCAACGGGCGGCGAGTGACGGTGCTCAACGGCTGGCGACAGCCGGATACACAGCCTTTCCTGCGCGCTCTGCTGGGTAGCGCCTGTCAGTATTACGGTAACGGACTTGGGCCAGAGTATAACGCCGCCCATGCGGACCATTTTCATCTCGGGATGCGCGGCTATGGCCTTTGTCGCTGAGAATAATGCTCTGCCTGCTAATGATTTTTTTGTGACATATTTCACGGTGAGTGGCCTCAGGGCGATAAAACCCTGAACTCAGCGCGTGGGCATTTGTGGTCATTACGCGCTGGCTGCAACTTGCTAAGCTAAATAACCACTGACAAAACAATGTAATGACGCCTGGTTATGGAATCCTGGAAGGTTAATCTTATTTCGGTCTGGTTCGGCTGTTTCTTTACGGGACTGGCCATCAGTCAGATCCTGCCGTTTCTGCCGCTCTATATCGCCGAAATGGGCGTAAGCTCCCATGAAGCACTCTCCATGTGGTCCGGGCTTACCTTCAGCGTGACCTTCCTGATTTCCGCGATTGTCTCGCCGATGTGGGGCAGCCTCGCCGACCGTAAAGGCCGCAAGCTGATGCTGCTGCGCGCCTCCCTCGGCATGGCGGTGGCTATCCTGTTGCAGGCTTTCGCCACCAATGTCTGGCAGCTCTTTTTCCTGCGGGCGCTGATGGGCCTGACCTCCGGCTATATTCCTAACGCCATGGCGCTGGTGGCCTCGCAGGTGCCGCGCGAACGCAGCGGCTGGGCGCTGAGTACTCTGGCGACCGCGCAGATAAGCGGCGTGATCGGCGGTCCTCTGCTGGGTGGTTTCCTGGCGGATCACGTAGGTCTGAGGCCGGTATTTCTGATCACCGCCGTGCTGCTGATGGTCAGTTTCCTGGTCACGCTGCTCCTGATTAAAGAGGGGGCCCGACCGCAAATCTCCCGCGCTGAACAGCCCGGAATGAAGGCGGTCTTTGCTTCCCTGCCGTATCCTGGGTTGGTCATTAGTCTCTTCTTTACCACGCTGGTGGTACAGCTTTGCAACGGTTCAGTAGGGCCTATTCTGGCGTTGTTTATCCAGTCGATGAGCCCGGACAGTCAAAATATTGCGTTTCTGAGTGGCATGACCGCGGCAATTCCCGGCGTCTCGGCACTGATTTCTGCGCCTCGTCTGGGCAAGCTGGGTGACCGTATCGGCACCGGACGGATCCTGTTGGCGACGCTGATGTGTTCGGTTGTCCTGTTTTCCGCCATGTCCTTCGTGACGTCGCCGCTGCAGTTGGGCATTCTGCGTTTTCTGCTGGGTTTTGCCGACGGGGCGATGCTGCCGGCCGTTCAGACCCTGCTGCTAAAATATTCCAGCGACCAGGTGACAGGCCGTATCTTTGGCTACAATCAATCCTTTATGTATCTCGGCAACGTGGTTGGGCCACTGATGGGCGCCGGTATTTCGGCGGTGGCGGGCTTCCGCTGGGTCTTTGCTGCCACAGCGGTGGTGGTGGCGATTAACCTCTGGCAGCTCTGGACATCGCTGCGACGCGCGCAGGTTTCACGAGCCGGTTAGGTCCGGCGTGCCACATCATATTGTTTACCTGTGCATGGTATAGTTTATAATAGCTAAAACATATTTTAGCCGCGGTAAATAATCTCTGTGAGGGACTTCTTTTATTTTTTTTTTGCAATAAAAATGTTTCGCCAGGTTTATTATTCTTTAGTTTTCGCGAGATATTATTATTGTCATAAAATAGTTTTTGTTTTTACTGGCTAAGATCCTTTTCGAGTGTTACCGTCAGCAGAAATATCCTGGGGGATGCGCACGATGAAAAATTTAATTGCAGAGTTATTGTTGAGGCTGGCTCAAAAGGAAGAAGAGTCAAAAGCGTTGACGGCGCAGGTTGAGGCTCTGGAAGTCGTGATCACGGCGCTTCTGCGTCAGATGCCGCAGACGCAGCAGCGGGATTTGTTCGACAGAATTGGCATTGTGTTCGACCATGCCAGCCCTGAAGCTCAGGTTTATCTGCGCGACAATGACGTTCTGCGGCAATATTTAAATAAGGCTGTTAAAGCTTCCGCCTGAAGCACTGTCGGAAATAGCCGATCCTGACCAGGGTTTTACGCCCTGTATCATCCTGATTCGTGAGGTCGCCCGCAATTATTTTGCGCAGTCGATGGCTTTTCTCCCTCCGCCATCCAGACTTACGGTGGAACATTGACAGAAGGATTGTGCGATGAAAATGAAACTGTTGGTCACTTTATTGTTCGGTATTATTTTTGTGGGTTCGGTTAAGGCGGCAGAAAAAACACTGACGCCGCAGCAGGAGCGAATGACCGCCTGCAATAAGCACGCAAGCGCCGGAGAACTGAAAGGCGACGCCCGGAAAACCTTTATGAGCGACTGTCTGAAGAACGGCGTGCCGGGAGAGAAAAAAGGCCTGACGCCGCAGCAGCAGAAAATGCGTGAGTGCAACGCTCAGGCAACGCAGCAATCGCTGAAAGGCGATGACCGCAGTAAGTTTATGAGTGCCTGCCTGAAAAAACAGGGTTGAGTGCATGCGGGTGGGGCTGGCTGGCCCCACCTGCATTACGCTTTCGGCTCAGGATTTGCTGAGCTTCTCCGATTTTTCCATACACTTGCTCATCGCTTCGATAATCGCTGAGCGGAAGCCTCTCTCTTCCAGTACGCGCACCGCCTCAATGGTGGTGCCGCCAGGTGAACAGACCATATCTTTCAGCTCGGCCGGGTGTTTTCCGGTTTCCAGCGCCATTTTAGCGGAGCCCATCACCGCCTGAGCAGCAAACTTATAGGCCTGGGCGCGCGGCATCCCGCCAAGTACGGCCGCATCGGCCATCGCTTCAATAAACATGAATACGTAGGCTGGCGCAGAGCCGCTGACGCCGACAACCGGGTGGATCATTGATTCGGCCACTACGTCGACTTCACCCACGCTGCGGAAAATCGTCACCACGTCGGCGATATCTTCCGACGTGGCCAGTGCGTTAGGCGTGATGGAGGTCATTCCGGCGTTCACCAGCGACGGCGTATTGGGCATGGTGCGGATGATTTTACGGTCATGGCCCATTGCGCGGGCCAGCTGATCGAGGGTGATACCTGCGGCAATAGAGACCACCAGCGTGTCTTTATTGAGGCTGGAGGTGATGTCGCTCAGCACCTTGACCATCATAGCAGGTTTGACCGCACCGAAGACAATATCAGCGACCTGGGCGACTTCCTGGGCGCTCTGTGCCGCGTTGATACCATAACGTTCGTGCAGGGCGGAGACCTTATCCGGCGATGGGGTGTAGACCCAAATTTGTCCGGGCTGCACCAGCCCGCTGGCGATAAGTCCGCCGAGGATCGCCTGGCCCATATTACCGCAGCCAATAAAGCCGATTTTCTTATCCATCTCCATCCCTCTGCTAGTGATTACGCTCAGTCCCCTGCATATTACCATCGCCGGTGACTGCTAAAGCTTTCTATTGTGGCATCTGCGGCTTTGCGCGCAAGCAAAAGCAGGCGACAATAGCCTTTTGATTAGCTAAAGCGATATAACAATGGCGATATGGGTAGATGCGGACGCCTGTCCGAACGTAATTAAGCAAATTTTGTTTCGTGCCGCCGAGCGCACGCAGACGCCGCTCACCCTGGTGGCAAACCAGACTCTGCGCGTGCCGCCTTCGCCGCTGATCCGCTCTTTGCGTGTGCCAGCCGGTTTTGACGTTGCCGATAACGAGATTGTACGCCTGTGTGAGGCGGGGGATCTGGTGGTCACCGCGGATATCCCTCTTGCGGCGGAAGTGCTGGCAAAAGGCGCGGTAGCGCTGAACCCGCGCGGGGAGCGCTACAGCGAGGCCACTATCCGCGAGCGGTTGACGATGCGCGATTTTATGGAAACCCTGCGCGCCAGTGGGATCCAGACCGGCGGACCGGATAGCCTCTCCCAGCGCGATCGCCAGCAGTTTGCCGCCGAGTTGGATAAATGGCTGCTCGACGTACAGCGCCGTGCACGCTAAAGTTTCATCGCGTTGTCATTATTGTTTCCCCATTGTCGGGTAAGGTGACAACGCATCGGGCTTGTCAGCGGGCCACTCTTTACAGTATGGTGGCCGACATACTCTTCATACCATCATAACTTTACATCTCTCGATCCCTTGTGATATCTGAACTCCTGCTTATCTGAAGCGGGTATTGTCCGTTGGTTGTAGCGATTAATTTACGCTTAATAGCGTACTAGTTTGATGGTATTATTTATGTCCATTACATCGATCCCGCACCGCTGCGGCATCAAGGGGAACTCCTGGTTATGACGCAACCCATCTTTCTTATCGGCGCCCGCGGTTCGGGAAAAACCACGGTCGGCCAGCTGCTGGCCCGTGTGCGCCAATACCCGTTTGTCGATACGGACCGCTGGCTGCAGGACACCGCGCAGATGACCGTAGCCACAATCGTGGAACAGGAAGGGTGGGAGCAGTTTCGTGCCAGAGAGAGCCAGGCGCTGGAGGCGGTGACGCACCCGGAGACGGTCATTGCGACCGGTGGCGGTATTGTACTGGCAGAGCGCAACCGGCTGTTTATGCGCCAGCAGGGGATCGTGATTTACCTGTCCGCGCCCGCAGCAACACTGACAGCCCGCCTGGAGGCGTTTCCGGATGAAGGTCTGCGCCCGACGCTGACCGGCAAACCCATCAGTGAAGAGGTGCGCGAGGTGCTGGAGCAGCGCGATGCGCTCTATCGTGAAGTGGCCCACCATATTGTGGATGCCGCGTGTCCCGCCGACGAGGTGGTGAGTGCAATCCAGACTCTTCTGCGCTCTTACGACGTCAGTCAGGGCTATACTTATAGCTCATCTGCTGACAAGGACACACTATGCCAACAAGACCTCCCTATCCGCGAGAAGCCCGAATCGTCCCCGTTGAAAAGGGCGTAGCGGGGCGCAGCGAAACCTGGTATCAGCTGCGCGCCGACCATCCAAAACCCGACTCGCTGATTAGCGAGCATCCCAGCGAGCAGGAAGCGCGGGATGCCAAAAAACGTTACGAAGATCCGGATAAGGACTGAGTACGCCCGCGTCGGCAACCGCCTTCAAGGGGCGGAAGTCGACGCATTTCACATTTTTACATCCTGAAGACCTGCGATAAAAAATTAATTATTAGCAATAACAGGAAGGTTCTGGAATCACCCGGAATTCTTACATTTCCTCTTCGCCATCGGCTGCTACGCTTGTGAGCGGTTATTCTTTCACCGACGGTAAACCGGGCCGTCATTAGCGTTGGAGCAGTGGCAGGAGAGAAGGTAAAAATGAGTACGACCCTGGCTATTCTCACGATCGGCGTGCTGCCGTTCCGTGAGATTCTGCCGTTGTTGACTGAACATATTCCCGAAGAGCAGATAACGCATAAGACGTTGTTGGGCAATCTGCCCCGTAAAGAGGTGATGGCCCACTATGCCATCGAGCCGGGCGAGGATGATGTCCTGACCCTGCTCAGCGATAGCACTCTTGCCAGCCTCTCCCGACAGAAAGTTGCGCGCGCTCTGCAGGCAGCGATCGAAGTGCTGGATAACCAGAGCTTCGATGTGATTTTGCTGATGAGCACGGCGGAAATCTCCGGGCTTGCTGCCCGTAACGCCATTCTGCTTGAGCCGCGACGTATTATTCCGCCGCTGGTCGCCTCTATTGTCGATGGGCATCAGGTTGGCGTTATTGTGCCGGTGGTTGAGCAACTTGCCGCCCAGCGACGTAAATGGCAGATGCTGGAAAATCCGCCCCTCTACGCCATTGCCAGCCCGCTACACAATAGCGATAGCATCCTGATTGCCGCAGGCCGCCAGCTGCTGGCACAGGGGGCGGATGTGCTGATGCTCGACTGTCTCGGTTTCCATCAGCATCATCGCGATGTCCTGCAAAAAGCGCTGGCGGTGCCGGTACTGCTCTCTAACGTGATGCTGGTGCGTCTGGCCTCGGAATTACTGGTCTGACGGATTGTGCGTGACAGCCGCGAAGTTATGCCCCTATATTGGTCGTTTCAGACAGCGATAATAAGGGTCAGTTTATGCTTCAAAGTAATGAATACTTTTCCGGTAAAGTGAAATCAATCGGTTTTACCAGCAGCAGTACTGGCCGTGCCAGCGTTGGGGTGATGGCCGAGGGCGAATATACCTTTGGTACCGCACAGCCTGAAGAGATGACCGTGGTCAGCGGCGCGCTGCACGTTCTGTTACCGGGTGAAACCGAGTGGAAAACCTACGCTGCCGGAGAAGTGTTTAACGTGCCGGGCCACAGCGAGTTTCATCTGCAGGTGGCGGAGCCAATGTCTTATCTGTGTCGCTATCTGTAATGCTTTTTGCCCGGTTGCCTTGGGCAGATCGGGCTACCTGCTTTTAGCGCTGGGCTTCGCCGCCCAGGCCTTCCACCAGATCCTTAATCAGCGCGGCAAGTTCGCCGGTCATCAGGATCGCGTCTGCATCGAAACGCCCGGCAAAATCTTCCCGCTCAATATCGTCATTCCGATCGCGCAACTCGTCGGCGAATTTCAGACGCTTGATCGAGGCATCGTCACAAATCATAAACTGAATACGCTGCTGCCAGTCGAGCGCGAGCTTAGTGACCACTTTACCGGCTTCGATATGGGTAGCGATCTCGTCGCTAACCAGATCCTGCTTCTTACAGCGGATCACGCCGCCGTCGTCCAGCAGTGCTTTCAGTTCGGCTTCGTCCAGCAGCTGGAAGCCCTGCGCGACGGTACCGGAGCGGACCCACTCGGTGAGCGTCAGCTCAATCGGGTTCTCCAGTACCAGCGGGACTACCGGCAGTGAACCGAGGCTTTTACGCAGTAGGGCAAGAGTGTCTTCCGCTTTTTTGGCGCTGGCACAGTCGACCATAATCAGGCCGTTAACCGTATCTATCCACATCATTGTCTGGCTGAAGCGGCTAAAGGCGCGCGGCAGCAGGGCGTGAAGCACTTCGTCTTTCAGCGCGTCTTTTTCGGTTTTACGCAGCTTGCGACCCTGGTCGGCTTCGAGACGGGAGATTTTGGCTTCCAGCGTCTGCTTGATCACCGGCGTCGGCAGAATTTTCTCTTCTTTGCGCGCGCAAATAATGATCTGGCCGTTATTTTCGTGGGTTAACGCATCGCCCTTTGAACCCATCGGGGAAACCCAGCCGGTTTTGGCCATATCCTGGCTGCCGCACGGGGTGAATGAGAACTCAGCTAACTGTTTTTCCATCTCGTCCGCACGCAGCGAAACGTCGCGGCTGAGGCGGTAAACCATTAAATTTTTAAACCACAGCATGATAATTTCCACGGCCTTGTCGTTAAATTTCAGCGGGCATAATAGCGAATTGTCGACGGGCTTGCATTGCCAATCCCGTGGGACAGCTCTACTCTCTTGTTATTTCTCATATTGATAAGGAACGGCCCGTGCGTATTGGTATTGACTTAGGCGGCACAAAAACGGAAGTCATCGCGCTTGGCGAGCGGGGCGAACAGCTTTTTCGCTATCGGCTGCCGACGCCGCGTGACGACTACGCGCAGACCATCGAAACCATTGCCACCCTGGTTGAAATGGCCGAGCGTGAAACCGGGCTGTCCGGCTCCGTTGGCGTGGGGATCCCCGGTTCGATTTCGCCTTTTACCGGCGTGGTAAAAAATGCCAATTCCACCTGGTTGAACGGCCTGCCTTTCGATAAAGATTTAAGCCAGCGGCTGGATCGTGAAGTCCGTCTGGCCAATGACGCTAACTGTCTGGCGGTTTCTGAAGCGGTCGATGGTGCAGCGGCGGGGGCACAGACTGTTTTTGCGGTGATTATCGGTACCGGCTGTGGCTCTGGTGTGGCACTCAGCGGTCGCGCTCACGCGGGCGGTAACGGCACGGCGGGCGAGTGGGGCATAATCCGCTGCCGTGGATGGATGAAGACGAGCTGCGCTATCGTCAGGAAGTGCCCTGCTACTGCGGTAAACAGGGCTGTATTGAAACCTTTATCTCCGGCACAGGCTTTGCCACCGACTATCATCGGCTGAGTGGAAAACGCCTGCACGGTGGTGAAATTATTTGTCTGGCGGAGGAACAGGATCCGCTGGCCGAACTGGCGCTGGGTCGCTATGAGCTGCGGCTGGCAAAGTCGCTGGCCCACGTGGTGAATATTCTCGACCCGGATGTGATTGTGCTGGGTGGCGGGATGAGCAACGTTGACCGGCTCTATAAAACCGTACCGGAGTATGTCAAACAGTGGGTGTTTGGCGGCGAGTGCGCGACCCCGATACGCAAGGCGATTCACGGCGATTCCAGCGGCGTACGTGGCGCGGCGTGGCTGTGGGAACAGCAGGTATAAGCCCGGGTTTACCCTTAACGCACCGTCAGGCGCTTTAAGGGCAAAGACGTTAGCTTACCGCAAACCCTTTATCCAGCTTGCTGTACCCCAGTCCGTTGATTTTCTTAACCTTAATTTGCACCGGGATCCGTTCCTTCATCGCCTCGACGTGGCTAATCACACCGATAGTTTTACCGCTGGCATTCAGGGCATCGAGCGCATCGAGCGCCGCATCAAGCGTTTCGCTATCCAGCGTGCCGAAACCTTCATCAAGGAACAGGGAGTCGATTTTGGTTTTATGGCTGACCAGATCCGAAAGCGCCAGGGCCAGTGCAAGGCTGACCAGGAAGCTTTCGCCGCCGGAAAGTGTTCGGGTGTCGCGCACCGCATCGGCCTGCCAGGTATCGATCACTTCAAGTTCCAGCGCCTCGCTGGCTTTACGCTGCAGCAGATAGCGGCCGTGCAGTCGGGTTAGCTGGTTGTTGGCCAGCCACACCAGGTTGTCGAGGGTCAGCCCCTGGGCGAATTTCCGGAACTTATCCCCCTCTTTTGAGCCAATCAGCGCATTCAGGTAATCCCAGTCTTCAAGCTGCTGCGCCGCAGCGGCTATTTCCTGCATCAGCGCCTGCTGACGCTGGCGATTATCCGCATCCTGCTTCAGCTGCTGGCGGATTTCTCCCTGGGCCGCGCTGTTTTCCCGCACCTGTTGATTTAGCAGGGCGAGGCGGGTCTGGACCCGATCCAGCGGCTGGTCGATATCCGCCTCCTGCGGCGGGTGTTGCAGATGCTGCTCCTGGATCTGCTGCGCCTGGGTCGCCAGAACCTGGCTTTGCTGTAGCGCCTGCTCGCGGGCCTGTTTTAAGGCTTCCAGCTCCCGACGGACCGCGTCGTCCAGCAGGGCCGCAAGAAAGGTCTGCCGGTCGGCAAAGGGGCTGGTGGTAAGGCCCTCTGCAAACCGGGTTTGCGCCTGCTGTAAACGCTGGTTCTCCAGGGTTTCCTGCTGCTGCAGGGTCTGCTGACGGGCCTGCAGAGAGACGCATTCATCGGCAATCTGCCGCCAGCCGTCAAGCGGCACGGCGTCAAACGGGCCATCAGACTGCGGCTGCGGCAGCGCGTCCAGCACCGCCGTCAGCTGCGCAAGCTGTTCGCCGATCGCCTGATACTCGGTTTGCTGCGCCTGCCAGCTGCGGGCTTCGGCCTCGCGGGCAGCCAGCCAGGCCTGTTCTTCACCGGCTTCAGGCTGAGGCAGGTTAAATGCTGCCAGGCTGTCGCTTAGCGCCTGCTGCAGGCTGGTAATCTCCAGCGCTAGATCGCTGATTTGCAGCTGTAACTGCAGCTGGCGTTCGTATTCATCCTGCTTATCCAGCCAGGCGGTGATATCGTCCAGCCAGGCGAGTGAAACCTGTAAACCGGCGGTAACCTCCTGCCACTGCTGAATCAGGGCCTGTTCCTGTTGCAACAGCGATTCGGCTTCGCGGGTCTCTTTTTCCCGCAGCTGAAGACGAGCATCGCGCTGGCCGCGCAGGGCCGCGCCTTCGTCGGCGAGCTGACGGACGCTTTTTTCCAGCGCGTCCAGACGCTGGCGGTTGGCATCCGGCGTCAGTGCCTGATAATCAGCGATAGCCGGGTGTTCCGTTGCGCCGCAGAGTGGGCAGGGCGAACCGGGCTGGAGGCGCGCACGTTCGGCTTCAAGGCGGATAATCGTCGCCTCCAGCTCGCAGATAGCCCGTACGTCGGCAAACTGCTGGCTCTGCTCTTTATATTGCTGGCGGCGCTGGTTCAGGCTGATATCGAGTTCAGCCAGCGCTTTTTGCGAGGCCTGCAAGTCGGTATCCAACTGCTGGCGGCGCTGGGCTAGCGCTGCAAGCTGGGCATGCAGGCTGCTGAGCCGCTGACGCAGCGGGCGAGCCTGACGATGCTGATCCAACGCCGGAGCCAGCGCCTCTGGCGCAAGGTTTAACGTCGCTGTGCGCTGCTGCTCAAGCGTGCGGCGTTTGCTGTTTCTGTCGTTGAGCTGCGTAAAGGTCGCCCGCCAGCCGGTCAGTTCACTGCCCAGCAGACGAAAGCGATCGTTCCCCGCCAGCCAGTCGATGAGGGTTTTGTGTCGGGCCTGCTGTGTATGATGCTGCTGGCGAGCGCTGGCGTATATGCCGTCGCGCAGGCGCTGCTTCTCCAGTAAGCGAGTATTCACTTGCTGAGTCTGAAGGCTCGTCTGTTCGGCGACGGCGGTCTGTTCCTGGAGCCGGGTCCACTGCGGGCGTAGCTGTTCTGCCGGCTGGGCGCGGGTCAGGGCGTCGAGCTGAGGCCGGGTGGCATCCAGCGCCTGCTGCGCGGCGCTCAGGGCGGCCTGCGCCCGCTGATGTTCAGCGTTCAGCTCCTGGCGGCGGATAAGCCACTGGAGCAGGCTCTGGGTCTGCGCCTGGTCGCTAAGCTGCTGGCGCTCCTCATCAGTAAGTACCTGCAAACGTTGCTGCAATGCCTGCTGCTGCTCTTCGCCGAGCAGCGCGACCCCGCTCGCCTGCGCCTGGCGTTTTTCCAGTTCGCCGCGGGCGGCTTTATGTTTCTCAAACACCATCGCTGAAATCTGGCCGTAGATCTCGGTACCGGTCAGTTCCTCCAGCAGCTCGGCGCGCTCTTTCGGCTTTGCATTGAGGAAGGCGGCAAACTGCCCCTGGGAGAGAAGCATCGAGCGGGTAAAGCGGTCATAGTCGAGACCGGTGAGTGAAGCGGTCAGCTCCAGCTTATCCTTCACTTTATCGGCGAGGATCTTGCCGTCGTCCCGCCGCGCCAGCTCGACGCGCGGTGCCTGAAGGTTGCCGTCGGGCTGGTTGCGGGCGCGGTTCTGGCTCCAGAATGCGCGGTAGGCCACGCCCTGCACCTCAAATTCGACCTCCGCCAGACACTCAGCGGTATCGCGGGTCATCAGGTCGTTTTGCGACTGGGAGAGCGTATTGAGGCGCGGCGTCTCGTGATAGAGCGCGAGGCAGATAGCGTCGAGCAGGGTGGTTTTGCCCGCGCCAGTAGGGCCGGTAATCGCAAACAGACCGTTGCTGGCGAAGGGCTCCGCCGTGAAATCGATTTTCCACTCTCCCTTCAGGGAGTTGAGATTTTTCAGCCGCAGAGTCAGGATTTTCACGCGTCTTTCTCCTCATCCAGCGTTTGACGGGCGCTGTTAAAACAGGCGTACAGCCGGGACTGTCGAGCTTCATCCAGCTCCTCAAGTGCCAGACGACGGGCAAAAACATCCTCAACCTTCAGTTCGCTAAGCGTCTCTCGCTGCACGTTGGCCATAATACGCGCCCGCTGTTCGCGGCTGCGGCGTACCAGCAAGACCTCGACCGGCAGGCCTTCGGTGAGCGCCTGAATTTTTCGCTGCATATCCTGAAGGTAATCGTCGGTGGTGATTTCAATATCCAGCCAGACGGGCGGTTCGTGCTGCCCGGCGCGGAAAGCGTCAAGCTGCTCGCTAATCGCCGCCAGATCGCCCTTCAGCATCGCCAGCGGCTGGGTGACGGGGACGACAAGCGGCGTTATCTCCGCCAGCTTCCCCCCGGCAAAAACCACCAGATTGACGATTTTTTCTTTGCCGGTTTCATCGAAGCTCAGCGGGATGGGCGAACCGCAGTAGCGAATATGCTCCCCGCTGCCCACCCGCTGCGGGCGGTGGATATGCCCCAGCGCAATATAGTCGGCGGGGGGGAAGTTCTGCGCCGGGAAGGCATCGAGCGTACCGATATAGATATCGCGAACGGCGTCGCTTTTGCTGGCGCCGACGGTGGTCAGATGGCCTGTCGCGACGATGGGCAGCGGTCTGTCGCCACGCAGGATGCAGGCGGCAGCATACTGCTGCTGATAATAGTCGGTAATCGCCCCCAGCAGATGCTGCTGCTTTTCGCTCCCCGACAGTCCTGCCTGGCTGGTAATAATGTCACGCGGGCGCAGGAAGGGGATCGGGCACAGTACCGCGCCTGCTTCGCCGTCTCGTCGGTAGAGGATCTGTGGCCCGTGACCGGCGCTGGCGACGACGGTGGTATTCAGAAAGGCGAGGATCTCGCGGGATTCATTTAATGTCGCAACCGAATCATGATTGCCCGCCAGCACCACCAGATGACAGCCGGTTTTCTGCAGCTGCACCACAAAGCGGTTATAGAGTTCGCGGGCGTAGCTCGGCGGCGAGCCGGTATCGAAAATATCCCCGGCGACGATAATCGCATCCACTCGCTGCGCCTGCGCGGTTTCCAGCAGCCAGTTGAGAAAAGCCTGGTGCTCGGCGGCCCGGCTTTTGCTGTAAAAATTCTGGCCAAGGTGCCAGTCAGAGGTGTGGAGCAGGCGCATAAGCATCCCATGGCAAAAAAGCGTAATCGCGATTATAACCTTTAAACGACGCGCGTTGCATACGAGGGAAAAGACGCGTGACGAGAAATAACGCTATACATGTCAGGGAGTTTGCGTTTGTCATACAGGCTTTGCGGTCGTCATAAGACGGTCATCTTTTTCATAAAAGTGTCATAAATCTGACGCATAATGACGCCGCAACATATACTGTGACTAAAATTAAACAGGGCAAATTATGGCGAGACGTATTCTGGTCGTAGAAGACGAAGCTCCAATTCGTGAGATGGTGTGTTTCGTGCTCGAGCAAAATGGCTTTCAGCCTGTCGAAGCGGAAGACTATGACAGCGCGGTTAACCAGTTAAATGAACCCTGGCCCGATCTGATTCTGCTGGACTGGATGCTGCCCGGCGGTTCGGGGATTCAGTTTATTAAGCATATCAAACGTGAAGCCCTGACCCGCGATATCCCGGTGGTGATGCTGACCGCCCGTGGGGAAGAGGAAGACCGCGTTCGCGGCCTTGAAACCGGCGCGGATGATTACATTACCAAACCCTTCTCGCCAAAAGAGCTGGTCGCCAGGATCAAAGCCGTGATGCGACGCATCTCGCCGATGGCGGTAGAAGAAGTGATTGAAATGCAGGGCCTGAGCCTTGATCCCTCTTCGCATCGCGTGATGACCGGCGAAAACCCGCTGGATATGGGACCAACCGAATTTAAGCTATTGCACTTCTTTATGACCCACCCGGAACGTGTTTACAGCCGTGAGCAGTTGTTGAATCACGTCTGGGGAACCAACGTTTACGTCGAAGACAGAACGGTTGATGTACATATTCGCCGCCTGCGCAAAGCGCTGGAACACAGCGGCCACGACAGGATGGTGCAGACGGTTCGCGGCACGGGCTATCGCTTCTCAACCCGTTTCTAAATTTTGACAGGAGTGTGACGCGTGCTGGAACGGCTGTCATGGAAAAGACTGGTTCTTGAACTGGTCTTGTGCTGTATCCCGGCCTTGTTACTTGGTGCGGTGTTTGGCTATTTACCGTGGTTTTTACTGGCTGCGGTAACCGGGTTACTGGTCTGGCATTTCTGGAATTTGCTGCGCCTTTCATGGTGGCTGTGGGTCGACAGAAGTATGACGCCACCGCCGGGTAGCGGTAGTTGGGAACCTCTACTCTACGGTCTGCATCAGATGCAGCTGCGTAATAAAAAGCGCCGCCGCGAGCTGGGCAATCTGATTAAACGCTTTCGCAGCGGGGCGGAATCTCTCCCCGATGCGGTGATTCTGACCACCGAAGAGGGCACCATTTTCTGGTGTAATGGCCTGGCACAGCAGCTGCTGGGACTCCGCTGGCCGGACGACAGCGGGCAAAATATCCTCAACCTGCTGCGCTACCCGGAATTTTCACTCTATCTGAAGAAGCAGGAGTTTACCCGACCGCTCAATCTGGTGCTGAACAGCGGCCGCCATCTGGAAATTCGTATCATGCCCTATAGCGAGCAGCAGTGGCTGATGGTGGCCCGCGATGTGACTCAGATGCATCAGCTGGAAGGCGCGCGACGTAACTTCTTTGCCAACGTCAGTCATGAACTGCGTACGCCGTTAACGGTATTGCAGGGCTATCTGGAGATGCTGCAGGAGCAGATCCTCGAAGGTGCGCCGCGCGAAAAAGCGTTGCACACCATGCGCGAGCAGACAATGCGCATGGAAGGGCTGGTAAAACAACTGCTGACACTCTCGAAAATCGAAGCTTCTCCGGCACTCTCCCTGAACGACTGCATTGATATGCCGGTGATGCTGAAAATCGTCGAGCGCGAAGCCCAGACCCTGGGGCCGAAGCACCTTCTGCAGTTTGCTATAGATGAGGGGCTGAAAGTGCTGGGCAATGAAGAACAGTTGCGTAGCGCGGTCTCAAACCTGGTCTATAACGCGGTGAACCACACGCCGCCCGGCACTCAGATTAACGTGCGCTGGCAGAGGATCGCCCACGGCGTGGAGTTTAGCGTTGAGGACAACGGTCCGGGGATTGCCCCTGAGCATCTTCCGCGCCTGACCGAACGCTTTTATCGCGTGGATAAGGCCCGCTCGCGGCAGACCGGTGGCAGTGGGCTGGGGCTGGCGATCGTTAAACATGCTGTGAATCACCACGAAGGACGACTGAATATCGACAGTACGCTGGGTAAAGGCACCAGATTCAGTTTTACCCTGCCGGAACGTTTGATTGCCACAAAGCCGCTCTGAGCGGCTAAACGTCAGCAATAGTTGCCACAGACTAGCTTCGGCTGGTCTTTTTTACTGGCGGCAGGCTGGAGAATCTCCGTTTGCTGTTTTTTTGTTCGCATGATCGGCCGTGTGTTTTTCTTGTATATGGTGTTTATCACTGGCCTGATTCTGCTTTCTGAGATAATCATCTGGTTTTACGATCCCACCTTGCTTTAAAACGTTATAAGCGTTTAAATTGCGCCCCTGACACGATCGGACAGACTGTGTTTGCGTGGTAAATCGAAAAACTATTCTTCGCCGCGCCTGGACGGGAGCATTTTTTGCTGAAATTGATTGAAGTTCCGGCTGAATTATCCCGCAGGGAAGTCAAAAATTTTAACGTTTCAATACCACATCCATAGGCAGTAAATACGCTATGACCCATCAGTTAAAATCGCGTGACATCATCGCTCTGGGCTTTATGACCTTCGCGCTGTTTGTCGGCGCCGGCAATATTATCTTTCCCCCTATGGTTGGTCTGCAGGCCGGTCCGCATGTCTGGACGGCGGCAGTTGGCTTTCTGATCACGGCCGTAGGCCTGCCGGTGCTGACGGTTGTCGCGCTGGCGAAAGTGGGTGGCGGCGTTGATAGCCTGAGCACCCCCATTGGTAAAGTGGCTGGCGTCCTGCTGGCAACCGTCTGCTACCTGGCCGTCGGCCCGCTGTTTGCTACGCCGCGAACCGCGACGGTATCCTTTGAAGTGGGGATTGCCCCGCTGACCGGCAACGGCCCGCTGCCGCTGTTTATCTACAGCCTGGTCTACTTTGCGCTGGTGATCCTCGTTTCTCTCTATCCGGGCAAACTGCTGGATACGGTGGGTAACTTCCTTGCGCCGCTGAAAATAGTTGCGCTGGTGATCCTCGCTATCGCCGCAGTTATCTGGCCTGCCAGCCCGATCAGCCATGCGATGGAAGCCTACGAAAACGCCGCTTTCTCTAACGGCTTCGTGAATGGCTATCTGACAATGGACACCCTGGGGGCGATGGTCTTCGGTATCGTGATTGTGAACGCTGCCCGTTCTCGCGGCGTGACCGAAGCGCGTCTGCTGACCCGCTACACGGTCTGGGCTGGCCTGATGGCCGGTGTGGGCCTGACGCTGCTGTATCTGGCGCTGTTCCGCCTGGGTTCCGACAGCGGTAGCCTGGTCGAGCAGTCGGCTAACGGCGCGGCTATCCTCCATGCTTACGTTCAGCACACCTTTGGCGGTGCGGGTAGTATGCTGCTGGCGGCGTTGATCTTCCTTGCCTGTCTGGTCACGGCGGTTGGCCTGACCTGCGCCTGCGCAGAGTTCTTTGCCCAATATCTGCCGCTCTCTTATCGCAGCCTGGTGTTTATCCTCGGCGGCTTCTCGATGGCGGTCTCTAACCTGGGCCTGAGCCATCTGATCCAGATCTCTATCCCTGTGCTGACGGCTATCTACCCGCCTTGCATCGTGCTGGTGGTATTGAGCTTTACCCGCTCATGGTGGAATAATTCCTCGCGTATTATTGCCCCGGCCATGTTTATCAGCCTGCTTTTTGGTATCATCGACGGTATCAAGGCATCTGCTTTTGGGGAGATGTTACCGGCCTGGACCCAGCGTTTGCCGCTGGCGGAGCAGGGCCTGGCCTGGCTGATGCCGACTGCCGTCATGGTGGTTCTGGCGGTCATCTGGGATCGCGCAGCGGGGCGACAAGTCACCTCCAGCGCGCACTAATAAAAAGCGATTGTTCACGTACAGGAAATTGAAACCATTTCTGCCCCAGGATCGAGTGGTTGAAATTTAGTCACTCTTTGATTTGTATGCCATCGGGTAAGTCGGTGTTCCGTCGGATGGTGATGATTCGTACTTTTTCAGGTTGTTTTGTGTGCTTTCGGCAGGCGACAGGCAGAGCTTCCCCGCATCAGGCCGGGATATATCTCATCAGACTGATATCCCGCGCGTGGATTTTCAGCCCCTGTACATTCAGACCGATCACCGCACGGCGGTACACCATGCGACTGCCACACAACACGCATTCAAACGGGTCACGCCACAGGAACTGCTTACTCATCTGCGCATAGCACACCCTGGGTACAGGCTCCGGGTTATCCATCCCCAGTGCGCTGTACACCCGCGGCAGTTTTTCGCCGAACACCCGGTTGGCCAGGAAGCCAAAATACCGCACCATCCGGAAAAACTTTTCCGGGATATGCTGCTTCAGACGCGCCACAATGTCCCGCTGCTCCAGCATCTCTGTGGCCTGCTCACCCGTATTATGGTCATGGTAGCGGAAGCTCAGCGTGGCACTGCCGGCGTAGTGCGCCAGCCGGGAGCCTGCTATCGGCGGCTTTTTCAGGTAACGGCCCAGATATTTCACGGTGTTTTTGCCACCCGCCGTCTTTTTGGACATGTACACATGCCAGTAATCGCCCCGGCGGTCAGTATCAGGCTGCGCCACTGTGATTCGGTGGTGATGTGTGACAGGGACGGCGGCAGCGCGACGCCTTCGGACCAGGCGCTCAGCAGCAGCTGGCGAATATTCCACATCCATCGGGTGCGCATGGCGTCCTTGCGGAAGCTGATTTTCTTCCACTTTCCGTGCGCATCAACGCCGCCGCAGGTGACGGAGACGTGGACATGGGGGGACCAGTTGAGTCGTCTTCCATACGTATGGATGGCGCAGAAAATACCGATATCCAGCCCGCGTTTGCCGGCGGTGTACAGCAGGTTATCGACCGTCAGGCTGCTTAGTTCCGTCGGGTGTGTGCCGGCAAAACGCAGCCGGTCGCCGCATTTGTACGGATCTGTGCCCAGGAAGCCCTTCATCAGCGCCGCTAACCCCGGTTTCTCTGTTTTTTTTCGCGCCTGCATCTGCAGGGCTTCATATACAGGGGAAGCAGCGAGCCCCGTTTGCGCTTGGCCAGAAAGCCGGAGTAACGCATCATTTTAAAATGCCGTGCCGGAACGTGGCTGATATAGCGCCCGATCATTTCTTCCTGGCTCAGCGTCTGACGTTTATGCTTCCCGGTGCGGTGATCGAGGGAGTGATGAACCACCGCGCCGCCGCCATAGTGCCGCAGGCGGGAGGCCGACACCGGCGGTCGCTTCAGGTAGCGCCCCAGATACTTGACGCTGGGCCAGGACCCCCGGATATTCTTCACGAAGTGTACCTTCCAGTACCTGCCGTACTGTGCCTGGAGATAACGCCACCACTGACGCTCATCGCGGATGTGGCCCATGCCCGGCAGAGTGGCGGGCATGATCCTGTCGTAACTGCTGCGAAGCAGGCGGATGACCGCACTCCGCCAGATGATCTCGACCGGTATCTGTACGTGATTTTAAGCAGACAGCAGGCACGATTGTTGGTTCTGCGAACGTCCCGGTTGTGTTTTCAGACCGTGGAGGGGGGCACAATAGGAGCCAAGGTGGAACGGCTGTAGGGAATGATGGCGCGTTCAAGAATGCGAACGAGGGGCAGGAGGGGGGGGAAAATATCGGTGTTTATTTCTACGACACTGACGGAACTACGCTTATTAAGGCAGGAACGGATATTGCTGCAAAAGAGCAGGCGTTTACCACGGACACCACGCTGAATTACAAGGCGAGCTATGTGTCAATCACTGATGGTGTGGAGTCGGGATTGGTTTTGACCACGATTACAATGAACTTTACTTGTCTGTAGTGGTTGAGTTGTCCTACAGCGGGGTAAGGCATAATGTGTATGACAGAGTATATATTAACACCCCACTTTCACTCAGCAAGTATCATTAACGTTGTTGTAAAAATGAAAGTACTCGCACCCATTAGCGGTGCGAGTCAAGGGCAATGTCAGCGAGCTGGTAAATAGCGCCCGTTCTTTCACTTTATCTAATGTGTCCGTACGGATTTTGGTGGCAAAGCGGGAACAACAGTAGCTGGCGATATAATGCTGATAAAACCAATGGAGTACGATGGAGAAGCAATATGCGAACCTTGATAAAATATTTTCTACTGTTTTCTTGTAGATATATTTATGCGCTATATGTGTGTCTTTATGCAATGTCATTTGCATCTTTGGCTGATGTCAATATTACAGCATCATCATCGTACTGGATACATGCGGGGCATGTAGGGGCTCATAATTATTCAATTCATACAACCGCGAATTTTATTGTTGCTCCTAAGCTTGAGGATTCGCCAGAGGCGATAGTAGATCAATTCACTATATCTAACACTGCTCTCATCGGAGACGTATTGACCAGCTGTAAAAATACCGGCGAGACTGAGATAAGTGACACATTTAGAGTTACTGCCTGGATGCAGGCTATACCTGTAAAGGAGTGTGACACAACAACCATTACGGTGAACTTATCTATAAAATGGAATACAGCAAACCCTCCTGGAAGAGTGTATGTTGGTATCTGGAATTTGTGTGATAAGCAGTACTGGGGGGGCTGGTTCAATACAAGTGATAACGTAATTTGCTCGGCAACAATTCATACTCCTATTGATTTAGGGGAACTGATAAAAGGTTTAACTAAAGAGCCTTTGACGCTTCTGAAAGGCCGCACCCCTGGAACTGGAATTGGCTATATAACCTTGCGACCATCACAATTTAAGGATGGAAAGGGGGTTATTAAAAATAATGATTCTGTTCTCCTGTATAATGTGCCTGAAGGAGCTTTGTCAGAAAAGGGGGGGGGAATGGACTATTGATGCGGCAAATAGTGCTACCATACAACTCGACAGGATGCCGGACAATGCAAACCCTGGTAAATATCAGGCAACGATTGAGTCGAGAATTACTTGTATTTAGGAAATGTGCTTATTATCTGTATTAGTAGTCGCGACTTGATCTGACACTGGACCTTGAAAGGTTGAGAGTTACCGGTTTTTATATGGGGGGCGAATCTTTAAACAAAACGCGAGGTAACTCTCATACTTCATACTAACAATCCCATAATCAAACACAAAGCCGGCCTACTCAATCTTGCCGAAGAACGTAAGCGTTAAGTGAGTCTTGCAACTACCCACAATTATATTAAGGTAATCATTATGATAGTCGGATGAATTACTTTCAGGGATGGTTGAATGGTTAATCAGGAACAGGCTTCGCTTTCATGGCTCGATGAGGAAATTAATTCTGCTGTCTTTAGCGATCGCCGCCATGCCCGTCGTTTTAAAAGTCTCATGCAAAAACTCTGGCGGGGAATGGGCA
>Ga0268251_10000085_pt1 | contig 60175 bp, 74 predicted proteins | sample AgamicAsMae_FD_200527 | JGI IMG/M metagenome (GOLD analysis project Ga0268251, IMG submission 200527) | Agave microbial communities from Guanajuato, Mexico - As.Ma.e (v2) (version 2) | ecosystem: Host-associated > Plants > Phyllosphere > Phylloplane/Leaf | place: Guanajuato, Mexico | collected... | reverse complement strand
CGGCGGCTCCTGGAACGTAAGACCCACGCCACCGCCCGCAAGGAGGGGTCTCGTAGGGGAACCAGGGGTTCCCCTACGGTTCTTCCTTCTTCGCCTCGTCGATCACCTTCTGGGCGATGTGCGACGGCACCTCCTCGTAGCGCAGGAAGTGCATGTGGTAGTCGCCGCGGCCGCCCGTGAGCGAGGTCAGCGACTGCGAGTACGTGAGGATGTCCGCCATCGGCACCTCGGCCTTGATGGTCGTCATGCCGCCCTGCGGCTCCATCCCCTGGAGCCTCCCGCGGCGGGAGTTGAGGTCGCCGTTCACGGCGCCCACGGCCTCGTCCGGAACGGTCACCTCGAGCTCCATGATCGGCTCGAGGAGCACCGGGCTCGCCTTCTCGTAGGCGCTCTTGAATGCGAGCGAGCCGGCGATCTTGAAGGCCATCTCCGAGGAGTCGACGCTGTGGTACGAGCCGTCGACGAGCAGCACGCGCACGCCCTGCACGGGCGCTCCGGCGAGCTCGCCGTGCTGCATCGCCTCCTGGATGCCCTTGTCGACCGCCGGGCGGAAGCTCTGCGGGATGACGCCGCCGACGATCTTGTCCACGAACTCGTAGCCCTGGTGCCCCTCGATCGGCTCGAGGACGACGTGGCAGTCGCCGAACTGGCCGCGCCCGCCGGTCTGCTTCTTGTAGCGGCCCTGCGCGCGCGCCTCGCTGCGGATCGTCTCCAGGTACGGCACGCGCGGCTGGTGCAGGTCGACGTCGACGCCGAAGCGGCGCCGCAGCCGGTCGACCGCGACCTCGACGTGGATCTGCGAGAGCCCGGAGAGGAGCTGCTCGCCCGTCTGCGGGTCGCGGCGCAGGACGAGCGTCGGGTCCTCCTCCGATAGCCGGCGCAGCGAGGTCGAGATCTTCTCCTCGTCGCCCTTCGACTTCGGCGTGACCGCGAAGCTCATCACCGGCTCGGGGAAGCCGAGCTCGGGCGCCTCGACCTCGTGCTCGGCGTCGAGCAGCAGGTCGCCCGTCATCGTCTCCTTGAGCTTGGCGACGGCGCCGATGTCGCCCGGGCCGAACTCCTGCGTCTGCTGGTGCTCCTTGCCCTGCAGCTCGAGCAGCTGGCCGACGCGCTCCTTCGAGTGGGCGCGGGTGTTCACGAGCGTCGAGTCGCCGTTCAGCGTGCCGTTCAGGACGCGGAAGACGTTGATCCGTCCGGCGAACGGGTCGGCGATCGTCTTGAAGACGAAGGCCGCAGTCGAGGCGCCGTCGACGCCGATCGGCACCTCCTTGTCGGCCGGCGAGGGGATGCCCTCGGCGAGGAGGTCGAGGAGCGCGGTCGTCCCGAGGTTCTTCGTCGCCACCCCGCAGGCGACCGGGAAGATCTCACCGCGGGTGACGGCGGCCTTCAGGCAGGTCGCCACCTCCTCGGGCGGGAGCTCCTCGCCCTCGAGGTAGCGCTCCATGAGCGCCTCGTCCGTCTCGACGACCGAGTCGAGGAGCTTCGTGTGCAGGTCGTCGACCTCGTCCGCCAGCTCGGCGGGGATCTCGACCGGGCCGCTCTCGCGCTCGCCCTCGGGGCTCATGTACGCCTTCATGTGCAGCAGGTCGACGATCCCGCGCAGCTCGTGCTCGCTCCCGATCGGCAGGTGCACGGCGACGCACCGCTCGGAGAGCTGGCTCTGGAGCTGGCCGAGCGTGCGCTGGAAGTCGGCGCGCTCGCGGTCGAGCATGTTCACGAAGAGGACGCGCGAGAGGCCGAGCTCCTCGGCGCGGTTCCACATCCTGCCCGTCTGCACCTCCACGCCCATCACGCCGCTGATCGCGATCAGCGCGCCCTCGACGACCCGCAGCGAGGCGATCGCGTCGCCCTGGAAGCCGGCGTCGCCGGGCGTGTCGATCAGGTTGATCTTGAGGCCCGCCCACTCGAGGTGGCAGAGCGATGCCGCAAGCGACATCTGCCGCCGCTGCTCGTCCTCGTCCCAGTCCGAGACCGTGGAGCCCGCCTCGACGGTGCCCAGCCGGTTCGTCGCCCCGGCCTGGAAGAGCATCGCCTCGACGAGCGACGTCTTTCCCGTCCCGCGGTGTCCGACGACGGCGACGTTGCGGATCTTCTCGGGCGCGAGCGGCATGCGGGTTCAGTCCTCCTCGGATGCGGCGACGGTGAGCCGGAATCCTAACGAGGCGTCCCTAGGCTGGAGCCGAGCCCGCTCGGGCTTGAAACGTCGGCGCGGGGAGCACGTGGAACCCGATGGAGGGTTGGAGGCTGTTGCGGAGGCGCTGAGGGCGCGCGAGCGTGCCAAGGCGGCCCGCCGCGCTGCCGAGAACCCCGCGGAGGCAGCTCCGTGGTGCGGAAGCAGCAAGCCATCGATGCATTTCCTCAAGCGTCTTCCAGTGGTACTGACTTTTCTGCGTCGCCGGTCCCGTCTCGCGCCTGAGTTCGTCAAAGGGCCAGGGATGGCTTCTCCCAGTCGTTGATCCAGCCCGTTGGTGCCGTGCTCGATCGCCTCAGGGTTCAGTCCCTTCGAATCGTCGCGACCGACGCGTTCCAAAGCGAGGAAATCTTCCCTGACGGCAAACCCAAGGACTGTTGCACGGAGACATTGTCCATCTCAGCGCGGTTACCGTTCAGACGGTTTCCTGAGAACGCAGATCTGGGACTGTCCGCAGAGGCTGACTCGCTCGCTCTGGATGACAACCTGTTCTAGTGCCCATTCCTGCCTCGCCGCTGGCCATGTTTACGCGTTGCTGCGACGAACGATCTCTTGGCTCAGCTGGTACTCGGACACGTGCAGATTGTCTCAGCCATCTGGGCACCATCGCAGACGTCCCCAGCCAGCACCGCCGAGAACCGATTACGCAGTTCCGAAATCGGCCGAGCGTAGCCGTCGGCCTCACCGAATCCTGTATGTCCTGGCCGTCCTGCTCGATACCCACGTAACGTTGTTACCAGCGCGAACGACAGCACGCACGCTATGACCGCGCGCCGCTCTCGGCAGAGCAAATGTAAACGATGCGACGCCGCGGACGACGGCCACTCGGGCGACCTGCTTCGGGGGCTGTCGGCGCGACTGCAGCGTGAGTGCGACGGTCAAGCTTCCGTCCGTCACGGGTTCGTTGAGCGCGTCCTTGACGCGGACCCGAAGCCGGTTCGTTCCCCCGACAAGAACGCCAGCCGGCAGTGAGAGTCGGAGCGCGTGCGGCGCGTTCACAGTGAACGTATATGCCCACCGTCCCGCGCTGTATCCGCCGTCACAGCCGTCGTGCATTACCAACACGAACGTGCCGGTCTGGCCAGCGATGACCGAGAACTGGTTGTGATTCGTGTTCCTATTCCAGTTGCCCCGGATGTAGTTGTTTTCCACGAAGTTGAAGTCATCTGTGCCGGGGCGGAACGCGAGGATACAAGGAGCGGCTTCCCCCACGCTTTGCGCACGGACCAGTACATGGTCGCCTGCTTTGAAGTTCACTTTGTACCAGTCAGCATCGTGTCCGTAGCCGTAATGCCCGCGGGATGCCCACGACCCTGTGATGTTCTGGTTCAGCGGAATGAGAGGTGCGCTCGCGATGTTTGACCCGCCGCCAAGTTCCCGTGCTCCCGCGGCCATCGCGGCAGTGCCGATGGCGAACACGACCACGCCGACAAACGCTCTCTTTGCTCGCATTTCCAACCCCTAGATTCGTAGTTGCCGCAAGTTCGAGCAGTCTCGCACTCGGCCGACACCCTGGTCAAGAGGCAGTCGTGGAGCCAGGAGCCAGGAACCGGCGACGACCGTGGACTTGAATTGATGCGTCACAATCTCAGCTGAACGACGTGCCGGAGCATGTTCTCGTCGGTCTGCTCGCGAAATAGTTCGCAAGCCACAAGCTTCGATGAGCGTGCCTGCTGGGGCTCAGTCGAGCAGCCGGTAGTAGAAAGCGCTCGGCCAGAGCTCGCCGTCGGGCCGCCGCGAGTAGGCGGGCATGACACCGAGACGCTGGTAGCCCAGCCGCTCGTAGAAGGCGCACGCCGGCGTGCCGTCGTGCGTCGTCAGCCAGAGGAGCGTGATGCCCTGAACGGCGGCCGCGGTCTCGAGCGCGCGCATCAGCTCCCGCCCGACGCCCTGCCGCTGCGCGTCTCCGCGCACCACGACGCGCATCACCTCCGCCCGGTGGCGCGAGTTCGCCGGCGCCGCGCGCTCGAGCTGCGCCGTCCCCACGAGCTCCTCGTCGAGGAACGCGCCGAAGAGCAGCCGCTCGCCCGGCTCGAGGGCGTCGATCATCTCCGCGAAGGCCTGCTCCGTGTCCACCGGCGCGAGCTGGCCGAGCGCCATGCCCGCGTCGACCGCCTCACGAAGGAGCGCCGCGAGCTCCGCCGTCCGGGCTCGTGCCTCGTCCGGCCCGAGCTGCCGGACCTCGATGCGGCTCAAGTCTCGAACGTGGAGCGCGTCGCCGCGCCCGAGAGCCGCGCCTTCAGGCGCAGCACCGCCTTCGTGTGCAGCTGCGAGACCCGCGACTCGGTGACGCCGAGAACCTCGCCGATCTCGCGCAGGGTCAGCTCCTCGTAGTAGTACAGCGTGACGACGAGCTTCTCGCGCTCCGGCAGTCGCGCGATCGCCTCGGCGATCGCCTCCTTCATCTCCGTCTCGGCGAGGGCCGACTGCGGCTCGGGCCCCTGTGTGTCCTCGATCGTGTCGATGAGGGCGATCTGGTCGCCCCCCGTCGACGAGACCGTCCAGAGCTCGTCCAGCGCGGCGATGGACGAGCGGGAGATGTCCGTGAGGCTGTCGGCGAGCTCGTCCTGCGACACGCCGAGCTTCCCGGCGATCTCCTCGTCGGTCGGCGCGCGGCCGAGGCGTGCCTCGAGCTCCCCGATCGCCCGCTCGATGTCGCGGGCGCGCGCCCGGACCGAGCGCGGCACCCAGTCCATCGCGCGCAGCTCGTCGATGATCGAGCCCTTGATGCGCGAGATCGCGTACGTCTCGAACTTGACGTCGCGCTCGGGGTCGTAGCGCTCGATCGCGCCGATCAGGCCGAGCAGGCCGTACGAGACGAGGTCGCCCTCGTCGACGTGGGCCGGAAGCCCGCTTCCGAGCCGGCCGGCGACGTACTTCACGAGCGGCGCGTAGGAGAGGATCAGCCGGTCGCGGAGGTGCTGATCCTTGGAGCGGCGATACTCGCGCCACAGCGTCTGCGTGTCCTCCGCCACGGCGCGTGATGATATTTCGTGGGCCGGACTAGCGAAGCGCGCGGAAGGCGAGACCGGCGAGCCACAGACCGATCGCTGCCGCGGTTGCCGCGACGATCCAGCTGCGAGCGCCTGCGCCGGCGGCAGCCGCAGCCGACGCGATCCCGGCGAAGCCGAGCGCGAGCAAGGCGAAGAGCGCACCCAGCGCCCGCCGTTGCGACGGCACGACGCGACCCTACTCGTCGATCAGCGGCGCGTCGAGCGCCTCGTCGCGCTCGCCCTCGTCCTCGCCGTAGCCCTTGCCTTCCTGCTCTTCGAGGAGCTCGTCGTCGCGGTCGTCTTCGGCCGGCTCTTCGGGTCGATGCTCGCTCACGCCCGTTCGATGCCCGGAACGGCCCGTCTACAATCCACCCGCAACCAAGGGGCGTAGCTCAACTGGCAGAGCACCGGTCTCCAAAACCGGGGGTTGCAGGTTCGAGTCCTGTCGCCCCTGTTGGCTTCGTAGAGCGGAATCCCGCATAGCAAGACCGATTGAGTCAGGTCGGCGTCTCTTCGTACTCTCCGCTCTAGACCGCTAGAAAACGCTCTTGGCTGGCCCGCACTGGCCCACAACTGGCCCGCAGGCCGCTACTGTGTGAGGCGTGAGAAGGAGTAGGACGACGGGGATTGCGGTTCGGCACTCACGCGCGTGCGCGAGGACGGCCAGCGAGAAGGCGCGCTGCACGTGCAAGCCCTCCTATCGGGCCGAGGTGTACGACCCGCACTCCGGCAAGAAGATCCGCAAGACATTCCACAACCTCGCGGAAGCGCGAGGCTGGAGGCACGACGCCGCAGCGGCGCTCCGAAGAGGCACACTCCGCGCGCCGGGCAAGACCACGCTCCGCGAGGCGGCCGAAGCCTGGCTCGAGGGTGCGGAGCAGGGCGAGATCCTGTCGCGAAACCGGACGCGCTACAAGCCGAGCAGCGTCCGCGGCTACCGCGCCGACCTCACGCGCTACGTGCTGCCGGAACTCGGCGCACTCCGCCTGGATGCCGTGAGCGCCGACGACTTCCAGGGCCTTGTCGACAGGCTCGCCGGCGGGGGGTTGTCCGCCTCGAAGGTACGCAACATCCTCGTGCCGGTGCAGGCGCTCTACCGTCGGCATCGGCGACGGGTCCCGGTGAATCCGACGGAGGGGCTCGAGTTGCCGGCAGTGACGGGCGGACGCGAGCGCGCGGCCTCGGTCAAAGAAGCGGCGGAGCTCATCGCAGCGCTGCCGGAGAGCGACCGCGCGCTATGGGCGACCGCCTTCTACGCGGGCCTGCGCCGCGGCGAGCTGCGCGCGCTCCGCTGGGACGACGTCGACCTGGCCTCTGGCGAGATCCACGTCCGCGCGAGCTGGGACGACGTCGCGGGCTTCGTCTCGCCGAAGAGTCGGAAGGGGAGGCGCGACGTGCCGATCGTCTCGTTACTTCGCGACTACCTGCTGGAACACAAGGCGCGCGCCGGGCGCGACGGCGCCGAGTTTGTGTTCGGCCCGAGGGCGGATCATCCGTTCACACCGACCAACATCCGCAAGCGCGCTCTCACCGCCTGGTCGGAGGCGAACGCGAAGCGGCGCGAGGTGGAGCTACCAGAGCTCGTGCCGATCGGCCTGCATGAGTGCCGTCACACCTGCGTCTCGCTCCTCTTCGACGCAGGCCTCTCGCTCGAGCGGATCGGCGACTACGTCGGGCACTCGTCCTCGTACATGACGGAGGCCTACCGGCACCTCATCGACGGGCATAAGGCCGAGACCGTGCGGCTGGTTGACGCCTATGTGGCTCGCGCGAGCACACAGGCGCGCGCCCCCGCGCAGGTCTAGAGACGAACGGGCTCGGCGCGCGGCTGCGTCAAGACGAGGCACCGCGGCTACTGGAGGTTCGGGCAGGAGAGCGAGGGGCGCGGCCGCCGCGACCGCCGCCTTGCCCGATCTAGGTCACCTCGTGCCATCCCGAGGCGGTCACCGCGTCCAGGGACTCGATGTCCACGTCGGGGACGAGCGCCCTGAAGACGTCGAAGTTGGAGACGGGCTTCTTCCGCAGCCGGCCCGGCCGCCACCGCTTGTAGCCCCCTCCGCCCGCCGTCCAGGCGTGCACGGTCCGGGCGCTGTCCGAGCAGACCGCGACCCCGACCATCCGGCCGGTCAGCTGCCCCTGCTTCACGAGCGGCGTCTCCAGCAGGACGCCGCGTCCCGGCGCGAGCATCCCGTGCGGGGGGATGTTCGCCACCAGGTAGCGGTCGCCCTCGACGAGGAAGACGACGACGTCCCTGCCGAGGCCGCCTCCGGCGTTGTAGACCTGGACGCTGACCTTCCGCGTCGAGGGGTCGACCAGGGCCTGCATCTGGATCTCGGGCAGGCGCTCCGCCGTCCAGGCCCGTCGGCTCTGGAGGACGGCGACCCAGGAAGCGGCGGCGGCGAGCGCGGCGGCGCCGGCGCTGGCGACGGGCGCCCACTGGGTCACTGTCGAGCTCCCGAGTAGCACGCGGACAGGGTGCCCAGGAGGACGGACGGCCCCGTGGACTGCACGGGCTGGCGCTTCCACTCCGCCATTGGGCGGACTGTCCGCTCCTCCCCGGGCGCGCATCCCGCGCCGTGATCTACCGCGTCGCCAAGATCCGCGAGCCCGATCCGAGAGGACCCCCCTGTGTGCACAACCTCGTGCAGGCGACGGACTACATCCCGCGCCTGATCGACATGCGCTCGCAGTACCTGTAGATCATCGACAAGGACATCAAGGCCGGTCTGCCATGCAATAAGGAGCGGAACGCAGCAGGAGTTCGCCCACCAGTTCAACCCGCACTACAAGCGCCCTTACGGGGGGCGACAAGTGCTCACAGAACCTCGTCTGTGCGCGGTTGACGTAGCGCCGCGAGCCCCGTCCTCCGGCCGTCAGGATCCGTTTTCATCAACAGGACGGGTCCCGCTCGTGGGCTACGTTCAGCCCCTATGAGCGATGCCCTGCCCGACACTGCACTTCGCCTCACCCTCTCCAAGGAGCAGGCGGCGCGCAGTCTCGACATGAGCGTCGACAGCTTGGAGCGCCACGTCTTGCCCGACTTGAAACTCGTGCGCGCGGGGCGGCTCGTGCGCGTCCCCATCCGCGAACTCGAGCGCTGGGTCGAGCTCAACGCCGCCCGAACCCTTCCCGCCGATCACTCGACCTAGGAGGACGAATGTGGAACCGCGAGCTCGGTAAGCACCCCGTCGCGAGCTTCTCGATCCCGCCGCACGCGCCCGAGGCAGTGGCTGCGGCGTACGAGGAGTTCGACCGGCTCGGCGACGAGTACGGGCGGCTGCGCGGTGACATTCAAGACCTGCGCGACGCCGTCGGAGTCGCCAGGGCGGCAGACGTTCGAGCTGTCGCTGACGCCGCGGCGGCCGGCAAGCCGGTGAAGGACGCCAACGCCAACGAGAAGAAGGCGCAGGCCGAACTCGATGCGGCCGAGGCCCGCCTGCCGGGCGTCATGGTTGCACTCGACGAAGCGGGAAACACGCTCGCGGTCTCGATCGCCGAGCACAGATCCGAGTGGCTCAACCGCCTGGCAGAGGTTCGCGATGAAGCGGCCTCCGAATACGAAGCAGCGCTGTCCGCCGCGCTCGCGGCGATCAAGAGGTTCACCCCCGCCCAAGGCGCGGTTCAATGGCTGGAGGCCTTCCAGGCCAACCTGGCGCGCCTCGGCAGGGTTAGCCAGTTCTCTGGTGGGAAGGTCGCCGTCAGGCGCGAGCGGTGGGACCTGGACGCGAACACCACGCACGTCGACCCGGCGCAGCTCCTCGAGCTTGCGCGGAAGGCGACCAAGACGGAGGCCGAACAGATCGACCTCGCGCGCCAGGCGGTGCGGGCATCGTGACCGAGAAGCCGCCGCAGCGCTCGCGCGCTCAGATCAAGTCGATGTCGCGGGAGCAGATCGTCGAGGCACATCGGCGGGGCGAGTTCGCCGACCTTCTCGCAGGCAACGACCCCGGCGATGCCGCAGCTCCACTGCCGCCGCGCCCGGGCCAACTCTCGCGCGCCGACTTGAAAGGAATGAGTCCCGAGGCGATCGCCGCCGCCCACGACGAAGGCCGACTCGAGGACGTCATGGCCGGCCGCGAGCCGGCAGCTCCCGAGTCCGACCCCTGGGAGGCGTACATCGCCGAGCATCCAGAGCTGCGGCCGATGGTCGAGGAGGCGCGCGCCGAATGGGAGGCCGCGAACGCGCCGCCGCCGGCGGTCGGCTCAGCCGACCTCGGAGCGCGCGGCGAGGTGCAGGAGACATCCCAGCTCTCCCGAGGCGACCTCCAACGAATGACACCCGCTGCGATTGTGGAGGCCCACCGCGAGGGGCGTCTCGATCGGCTCCTCCGCGGCGATCACCGATGACGACTCGCCCGCGAACGCCGACGCTGCACAGGCTCGGCAACACCGAGGGGCGCGCTGGTTCAGGTCATCCCGGCTGCGCCCCGGTGGCGCCGAGGACGGCGCCTGCCGCCGCGCTTCCCGAGACGGTGGCGGCGGGCGCCCTTCATGGAGGTACGCCCAGTGAGTAGGGACGACCTCGCAGCGAGCGTGCACGAACTGCACCCAAAGCGCGACCGCGACTTCCCCATCCCGGAGACCTGGAGGCCCGTCGACATGACGTCTGTTTCCGACCTGCCCCCGAGGACGCCGGACATCGGCGGCCTCCTCTACCCCGGGCTTCGGCACGTTCTGTACGGCAAGCCGGAGTCCGGCAAGACGTGGGCCGCGCTCTGCCTCGCACTCACCGCCCTACGGCAAGGCCTGCCGGTGCTGTTCATCGACTGGGAGATGGACTCGCGCGACGCGTATACGCGGTTGACTCAGCTGGGCGCCAGCGTCGAGCAGATGCGGAAGGTCTACTACCTCCAGCCCGAGCAGCGCATCACGCCCGACGAGCTGCGCTGGCTGATTGGGGAGTACGCGCCCGGGCTCATCGTCTTCGACTCGCTCGAGAAGCTGCTCAGCCTGTACGGGCTCAAGCCCAACCCCTCCGAGGACATCGCGGAGATCGAGCGCCTCGTCATCGACCCGATCAAGAAGCTCGAGGTGGCGATGGCGATTATCGACCACGCCCGCCGGTCAGACGGCCTCCAGGCAGGCTCGCAGCGCAAGCGCGCAATGAGCGACGTCCTGTTCAAGGTGCGCGCCGTCACCACGCTCGGCATCGGCCGCACCGGCGTCATCTCGCTACACGGCGAGAAGGACCGGCACTCGCACCTGAAAGAGCGGACGTTCGAGCTCCAGCTGCACTCGAACGAAGACGGTCAGATCGAGTGGCAGTTCACCGAGGCCTCGCGACCCGTGGGGAGGCGCTCGGCTGAGCTCGTGGAGCAGCTGCGGGAACTGCTCGCCGAGGGCGGGACGCACTCGATCCGCCAGATGGCTGCGGCGCTTGATTGCCGCCAGGCCAGTGCGTCCCGTGCTGCGGACGCACTAGTCGCAGAGGGCTATGCGGTCGAAACCCCAGGAGCAAAGCGGGCTCGGCTGTTCTCCAAGAGGAACGCCGACTAAGTGCGTCCCAGTGCATCCCAGTGCATCCCGGACGCACTCGGCCCCTTCGTCGTTCTGTGCATCCCGCTCTCCACACCCTTGGGGTGGAGGCGGTGCACACGGGGGTGGTCTCGGAACGGCAGCACGGAGACAGGGCCTTTGAGCGATCGGTTAATCCAGGCGGGAGAGCTTACGACTGGAGCTGCTGGGGCTTGAAGCTGGCCGACTACTACCGAACGAACGGTGAGAGCGAGCACGTCGCAGCCGTCGAGAACGCGCTCTCGGATGAGTGGCAGTCGACAGCGGAGATCGCCGAGGCGGCGGGCAAGTCTCGGAACTACACGCATAGCGTTCTGAAGTACCTCCACGAAGAAGGGCGAGCCGCGAGCCGCAAGGCCGATCTAGAGCGTCCTGTTTGCGGCCAGGCGTGGCGCTACGAGTGGAAGACGGACGACCGAGGAGGGCAGGCATGACAACGACCTGGAGCACGCCAGAGGACGTGCGCACGGGCAACCCGTGGCTCGTCGGGGCCGCGCTGACGCCGGTGACGCTTCCGGCCGGTCACTTCGCCGAGGCGACGCTTGCGATCCTCGCCGACGATCACGAGGCGGTCGGGCTCGTGCTCTCCGCTGCCGACAGCGTCTTTGCCGAGGGCTCCAGCGCCCTGATCCTCTACGTCGACTCGACGGGCCGCACCAGCTGGTTCCCGCTCGCTGGCGGCTTGCCGTCCGCACCGCTCGCAGCAAACGCGAGGCGGACTCGAGAGTTCCGCGTGAACGGTAGCGACGTCGAGACGAACGCCTTCGCCACCGTGCGCCTGAGCCGCATCGAGACCTCCGTCTGGCGAGCGGAGAGAAGAGCCGGGCCGGGCCTGCTGTGGGAGCAGATCGGCGACGACTTCACGCATGCGCTGGAGCCAGCCTTCATCGGCGAGGTGAGGTTTGGGTGGCCGACCGGCAGCGGCTTCGCGACTGCCTGGTACGGCGACGAGCGGACGGGAACGCTGACGTGACCGAACCGTCTGGGTCGCTCGTCGAAGCGTTCGATCGGGAATGGGGCGCGGTTCTAGCCCTCGACCCGAGGCCTACCGCGAAGGTCATCCAGCTCCGTGAGCGCGGCGCGGAGGTGGCGGGCGAGGATGTCCACCTTCATCTCGAGAAACGACGTCGCGACTCCCGGATCGTCTGTGGACGCGCCACGGGGAATGTCCCTCGAGCGAGGACGCGAAACGGCAGGCAGGCCGCTCAAGTCCTGATCGAATTCGTCTGCAAGGCTCATCGTGTCACCCTCTCGCGTCTGCTACCGCGAGTCAAGGGCCTGACTCAGGCAGGGGGGAGGGGTGGAACCACTGGAGCATCGAGGCCCGTCGGCCACTACGTCACCGTTTCCCCCTCCGCTAGTACAAGTGAACATCTGCAAGCGCGTAGAGCGACCTGGCGAGGTCGCAAGTGAGGCCTCGGAAGCTCTACTCCAGCGACGTCACCGCGATTCGTCGACTCTGGCGCCGCGGGGCTTCGCAAACGACGCTCGCCGCCCGTTTCGGCGTCACCCAGCAGCGGATCTCACAGATCGTCCGTGGCTCGAGGCGCGAGCGAGGGTCGGACGGCGAGCTCCGCTTCGACGAGAGCGAGGGGTACGTCACGGGCGTCGACCGCCTTCTGGAGCAGGGGGACCTGCCCTCGCCGCTCACGGAGGAGACGCACGAGACGTACGCGCTCGTGATGGAGCTCGCAGAGGCCGTCGATGCCGGCGCTCATGCCGACAAGCCCCTCGTGCAGAAGCAGCTTGCGTTCCTCTGCCGCGAGCTCACCATGCACCTCGCAGAAGGCGACGATGTTGGCAGTAACGGCCTCGCGGAGATTCGAGCGAAGCTCGCGCGTCGAGTCCTCGCCGAGCACAGCCCTGGGGCGGCACGCAGTGACTGAGCCTGACCTCCGGCGCGAGATCCGCCGGCTCCGGTTCGACGAGCATCTGGGCTACGCGACGATCGCCGAGCGACTCGGGCTCTCGCTGGAGCAGGTCAAGGCCGTCCTGGCCCACCCGCCGCCGAGCAATCCCGAAGGAGGTTCAGACTGATGGCGACGATTCAGGGCTGGCGCATCGTCAAGCGCCCCGATTACTCGAGCCTCAACCCCGAGTTTGAAGGCTCGGTCCTCACGCCACCCGGAGCGAGCGTCACGGAGCCCGTTTGGGTGTGGAGCGACTGGCGCCGTCTAGCGCTCATCTCGGCTTTTAGCGGCGCCGAGGAGGCAATTGGAGATGGCCTCTACCACAACGCCTCGAAGCCGCTGCTGGCCGTGCATTGGGATGACGCCGACGTGCTCGAGACAGTGGCCGTCGACGGCGGGTACCGCTACCTAGTCGCGGCCTGTGAAATCGTCGACCCCGAATTCGCACTCCCGGAAGCGGCCGCCCTCGGCCTGGAGCCAGGTCCGCGTCCTCGGACTGGCGGCGCGGCCACGCTCTGGCGCCCCGGCGACAGAGCCGGTTCCGGCGACACGGACGCACGGCCCGGGTACTACGACGGCGTCCTCGGCAGCGGCCCCGCGGCCCTTCAGTCAGGTCGGCGCATCTACGTCGCCGCCGGAGCGACCTTTCCGGCAACCGTGGGCGACGAGGTCGGGTACATGCAAGCGTTGAGCTGGCCGTACGGGTTTGACGCGGTCATGGCCGCGCGCGGGCTCTGACCCGTTCCCGATCCTCGGTGCATGGGAGGCCACTGTAGAAGCGGGCGAGGCGCCGAAGCACCCCGCCCGCGACCGGCCACTTAGTGGTGCGGGCCGTTCGGACCGATGAGGTCCGCGCCCACCCCGGCCAGCAAGGCGAGCAGGACGAGCACGCGCATCATCGCGGGCTTCCGCAGCATCCGAGTCACCCCCTTCCACGCTTCGGGTTTCGGGCGACTATGACGCGGCTTGACTGGGGACAGGTGTTGTCAAGGCTCCCTTGCAGTTAGCCCTTGCGCCCTGCCGACTGACAACGGAAACTCTGGCGGGTGACTCGGGACAGGGACGCGGCACCTGTTGAGGAGACAGTCGGCCAGCGCATTCGCCGGCTGCGGGTCGCGCGCAGCCTGTCGCAGCGGGAGCTTTCCGGCCCCGGTGTTAGCTATGCGTACGTCTCGCGGATCGAGAGCGACAACCGGAAGCCGTCCCTAAAGGCGCTCCGTCACATCGCGGGGAAGCTCGGGGTGGACGCCGAGCTCTTGGAGACGGGGCGGATGATCCCGGTTGCGAAAGAGCGGGCACTTACGCTGGCCGACGCCGAGCTCGAACTGCGCATGAGGAACGACCTCGACCGGGCCGAGGAGCTTCTTCGCCGTCTAGCAGCCGAGGACGTGCCCGACGGGCTTGAGGGGCGCATCCGCTCGGCGCTGGCGTCTATCGCAGCTCGGCGCGGCCGCTACGAGGAGGCGATCGAGCAGCTTGAGCGGGTCGTCGAGTCCGGGGCGGCGATTCCGGAAACGCAGCCCGACAGCTTCGAGACGCTTGCCCGCTCCTACCTTGCGACCGGGAGCCCTCACGTGGCCGTGGCGCTACTCGAGCGCTGCATCGAGGCTGTCGATGCGGATGAGGGCTACGGGCCGCTCCAGGTCCGCTACCGGCGCTTCCTGGCTGAGGCGTTCACGACGATTGGCTTCCTGCATCGAGCGGCTGCCGTGCTCGACAAGGCGACGCGGAAGGCGGAGGCGCTCGGCGGACTCAGCGACCAAGTCGGCGTTCACTGGGAGCGCGCCCGGCTACTTTGGACGCAGGGAGAAGGCGACCGCGCGCTCGCAGCGATCACCTACGCCCGCGCGCTCGCCGACCTGCGCGAGGACACGCTGGAAAGCTCTCGAGCGTCCGTGTTCGCCGCCCAGCTCTGCAACTACTTCGGCCGCCCCGAGGAGGCGCGCGCGCACCTTGAGCGTGCTCGTGACCTACTCCGGTATGGCGACGCCGCACCCGATCACGGGCTGCTACTGACCGAGGAGGCGAAGGTAGCCGCGCGCCTCGGAGATCCGCAGCGCGCGCTCAGGCTCGCGCGGGAAGCTCACGAGCTGCTCGCCGAGCACGTCCGCCATGCGCCCAACGCGACTCACGCGCTCGCCATTGCGCATGCGGCGCTCGGCGACGTCGAGGCAGCCGATGCCGAGTTCGACCGGGCCGTGACGGCACTCGCCGATCGCGAGCAGTGGCGGGAGGCGATCTACGTGGCGCGCGACTGGGCCGAGATTCTCCGAGCTGCCGGCCGCGATGACCGGGCCTACTCCGTGCTCGAACAGGCGACGACCTTCGGGCAGCGCATGGGAGTTCCGCCCAGCGTGGCCAACACAAGCGCTGAGCCGCGGCGCAGCCGCAAGTAGAGAGGGACTAACGCGGCCGGGCGAACCCGCCCCACAACGTCTAGGCGTCGATTCGACGACAAGAGTGGCCTAGGCGCCGCCCTCCTGGCCGTGCTCCTCATCGTCGTAGACCTCGAGCACCGTCACGCCGCGACCGGCTGGCAGGTGGACCGTCTCGCCTTCCCTGACCCTCGGAACCGCGTAGGGAACGACGGCGAGCTCAGAGCCCGCCGTGTCGAGGAGGCGGTAGCGGAAGCCAGTCACAAGGGATGGTTCTAGTCGGACTGGCCCCAGAGGAATAGACGCACCGTGCCAGTGATAGCGACGAAGATCACGGCGACCATGAGCTCCGTCCCGGCAAGATCGATCGCGTGGTCAGGATGGGGGTGCAAGGCCCTCTCTGGCGGTGGAACAAGCGCAAAGTAATGCGCGGGGGTCACCACGGCGATCGGGAGAACCGAGATGCGCGGAGGAGGTGCCCAAACGTGCACCTCCGCCGGCGGCGCCATGACGGTGGCGCTCCACCGCCTCGATCCGCAGACGGGACACCTAGCTCCCTCTTTGACCATTTCGGCAGGCTCAAGAAGCGCTCCGCACTGGAGGCACTCCATCCGTATATCGCCGCTCATCACCCCCACTCTGCCAAGAAGACCACGGGGGCGACCTCCCGGCCGCCCCCGTTCCTGTCGGCCAACCTCAGAGCGCGAGGCCGCTCAGTAGGTCGTGGGCGGTGACGAGCATCGGTGCCGTCACCGTCGCCGCTGCCACGGCGAGCATCGCACAGAACGCGGTAGCGGCACTCATCAGGACGCCTCGATCGCTAGGCGGGCTCGCTGCTCGCTCTCTGCAACTTGCTTGGCTCGCCTCTCCCAGTAGTCGCACCACGAATCGTCGCGGTCGTGGAGCTCGTCGTCGAAGGAGGCGAGTCCCATGGCGTCAGCGAGCTTGTACGGGGCGAGACGCAGCCTAGCCGCCATGATCCCGATCTCTTCGAGGTCCATCTCGATCCACCGTGACCACTCGAGCACGCGCCCGAGGTCCTCGTAGGTGATGTGCCGCCCCTCCTCGGCGACGTCGCCCCAGACGATGTCGACGAACGTGTAGAGCTGCGACTCGAGCAACTCGAACGTGGCCGAGAGGTCTTCCCAGTCGTTGTCCCTCGGCAGGTAGATCTCCGACTGGTCGTCCGGCCGCTTCCTTTTCGCGCGCGACTTTCGCATGGCGTCGAGTCGCCGAGCACGCGCCTTCATTCGCTCCGTGAGCGAATCGCGGGGCATAGCCCCTCCTCTCCCCGCGCTACGACCCCCGGACGCGGCGATACAGGCGCCGGCCCGGGGGCCGTGCGCAACGTACAACGCCCAGAGGATGGCTGCCTGTATCAGCCATGCCCTGATCTAAGCACGTTCGAGCACCTCGCGCCACGAAGGTTTCCTGTGCCACACGAGAGGAGCACTGGCCCGCAGAGTGGCCCGCAGGGGCCGCTAATCCGCTAGCAGAGCCGAAGGCTCCGTGTCTCCAAAACCGGGGGTTGCAGGTTCGAGTCCTGTCGCCCCTGTTGCCCGAAAGCGCTGCTAGCGACGTGGCGGACAGCGGAACGGCTGCGTCGTCAAACGACGTGCGAGCTTGTTCCTAGTTCGTCGTGGCCTCGGCGGTACCGTTTGCTAAACGACTCTTGAGCCGCAGCACCGCCCTTGTCAGGAGCTCCGAAACGTGAGCTTCGCTAACCCCAAGAATCTCGGCGATCTCGAGCAACGTCAGCTCTTCGTAGTAGTGGAGCGTCACGACCAACTTCTCGCGCTCGGGAAGACCACCGATGGCACGGGCGACGGCTTCTGGATCGATCGGGACTAGGTCTTGTTGATCAAGAGGACTGGGCTCCTCGGTGAAGCGCTGAGCGATGGCCTCAGCGCGTTCCGGAGCGCGCTCGATCATCAGAGCTTCGAGGCGCTCGAGCTGATTCGACACCCTGCGGCTGCGACGCATCTGGTCAAGACCGAACAGCACTCCGACGGCAAGCCCGGCAGTCCCGATGATCCAGCCAGCCGCGTCCACAAGGCCGAAGTTTGTACCGCAGTTGGTACCGACCTCAGCAAAGCTAGCCGTATCTCAGCGGCGCGAGGAGGGAGATTCCGGGCGGGTTCGGCGCTGACCGGATTCCCCTCGTCGGCCCTCCAAAACCGGGGGTTGCAGGTTCGAGTCCTGTCGCCCCTGTAGCCCCTCCCTAGGCGGCCACCTCGACAGCGACGCTCTCGGCGCCCTCGATCATCGCGCCGGCGACGATCGCGAACGCCTCGCACCAGGCGCGCCCGTACTCGGGTCGCCACGCCTCCCCCGCGATCTCCTCCATCGACGCGATCAGGACACCGCCGACGACCGGGTAGTGCTCGGGCGCCGCGCCGTAGGCCACATGGCGGGCACCCAGCTCGCGCAGCTTGGGGACGATGGCATCGAGGTCGCGAAGCGACTTCCGGAGGAGGACCAGCGTGCCCAGCAGCATCGTCTTCTGCTTCTTGAGATCGGTCCGGGCAAAGAGCGGCTTCACGGCGGGCGCTGTCACGAAGAGCCGCGTGTAGAAGACGTCCATGAGCTCGTCGCCTCGCGGAGCGACGAGGTCGAAGCTCGTCTCGAGTGCTTCCAGTTCGAGGGTCATCTCGTCTCCTGTCTCGCTTGGTTGCAGCGGACAGAGACTCGCCCTCGCCCCCACTTCGCGCCAGGGGGCGGCCCGTACGCGCTCGTGCGGCTTTCCGCCTACCTCTAGCTCGTACGAGCGCTGAACGGGCGCCAAAGCGTGTGGTTCCACACCACCGGCCGGAGGCACATCGGACACCGCTCCGGGGGCACCGACCCGGCGACGCCGTATCCGCACGATGCGCACTGGACACTTTGCTTGCGGTCTGCTCCCGTAACGGTTTGCATCGACACGCTCCCTCCTCTTGGCGACGAAGCAAGCGTGCCGCCGGGAGCGCTCGGTGCCAATGGGCTCGCTACACCATCTTCGAGCCGAAGATGGTGGCTCGACCGGATCGCGGGTCCTCTGCGCCGTCGCGACGCTGCCGTCATCGCCCCGAGAGGAGGACGAATGAACGAGACGGTCATCACGCCCGAAGGCCTGGTACGGCTGTGCGAGGAGCTCGAGCGTCTGAAGACGATGCGGAACGGAAGCGCCGAGTTGCTGCTCGAGCGGCGGATCGCAGTGCTCGAGGAGAGGCTTCGCGCGGCACGGCTCGTCGAGGCGCAGCCGGGGAACGGCCGCGTCGACGTCGGCGAGCGGGTGCGGCTGCACGACCTCGACTCCGGCGAGCGGTTCGAGCTCGAGCTCGTCGGGCCGCTCGAGGCCGATCCTTCCGAGGGGCGCATCTCGGTGGTCTCGCCGCTCGGGAGGGCCGTCGTCGGCCTTCGCCGCGGTCAGATCGCCGGCGTCGAGACGCCGCTCGGGCGCCGCCGCGTGCAGGTCATGGCCGTCGAGCCGCCTCCACCGGCCGCGTAGAGAGCTACTAGAGAGCTACTTAACCGTCGATCTCGACGATCTCGAGACGGACGCTGGTGCCGGCCAGGGCGACGTCGACGACGTCGCCCACATGCCGGCCGAGCAGCGCGGAGCCTAGCGGCGAGTCGGGTGAGACGGCCCCCTCGCCGATGCGGTAGTCGTTCACCCTGCCGGTCGTAAGCTCGAGGACGGTGACGCGCTCGCCGACCTCGACCTCGCCGTCGTGCGCCGGCACGACGAACGCCGCCTCACGCCGCTTGCTCATGCCCACAAGCCTCGCGTGTCGCGGGGCGGAGCGCCATGGGGCGCCGACCCCATCTACGAGCTAGGGCTGGATCAGGCCGCGGCGGATCGCGTAGCGGGTGAGCTCGACGCGGTCGCTCATCCCGAGCTTGTCGAGGATGTTCTGGCGGTGGCGCTCGACCGTCTTCACGCTGATCACGAGCTCCTTCGCGATCTCCTTCGACGTGTAGGCCTCGGCGATGAGCTTCAGCACCTGGAGCTCGCGCGGCGTCAGGACGTCGAAGTCCCCGTCGTCGGGCCCGCCGCGGTCGACGAAGTCCTTCACGAGGGTGGAGATCGCCGAGGGGTAGAGGAAGGACTGGCCGCGCATCGTGCGCCGCACCGCGTCGACGATGTCGTGGTCGGCGTCCGACTTCAGCACGTAGCCCGAGGCGCCCGCGCGGAGCGACTCGAACAGGAACTGCTCGCTGTCGTGCATGGACAGCATCAGCAGCCGAAGGTCCGGCTTGCGCCTGTGCAGCTCTTGCGCGGCCTGGATGCCCGTGGTCTTGGGCATCGAGACGTCGAGGATCGCGAGGTGGACGTCCTCGGTGATCGCCTTCCTGACTGCCTCGGCGCCGTCCTCCGCCTCGGCCACGACTTCGAGGTCCGGCTGCGCGTCGAGCACCTTCTTCAGGCCGGAGCGGACGATCGGGTGGTCGTCCGCGACGAGGATCCGGGTGACGAGCGGGATCGGCATCAGGCCTCCCGCGCCGGCACCTCGAGCCGGACCTCGACGCCGCCCTCGCGCGCGCGCTTGACGGCGAGGGCGCCGCCGACGAGCACCGCGCGCTCGCGCATCCCGCGCAGGCCGCCGTGGCCGTTCAGGGCCACCCTCTCGTCCATGCCGCGGCCGTCGTCCACGACGCGGAGGACGACGCTGCCGGCGCCCGGCTCGAGCGCGACCTCCACCCGGGAGGCCTGTGCGTGCCGGGCGACGTTCGTCAGGCTCTCCTGCGCCACGCGGTAGACGGTCAATTCCGCCTCGTCGGACAGCGGCGGCAGGTCGTCGGCGAAGCGCCGCTCGATCCGGAGCCCGCTCTGGCCGGCGAACTTGCGGGACAGCTCGGTGAGCGCGCTGACGAGCCCGAAGTGCTCGAGCATCTCCGGGCGGAGCTCGCGCGCGATCCGGCGGACCTCCTCGAGCGCCTGCCGGACGGCCGCCTTCGCCTCGGCGCTTCGCCCCTCCCCTTCCAGCTGGAGCAGCACGCCCGTCAGCACCTGGCCGACCTCGTCGTGCAGGCCGCGCGCGACCCTCGCCCGCTCCGCCTCCTGCGCCCTGAGCGCGCGCCGCCCGCTCTCCCGGCGCTCCGTCTCCAGCCGGTCGAGCATCTCGTTGAAGACGGCGACGAGCTCGGCCACCTCGGGGCCGCCGCGCTCGGCGAGCCGCTGCCCCGGCCGCAGGAGATCGACCGTCCGCATCCGCGCGACGAGCTGTCCGATCGGGTTGAGGGTCGGCCGCAGGAGCAGGAGGTTCGCCGCGAGCATCACGACGAGGAAGACGGCGACGTCGAGGCCCTCGAGAAACGCGAGCGACGCGTGGAAGCGACTGCGGGCGAGGACGAGCACGAGCGTCGCGACCACGAGCAGCGTGGCGTTGATGGCGAAGACCCGCCACAGGAGCGGTAGCCGCGAGAAGCGCATGGAGGTGTTCTAGCGCGTCGGCGCCGAGAGCCGCCGGTCGCTGCGCTTGCGCGTCGAGGGCGGCGCGACCACGACCGGCACCGGGGTCGCCGCCTCGAGCTCGCGCGCGAGGGTCCAGCGGAGGTTCCGGCCGCCCAGGCCGGCCGGCCTCGCCCCGACGACGACGAGGTCGGCGCCCTCCTCGGCCGCCACCCGGGCGAGCGCTTCCGCGTGGTCACCAGCGGCGACGCGCGTCTCGGTCTCGTGCTCCACGCCGCGCGCGACTGCCTCGAGGCGCCGCTCCGCCTCGTTCCCGACGTGCACGAGCACGACCCGCAGCCCGAGGCGAGCCGCGAGGGCGGCGGCGAAGTCCGCCGCGCTCCGCCCGGCGAGCGGGTCGGTCACGTCGCAGACGATCGTCCCGCCCATTACGCCTCGTAGCCGCGGAGCCGCCGGACGCGCTCGGGGATCGGCGGATGCGTCGAGAAGAGCGTCGCGAGCCCCGCCCGCGGGAGTGGGTTGGCGATGTAGAGCGAGGCGAAGGCGGGATTCACAGCCACCGGAGCGGCCTGCGTCCCGCGCTCGAGCGACTCGAGCGCGTCTGCGAGCGGGCGGCCGCCGCCGAGGAGCCGCGCGGCCGTCGCATCGGCCAGGTACTCGCGCTGGCGCGACACGGCGAGCTGGAGCAGCATCGCGGCGATCGGAGCGAGCACGAGGGTCGCGAGCACGCCGATCAGGCCGAGCGGGCCGGCCTCCTCGTCGTCTCCCCCGCCGAAGAGGAACGAGAGCTGGAGCAGGTTGGCGATCGCCGAGATCGCCCCCGCGATCATCGCCGCGACCGAGGAGACGAGCACGTCGCGGTTGCGGACGTGCGCGAGCTCGTGCGCGAGGACCGCGCGTACCTGCTCCGGCGGCATCCGCTCTAGCAGCCCCTCCGTGACCGCGACGACCGAGCGCGACGGGTTGCGCCCGGTGGCGAACGCGTTCGGCTGCTCGGACGGGATCAGGTAGAGCCGCGGCGCCGGAATGCCGGCACGGCTCGAGAGCTCGCGGACCGCGGCGTAGAGCCCCGGCGCCTCCGCCTCGGGCAGCGGCCGGGCGCGGCTCGCGGCGAGCGCGATCCGGTCGGAGAACCAGTAGCCGGCGAGGTTCATCAGCACGGCGAGCGCGACGAACGCGTACAGGAAGGCGCCGCCCGCCAGGGCCCCGGCCCCGATCAGGAGCGCGGTTAGGCCGGCGACGAAGAGCCAGGTGCGGGCGCGGGTGGTGATGGAGACGGTGGTCGTGTTCACGCCGACCACGGTAGGACGCGCGTCCACGCGCCGCCATCGGGCGAAGACCCCAATTCACCCGGACAGCGGAGGAAGGTCTAAGTTGGCATCGCGGGCGGCTGATTCGACGGCGCCGGCTCGGCTGTAACCGGCTCGCCTTCCTCCTCCACCTGCGCCCGGAGCGCGCTGATCTTGTCCACGAGCGGAGTCAGGTCGGGATGCGAGAGCCCGCCGCCGGAGACGAGCTCGTACGTCTTCTGCCCCAGCTCGCCGTATGCCTGGCTCAGCTCGCGCTTCGTCTGGACGTCCTGGACGCCCTCCTTCGCCTTGGTCGCCGCCTGCTCAGCGGCCGCCTTCGCCTTGTCGAGAAAGCCCATCCGATCCTCCTATCCGCCGAGTAGGTTGCCGAGCATTCCGCTGCCGCTCCGCTCGCCGCCGCCGTGGGCGGCCTCGAGCACGCGACGGGCGGTGCGCGAGAAGGGCAGCGTCTGGAGCGTGACGTGGCCGGGGCCGGTCATGTGAACGAGGAACAGGCCTTCGCCGCTGCCGAGCGCCTGCCGGACGCCGCCCTGCATCTTCACCTCGTACTGCACCGACGGCTCGACCATCACCATGCAGCCGGTGTCGACGACGAGCGTCTGCCCCGGCGCGAGGTCGAAGTCGACGAAGTCGCCGCCGCCGTGGAGCCAGACGGTGCCCTTGCCCGTCAAGCGTTGCAGGAAGAACCCTTCGCCGCCGCCCATGATCCCCATCCCCATGCGCTGCGCGAGCGCGCTCGAGATCTCGAGCTCGCCGAAGTGGCCGAGGTAGGCGTGCTTCTCGCAGATGATCTCGCCGTCGAGCTCGTGCTGGCGGATCGAGCCGGGGAAGGGGCCGCAGAGGCCGACCGCCCCTGCGCCGCGGGCCGTGTAGGTGGCGAGGAACAGGCTCTCGCCGGAGAGGAAGGCCCGCTTGAGCCCGCCGGTCACTCCGCCCGGCAGCTCGACGTCCATCGCCACGTCGCCGGAGATGAACATCATCGCCCCGGCCTCCGAGGTCAGCTTCTCGCCGGGCTCGAGCGCGACGACGACCGCCGGCGCATGGCCCTCCCGCACCTTCGCCTCCATCGGCGGCGATCCTAGTACGTTGCCGACGTGCGGAGGATCTTGGTGACCGGCATGTCCGGCACGGGGAAGTCGAGCGCGCTGGTCGAGCTCGGCCGGCGCGGTTTCTGGGTCGTCGACACCGATTCGCCGGCCTGGAGCGAGTGGGCGCAGGACGAGTGGCTCTGGCGGGAGGACCGGATCGCGGACCTCCTGGCCGTGCAAGGCGAGCGGCCGCTCTTCGTCTCCGGCTGCATGTCGAACCAGGGCAAGTTCTACGACCGGTTCGACGCGGTCGTGCTGCTCAGCGCACCGGCGGAGGTCATCCTCGACCGGATCGAGCGACGGACGACGAACGACTACGGCAAGACGACTGCGGAGCGCGCGCTCGTCCTCCACCACCTCGCGACCGTGGAGCCGAGGCTGCGGGCGACCTGCACGCACGAGGTCGACGCGAGCCGGCCGCTCGAGGACGTCGTCGACGCGCTGGCCGGGATCGCCGGCCGCTAAGGCAGGGTTTCGGAGCAGCTAGAAGCGCCGGACGCGCGGTCATACTCGGTCGTCGTGCGTCTCGACGATCGAAGGGTCGCGTTTCTCTGTGCGGGGATTTCCGTGGCCACGGCTGCTGTAGCGGCGGCCGCCGTTCTCTCGATTCGGTCGTGGCAGCCGAGCGTCTTGATTCGAATGGGTTCGACCGAGCCGATCGCTGCGTTCGCGCGGGCAAGCGACTCGCAATTCCAGTTCGTGAATCCGGAGGGGCACGGAGACGGGAGCGACTACTACGCCATTGCTCGCGACCCGGTGGCGTCAGGCCAGGAGCACCGGGTCGTCGACGATGCCGCCTATCGCTACGGCCATCCCGGCTTCTCGTGGGTCGCGCTCGCCGCAAGCGGCGGTCAGCCGTCACTCCTTCCGTGGGCGTTCCTACTCGTGGGTTTGGCCGGAATGGGGCTCGCCGCAGGGACGGCGAGCGTGGTCGCCTCGGGATGGGGGTGGTCGCCGTGGTCAGGTCTCTTCGTGGCGCTGCAGCCCGGTCTCGTCTACGCCGTCACCATCGACACGAGCGAACCCCTCGGCGTCGGCGTGTTGGCGCTCGTCGCGTTGCTCTGGCAGCGCGGTCGCTGGAAGGGCGCGATCCCGCTGCTCGTGTTTCTCTGCTTCGTCAAAGAGTGGTTCGTCCTCGTCCCACTGGCGCTCGCCGGCTGGGAGGCGGCGCAGTGGAGGCGAAGGGGCGGCGGCAAGGAGGCCTGGGGACGGCTTGCCGGACTCGCGGTCTCGCCTGTGCCGCTCGCGATCTGGCATGTCTATCTACGGGGACGCTTCGGCGAGTGGCCGGCGCAAGCCGCGCCCGCCGCCTTCGACATCCCGCCCCTCGGCTGGCTGAGGACGATGCGGGCCGACGCCAATCTCGGAATAGGCACTTTCGACCAGATCAACGTCGGCCACGTCGGGCTTCCCATCCTCGTGGTCACGGCCGCTGTCCTGCTGATCGGGACACTGCGGGCCCTGCCCCTGCGAACGCCGGTCGACGCGATCTTTCTCGCCTTCATGCCGATCGTCGTCTCGCTGAACTCGTTGACGCTCCTCTACCCGAAGGATCTTCTTCGGACACTCGCAGTGCCGATGGCCCTGCTGCCGGCTGTGGTCGCGGGTGAGCGCGGAGCAGCGAGATGGACAGGACTGCGAGCTGCCGGCTGAGGGCGAGTCGCTATTCCCGGTCGAGCAGCGTCCCCAGGACCCGCTCCTCGTGCAGGAGCCAGCCCATGTGTCCGACGCCGGGCAGGATCTCGAACGACTCGACCCGAAGCTGTGCGGCCATCCTCTGCACGGCCTTGATCGGGACGTTGCGGTCGGCCTCGCCGTACCACATGTGCACGGGAACGGCGACGTCTCCGAGCTCGAAGCCCCAGGGCGTCGTCAGCGCGTAGGAGTCGTCGAACCAGCCCTGCGGGCCGTTGACGAAGGCCTCGCGCAGCGACTCTACGAGCGTCGCGCGGACGTCCGGCCGCGCGAGCATCTCGCGGTCGACGCGCGGCGCGTCGGCCATGGCGGCGTCGAGCATCCCGCCCGGATCAGCGGCCGCCTGCGCGGCCGGCTCGGCGAGGAACGCCTCGAGGCTCTCACGGCCCTCCTCGCGCGCGCGGCGAAGGCCCTCGCGGTTGATCGCGATCAGATCCTCCGGGTCGACGTAGTCGCCCGGCACGCCTCCGACCGCGAGCCCGAGCGCGCGCACCCGCTCGGGAGCGCGCGTAGCGAGGGCGAGCGCGTGCGGGCCGCCTCCGCTCACACCGAGGACGGCGAAGCGCTCCCAGCCGAGGGCGTCGACGACCGCGACCGCGTCGTCGGCGACGGAGAGGATCGTCCGCTCGGGGTGGACGCCCGACCCGCCGTAGCCGGGGCGGTCGAAGGTCACCACGTGCGCGCGGAGGCGCGCGTAGAGCTCCGGGTCGGGGCTGCGGCTCAGCCGCGAGCCGGGAGTTCCGTGCAGGAGCAGGAGCGGCCGGCCGGCCGGATCGCCCCAGGACGAGTAGGCCACGACGCGGCCGTCCGGCCGCTCGAGCTTTCGGGTCTCGGGCATCGCGGCAGATCCTGCCATCGAGGGCTGCCGCGACGGAGCCGAACCGTCGATGGAGGAGCATGCGTCTCCTCGCCGCGGCCACCGTCCTCCTCGCGCTCCCGTCCGCGGCACACTCGGCGAGCTCGCCGCGCTGCACGATCACCGGCACTCCGCGCCGCGACGTCCTGGTCGGCACCGCAGGACGCGACGTCATCTGCGGCCTGGGCGGGAACGACCTCCTCGACGGCGGGCTCGGGAACGACGTCCTGATGGGCGGCCCCGGGAGCGACAGCCTCGAGGGCGGAGCGGGGAGCGACACGCTGCTCGGCGGGAGCGGCAACGACCTCCTCCGCGCCTGGGACGGCAAGCGCGACCGCGTCGACGGCGGCCCCGGCCGCGATCGCGCGTGGGTCGACCCGAGCGTCGACCGCGTCACCCGCATCGAGCGCTACCGCTAGCCCCTCTTGGCAGGCGTCTCCGCCGGTGCGAGACTCGCCGCATGGCCGCCGCGACGGGCCGGACGATCGTCTTCCTCTCCGACTTCGGCTACCGCAACGAGTGGGTCGGGATCTGCCACGCGGTCATGAACCGGATCGCGCCGGCGAGTCCGATCGTCGACCTCTCGCACGGCATCCCGCCGCTCGACGTGCGCGGCGGCGCGGTGCTGCTCGTCGACTCGCTGCCGTATCTGGCCGCAGACGCCGTCGTGCTCGCGATCGTCGATCCCAGCGTCGGCCGCGATCGCGACGTCGCGCTCGAGGCGGCCGACGGACGGCTGGTCGTCGGCCCCGACAACGGGCTCCTCGCCCCGGCGGCGTCGGCGCTCGGAGGCGTGGCGCGCGCCGTCGAGATCACCTCGCCGGAGGTCGTCGTGACGCCGGTCTCGCCCTCGTTCCATGCGCGCGACGTCCTCGCGCCGGCCGCAGCGCACCTCGCGGCCGGGGCCCACCTCGCGACGCTCGGGGACGCGCTCGAACCGGCGACGCTGGCCGCGCTCCTGATTCCCGAGCCGACAGTGGAGCAGGGGAAGATCGAGTGCGAGGTGCTCGACCTCAACCGCTTCGGCAACGTCCTGCTCAACGTGCGGGAGACGCAGCTCGCCTCCGCCGGGCTCGACGGAGCCGAGGAGATCCAGGTCGACGCGACCTCGGGCTCGGGCCGGGCGCGCCGGGCCGCGACCTACGCGGACGTCGAGGCGGGCGACTGGGGCCTCATCGTCGACCCGCGCGGCTGGCTGAGCGTCGTCCGCGGCAACCCTGCGAACGCGGCCGAAGGGCTCGGGAGCGTCGCTCCCGGTGATCCCATCTGGCTGACCGCGGTCCGGCGCTAGCGGACGACCACCGTCTCGCCGCGAGCCTCTCCGTCGAGGCCGGGGAGCTCCTGCTCTCGATCCGCCCGCACGGCGACCCTGCCGAGGGCGACCGGCGCTCGCACGAGCTCCTCGCGCGCCGGCTCGGCGACGAGAGGCCGGACGACGCGGTGCTCTCCGAAGAGGGCGAGCGCGCGACCGAAGGCGGCGGCCGCACCTGGGTCGTCGATCCGCTCGACGGCACGCGGGAGTTCGGAGAGCCGGGCCGCGAGGACTGGGCGGTGCACGTCGCGCTCGTCGTCGACGACGAGGTCGTCGTCGGCGCTGTCGCCCTTCCGGCACGCGGCGTCGTGCTCTCGACCGGCGCGCCGCCCACGCTGCCGCCGCCCGAGCGCCGGCCGCCGCGCATCCTCGTGAGCCGCACCCGGCCGCCGGCGTTCGCGGAGTCCTTCGCCGAGGCGCTCCGAGGCGAGCTCGTCCCCCTCGGCTCGGCGGGAGCGAAGACGGCCGCGGTCGCCACCGGTGAGGCCGACGTCTACGTCCATGCCGGCGGCCAGCACGCCTGGGACACGGCCGCTCCGGTCGCGGTCGCGCTCGCTGCAGGCGCCCACGTCTCGCGGCTCGACGGCTCGCCCGTCCGCTTCGACTGCGCCGACCCCTGGACGCCCGACCTCCTCGTCTGCCGCCCTTCGCTGCGCGAAGCCGCGCTCACCGTGCTAGCGTCGCCGCCGGGCGGCCCAGCGACCGGGAGGTGAGCATGAACGAGAACGGCGGCAAGCTCTCGAGCTTCCTCCAGAAGCTCAGCGAGGACAGGGAGCTCCAGCAGACGTACATGAAGGATCCCGGAGGCACGATGCGGCAGGCGGGCCTCCCCGACGACGTACTCCAGGCGGCTTTGAGCGGCGACCTCGGGAAGATCAAGGGAGTGCTCGAGCGTGAGCTCGGCGGCGCCGACGTCCTGGTCTGCATGACCATCACCGAGCCGCCGGCCTAAGGAGGTAGGGGCATGAACGGGAAAGGCGAGCTGGCGGGCTTCCTCCGGAAGCTCAGCGAGGATCCGGAGCTCCAGGAGGCGTACACCCGCGATCCCGAGGGGACGCTGCGGCAGGCGGGCGTGCCGGACGAGACGATCCGGGCCGTCCTCAGCCGCGATCTCGAGCAGGTCAAGGGCGTGCTCGAGAAGGAGGCGCCGGGAATCGTCTACATGATGTTCATGACCATCACCGAGCCGCCGGGCTGAGCGCGGCGAGCGGCTCGCTCACCGTCGTCGGCACGGGCATCGCGCTGCGGGAGCAGGTGACGCCCGAGGCGGCGGCGGCGATCGAGCGCGCCGACGAGGTCCTCTATCTCGTCGCGCAGCCGCTGACGGCGCAATGGATCGAGCGAACGAATCCGCGCAGCCGTTCGCTCGCGGGCCTGTACGAAGTGGGGAAGCCGCGGCGCGAGACGTACGTCGAGATGGTGGACGAGCTGCTCGCACCGGTGCGCGCCGGCCGCGACGTCTGCGCCGCCTTCTACGGGCACCCGGGCGTCTTCGTCGACCCCGGCCACGAGGCCGTCCGTCGCGCACGAGCCGAGGGGCGCCGCGCCCGCATGCTCCCGGCCGTCTCGGCGCTCGACTGTCTCGTCGCCGACCTCGGGATCGACCCGGCCGCGACCGGCCTGCAGACCTACGAGGCGACGGACTTCCTCCTCCGCCGGCGCCCGGCCGACCCGACGGCGCTGCTCGTCCTGTGGCAGATCGGCGTCGTGGGCGAGCTCGGCGTCGCCATGGAGCCGCGCCGCGAGAACCTGGCGCTCCTCGCCGAGCGCCTCGTCGAGACGTACCCGCGCGACCACGAGGCGATCGTCTACGAGGCCTCGCCGTACCCGCTCGTCGCCGACCCTGTCGTCCTGCGCGTGCCGCTCGAGGGGCTGCCCGAGGCGCGGGTGTCGGTGCTCTCGACGCTCGTCGTGCCGCCGTCGCAGGCCAGACGTCGCGACCCGGGGGTCGCGGCGCAGCTCGGGCTCAGCTGAGCCGGCGCGCCCGCGCCGCCGAGGCGACGTTCCCCTTCGCCTCGTAGAGCGCGACCGCCGCGTCGAAGGCGGCCTGCCGCTCCGCTCCCGAGAGCGTCGAGCCGAGCGCCACGAGCGCGTCGCCGCGCAGGTCGAGGTCGTCGGCGTCCTCGAGGAGGGCGATCGCCTGGCGCGCCAGCTCCTCCCCGCGCTCGGGCTCGCCGCGACCGGCACACGCCTGAGCCCGGACCGCCCGCCATCCGACCTGTGCGTGGAGATCGTCGGGCCAGGCCGTCCGCTCGCTCGTCTCCGTCGCGGCCACCGCCTCCTCGAAGCGCCCCTGGCGGCAGAGCGCCTCGGCGAGCAGCGTCGCGAGGACAGCGGAGTTATTCGTCTCGGCCAGTGCGCCGAGCGCCTCGAGCGCCGACCGCGCGATCTCCTCGGCGCGGGCAGGCTCGTCGGCCAGCAGCTCGACCCGCGCCGCGAAGTAGCCGGCGCTGACGGCTGTGACGCGCCGGCCGAGGTCCTCGAGGATCGTCGAGCCCCGCGCCGCCTTCTCGCGCGCGGCGTCGAAGCGTCCGCGCATCGCGTCGAGCACCGAGGAGTACGAGGTGAGGAGGGCCTCGACGCTCCGCGCCCCGTGCATGTGCGCGAGCAGCTCGTCGCAGCGGCGGAGCCCTTCCTCCGCGGGCGTCGGCCCGGAAACGGTCGAGAGCCCGCGCATGGTCACGATCTGGTCGCGCCAATGCCGGTCGTCGGCCCGCTCTGCATGGCCGAGCGCGCGATCCAGAAGCTCCTCCGCGTCGCCGACGCGGCAGCGATTCCAGTCCGAGAGCGCGATGAGCCAGAGCGCCTGCGCGAGCCCGGCGTCGTCGCGGAGCCGCTCGAAGACCGGCAGCGCCTCTCTCGCGGCCGCGACGAGCTCGTCCGTGCCGGCGGGATCGGTGTAGAGGCGGAGGAAGGCGCCGTTCAGCCGGCCGCGGCCGGCGACGCCGTCGAGCCCGGCGGCCTCGGCCCGCTCGATTGCCTCCGCGTTGACCGCAGCGGCGCGGTCGAACTCACCCAGCTCGCGGAGCGCGACACTGAGCCCGAGCAGGCGCTCGATCCGCTCCGGGTCGTCGTCCGGGAGGAGCTCCGCGGCCCGCGTCAGCAGGCCCTCCGCGGCGGCCATGTCCGAGCGACCGAGCGCACGGCGTCCCGCGGCGGCGAGCAGGCGTCCGGCCCGCACCGCGAGTTCGATGTCGGTGAGCCCGAGCTCGGCGCGGTAGCGGTACGCCTGCTCGAAGTGGTAGCCGAGGATCTCCTCGAACTCGGTCGCCCGGGCGCCGGCCTTGCCCTCGAGCCAGCCGGCGTACGTCTCGTGGAGGTCGGCGCGCGCCTTCTTCGGCAACGCGCGGTAGGCGGCGTCACGGATGAGGATGTGCCGGAACCGGTAGGCGAGCTCGTCCGTGAACGAGGGAGGCGCCGGCCGGACGAGCTCACGGCGCTCCAGCTCGGCCAGCGTCGCCGGCGCGCCGTCCGCCGCCTCGGCGGCGAGCGCGAGGAGCGCGCCGAGGTGGAAGAGCGGCCCTTCGACGGCGCCGTCCTCGAGCAGCGTCCGCTGGCGCGACTCGAGCCGGTCGAGGCGCTCGGCGAGCAGCGCGTCGATCGTCGGCGGGATGGTGAACTCCGCCAGGCTCAGCTCCTCCTCGACGAGCAGGGCGAGGAGCTCCTCGACGAAGAGCGGGACGCCCGCCGCCGCCTCGAGCACCCGGCGCTCGGACTCGGCGTCGAGACCGGCACTCCGGACGAGGCGAAGCGCCTCCCGGTCGCTGAGCGGCGCGAGCCGGACGACCGTCCCCGGCCACTCCGGCCGTGTCTCGAGGAGCTCCGGCCGGGAGGTGCACAGGACGAGGATCTGCCCCTGGGCCAGCGCCCCGAGCTGCTCGACGAGGTCGAGGAGCGCGGGCTCGGCCCAGTGGAGGTCCTCGATTGCGACGACGACCGGCTGCGCCCGCGCAACCGCCTCGACGAGCCTGCGCGCCGCCCACGCGATCTCGCCCGTCGCACCGCTGCCGCTCTCGAGGCCGATCGCCTGGACGAGCAGCCCCGTGGCGGCATCCGCATCCTCCGTCCCGGCGAGGAGCGCTCCCAGCTGCGCGCGCGCCGTCGTCGCGGGGTCGTCCCTGTCGAGGCGGGCCGCGGTCCGGACGATCTCCCGGAGCGGCCAGTAGGTGATCCCCTCGCCGTACGACAGGCACCGTCCGCGGAGGACACACGTGCCGGGGCGCCGCGAGCCGAAGAACTCCTCGGCGAGCCGGCTCTTGCCCATCCCCGGCTCGCCGAGGAGCGTGACGAGCCGGCAGCCTCGCTCCGCCACCGCGGCGTCGAGCTCCCGGTGGAGCCCCGCCAGCTCCTCCTCCCGGCCGACGAGGACGGACGGAGCGAGCCGGCGCCGCTCGGGCGCGCCGTCGCCCAGCCCGAGCAGACGGTAGGCCGGGACCGGCTTCGCCTTCCCCTTCAGCGCGAGCGGCTCGACGGGCTCGGTGCGGACGGCTTGCCGCGTCAGCCGCCACGTCAGCTCGCCGAGCAGCACCTCCCCGACCGCGGCGGTCTGCTCGAGCCGGGCCGCGACGTTCACGGGGTCACCGCTGACGAAGGTCTCGCCGGCGCTCGCATCGCCGGCGACGACCTCGCCGGTGTTGATCCCGATGCGGAGGCCGATCCGCGACCCGAACCGGCCCTCGAACTCGTCGTTCAGCTCCTCCAGCCGCGCGAGCATGTCGGTCGCCGCGCGGACCGCGCGGAGCGCGTCGTCCTCGTGCGCGACGGGGACGCCGAAGACGGCCATCACGGCGTCGCCGATGAACTTCTCGACCACGCCCGAGTGCCGCTCCAGCGCCGTGCGCATCTCGTCGAAGTAGCGGAGCATCACCTCGCGAACGGCCTCGGTCTCGAGCCGCTCGCCGAGCGCGGTCGAGCCGCTCACGTCGCAGAAGAGGATCGTCGCCGTCTTGCGGCGCTCCGGAGTCGCCGCCTGGAGCACCGTGCCGCACTGGCCGCAAAAGCGGAAGCCGTCGGGGTTCTCGGTCCCGCAGACAGGACAGGTCCGCATGGCCCGACTGTACTGTCACTGAGGCGGTTTCTTTCAGCGGGCGCGGCGCGCCTCGGCCCCCATCCCGCGCACCGTCAGCAGCGTCGCCTGCTCCATCACCTCGAAGGCTTCCGCCTCGCGGCCGGCCGTGCGCAGCACCCGGGCCCACTCGCGCGAGGCGCGCGCGGCCTCGCGCCAGTCGCCGCCGCGGGCGAGGTGGTCGACCGCGCTGCGGAAGGCGGCGTCGGCCTCGTCCGTCTCGTTCCGCAGCGCGTGAGCGACTCCGAGCGCATACAACGCGCCGCCCTGCGCCTCGTGGCCCTCCAGGATCTCGACCGCCTCCTGCGCCCGCTCGAGCGCCTCGTCCACGCGGCCGACCTCGGCCGCCCAGCGTGACTGCGCCGTCCGGAGGATGCCGAGCTCGCCCGGCTCGCCGGAGAGCTGGAGCAGCCACTCCGCCCGCTCGAGATGGGTCCCGGCGGACTCGGCCTGCCCTTCGTCGACGAGCACGCGTGCGCAGGTGAGGTGGGCGCGCGCGAGCTCGACCGTGTCCTCGGTCGCCTCGAGGAGCGTCACGGCCCGTCGCAGGTAGGCGAGCGCGCGGTCGAAGCGCCGCTCTTCCACGGCCTCGCGGGCGAGCGACCACTGGAGGCGGATCCGGGCGCGGGCGTCGCCGATCGCCTCCAGCCGCTCTCTCGCCTCGAGGAGCGCGATGCGGGCGCCTGCCGCCTCGCCGCGCTCCTCGAGGGCCTGGCTCAGGTACGTCGAGTACAGCGCCGCGCTCGCCTCGTCGCCCGGCGGCCGCCGGCCGAGCTCCTCGACGCAGCGCTCGAGGAGCTGGACGGCGCGCTGCGGCATTCCCAGCTCGCGATAGGCACGGGCGAGGGCCCGGTAGGCGTCCGGCCGCAGCTCCGGCATCGCCGCCTCGGCGTCGAGCGCGCGCTCGAGCTCGGCGGCGGCCGACCGCGACTCGCCGAGCCCGGCGAGCGCGATCCCACGCCCGGCGCGCGCCCGCGCCTCCACGAACGTGTCGCCGCTCTCGCGGGCGTCGACGAGCAGCGCGCGGAAGCTTTCCTCCGCCGCGCGGAGATCGGTGCCGAGCCGCAGCTCGAGCTCCGCGTCCGCGAGGCGAAGCTCACGGTCCTGAGCGTCGGAGACCGCCGCACCGGTCTCCAGGTGCTCGAGCGACACGCGCAGCTTGCGCGCGAGGATGCGGAGCGCCTTCAGGGACGGCTCGCGCTGCCCTGCCTCGATCCGCGAGACGTAGGCGTACGATACGCCGGGGCCCGAGAGCTCCCGCTGCGACAGCCCCCGCTCGAGGCGGAGACGGCGGATTCGCGTGCCGATCGACTCCTCGCCGGCCGCTGGCTCGGGGGCGTGCACGGGCATGATCGTGCCTTTGCGTTTCTTGCAGCGTCAACGGGCGTCTTTGCCTAGCGACAGCTTTGACACAATCGCGTGACGATTCCTTCGGCCACGGCAGACAGGGGGCGTATTCGTGGCTTAAGAGCGGGCAGAAACGGGAACTCGGGACGGCGAGCCGGGCGCCTCGGGCCAGGCGTAGCCGCAGCGCCTTGCTCGGTCAGAGCGCCCGGCTCGTCTACCGGCTCGGAAGGAATCGCCACCGGGGCGAGCCATGCGTACATCAGTTGTCCGCTCCGAGCTCGGCCGCGAGGAGCGAGCAGGCGTACGCGCGCCACGCGACATCGGGTGCATCGAGCAGGCCGCGGAGCGCTTCGCTCACGTGCGGCAGTCCCTGCGCCTCGGGCGCGAGCGCGGCAAGCGCCGAGGCGAGGATCTCGCGGCGTCCGGGGTCGTCGAGGTCGATCGCGAGGGCGCGCACCGCACGCCCGCCGAGGTCGAGGCCGCGGTTCGGGTCGCCGCCCGCGGCAAGGAGCAGCAGAGCACGGCGGACGGCGCCTGCGCGCTCCTCGCCGTCGAGCGGAACCTCCGTGCCGGCGACCGACGCGAGGACCACGATCGCGATCGCGAGGCTGTCCTCGTCGCCCTCGGCCAGGGTGCGCTCGAGGTCGGCGAGCCACGGCGCAGGCACGGCGAGGCCAGCGTAGTCGCTAAGCAGTGCGGCCGGTCGCTAGCGCGAGCTAGTTCCCGTCCGCAAAGCTAAAGCCCTGGCCGTACGCATTGCCGTACGGAGGCTTGTTCTTGGCGCTTGCAGTGCCGGCGAGCGAGAGCCCGATGGCGGCGACCGCAACGAGGAGAGCCAGTTTCCGCAGCACGTTCGTCACCTCCTTCCCATCCCTAGAAGACGTTCTCCTGGAGTGCTTCGGCTGCCTGCCGGAAGAGCCGGCCGGCGGCACGGTCGTCTCCGCGCTCGAGGGCGAGGTCGCCCCTCGCCGTCCACGCGAGCGCGGTGTGGCTGATGGAGGAAAGCCCGTCGAAGCTCCGCTCGGCGTCGGCGAAGGCCTGTTCGGCCTCGTCCAGGCGGCCCTGTCCCATAAGGGCGCGGCCGAGGACGATCGTCGCCATTCCGATCTCGTACAGGTAGTCGACCCGGCCGTCGAGGATCTCGAGCGCGTGGCGCGCGTGGCGCTCCGCGAGCTCGAGGTCGCCGTTGCGGAGATGCACGTCGGCGAGCGAGGACACAGCCTGCGCGCCGTCGGCCGAATCGCCGAGCTCGAGAGCGATGCGGAAGGCGTCCTTCAGCTGCTCGACGGCCAGCTCCTTGTGCCCGAGCAGGAAGTTCAGGATGCCGAGGTTGTTCAGGAGCCGGCCGACGTTCACGGGATCGTCGACGGCCTCGTAGATCTCGATCGCCCGCTCCGAGTACGTGCGCGCCTGCGCCCAGCTGCCGTTCCGCTCCGCGACGAGCGAGGCCTGGAAATGCGTATGTGCGACGGTCTCCTCGTCGCTTGCCGCCTCGGCGAGCTCGAGCGCGCGCTCGATGTCCTCGCGCGCCGCCTCCCAGTCGCGGTGGCGACGGTAGCAGCGAGAGCGCCATTGGAGGACGTTCGCGCGGAGCCGGTCACAGCTCTCCCCTGACCGGTCGGCCAGCTCGAGCGCGGCGCTGAAGTCCTTCAGCGACGCCTCGACGTGGTTCAGCTTGTAGCGGCAGCAGGCGATGCGGTAGAGCACCTCGGCGCGGTGGACGTCGCCGAAGGCCTCGCCGGCAGCGACGGTGCGCGCCCGCTCTAGGCGGTCGAGCGCCGGGTTCAGCTCCCCGAGGTACATCTGCGCCCAGCTCTCGGCGAAGAGGGCCCGCAGGTGGAGCTCCGGCGAGGCGGGCGCCCGGCCGAGGCCGCCGACCAGGTCGACGGCGTCGCGGTAGCGCTTCTCCAGCACGGCCTCCTCGGCCTGGCAGACGATCGCCTCGTGCTCGCGATGATCCGCGTCCGAGACGCCGTCGACGAGGTAGTGCGTGTCGACGCCGAGCCGCTCCGCGAGCCACTCGAGCGTCTGCGAGGTCGGCCGCGTCTTGCCGGTCTCGATCTGGCTGATGTACTCCTTCGAGACGCGCGTTTCCGCGAGCTCCGTCTGCGTGAGCCCGTGGGCGTTGCGCAGCCGGCGGACGCGCTCGCCGAGGCCCCGGTCAGGGGTCGCGAACGTGGGCGCCGGTGCGGCGAGGGTGGAGGCGCGGCGGTCCATCGAAAGCCAGACTCAGCGTGTGTCGGGAGCCGCGGGCCGTCATCCCGCATTCGGGGCACGCCTTGCCCCCCGTCCGGGGTAGGCGGAATGCACCCGTATGCGCTGTAGGCTCCGCGTCGATGGCCGTACTGAGCTCGCAGGTCGAGCGCGCGTCCGACGACTACGCGCGGCGGCGCGAGCGCATGGAGGCGCTCGTGGCGGAGCTACGGGAGCGGACGGCACTCGTCGCGCGCGGCGGCGGCGAGCGCACGCTCGAGCGGCACCGCGCGCGCGGGAAGCTCACGGCGCGCGAGCGGATCGACCGGCTCGTCGACCCGGACACGGCCTTCCTCGAGCTCTCCGCCCTGGCCGCCTGGGACATGTACGACGGCCAGGCTCCCGGCGCAGGCATCGTCACCGGGATCGGCGTCGTCGAGGGCCGCGAGTGCGTGCTCGTCGCGAACGACGCGACGGTCAAGGGCGGCACGTACTTCCCGATCACCGTGAAGAAGCACCTGCGCGCACAGGAGGTGGCGCGCCAGAACCGCCTCCCCTGCCTGTACCTCGTGGACTCCGGCGGCGCGTTCCTCCCGCTCCAGGACGAGGTCTTCCCCGACCGCGACCATTTCGGCCGGATCTTCTTCAACCAGGCGCGGCTCTCCGCGGAAGGGATCCCGCAGATCGCGGCCGTCATGGGCTCCTGCACCGCCGGCGGCGCCTACGTGCCGGCGATGAGCGACGAGACCGTCATCGTCCGCGGCACGGGGACGATCTTCATCGGCGGGCCGCCGCTCGTGAAGGCGGCCACCGGCCAGGACGTGAGCGCCGAGGAGCTCGGCGGCGCCGACGTCCACACGCGCCGCTCCGGAGTCGCCGACCACTACGCGACCTCGGACGAGCACGCGCTCGCGCTCCTGCGACAGATCGTCTCGCACCTGCCCCCGCGTGGTGACACCGGCTGGGATGTCGCCGCTGCGGAGCCGCCCGCCGCCGACCCGTCCGAGCTGTACGGGCTCGTGCCGGAGGACTTCCGCCACCAGGTCGACCCGCGGGAGCTGATCGCCCGGATCGTCGACGGCAGCCGCTTCGACGAGTTCAAGGCGCTCTACGGCGAGACGCTCGTCTGCGGGTGGGCGCGCATCGAGGGCTTCCAGGTCGGCATCCTGGCGAACAACGGCGTCCTCTTCGCCGAGTCGTCGCAGAAGGGAGCGCACTTCATCGAGCTCGCGTGCAAGCGGCGCGTGCCGCTCCTCTTCCTCCAGAACATCACCGGCTTCATGGTCGGCCAGGAGTACGAGACGGGCGGGATCGCGCGCGACGGCGCGAAGCTCGTCATGGCCGTCGCCTGCGCCGAGGTGCCGAAGTTCACCGTCGTCGTCGGCGGCTCCTTCGGCGCCGGCAACTACGCCATGTGCGGCCGCGCGTACGAGCCGCGGCAGCTCTGGATGTGGCCGAACGCGCGCATCTCGGTGATGGGCGGCGAGCAGGCGGCGACGGTGCTCACGATCGTCGGCGACGCCGATCCGGAGGAGATCCGTGCGAAGTACGAGGCCGAGGGCAACCCGTACCACTCGACCGCGCGGCTCTGGGACGACGGGATCATCGACCCGCTCGACACGCGGAAGGTGCTCGCGCTCGGGCTCTCGGCGGCCAGGAACGCGTCCATTCCCGAGACCGAGTTCGGCGTCTTCAGGATGTGATGCGGCTCTTTCGCCGGAGGAAGCGGCGGCTGCGGCAGATCGGGGAGGCCGAGGCCTACGGGCGCGCCTACGGTGACCGGAGCGAGCAGGTAAAGATCGTGAAGCTCGAGCCGCGCCGCCCCCGCTACAAGCTCGAGGTCTCGGGCGAGACGCTGCGCCGCGCGTTCGCCGAGCGGCTCGCCCGGCGCGAGGAGCCCGAGCGCGAGAAGTAGAGTCTCGTCGTGGCCTCGTACGACGTCGTCGACGTGAGCGAGCTGGAGGGCGAGGGCCCGGGCGGCATGGTGCGCAAGGCGCGTCGCGCGACCGGCGCCCGCGCGTTCGGCTTCAACTACTTCGTCCTGCCGCCGAACCAGCAGGGGCGCGAGCACAATCACGCGGAGGAGGGCCAGGAGGAGGTCTACTTCGTCGTCCGCGGGTCGGGGCGGATGCGGATCGGAGGCGAGGAGGTCGAGCTCAAGCCGGGGCGCTTCGTCCGCGTCGATCCGGACGCGACGCGGATGCCGATCGCCGGCCCCGACGGGCTCGAGTTCATCGCGACCGGCGCGCCCGTCGGCGGCGGCTATCAGCCGCCTTCGTGGGGCTAGGCCCGGGGGCATGCGCCGGCCCGCGCTCGCGCCGGGCTGGATCGCGCTCCTCGTCGGCGGGCTCGTCCTCTTCAGCGTGCTCGTCGGGACCGGACACCGGCGCATCGCCAACGCGGTCGGCTTCGGGCTGCTCTTCGCACTCATCCTGGCCTCGAGATCGCTTCGGCGACGCTGATCGGGCCGCGTAAGGTCTCGGCCCCGAGTGATCGTCCGGCTCGTCCTCTGGAACCTCGCGGACTCCAAGACCACGCTCGACGAGCTCCGGCAGCACCTCGGCGACGCGTCGGAGCAGGCGCCCGGACTGCGCCTCAGGACGTGGATCTCGGACGAGGCGACCGAGCGCTTCGGCGCGGTCGAGCTCTGGGAGTCGGCCGATGCGGCGGAGCAAGGCGTCCCGGGGCAGGTGCGCGAGCTGATCGGCAAGGACCCCGAGATCGGCGAGACCTTCGACGTCGAGGGCTAGGCCACGAAGGCGAGCAGCCAGCGCTGGACGGGCACGAGCGTCGCGTAGCGCTCGACGCAGAAGGCGGGGAAGTCCAGGCTGTGCGTCTCGGGCGGCGGCGGCACGTGTTCCACCCAGGCGTAGAGGCCGCTGTGCCGGAGGAGCTCGCCGCGCCGCTCGTCGACGTCGTACCCGGACGGCACGCGCTTGTACGTCTGCCCGCCGACCTCTCCTCCGGCGGCGCGCACCTCGTCGACGGCGCCGACGAGCTCCGCTCCGCGCTCCCGATCGGCGACGGCCTCCCGGAAGCGCTCGAGCACCGGCCGCTCGAAGTGGTGCATGCCGGCGCCGAGGATCAGGCGCTCGGGCGTGAGCCGAAACCAGAACCCCGGACGCTCGCGGCTCGGCCCCGGCCCCTGCGGGAACCAGAGGTCGAGGTGCGTCTTGTACGGCCGCTTGTCGCGCGCGAAGCGGGTGTCGCGGTTGATGCGCATGATCGACCGACCGACGCGTGGGTCGGCGTCGACGCCCTCGCCGAGCCGCTCCGACAGCCCGCCGAAGGCCTCGACGAAGTCGCGGGCCGGCTCGAGCAATAAGGTGTCGTACTCCTGCCGGTGCTCGTGGAACCACTGGCGCTCGTTGTTCGCCTCGAGGCCGCGCAGGAAGTCGAGCGCCTCGGGGCGGAACGTCACAGGACAACCTCCTCGGGGAAGACGGCGTCGCGCTCGAAGCGGTCGAGCGCGAACGGCGACAGGTCGTAGCTCGTCTCGCCCTCGAGGATCAGCTCGGCGAGCGCGGCGCCGACGGCGGGCGACTGCATGAAGCCGTGGCCGGAGAAGCCGCACGCCGCGTAGATCCCGTCGCCGATCCGCCCGATGATCGGGTGGGCGTCCGGCGTCATGTCGTAGAGCCCGGCCCAGGCGCGGTCGACGCGCGTCCCCGCCGCCGAGGGATACCGGTGCGCGAGCCGCTCGAGCCGGTCGTCGAACACCGACTCGTCCACGCTCGTATCGGTGCCCCAGCGCGGCGCGGAGTCCGGCATCGCGATGCGGAGGCGGTCGTCGCGGCGGCGGAAGTGGAACCCGGTCTCCGACTCGATCACCATCGGCAGGCCTTCAGGGAGGTCGAGCGGCTCGGTCTCGAGAAGCTGCCGGACGAGCGGCCGGATCGGGAGGTCGGCAAGCTCGGCCGACCAGGGACCGGCGGCGACGACGAGGACGTCCCGGTCGAGGTCGCGCGCGTCCTCGCCCTCCCGTAGCTCGACTCCGAGCTCGACCGCGCGGCGGACGAGCTCGCGCGTCACCGCAGGCGGATCGGCGACGCCGTCGCGCCAGCACGCGACCGCGCCGAGGACGTCGTCCCCGCGTACGCCGTCCGGAACGGTTGCTCGCTCCACCGGCACGCCGAGCGACCGCTGCAGCGCCATCCGCTCCTCGAGCTCCGCGAAGCCGGCCTCCGTCGTCGCGAGGAAGAGGTAGCCCACCTGGACGAAGAGCGGCGGGCCGAGCTCCTCGAAGAAGCGGATGCTGTCGCGGGCGAGCCGCACCTCGGGCTCGGTCGAGAACTGCTGGCGTATGCCGCCCATGGCCTTTCCGGTCGAGCCGGAGGCGATCTCGCCGCGGTCTGCGAGCACGACGTCGCGCGCGCCGCGGAGCGCGAGGTGGTAGGCGACGCTGGCGCCTATCGCGCCGGCGCCGGCGACGACGATTCGAGCCATGTCTCCAGGGCGGCGCGCTCCTCGTCGCGAAGCCGCCGCAGCGGCGCCCGCACATCGCCGCGCACCGGCACGCCGCGCGCGGCCACGACCGCCTTCAGCGCGGCGTGGAACGGGAAGCGGTCGAGGGCCGCTCTCACCTCGCCGAGCCGGGCCGCGCCCTCCGCCGAGGGCGCGCGCACGACCTCGGCCACCAGCTCCGGGAAGGCGGCCGCGAGCCCTGACACGGCGCCCTTCGCGCCGGCGCCGAGCCCCGCGTGGAGCAGCGACTCGGCGCCGACGAAGACGTCCAGGCCCTCGACGAGGTACGGCCGGACATTCTCGAACGGCCGGTCGGAGACCTTCATCCCCACGAGGTTCGGCACGCGCTCCCGCAGCCGCTCGACGACCGCGAGCGGCACGGCGTAGCCGCTCACCCGCTCGAACTCGTACAGGTAGAAGGGCGTGGGCGCGCAGGCCGCCGCCGCGGCCTCCAGGTGCGCGGCGAGCGCCTCGTCGTCGAGCCGGAAGTAGGGCGGCGCGATCACCGCGACCGCAGCCGCACCGGCCTCGGCAGCGTGGGCGGCGAGCCGGATGGTGTCGGCCGTCGACTGCGCGCCGCAGTGCACGGCGACGTCGAGGCGACCCTCAGCCGCTTCGAGGAAGAGCTCCGCGACGCGTCGTCGCTGCTCGGGCGGGAGCAGGAATCCCTCCCCCGTCGTCCCGAGCGCGAGGAGCCCGTCGAGCCCGCCCGCTACGAGGAAGTCGACGTACGGCTCGAAGGCCGCCTCGTCGAGAGCCTCGCCGCTCTCTGCGAGCGGGGTCAGCGCGGCGGCGAGCGCACCGTGCAGCATGGCCCGAACTCTATGCTCCGCCGCCATGGAGGCCCTGCGCGTCGAGCACGACGGCACGCTCCTCCGCGTCACGCTGGCGCGGCCGGAACGCCGGAACGCCTTCGACGCCGCGCTGATCGCGGAGCTCACCGCCGCCTTCGCCGACGTCGGCGACGCGCGGGCGGTCGTGCTCGCCGGCGAGGGATCGAGCTTCTGCGCGGGCGCCGACGTCGAGTGGCAGCGGGCCGCGATCGACCTCAGCTACGAGGAGAACGTCGAGGACGCGCTGCGCCTGTACCGGATGATGGAGGCGATCGACTCGTGCTCGGCGCCGGTCGTCGTCCGCGTGCACGGGTACGCGCTCGGCGGCGGCTCGGGCCTCGTGGCGTGCGCGGACGTCGCGCTCGCGTCCGAGGATGCCGTGTTCGGCTTCTCGGAGGTGAAGCTCGGGATCATCCCGGCGGTGATCTCGCCGTTCGTGCTTCCGAAGATCGGCGCCGCGGCGCGTCGCTATTTCCTGACGGGCGAGCGGTTCGATGCGCCAACGGCGCTGCGCATCGGCCTCGTCCACGAGGTCGTGAGCGATCTCGACGGAGCGGTCGAGACCGTGCTGCGGGAGCTCCTCTCGTCGGGTCCGGAGGCGGCACGGGCGGCGAAGCGCCTCGTCCGCGAGCGTCCCGGCGGCGAGGAGGCGGCGCACGTCGCGGCGCGGCTGCGGACGAGCCCGGAAGGGCAGGAGGGGCTGCGGGCCTTTCTCGAGAAGCGGCCTGCGGATTGGCGCGCTGACACGGACGTGGCCGGATGAGCCAATAGACGCCGCGGCCGGCCGTCGGCACGATTCACGCCGTGGCCGCCAGCGTCGAGGAGCTCGCGTTCGACCTCGCGCTCGCCTCGCTCGACCTCCAGCGGGAGGTCCTCAGAGACATCCGCGCACGATCGGCGACGCTGCTAACGGCCTCCTCGATCGTCACGTCGTTCGTGGGCGGCCGCGCGATCGACGCAGCCGGGCTCGTTGCATTCACCGGAGCTGCGATCGTCGCGTTCTTTCTCACGCTCATCCCTGTGGTCCACCTGCTGACCGCCAGCGGCGAAGCCCGCTTCGCCATTGAGGGCACGCGACTGTATTCGGATGTCAGGCTCGCGGAAGCGACGCTCGAAGAGGCGTACGCCGCACTGGCCCGAGGACATCCACGCCGCGCGGCAGCGGAACCGCACGTTCGTCGAGCGCATGCTCTGGTCCCTTCGCATCGGTTTCGGTGCGCTGATCCTCGAAGTGATCCTGTTCCTCACTGCGCTCGCAATACACTGAGCTTCATGGCCAAGGCGAAGGGGACGAAGAAGAAACCGCTGAAGCTCTCGCCCGACATCTGGATCATCACAGGAGCCAACGGCCTGGAGAAGACGAAACAGAAGAAGTAGCGCAACGCAGCGGGCCGCAACGGCGCCTCGTACAGTCCCTCGCATGCCGATCCGAAAGCTTCTCGTCGCGAACCGCGGCGAGATCGCGTTGCGCGTCTTCCGCGCCTGCCGCGAGCTCGGGATCGGCACCGTCGCCGTCGCCGCGCCCGACGACCGCGGCTCGCTCCACGCACGCTCCGCGGACGAGACGGTCGAGATCGCGAGCTACCTCCACTCGGAGGAGCACGTGCGCGCGGCCCGCGCGAGCGGCGCCGACGCGATCCACCCCGGCTACGGCTTCCTCGCCGAGAGCCCGGACTTCGCCGAGGCCGTCGCGGCGGCAGGCCTCGTCTGGGTCGGGCCGCCGGCCGAGGCGTTGCGGCGCGGCGGCGACAAGCTGGCCGCGAAGGCGATCGCGCGCGAGGCCGGCGTGCCCGTCGTCCCCGAAGGAGGCGCGGAAGAGATCGGCTTCCCGCTCGTCGTGAAGGCGGCGGCCGGCGGGGGCGGCCGCGGGATGCGCGTGGTGCGCGAGGCGGCCGCCCTGGCCGACGCGCTCGAGGCCGCCCGCCGCGAGGCCGCTGCGGCCTTCGGCGACGACCGCGTCTTCTGCGAGCGCTTCGTCGAGCGGCCGCGGCACGTGGAGATCCAGCTCCTCGGCGACGATCGAGGCGTGGTCGCGCTCGGCGAGCGCGAGTGCTCGATCCAGCGGCGCCACCAGAAGGTGCTGGAGGAGGCGCCCTCCCCCGCGCTCGACGCCGAGCTCCGCGCCCGCATGGAGGACGCGGCCGTCGCGTTCGCCGGCGCGGTCGGCTACCGCAGCGCCGGCACGGCCGAGTTCATGCTCGACGGCCGCGAGTTCTTCTTCCTCGAGCTGAACGGCCGTATCCAGGTCGAGCACCCGGTGACGGAGCTCGTGACCGGCGTCGACCTCGTCCGTGCCCAGCTGGAGATCGCGGCGGGCGAGCCACTCGACGTGCGCCGCGAGCTGCGCGGCCACGCCGTCGAGGTGCGCCTCTACGCCGAAGACCCGCGCACGTTCCTGCCCCAGGCCGGCCGGCTCGAGCGGCTCCGCCTGCCCGAAGGGATCCGAGTCGACGCCGGGGTCGAGGAGGGCGACGAGGTCGGAACGGCCTACGACCCGATGATCGCCAAGCTGATCGCCTACGGCGAGACGCGCGTGGAGGCCGTCGACCGGCTCGGCACAGCGCTCCGCGAGACCGAGGTGGAAGGAGTCGTCACGAACCTGCCCTTCCTGCGCTGGCTCGTCGCCCATCCCGCTCTGCGCGCCGGCCGGACGACGACGGCGTTCCTCACCCACTACCCGCCGCTCTCGCGCGCGCCGCTCGTGCAGCCCGACCGCCCGTGGCAGGGCGCCTGGCGCCTGAACCTCCCGCCGCCGGCGCCGAGCTCTCCTCCCGACGCGGACGAGGCCGCGCACGACCACCGGCCGGGCGGCGAGAGCAGTCTGACGGCGCCGATGCCGGGCACGGTCATCCGGCTCCTCGTCGCCCCCGGTGACCGGGTCCAAGCGCGGCAGCCGCTCGTCGTCCTCGAGGCGATGAAGATGGAGACGCCCGTCGCCTCGCCCTTCGACGCCGAGGTGCGCGCCGTGCACGTCGCGGAGGGCGACCGTGTGGCCGGCGGAGCGCTTCTCGTCGAGCTAGAGAGCTAAGGCACCGCTTGCGGTGCCGCCCTCAGGACGTGCGGGTTTCCCGCACGGCCGTCTGAACCGACCGGTCGACAGGAATGAAGCTCAGAGGGGCCGCCAGGAGGCGGCGCGGCGCGGCGATGCCGCGACGAAGAGGATGATGCTCGCGGCAAGCAGCCAGAGCGCGATCACAAACCACGGGAAGAACAGGATCGACGCGATCGCGATGATCCCCGCGGCGACGCCGATCCAGCCGACCGCCACGGGTAGCGCCCGCGTCCGCACGACGGCGAACGCCGGGCAAGTGAGTCGCTAGAAGAGCTTCTGGAGCTTCATCGCCGCGCCCATGTCCCCCTTGACCTTGAGCTTCCCGGTCATGTAGGCGCTCGTCGGGTTGAGCTCGCCGGCGACGATTCGCTCGAAGCTCTCCGCGGAGCTCGTGATCGTGCAGTCGGCGTCGGGTGCGGCACCCTCGGTGACACTGACGCGGCCGTCGTCGACGGCGACCGTCCACTGACCGGCGCCGTCGATGTCGAAGGCGTAGGTGTTGTTCATGCCGGCGGTGCGGGACGGGTCGACGCGGCTCTCGAGGCTCCCGAAGAACTCTTGCACGCTCACGCGTGGCAGGTTAGCTCAGGGGACGACGGGCTCGACCTGGAGCCGGCGGCCGGGACGCGACGACGGCAGCGGAAGCGCGAGCAGGATGGCCGCCAGAGGCGCGGCCGCGCAGACGTAGAGCGCCGTCCGCAGGTCGACCGCGTCGGCGAGGGCGCCGAGGGCCACGGCTGCGATGCCACCGAGGCCGATGGAGAGGCCGATCGAGAGGCCCGACGCCATGCCGATGTGGCGCGGCAGGTACTCCTGGCTCATCACCATCGTCACGCCGAAGGTGCCGATGACGCACGCGCCGACGAGCGCGAGCGCGATCGCGCCGGGAATGCCGCCGACGAGCACGAACACGAGGATGAGCGGCGCGGTCGCGACGAGGCTCGCGAGGAGGACGGGCCTCCGTCCGAAGCGGTCGGCGGCCGGGCCTGCCACGATCGTGCCGAGCCCGCCGACCAGGAGCATGAGCGCGAGCAGGTGGTTCCCGTGCGCCTTCGAGTGGCCGAGCGAGACCTCCCACAGCGGGACGAAGGTGACGAGGCCGAACCAGGCGAGGCTGCGGAAGGCGATCACGCCGAGCAGGAGCGCCATCGCTCCGCGGCGGTCCTCCCCGCTCGCGCGGCGCGCGCGGGCCTCGCCGCCGGGCGCGAATCCGCGCAAGTACGGAACGGCCGCGAGCAGAGCCGCCGCGATGGCAAGGCACGGGAGGGCGAGGAGGAAGCCGCCGCGCAGGCCGAAGGCGACGATGATCGGCGTCGCGGCGACCGGCCCCAGCCCGAAGCCGACGTTGCCGCCGATCGAGAACGCCGACATCCCGCTCGCCCGGCGGGCGCCGCTCGCGTACGCGGCGAACTTCGAGCCCTCCGGGTGGTAAGCGGCGATGCCGAATCCGGAGACGACGACGCAGAGCAAGACGAGCCAGTAGCTCGGCGCGTCGGCAGCGAGGGCGATGCCGACACCGGCGACGGCCACGCCGGCCGGGAGGAGCCAGATCGCGCCGCGCCGGTCCGACCAGAGGCCGAAGAGCGGCTGGATCACCGAGGACGAGACCGCAGAGGCGAGCATGAGCGTCGCGGCGAGCGTGTAGGAGAGGTCGAAGCGGTCGACGAGGAAGGGCAGGAGCGCCGGGAGCGCGCCGCTCGCGAAGTCCGTGCCGAGGTGGCCGGCCCCGAGAAGCGTCATCGCCCGTTTGTCGATGCCTGCCCTCACGCGGGCAGGCTAGCTCGCGGCCCGCGCCCTCAGGCCGCGTGCTCGCGCCGCGCGGGCGCGCGGTGCTGCTCGATCAGGGCGTGCGAGAGCTCCCACTGGGCGTGTGCGAGCGCGACGCGGTTCCGCTCGAGCGCAGCCGAAGGCGCGTCCTGCGCGCGCAGCTCCTGCCGTTCGAGGGCCAGTGCGGCCACGCGCGCCTCGAACGCCTCCACGCCGAGGCGCCGCCGCTCACGCCGGAAGCGACGAGGTGCAACAGGCCGCAGAGCCGCAGCACTCATCCTTACCGCACTATCGGCGAAAGCACGGAAATGTCCACCCCGCAAACGGGGCATTCCCGCAGCGTAGAAAGACGGTCGGATACCATCGCGCCCCGATGGGAGTCCAGGTCTCGGTCGTCTCGCCGGGCACGGTCGAGGCCGACGTCCTCGCCGTTCCGGTCGCCGAGCCGGCCGAGCTGCCGAGGGACGGCCCTCTCGACGAGACCCTGCACAGTCGCCTCGAAGCGCTCGCCTCCGCGGGCGAGGTCTCTGGCGAGGCCGGCGAGGCGGTGCTCGTGCACGTCGAGGAGAACGGGCTCGGCGTGCCTCGCGTCGCCGCCGCGGGGCTCGGGCCTAGGGACGAGCTCGACGCCGACGCGGTCCGCACCGCCGCCGGCGCGGTCGCGCGAACCGCGGCCCGCTTCGGCGGGACGATCGCGTGGCTCCTCGACCCCTCGCTCGACCTGCCGCCTGCCGAACAGGCCCGCGCCGCCGTCGAGGGCGCGGTACTCGGCGCCTACGAGCCCGGCCGCTGGAAGACGTCGAAGCGCCGGCCGCATCCGCTCGAGCGGATCGTGCTCGTCGGCGAGGGGAGCGACGTATCGGAGGCCGCGACACGCGCCGTGCGCGTCGCGGAGTGGGCGAACCGGGCGCGCGACCTCGCGAACGCACCGGGGAACGAGCTCACGCCGGAGCGGCTCGCCGCCCGCGCCTCCGAGATCGCAGGCGAGGTCGAGCACCTGAGCGCCGAGGCCCGCGGCCCGGACGGCCTGGACGAGCTCGGGATGGGCGCCTTCGCCGCCGTCGCCCAGGGCAGCCATAACCCGGCGCGCCTGATCGTCATGCGCTACTCGCCGCCGGGCGCCAGGGCGGGCGTGAAGCTCGGCCTCGTCGGCAAGGCGATCACCTTCGACAGCGGCGGCATCTCGATCAAGCCGTCGCTCTACATGGAGGACATGAAGGGAGACATGGCCGGCGGGGGCGCGGTCGTCGAGGCCACCGGCGCGCTCGCCGACCTCGGCCTGCCGCTGGAGGTGATCGCGGTCGTGGCGGCGTGCGAGAACCTCCCGGGCGGGCACTCGTTCCGGCCGGGCGACATCCTCAGGGCGATGAACGGCAAGACGATCGAGGTCGTCAACACCGACGCCGAGGGGCGGCTCGTCCTCGCCGACGCGCTCTGGTACGCCCGGCAGGAGGGCGCGACGCACCTCCTCGACCTGGCCACGCTGACCGGAGCGATGGAGCGGGCGCTCGGGGACATGTACGCGGGCGTGTTCGCAAACGACGATGCCTGGCGGGCCGAGGTCGTCGCGGCCGGGGAGGCGAGCGGCGACCACGCGTGGCCCCTTCCGATCCACCGCCGCTACCGGCATCACATCGAGTCCGCCTTCGCCGACATGAAGAACCAGTCCGTCCGGGGTCAGGCGAGCCCCGCCTATGCGGCGGAGTTCCTGCGCCAGTTCGTCGGCGAGGGCCCGTGGGCGCACATCGACATGGCCGGAACGGGCTTCTTCACCTGGCCGCGGCCGGACTACCTGGTCCAGAAGGGCGGCACCGGCTACGGCGTGCGGCTGATCGTCGAGCTGGCGACCCGGCTCGCGGCGTGAACTTCGACCTCGGCGAGGAGCACGAGCTCGTGCGGCGCACGGTCCGCGACTTCGCGGAGCAGCGAATCGCACCGGTCGCGGAGGAGCTCGACCGAGAGGAACGATTCCCGTACGACATCGTCGCGGAGCTCGCCGAGCTCGGCCTGATGGGCATGCCCATCCCGGAGGAGTACGGCGGCGCCGGGGCCGACACGCTCTCGTACGCGATCGCGATCGAGGAGCTGACCCGTGTGGACTCGTCCGTCGCGATCACGGTCGCCGCGCACACGTCCCTCGGGACGATGCCGATCTTCATGTTCGGCTCCGACGAGCAGAAGCGCGAATGGCTCCCGCAGCTCGCGTCGGGGCAGAAGCTCGCCGCCTTCGGGTTGACCGAGCCGGACGCCGGGTCGGACGCCGGCGCGACGCGGACGCGCGCCGAGCTCCGCCACGGCTCGTGGGTGGTCAGCGGCTCGAAGATCTTCATCACGAACGCGGGCACGGACATCACGGCCTGCGTGACGATCACGGCCAGGACCGGAGAGGACGAGATCTCGAACCTGATCGTCCCCAACGGCACGCCGGGGTACGAGATCTCGGCGCCGATGCGGAAGCTCGGCTGGCACGCCTCGGACACCCGCGAGCTCTCCTTCCGCGACTGCACCGTCCCGGAGGGGAACCTGCTCGGGGCTCGCGGCCAGGGCTTCCGGCAGTTCCTGGAGATCCTCGACGGCGGCCGCATCTCGGTCGCGGCGATGGCGGTGGGCCTGGCGCAGGGTGCGTACGACCTTGCGGAGCGCTACGCCAAGGAGCGGCAGCAGTTCGGCAAGCCGATCGCCGAGTTCCAGGCCGTCCAGTTCAAGCTGGCGGACATGGCCACGGAGATCGAGGCCGGCAGGAATCTCGTCTACAAGGCGGCCTGGCTCAAGGACGAGGGCCGCCCGTTCGCCAAGGAGGCCGCGATGGCGAAGCTCTACACGGGCGAGGTCTCGCACCGGGTCGCGAACTGGGCGCTCCAGATCCACGGCGGCTACGGCTACATGGAGGAGTACGCGATCTCGCGGCTCTACCGCGACCAGAAGATCCTGGAGATCGGCGAGGGGACGAACGAGGTGCAGCGCATGGTGATCGCCCGGCACCTCGGGCTTTGAGGCTCGGCGCCGTCGTCGTTCCGTTCGAGCCCTGGGAGCAGGTCGTGCGGTGGGCGCGCGAGGTCGAGGAGCTCGGGCTCGACAGCCTCTGGGTTCCCGACCACCTCGTGAACACAATCGGCACGAGGCCCTTCTACGAGGGCTGGACGACGCTCGCCGCGCTCGCGCAGGTGACCAGCCGGATCCGCGTCGGCACGCTCGTGAGCTCGATCGTGTTCCGCGCGCCGCGCGTGCTCGCGAAGCAGGCGATCGCCGTCGACCACGTCTCCGGCGGGCGGCTCGAGGTCGGCGTCGGGGCCGGCGCGGCCGAGGACAACGAGGCCGCGGGCCTGCCGCCGTGGACGCCGCGCGAGCGAAGCGACCGGCTGCGAGCCTTCGTCGAGGAGCTCGACCCCCTCCTCCGAGGCGACGAGCGCCGCGGCTTCCCGCTCCAGCGGCCGCGTCCGCCGCTGACGATCGCGGCCTGGTCGCCGCGCAACATCCGCCTCGCCGCCGAGCACGCCGACCGCTGGAACACGATGGGCGGGTACGGGCTCTCCGCCGAGGCCGGACTCCGGGCCGCGGCCGCCCAGCTGGCCCTCCTCGACGCCGCGGCCGATCGACGGGTCATCCGCTCGTTCCTGCACGGGTACCGCTGGGTCGCGGAGACGCCGTTCACATCGGTCGAGACGTTCTCCGCGTACGTCGAGCGCTACCGCGAGGTCGGCTTCGACGAGCTCCTCTTCTACTACCCGCCGGAGCGCTTCTCGCCGCCCGGCACCGTCCGCGACGGTGTGCTCCAGCGGGTCGCCTAGGCGGGAGCGGGCTCCGGCATCAGGCCGAGCTGTGTCAGGACCTGCACCTGGTCGAAGTACAGGCGCGTGTCCACGACGGTGTCGTTCTCGACCCGGAAGATCTGGACGCCTCGTCCGTTCAGGCGCCGGTTCGTCGCCGGGATGTCACCCCCCGGGCCGCTCAACGTGCCTTCGTGCGTGCCCTCGAAGGTGAACTCCTGCGTGACCCAACTGCCTGAGACGAGCTCGTTCGAGACCGTGAGGCGCGCGTCCGGAAACGCGTTCAGCCAGCCCATCGCGTACTGGGTCGCGGCCTCGCGGCCCCGGACGTGGACGTCTCCCGGCGCCTCGAGGACGGCGTTCTCGCCGTTCAGCTCGCGGATCCGGCTCTCGTCGTGGTCGTTGAACGCGGCCACGAAGTCCGCTCCGACCTGCCGTGCATCGGCCATGTGACCCTCCTTCGTAGGGGTTTGGCGCGATCCTAAGGCGGGACGATCCGGAGAGGCTCGTTGAAGCGCAGGTAGCGGTCGTGCATGAAGTGTGCGGCGGCCGTCATGTGCATGTCGAGGGTGCGCAGCGTCCGCCGGTCGAGCCTGACGTCGAACCACGCCGGCACGGTCGGGTCGAGGAACGCGACGCGCAAGAGCCGCGGCGTGCGGTCGATCAGGCGCGCGTCGCGGATGATGCTCCACGGAGCCGCAGGGATGTGGAGCGGCGACTGCGGCGACGGGACCCAGCGTCCGCCCGGCGAGCGATCCCAGCGGCGCGCGCCGACCACGATCGCGTGCTGGCCTCCCTTGATCCGGTACTCCATGCGGTCCGGGGCGACCATCTCGAAGCGCGTGAGGACACGCCGCGTCGGGCTCGACGCCAGCGACTCCTCGTAGACGAGCGAGCGCAGCGAGTTGAAGACGCGCGTCGCGCGGATGACCAGGCCCGCGGCCGAGGGGCCGGAGTAGAGCGGGAACCGGATGCGCCGGCCCGAGACGAAGACGTCCACCGCACGGGCGCGCGTCGCGGTCAGCGACGCCGAGTAGCAGCCGGCGCCGCAGCTCGAACTCGCCGCGGAGCGGCCGCCCGCCGCAAAGCGCACCGGAAGCCCGTCGAACCCGAAGCCGTTCGGGCCCAGGATCGTCGCGACGAGCGAGAGCTTCCCGCCGTCGCGGCGCACCGAGAGCGCTACCGCGCGGTCGCCGTCCTGGCGCGCCAGGACGACCCCGCCGGAGGGCGGCAGCTTCGGCGCGCGCGTGGCCGAAGGCCGTTCCGGCGCGGCGCGTGCGTTCCGGCCGGGCGGAAGCTCGGTAGCCCCGGGCAGGGTCAAAGCCGCGAGGACCGCCGCCGCGAGGACGGACCGAATGCGCACGCTCTCCATTGTGGAGCCGTACGGCCGCTCCACGCCGTCGGATGCGCATAGGCGGCTCGACTGGACTCGAGCGTGTCGCCGCCGAGTCGGCGCCTTGGCCATGACTTCAAGAAAGTGAGCGGAGCGCGCTGGTAGCGTCGCCACGTGCTCTTCCGTCAGTTCGTGGACGAGGGGCTCGGTTGCGGCTCCTACCTCGTCGGCGACGAGCATGCGGGCGTCGCGGTCGTCGTCGATCCGGCCTACGCGATCGAGCCCTATCTCGAAGAGGCCGCCCGCCGGCGCGTCCGGATCGAGCGCGTCCTCGAGACGCACACCCACGCCGACCACGTCTCCGGCCACGGCCGGTTCGCGCTCGAGACGGGCGCCGCGGTCGCCGTCCACCCGGCCGCCGAGGCCGAGTTCCCGTTCGAGCCGCTCGAGGACGGGGCGGTGATCGAGGCCGGCGAGATCGCGATTCGCGTCGTCCACACGCCCGGCCACCGGCCCGAGCACTGCGCGTTCGCGGTCTCCGACCGCTCGCGCGCCGAGGAGCCGTGGCTCGTGCTGACGGGCGACTCGCTCCTCGTCGGCGACGCGGCCCGTCCGGATCTGGCCGTCGAGGCGGAGGACGGCGCGCGCGGCCTCTTCCACAGCCTGCGGCGGCTCGGCGAGCTCGGCGACGGCGTCGAGCTCTACCCCGGCCACGTCGCCGGCTCGCTGTGCGGCGCGGCGATGAGCTCCAAGACCTCGTCGACGGTCGGCTTCGAGCGGCGCTTCAACCCCACCCTCGAGCTCGACGACGAGGACGCCTTCGTCCAGGCGACCGCCGGGACGGCGCAGCCGCGACCGCCGAACATGGCGCGGATCGTCGAGCTGAACCGCGGCCCCTTTCTCCCCGCGCCACCCGAGCTGCGCCCGGTCGAGCGCTCCGACGAGCTCACCGTCGTCGACGTCCGCCCGGCCGGGGCCTTCGCCGCCGGCCACGTCCACGGCGCGTTCAACATCCCGGTCGCGGGCTCGAGCTTCGCGACCCGCGCCGGGTTCCTGCTCTCCGCCGACGACCGGATCGCGCTGCACGGCTCGTCGCCCGAGGAAGTCGAGCGCGCCGCGCGCGGCCTGCGCTCAGTGGGCTTCGTCGAGCTCGCCGGCTACCTGGAGGAGCCCGAGACGCCGGACCGGCTCGAGCCCGTCGCGATCGACGAGCTCGAAGGCCTGCTCGCCTCGAACGCGGTCGAGCTCATCGACGTGCGCGAGGCCGACGAGCGGGACGACGGCTACATCTCCGGCAGCCGCCATGTCCCGTACCGGCTCGTCCGCGCCTGGGAAGACGACCTCGGCAACGGCAAGCCGATCGTGACGATCTGCGAGACCGGCTCCCGCGCCGCGATCGCCGCGAGCGTGCTCGCCGCCGCCGGCGTCGACGCGCGGCCCGTCAGCCAGGGCGGGCTCCGCGAGTGGCGCGCCCGCGGCAACCAGACCGTGCAGTTCCGCCGCTGCGGAACGTAAGAGGCCTTCTCCTCGCCCACGGCGCGGGCAGCGGCCCGTGGGTCTTCGACGGCTGGGCCGCCGCTTTCCCCGACCTGGACGTCGAAGCCGTCGACCTGATGGCAGGCCTGAACGTGGCCGAAGCGTCCATGTCCAACTACGCGGCTGTGATCGTGCGTGCCGCCGAGTGGCTCCCGCGTCCGGTCGCGCTCTGCGGCTGGAGCAGCGGCGGCCTCGCGGCGATGATGGCGGCGCGGCAGGCGGAGGCTGACTTCCTGATCCTCCTCGAGGCGAGCGCGCCCGGCGAGGTGCAGGGCTACGACGAGTCGGTCGAGCTCCGCGCTGGCACCTTCGATCCGGAGGAGACCTATGGCGCCTTCCCGCCCGGTATGCGGGCGCGGCCGGAGTCGCTCCTCGCGCGCGCCGAGCGCAAGCGTGGGATCTCGGTGCCGGCGCTCCCGTGTCCTGCCCTCGTCGTCTACGGCGACGAGTTCGCCGAGGAGCGCGGCCGCGCGCTGGCTGCGCACTACTGCGGCGAGGAGCTGCCTCTCCCCGGCCTCGACCATTGGGGCCTGGTCCTCGACGAGAAAGTCCGCGACTACCTCAGCCGCTCGACTGGATAGCCCCAGGCCTCGAGGGCGGTCAGCACCTCCGCGCAGTGCTCCGCGTCGCGGGTCGTCAGCGTCAGCTCGACCTCCGTCTCGGCGACGGACACCGCCATCCCCTCCCGGTGGTGCTCGACCGAGACGACGTTCACGCGCTGCTCCGCGAGGAGCTCGAGCAGCCGCGCGAGCTCGCCGGGCCGGTCGGGGACACGCGTCCGGATCACGACGTAGCGCCCCGCGTGCGTCAGCCCGTGGCGCATGACCGAGATGAGGAGCGTCGCGTCGATGTTCCCGCCCGAGAGGAGGATCGCGACGGGCCCGCCGCCCGGCACCTTGCCGGCGAGGAGCGCCGCCACCCCCACCGCGCCCGCGCCCTCGACGACGAGCTTCGCCCGCTCGAGCAGGAGCACGATCGCGGTCGAGATCTCCTCGTCGGAGACGGAGACGAGCGCGCTCAGCGTCGTGTCGAGGATCGACATCGTGAACTCGCCGGGCTCCTTGACGGCGATCCCGTCGGCGATCGTGAAGCCGCTTCCACCCGGAAGGCAGCTCGCAGCCTGGACGCCGACGACGTCCACCTCGGGCCGCACCGCCTTCAGCGCGAGCGAGATCCCCGAGCACAGACCGCCGCCGCCGACGGGCACGACCACCGTGGCCACGTCCCGGAGCTGGTCGGCGAGCTCGAGCCCGAGCGTGCCCTGCCCGGCGATCACCGCCTCGTCCTCGAACGGATGGACGAAGAGGGCGCCGGCCGTCTCGACGTGCGCGCGGGCGGCGTCGAGGGAGTCCTCGAACCGCGCGCCCGTCATCTCGACGCGGGCGCCGTAGCTCCGCGCCGCCTCTACCTTGGCCATCGGCGCGTCCTGCGGCACGAAGATCGTCGCCGGGACCCCGACCTCGCGCGCGGCCCACGCCACCGCCTGCCCGTGGTTGCCCGCGCTCGCCGCCGCCACGCCCGCGCTGCCGTCGCGGCCGGCGAGCGAGGAGATCTTGTTGTAGGCACCCCGGATCTTGAACGAGCCGGTGCGCTGGAGGGTCTCCGCCTTCAGCCAGACGGTGCGCCCGGCGAGCCGCGAGAACGTCTCCGAGGAGTAGACCGGCGTGACGCGCGCGACGCCGTCGAGGCGCCGCCGCGCGGCCTCGAACTCAGCCAGCGTGGGTGCGGTTCTCGTCGCCAACGTGGAAGACCTTCTCAATGATCTCCTGAACGGCCGTGAGCGGGTCGAGCTGACGGCGCTCCACCGCCTCGAGCACGCGGCGCAGTTCCGGGTCGTCGGCCACGGTGCGCTCGAGATGCGCCTTCGCGCGCGCGGACGCGACGGCGAACACCTCCCCGGCGAGGTTCCGCCGCCTCCGCTCCTCGAGCCGTCCGTGGTGGGTGAGGTGCCCGCGGTGCTCCTCGACCCGGTTCCAGAGATCGTCGACGTTCTCGTCCCGCACCGCCTCGGTGAGAACGATCGGCGGCCGCCAGGCGCTCTCGCGGTCGAGGGTGAGGATCGAGCGCACCTCGTTCACCATCGTCTTTGCAGCCGGGTGATCCATCTTGTTCACCGCGATCACGTCCGGAATCTCCATGATCCCGGCCTTCAGCGCCTGGACGGAGTCGCCGGAGCCCGGCATGAGGACGAGCAGCACCGTGTCGGCAATGCCGATCACCTCGACCTCGCTCTGGCCGGCGCCGACGGTCTCCACGAAGATCACGTCCTTCCCGGCCGCGTCCAGGACGAGCACGGCCTGGAGCGCCGCCTCCGCGAGCCCGCCGAGGTGGCCGCGAGTCCCCATCGAGCGGATGAAGACGCCCTCGTCGAGGAAGTGGTCGGCGAGCCGGATCCGGTCGCCGAGGAGCGCGCCCTTGGTGAACGGGCTCGAGGGGTCGATCGAGATCACGCCGACGGTCTGCTCCGCGTCGCGCAGGTGCCTGACGAGCGCGCTGATCAGGCTCGACTTGCCCACCCCGGGCGGCCCGGTGACACCGACGACGTACGCGCGGCCCGTCTCCGGGTACAGCTCGCGGACGAGGTCGGCGGCGAGCGACTCGCCGTTCTCGACGAGCGTGATCGCGCGCGCGAGCGCGCGCCGGTCGCCCGACCGGACGCCCTCCGCGAGCTCGCCGAGCGTCCACTCGCGCCGCCCCGCCACGGCGCGGACTCTACCCAGGCGTGCGCGCACCTAGGCTGTGAGGATGCTCGTCTGCGAGGCGCCCGAGCTCGTCTCCTGGAGGCCGGACTTCTCGAGCTCGGAACAGCCCGACCCCAGCTGGACGAAGCTCGTGTGCGGAGGCGAGGAGATCTGCAACACCCTCGAGGCGGCCGACTGGACCGACACGTGGGCGGTGCAGGTGGAGGTGTGCGCGCAGTGCGGATACGTCGGCTGCTCGAGCGGCGGCTGGGTTCATGTCTCGCGGCTCGGCGGTCATCTGCTCTGGACTCCAGCCGAGATCGATCCCCGGGACGACGACGGCGCGTGGGAGTACCGGCCGCCGGGCTACCTCGAGGAGCAGGGGGCCGTCGCGATCGCGATCGACCAGTGGGAGCGATGGCGCGCCTCGTTGCGCGACCTGCCGGCCGCGGCCGCCTTCGAGCCGACGCGTCGAGGCGACCTGCGTCGTGCGTGGCAGCAGCCCGAGCGGTTCGATCTCCTGGCCGCCGAGAGCGAGACGACGGAGGAGGCTGCCGCCAACCTGCGGGCGGTCGCCGATTGGCTCGCCGTCGTCGACGTGCCCGTCGAGGGCGAGCTCGTTCGTGCGGCTGCGATCGGGGCTCCCGTGGAGACCCTCTTCGTCGACGTACCGGACACCTTCGACCGGCCGCAGCTGCGGGAGTGGCGCCCTTACGCCGTCGTCGACGGCCGCCTCGCCCCGGCGTTCGACGGCGGCTGGACGATCGATCCCGCGCCGATCGCGACGTCGTAGCCGGGTCGCCGGCCGCTCGCGGGCGGGATCGCTTCCAGTCCGGGCCGGGCCGGCCACGGCAGAGCCTCCCGAGCCGGCTCGCGCGCAACCTCGGCCCCGCGGGCGAGCGTGACCGCGAGCGCGGCCGCGACGGCGAGGATCGCCGCCGCGATCCCCCACACCCAGCGCGCGCCGAGGGCGTTCGTGACCACGCCCGCAGCAATCATCCCCGCACCCAGCGAGACGGCGGTCGAGCTCATCAGCACCGTGAAGGCGCGGCCGCGCAGCTCGTCGGGGGCGCCGCGCTGCACGAGGAGCGCGTTGCAGACGACCGTCGAGCCGTTCCCCGCGCCGGAGACGACGACGCACACGGCCGCGACCCACACGACCGGGGAGACGGCGGCGAGGGCGGTGCCGATCGCCATCAGCGCGAGCGAGCCTCCGTAGACCTGCCGCGTCGGGCGCCGCTCGAGGAGCGGCCCGGCCGCGAGGCTGCCGCCGGCGAGCCCGAGCCCGGCCGCCGCGACGAGCAGGCCGAAGCCGAAGTCGCCCGCGCCGAACGACACCTTCGCGAGCACGACCTCGGCGACGTTCACGCCGGCGTTCGCGAGCATGGCCACGTTCCAGACGACGAGGACGGTGAGGAGCGGCCGCGCCTGCCGCACGAGCGCGAACCCGGCGCGCAGGTCGCGCAGGTGGCCCTGGCTCGGAGCCGCGCGCGCCTGGAGCAGCCGGCCCGGGATGCGCAGCAGGAGGAGCGCCGAGAGGATGAAGGTCGCCGCGTTGAGCCAGTAGGCCGTGTCGGGACTGGATGTGCTGACGAGGATCCCGCCGACGAGCGGGCCTGCCGTCGTCGTCGCGTTCTCGATCGTCTGGAGGAGCGAGTTCGCGCGCGGCAGGTCGGGGTCGCCGACGAGGTTCGGGAGGCCCGCGTAGACGGCCGGCCGGAAGAAGCCCGTCGCGAATCCGGCTGCCGCGGCCAGCGCGACGATCTGCGCCGGGCTCGTCGCGAACGGCAGGGCGCAGAAAACGCCGAAGCGCGCGAGGTCGGCGGCGACGAGGAGCCCGCGGCGCGAGAGCCGGTCGAGGAGCGGGCCGAAGAGGAGGCCGATGGCGATCATCGGCAGGAAGTCCGCGATGAGGAGCGCGCTGACCCACGGGCCGGAGTGGGTGCGGTCGTAGACGTCGACCGTCAGCGCGACGAACGCGAGCCAGGTCCCGAGGCCGGAGCCGAAGACCGCCACGAAGAGGATCCCGAAGCTCGGGGCGCGCTGGAAGAGCTCGAGCTGCCGGCGAGGGGAGAGGCGCACGGGCTGCGTGAACGTACCACCGCCGCCTGCTGCGGCGGGTCAAGCGGGCCGCGTCAGCCGGCAGCCGCGACGCGGTCTCGCAGGCGCGCGAGCGCGTCGGCGAGGAAGGCGTTCTCCTCCGGCGTCCCGACCGTGACGCGGATCGCGCTCGGCGCGCCGAAGCCGGCGAGCGGACGCACGATGACGCCGAGGCGCAGGAGGTCGTCGAAGAGCCCGCGCGCGTCGCCGCCCACGTCCGCGTACAGGAAGTTGGCGACCGCCGGGCCCGCGGTCGGAAGGCCGTTGGCGGTCAGCGTGCGCTCGAGCGCCGCGCGGCCCTCCGCGTTGACGCGCACGCGTCGGGCGAGCTCCTCCGCGTCGTCGAGGCTCGCGAGCGCCGCCTCCTGAGCAGGGACGCTCAGATCGAAGGCGCGGCGCACCTTGCCGGTCGCGGTCGCGACCGAGGCGGGTGCCACTCCGTACCCGATCCGCAGGCCCGCGAGGCCGTAGATCTTCGAGAACGTGCGCAGCACGACGACACGCCGCCCGGCCTTGAAGTACTCCTCGATCGCGTCCGGGTACTCCGGGTCCTCGAGGTACTCGAAGTAGGCCTGGTCGACGACCGTGAGCACGTGCTCGGGGACGGCGTCGAAGTAGGCGTCGAGCTCGGCCCGCGTGTTCATCGTGCCGGTCGGGTTGTTCGGGTGGCAGACGTAGACGAGCTTCGTCCGGTCGTCGACGGCGTCGAGGAGCGCCGGCAGGTCGTAGCGGTCGTCGCGCAGCGGCACTCGGCGCGCCTCGGCTCCGGCCTTCACCGCGTCGATGACATAGCTCGGGAAGGAGGGCCAGCCGCAGACGATCGCGTCGCCGGGGTCGAGGACGGCCTGCGACAGGCAGTCGACGACGCCGTCCGCGCCCGCTCCGAGCGCGATCTCCTCGAACCGGACGTCGTGCCGCTCGGCGAGCGCGGCCCGGAGGCGGTACGCGCCTCCGTCCGGGTAGCGGTTCAGCTCGTCGATCGCCCGCTCGAGCGCCGCCCGCGCGGCCGGGAACGGTCCGAAGGGCCCCTCGTTCGAGGCGAGCTTGACGACACGCGCGAGCCCGAGCTCGCGCTGAACCTCTTCGACCGGCTTGCCCGGCTCGTACGGGACGAGGTCGGCGAGCGACCGCCGGAAGAAGCTCTCCTCGACCTCGGGCACGGCCGAAGCCTATGCGCTCGAGCCGCCCTCCTTGCCGCCTCGGCGGCGGCGGACGAACCACAGCGCGCCGCCCAACGTGCCGACGAGCGAGGCGACGAGCGACGTGTTCGGCCGCTTCGTCTCCGGGTCGACGTTAGGGACGGCGGCCTTGGCTTTTCGCTTTGCGATGCGCTTTCCGACCTTGAGGACGGTCCAGCCGACGACCGCGTTGCGCTTGTTGAGGATGCCCATTGCCCAGATGCCTTCCCTTCGACGCTTGGGGCGTAACCCTGCCACTTCGCCCGCGAGCGTGCGCGGGGTGCGACGGCCGTGACGGGTGGAGCGGATACACCGGATGCGCGGAGCGAGCCGGATGCGCCGGATGGACGGGATGCGGCGGGTGGTGGACCCGGTGGGTCCGACGGGTCGGGTGGGTGCGCGTGAGACCCGGCGGGGTGTGCTTCGGCCCGCGCGCGACATGTCGGTGGCCGCTCGGCGTCGTGAAGACGGCCTGCACCACAGGCGTCGGAGCCGGGGCGTGGGCCTCCGGGGTCGCGTGCCGCTGCGGCGGCGGCGTCCGGTTGACGAGCCCCGTGTGCTTCGCGCCCTCGTAGCCGACTCCGCCGACGAGCGCGCCGGTGGCGACGACGGCAGCCGCCTTCGCCGCGACGCCGGTGCCCACCGCCGCGCCGCCTCCGCCGCCGAAGAGCGACGCGAGCGAGGTCGGGAGCGGGACGGCGGCGAGCGCCTTGAACGCCGATCGCTGCGCGCGGTGCCGCCGCGCGACCGTCGCGCAGTCGGCGCAGGCGCGCAGATGGGCCCGCAGCGCGCCGCGCTCGCTGCGGGGGAGGCGTCCGTCGAGCTGCTTCGAAATCGCGAGCTCCGCCTGCCGGCACGTCAGATTGCCCTCGAGCTGCTCGCGCAACGCGCGCCGCGCCCGGAAGAGGAGCGTCTCGACGGCGCCGGCCGTGACGCCGAGGATCTCGGCGATGTCGGCGTACGAGCGGCCCTCGAGCTCGCGCATGACGAGGGCCGCACGCTGGTTGAACGCGAGCTGCCCGAGCGCACGGCGGATGTCGTCCGCGCTCGGCGCCTCGTCGTCGACGATCCGGTCGGCGACGTCCTCGTCGAGCGAAACCTCGCGCGGGCGGCGCTGCGACTGCCGGAACCGCTGCCGGCAGACGTTGTGCGCGATCGCGATCAGCCAGTTCTGCTCCGCCCGCGGCCGCTCGCCGCGTTCGTAGGCCCGGAGCGCGTTCAGGAAGGTGGTCTGCGTGACGTCCTCGGCGTCCGCGGGGTTGCGCAGGACGGCGAGCGCGTAGTGGTAGACGTCGGCGACGTGGCGGCGGTAGAGCCGCTCGAACCCCCGGTCCGCACGCCGCCCTTCAGCGAGTAGCTGTGCCATCCCTCACACAGATTCCCACACGACCCGAAAACTTGCGCGGCGCGGTGCCTACGGCAGGCTCGGGAGCGTGACCGTCGGAAGCGGCGGCAGCGCGCTCGTCACCGGGGAGGTATCGACGGGAAGCGGCGGAGGCGGCGGAGTGGCGACGGTCGCCGTCGGCAGCGGGGCGGTCGACACCGGGAGAGCGCCTGCAGCCGTGGTCGCGCTCTCGACCGCTTGCGTCACCTGCGTCGTCGCCGTCGTCGCCGTCTGCGCCGTCGTCTCCACCGCCTCCGTGACGGAGCCGGTCGACGGCAGGGGGCTCGATACGGACGCGCCTGCCGGGGCAGCGGACGCCCCTGCCGGGACGGCGGCTTCCGCCGCGACCACCGCGGCGGTGAGCTGGTCGGCTCGAGCGTCGGTGCCGCTGCTGACGGCGATCCCGCGGTCGAAGGGAACGGCAGCGCCGACGCCTACCGCACCTTCGGTGACGACGAAGGTCCGCCCGTGCCGCTTCACGATGACCATCGGCCCTCGCAACACGCGGATCGCCGCGGCGGTCGCGGTTGCCGCTGTCGCCCGCTTGGTCGCGGCAGCGGTCAACGGGCTCAGCGCGATCCCCGCGCTCCTCGGCTGATGGGTAACCCTGGCGCCGACGACCGGCCCGATCGCCCCAGCCACGACCCCTGCCGCCGCGAGGAGCGCCGCCTTGACGAGGAGGCCGGAGCCCACTGCGAGCCCGCCACCGGCGACCGCCCCCGCACCGCCCCCGCCGCCGAAGAGGCTGCCGAGCGAGGGCGGGAGCTGCACCGAGCCGAGGACGCCGAGCAGCGAGCGGTCGCGCCGGAGCGTGCGGCGGGCGCGGAAGATCAGCGTCT
>Ga0268251_10000081_pt1 | contig 64169 bp, 61 predicted proteins | sample AgamicAsMae_FD_200527 | JGI IMG/M metagenome (GOLD analysis project Ga0268251, IMG submission 200527) | Agave microbial communities from Guanajuato, Mexico - As.Ma.e (v2) (version 2) | ecosystem: Host-associated > Plants > Phyllosphere > Phylloplane/Leaf | place: Guanajuato, Mexico | collected... | reverse complement strand
ACTGGATAGCGGAAACTGAATAAAATGAAATGGAGTTCAACTCCCACAGGGGAGCCATCATTATGTTCAGATGTCCATTTTGCGGCGCTATGGCCCGCACCCGTACCAGCCGTAAAATTACTGATATGACAATCCGGCAATATCACCAGTGTCAGAATCTGGAATGTAGCCGATCATTCACTACGCTTAACAGCGTGGAAAGGGAAGTAACAAAGCGTGCCGGTACAGCACCGTTACCGCCTGACTTTATCCCCCGCGATGCCTTCCCGGCGTCTCACTATGGAAGGGATCAGCTAAATCTTGCGTTATAAAAGAACCCCGCGATTATCGCGGGGTTTTGTTTCATCGTAAGTATTCGACAATCTGACCAGTCTTGAGATCGATTTTAGCGGATAACTGATTTTTCACCGTTGCGCCGTAACTATTGGCACCTTGATAAGTAGTTGTGGCAATGGCGTAAGGTGCTGCGCCATCTAGGATAAACCGATACTTAGTTTCCAAATGTTTGAAGGAAGACGGATCATTCATGTCGTCTTTGATTGCGGCAATAAGCGGTTGGTATGAGCTATCAGACAATCTGACGTTACTTTTAAAAACGTCAAAATCTACCATCTTGGCTAAAGCAGACGGATCCTTTTGATAATCTTGCTTACACCAATCAAGCGCCTCGGAAGCCTTGATATCATCATTTTTCGTATATGAGTGCTGGCTAATACATTTGTAAAAATCGGTTGATACGCTTAGGGATATGCCAGCTTGAGATAAATAGCTTTCAATAATTTTAGAGCGCTCACCTTTATCTAAGCTTCGCCATTGCTTGAGTGAGGTGTTTTTATCGTTAGACGATGTATCATTTGGTGCCTCTGGTATATAAGAGCACGCCTTTGGAATCACCCCCAAAACCACTATGAGAACAGCCAGGGCAGCTAAAGGGTGCCACCATCGATCCCCCGGTTTTTTAACGTCACAATACGGGCATTTTTTTTCTTTACGAGCGACTTCACTCCCGCACTTCCTGCATGTAGTCATTGTCATCTATGACGCTCCTTTAGTTTGTGCAAATTCACACCAGTAAAAAAGTCGTCACCATCAAATCAAGGAAAGCCCTGCATTGCAAATACAGGGCTTTTTGTCGAAGCGTAGTCAAAATGTAGACGAAGATTGAAATAAATCCTTTTATTCCATTGTGTTACTGGTTGGATTCCTTCACCATCCCTGTCTTCCCCTCCATGATGGAGGGGTTTTTTTTGCCTGTAATTCGCATCCAGACTCATATGAAATCTGAAAACAGGCGGGGATTTGACCCCGTTTTCTCGAAGAGGCTAAATTATGTTTTATCCAGTCGCGATCGTATCCGGGGATGATAAACACGCATACGGCGTGACACTGCCTGATTTACCGGGTTGTTTCTCTGCCGGTGATACTCTGGATGAGGCTATCGCCAGCACGAAAGAAGCGATCTCCGGCCACATCGAATTACTGGTTGAACTGGTGCAGGATATTCCAGCCATATCAACAGTGAATAAGCTGGCTAAAACCCCTGAATATGCGGGTTATACCCGGGCGCTTGTTGATATAGACGTTACCAGCTGCTGGGTGGCTCTGAAAAAATCAACGTCACGCTGCCGAGGTCATTAATTGATCGTATTGATCGCTGCGTTGCGACACATCCAGAGTTTAAAAGCCGGTCCGGATTTCTCGCGCAAGTGGCGCTTGAACGTATAACGGCCACACGCTAACTTCCGTTTACGCCGCCGGGACCGACGGTGTTTTCTGAGCCTGTTTTACACCGTCTCCTCAATCACCCATACGCTCACGCTGCCGCCATTACAGGTAAAAACGCCTTCGCCGTTTTCATCGGTAGTGACTTTCTCCTCGCGATTACTAAGAAAATCACACCAGACTTTGTTGCCGTAGTTCTCGCCCAGCGTCAGCGTTTTCTCACCGTCATCACCACTGGAGAGCACCACCACGCAGCCTGGTGCCTCGTCGGTACCGCTGCGGCTAAAGGCGATACAGTTGGGATGGTCGAAGTACAGGGTCTGAACGCCGTGGGCAAAACGCTGACGGGCAAGGATCAGCTGCGTCAGATCGTCGATTACCGGCATCTCAATCTTATAGGTTTCGCCATCGCCGCCGGTTCCCTCGTAGCTCGCGCCATAGAGGTCAGGGTAAAACACCGAAGGGACACCGTTTTCCCGCAGCAGGATCAACGCGTAGGCCAGCGGTTTGAACCAGGCCTCTACCGGTGCCTCCAGCGCCTGTAGCGGCTGCGTATCATGGTTCGCCACCAGCGTCACCGCATGGAAAGGATCGGCTTCCACCAGCGTACCGGTGAAGATCTGCGTCATATCGTACTCGCGCCCCTGCAGAGACGCCTCGTGGAATTTCATCTGCAGCGGAGCGTCAAACAGCATGGTTTTGCCTTCGACCTGGTGAATATACTGCTGAAGTTTCTCCACCTCGTGAGACCAGTATTCCGCCACGATAAACAGCGGCTTCGGCGCCACGTCCTGGACGTGATCAATCCACTCTTTGTAGAACCAGGCCGGGATATGTTTGACCGCGTCGAGGCGGAATCCATCGCAGTGAGTTTGTTCCATGACCCAGCGCGCCCAGTATTTGATCTCCTCCGTCACCGCATGGTTACGGAAATCCGTATTGGCCCCCATCAGATAGTCAAAGTTCCCCAGTTCGTCGTCCACCTGATCGTTCCAGCCTTCGCCGGTGTAGTCGTTGACGATTTTGAACACCCCATCCTCGTCGGGATTTTCAATATGATCGATCCCGCTAAAGCATTTGAAGTCCCAGATAAATTGGGAATATTGCCCTCCACGAGCAGAAAAGGTGTAGCGCGTCCAGGCCTCACACTCGACCACCTCTTCATCGATTTGCGTTCGGTCCTGCTCGTTCACCCGATTCACGCGAATCGCCTCTTTCTCATCCGCGCCCATTTTGTGGTTCACCACCACGTCGAGCAGCACGGCGATCGCGTTCTGCTGTAGCGCCTCAATCGCGGCGAGAAGCTGATTTTTATCGCCATATTTCGTCGGAACCGAACCTTTCTGATCAAATTCACCTAAATCGAATAAATCATAGGTATCGTAACCGACGGAGAAGCCGCCGGAAGCGCCCTTATAGACCGGCGGAAGCCAGACCATATTGATGCCCATATCGTTAAAGCCGCCAGCCCGCTCGCGTAATTCGTCCCAGAGCCTGCCGTCGCCAGGGTAGTACCAGTGAAAGGTTTGCAACAAAGTGGGGTTGTTCATATTCCATGCTCCAAAGTGCGACCTCCGGAAGTATGGCTCAAAAGGTCAAATTTAGCGCAGGCCGGGAATCCGCTATACTGGCGGCAGTAACTGCAGGAGCATATATGGAACAATCTTACGGGCGGCTGGTCAGCCGGGCGGCCATCGCCGCCACGGTGATGGCGTCATCGCTGCTGGTGATTAAAATCTTTGCCTGGTGGTATACCGGTTCGGTCAGTATTCTGGCGGCACTGGTGGATTCACTGGTCGATATCGCCGCGTCACTGACCAATCTGCTGGTGGTGCGCTACTCGCTCCAGCCCGCGGACAAAGAGCATACCTTTGGCCACGGCAAAGCCGAATCGCTGGCCGCGCTGGCGCAGAGCATGTTTATTTCCGGCTCGGCCCTGTTCCTCTTCTTAACCGGTATTCAACATCTGGCACGCCCCGAACCCATGAACGCGCCTGGTATAGGGATAGCTGTGACCCTTGTTGCCCTTCTGTCCACCCTGGTGCTGGTAACGTATCAACGCTGGGTTGTGCGCAAGACAAAAAGCCAGGCCGTACGGGCAGATATGCTTCATTATCAGTCTGATGTTATGATGAACGGTGCCATTCTGCTGGCCCTTGGCCTGTCGTGGTACGGATGGCATCGCGCAGATGCGCTATTTGCATTAGGCATCGGCGTCTATATTTTATATAGCGCGCTGCATATGGGCTACGAGGCCGTCCAGTCATTGCTGGATCGGGCGCTGCCCGAAGAGGAACGCCAGGAAATCGTTGCTATCGTTAACGCCTGGCCAGGCGTCAGCGGTGCACATGACCTTCGCACGCGGCAGTCAGGGCCGACCCGCTTTATTCAAATGCATCTGGAAATGGAAGACAGCCTGCCGCTGGTGCTGGCTCATCAGATTGCCGAAGAAGTCGAACAGGCAATTCTGCGGCGTTTTCCGGGGTCCGATGTCATTATTCATCAGGATCCCTGCTCGGTGGTTCCAAAGGAACAACAAGGGCATTTCGAACTTTTTTAACGTGATGTAAAAAGTGTGGCCTGGATCGGCTTTTTTTGTATAAATTACCGCCAATTGACCTGACCTGAATCAATTCAGCAGGAAGTGACTGATATACTATTTGCAGTATTCGTAAACGTACTTCGGTACAAAACTGAGGGCGTTTCCAGCAACAGACTTCATTTTGCATTCTAAGCTCAGAGGTAGTCATGATTAAGAAAATCGGTGTGTTGACAAGTGGCGGTGATGCGCCGGGCATGAACGCAGCAATTCGCGGCGTAGTGCGTTCTGCGCTGGCAGAAGGCCTGGAAGTATTCGGTATCTATGATGGCTACCTGGGCCTGTATGAAGACCGTATGGTTCAGCTTGACCGCTACAGCGTATCCGACATGATCAACCGCGGCGGCACTTTCCTGGGATCAGCGCGTTTCCCGGAATTCCGTGATGACAAAGTGCGCGAGATCGCGATTGAGAACATGAAAAAACGCGGCCTTGATGCGCTGGTCGTTATCGGCGGTGACGGTTCCTATATGGGTGCGAAACGCCTGACTGAAATGGGCTTCCCCTGCATCGGTCTGCCGGGCACCATTGATAACGACATCAAAGGTACCGACTACACCATCGGTTACTTCACCGCGCTGGGCACGGTTGTCGAAGCGATTGACCGTCTGCGCGACACCTCCTCTTCCCACCAGCGTATCTCCATCGTTGAAGTGATGGGTCGCTACTGTGGTGACCTGACGCTGGCAGCGGCCATCGCTGGCGGCTGTGAGTTCGTCGTGGTACCGGAAGTCGAATTCAGCCGTGAAGACCTGGTGGCAGAAATTAAAGCCGGGATCGCCAAAGGCAAAAAACACGCTATCGTCGCCATCACCGAACATATCTGTGACGTTGACGAGCTGGCGAAATTTATCGAAATGGAAACCAAACGCGAAACCCGCGCAACCGTCCTGGGCCATATCCAGCGCGGTGGCTCTCCGGTTCCTTATGACCGCATTCTGGCATCCCGTATGGGCGCCTACGCCATTGAACTGCTGCAGCAGGGCTACGGTGGTCGCTGCGTCGGTATTCAGAACGAGAAGCTGGTTCACCATGACATTATCGACGCCATCGAAAATATGAAGCGTCCGTTTAAAGGTGACTGGCTGGACTGCGCGAAAAAACTGTACTGATTGACTGACAGAAACAAAAAGGCCATCGCGATGCGATGGCCTTTTTTTATTTTTACTCGATATCCAGCGCATCTTCGGAGAGAATTATCCCGGTATTATCTGCGTACAGATGGTCACCGGAGAAGAAGGTTACACCGCCGAAATTGACGCGAACGTCGCTTTCGCCAATGCCCTCACCGGCAGCACCAACGGGAATGGCGGCAATGGCCTGAATGCCAATATCCAGCTCTTCAAGGTCATCCACCTGGCGCACCGCGCCGTAGACAACAATGCCTTCCCATTCGTTCTGAGCCGCTAGACGGGCCAGATCCGCATCGATTAATGCGCGTCGAACAGAACCGCCACCGTCGATCAGTAAAATCCTGCCACGGCCGTTCTCTTCGAGCAGATCGTAAAGCAACCCGTTGTCCTCGAAACATTTTACCGTGATGATTTGACCGCCAAACGACGACCGTCCGCCAAAATTGGAGAACAGAGGTTCCACGACGTTGACATCTTCCTGATAGATGTCACAAAGCTCGGAAGTATCGTATTTCATAAGCTTAACGTTCAGTTGCTGCGAGAATCTTCAGTATATCGCGGCAACTGCGCTATTGGCAAAATCATCAGTTATTCGTTGATTTCCGTCAGTTAAACCCGGACTGACTGAGAAAAATTCCGCTAACAAACAGCAGATGGGTCAGCAGAACGCCCTTCACCGTGCGTTCAAGCATCGGTCGCATCGCCATCGGATCCTGCTCGCGCAACACATAACGCGCCTGCTTCACCAGCAGCGGAACCGCCAGCAGGAACAGCCAACCCCAGTGGCTGCGCAGCGAAATCAGATTAAACAGAGCCAGGCATGCAACCGCACCGACCAGCAGGCAGGCGTGGTAGATACGGGACTTTGTCGGTCCCAGACGAACGACAAGGGTATTTTTACCATTCTGCCGATCGCTATTGATATCGCGCAGGTTGTTAATATTGAGCACTGCCGTCGCCAGCAGGCCACAGGCCGTGGCGGGCAGGAACGTCATCGGGTCAATGGTGTGCGCCTGCAGATACCAGGTGCCCATCACGCTGAGCCAGCCGAAGAAAATCAGCACGGAGATATCGCCAAGGCCAATATAGCCGTATGGACGGCGGCCTACTGTATAGGTAATGGCGGCGATAATCGACAGCCCGCCGAGCACCAGGAAACCGATAAAATCGGCAAATGTCTGGTATGACACCACCAGCAATCCCAGACCGCTCAGGCAAATCAGCACTACGGTCACGATCAGCGCCCGCTTCATCTGCTGTTGCGTAATGGCCCCTTTCTGCATCCCGCGCAGCGGCCCGATACGCTCCGGCGTATCGCTGCCTTTGACCGCATCGCCATAGTCGTTCGCCAGATTGGAGAGAATTTGCAGCAGCCCGGCGGTCACCAGGGCCAGCAGCGTCACCAGCGGATCGAAATGTCCCTGCCACCAGGCAAGGGTGGAGCCGACGATAATTGCCGAAACGGCCAGCGGCAGCGTTTTGGGTCGCAGGCTTTCCAGCCAGGCTTGAGTACGGCTCAGGGGTTGTTCAGTCATTATATTTAGCCAATAAAAAATGGGGCTATTTAGCCCCATCAACAGTGATGAAAACGTATTGCTCGCGATTATAAGATAAAACGGCTCAGATCTTCATCTGCAACCAGCGCATCCAGATGTTTGCTCACATAATCGGCATCAATTATGATGCTTTCACCGTGCAAATCGCTGGCGTCATAGGAGATATCTTCCATCAGACGTTCCAGTACCGTATGTAGACGACGCGCACCGATGTTCTCGGTGGTCTCGTTCACCTGCCATGCGGCCTGGGCAATGCGCTTGATACCATCCTGAGTAAACTCGATATTTACCCCTTCGGTACCCATTAGCGCTTTGTACTGCACGGTGACCGAGGCATTCGGTTCGGTGAGGATACGCTCAAAGTCTTCGGTGGTCAGCGCCTGCAGCTCCACGCGAATCGGTAAACGACCCTGCAGTTCCGGGATGAGATCTGACGGGCTGGCAACCTGGAACGCGCCGGAGGCGATAAATAGAATGTGGTCGGTTTTCACCATGCCGTGTTTGGTGGAAACGGTGCAACCTTCCACCAGCGGCAGCAAATCGCGCTGCACACCTTCACGGGAGACATCCGGGCCAGAGCTATTGCCACCGCGCTTACAGATTTTGTCGATCTCATCGATAAACACAATGCCGTGCTGCTCAACCGCATCGATAGCGTCCTGCTTCAACTCTTCAGGGTTCACCAGTTTGGCGGCTTCTTCTTCCACCAGCAGCTTCATCGCATCTTTGATTTTCAGCTTGCGCGGTTTCTGCTTCTGTCCGCCCAGATTCTGGAACATGGACTGCAGCTGGCTGGTCATCTCTTCCATTCCCGGAGGCGCCATAATTTCTACGCCCATCGGCGTCGCAGCGAGATCAATTTCAATCTCTTTGTCATCCAGCTGGCCTTCGCGCAGCTTTTTGCGGAACGCCTGGTGCGCGGCAGAAGGTTCCTGAGCCGCTTCGGCCTGGCCCCAGTTATTTTTTGCCGGTGGGATCAGCACATCGAGAATACGCTCTTCCGCCAGCTCTTCTGCGCGGTAGCGGTTCTTCTCGATTGACTGCATACGCACCATTTTCACCGCGGCATCGGTCAGATCGCGGATAATCGAATCGACTTCTTTCCCGACGTAGCCCACTTCGGTGAACTTGGTTGCTTCAACCTTAATAAAAGGCGCATTCGCCAGCTTCGCCAGGCGGCGGGCAATTTCGGTTTTACCGACGCCGGTCGGGCCGATCATCAGAATGTTTTTCGGCGTCACTTCGTGGCGCAGCTCTTCATCAAGCTGCATGCGCCGCCAGCGGTTACGCAGGGCGATAGCAACAGAACGCTTGGCAGCGTCCTGACCGATAATATGTTTGTCCAGTTCGCTGACAATTTCGCGTGGGGTCATTTCAGACATGGGAGATCCTTACGCTTTGGAGAGTAATTCTTCGATGGTATGGAAGTGGTTGGTGTAAATACAGATATCGCCTGCAATCCCCAACGCCTTCTCAGCAATTTCGCGCGCGCCAAGCTCGGTATTTTCCAGCAGAGCGCGAGCAGCGGCCTGGGCGTACGGGCCGCCGGAGCCGATAGCAATCAGATCGTTTTCCGGCTGCACAACGTCACCGTTACCGGTGATAATCAGCGAGGCATTTTCATCCGCCACCGCCAGCAGGGCTTCCAGCTTGCGCAGCATACGGTCGGTACGCCAGTCCTTTGCCAGCTCTACTGCGGCTTTGACCAGATGCCCCTGATGCATTTCCAACTTGCGCTCGAACAGCTCAAACAGCGTAAACGCATCGGCGGTACCGCCAGCAAAACCGGCGATCACTTTATCGTTGTACAGGCGACGGACTTTCTTCACGTTGCCCTTCATCACGGTGTTACCCAGCGTGGCCTGGCCATCACCGGCGATCACGACATGGCCGTTACGGCGAACACTTACAATTGTTGTCACGGGCAGACCCCCTGGTTGCATAAAACGAGTACAGGCCCCGTAACGCGTACGGGGCAGAATGCAATTAGAAATGGGGGGGATTTTGGGGGTTTCAACCCCCGGAGGCGAGCCGAATGCAGTTTGCGTGTCCCGCCAGCTTAAGGCGACCAATGGTATTGTCGGCGTTGTCTTTGCCTTTGATCGGTCCCATCACCACGCGGTTCCAGCCGTTATTGCTGGTGATGCGGGAATCGAAGCCTTCAAATGCCAGTTGCGCACGCACGGTCTCAGCCTGATCGACGCTCTTAAACGAGCCGCACTGAACCATCCAGCGGCGATCGTCTTTTTTCTCCGCCGTCTGTTTCGGTGCTTCCGCTTCGCGAGTTACCGGCGCAGCCTGCTGCGTTTTCGGTGCAGTCTGAGTGGTATGCGCTGGCGTCTGGAGCAGATCCTGGTACGCCTGCTGCTGGGCAGCCGTTTGCTTCGGTGGCTGTGCAGGCTGTGTCTGACGCGGTGGCGTGGTCGTGCGCGGCGCTTCCGTCACCCGCGGCTGCTGTTGCACAGGCTGCATCTGCGTGAAGGTTGGCTGTTGCTGAACGGCCTGCTGCTTTTGTCGCTGCTGCGCCACCGTCTGCTGGCGCTGCTCGGCCGTTTGCTCATTCCACGGTACCTCGTCCAGCAGGGTCGGCTGCTGGCGCATATCCGCCTGCATCTGAGCCAGCAGCTGGCGCTGCTCGTCGGTCAACTGATTCGGGTTTTTTACTTCACCGCCGGCAGAAGGCTTAACAGGCGCACGGACACCCGGCTGACGGCTTTCCAGCTCCTTAATATAGCGCCAGCGCTCTTCGGGCTTAGGTGGAAGTCCATTCCCGGTCGCCTGACGTCCCTGCAACGTATCCGCCTCTTCTTTTTTATGGTGGGTGATAAAGTACAAACCACCGATAAAAGCAATCAGCGCAGCCACGGCAACCACCACCATGACTGGCGATACGGCAGAGGATCGGCTCTGCTTTTTCCGTGGTGTGCCCTTTTTGCGCCGCGAAGAAGCCGGTTGGCTGCGGCGTACATAATCTCGTTGTGCCACTGTCGTTTCGCTGTATTTATTTCGTTTATCAGCCCGCCATGTTACTTAAGCGGCGGGCCTTTGACCAGCAAGGAGAGTCCGAAAGCCCGCCCGTTTAGGCCGGACGCGCCCGGGTACTGCCCCGCACCACCAGTTCACAGTCCAGCAGGCGTGAACCACTGCTGACATTTACCCCATGAAGCTGGTCGAGCAACAGCAGCATCGCCTCACGGCCAATCGCAAAGCGCGGCTGGGAAACGGTGGTCAGCGGCGGATCGCAGAACTCCGCCAGGGCAATATTATCAAAGCCGATAATCGACAGATCCTGAGGCACCTTCAATCCACAGCGTTTCGCATGGGACAGCGCACCCAGCGCCATCACATCGCTGTGACAAAAGACGGCGGTCGGCGGTTTAGGCAGCGCTAACAGCTGCTCCAGCGCCTGCGCACCGGCCTCATAGGTAAAGTTACCGCGAGCAATATAGTGTGGATCGACGGTAAAACCGCTGCGGCGCAGCGCCTGTACGTAACCCTGTAGACGATAGTGGCACAGCGGCATCTCTTCCGGCCCAGCGATACAGCCAATCAGCTCATGGCCCAGCTCGTGCAGATAGTTAACGGCGTTAAATGCAGCGGTGAGGTTGTCGATATGTACCGTCGGCAGTTCAAGCTCCGGGGCGAACTCGTTAGCCATCACCATCGGCGGCAGATTACGCTGCTCTTCAATGCTGGCATCAAATGGCAGGCGGGAGCCTAACAGCAGCATACCGTCGATCTGCTTAGTGATAATCAGGTCGATAAAGGTCTTTTCCTGCTGATTCTGATGGGCGCAGTCGCCAATCAGTACCAGATAGCCGTTTTCTGCCGCAGTCGTTTCGATCCCACGGATAATTTCACTAAAAAACGGATCGCAAATATCCGGCACGATGGTCAGGATCGTCCGCGATTCACTGCGTTTCATATTCCGACCAGTCGCTTGCGGGAAATAGCCCACCTCGATTGCCGCCTGCTCAACCCGGCTACGGGTCGACAAAGAGACTTTATCGGGATTCATTAACGCCCGTGATACGGTTGCCGTCGAGACTTTCGCCTTCAGGGCAACATCCTTCATTGTTGCTGATGCAACCTGGTTCTTCGGCTTCACCTTTTTCTCCATTGCTTAGGCGGCGCAGGCACAGACACATCCTCTGTGGTCCGACGTCCGAAATATTTTTATCAGATAGTGAAGCGTGGCAGTTACAGAATTTTCATGAAAAATGTGATGGATATTAAATTTTACGATCCACCTCGCACCCTAAAACCGGATTAGCCTTCGATCGGGTCGACATCGAGCACCCATTTTACCTTGCGGGATTCCGGCAGCGTGTTGATTAGCACCAGCGCGCCGCTGACAATATGCTGCAGCCGGACGCGGGAAGGATGCTGGAGTAAAATCTGCCATCGATAGCGACCACCGCGCTTTGGCGCCAGCGCCGGTACCGGCCCCAGCACCCAGAGTTTATCGTCCGCCAGCGGGCTGGCCTGCAACAAATTGCGTAGTTGCTGAAGGAACAGCGGTGCCTGCTGATTATTATGATCTTCGGCGCGGATCAGAACATGGCTGGTCCAGGGCGGGAGCTGGAGCGTTTGCCGCTCGGCCAGGGCCTGCTGCGCAAAGGCGTCATAGCCCTGATGCAGCAGCGTCTGCAGAAGCGGATGCTCAGGATGGTGTGTTTGCAGCAGCACCTCGCCCTGTTTCCCGGCACGCCCCGCGCGGCCCGCGACCTGGGTATAGAGCTGGGCAAAGCGCTCGGCGGCGCGGAAATCCGCCGAAAACAGCGCCCCGTCGACATCCAGCAGCGCCACTAAGGTGACATCCGGGAAGTGGTGGCCTTTTGCCAGCATCTGCGTACCAATCAGGATCCGCGCTCCGCCGCGATGCACTTCCGCCAGCTGCTGCTCCAGCGCGCCTTTGCGGCTGGTGGTATCCCTGTCGATACGTGAAATCGCCACGCCGGGGAAAAACGGTGCCAGCGTTTGCTCCAGCTGCTCAGTCCCCAGGCCGACCGGCACCATATGAGTGGAGCCGCACGACGGGCACTGACGCGGCACCGGACGCTGACTGTCACAATGATGGCAGCGCAAATGGTGCTGAGCCTGATGCAGCGTGTAGTAGTGGTCACAGCGTGGGCATTCGGCGATCCACCCGCAATCATGGCACAGTAGCGCGGGTGCAAACCCGCGACGGTTAAGAAACAGGATCACCTGATTATTGGCCTGCAGATGCTGGCGCATACGCTGAATCAGCGCCGGAGCCAGGCCCGCCTGCACCTGCTGACCTTTCAGATCCAATACGTGCTGGGTCGCGGGACGCGCGTTCCCTGCCCGTCGGGTCAGGCGCAGCATCCGGTATTTGCCCTGACGAACGTTATGCAGCGTCTCCAGCGCCGGCGTTGCCGAGCCGAGAATAATGGGGATTTGTTCACTGTGCGCCCGGTACACTGCCAGGTCGCGTGCGTGATAGCGCCAGCCTTCCTGCTGTTTATAAGAGCTGTCGTGCTCCTCGTCGATTACAATCACACCGAGGTTTTTAAAAGGTGTAAACAGCGATGAGCGCGTTCCAATCACAATTGCTGCCTCGCCGTTTTTTGCCTTCAGCCAGGCGGAAAGCCGTTCGCTGTCGTTAAGGCCGGAGTGCAGTACCTCCACCGACGCCTTAAAGCGCTGGCGAAAACGGGCGATAGTCTGCGGCGTCAGGCCAATTTCCGGCACCATCACCAGGGCCTGTTTGCCCTGTGCCAGCACGTTCTCCAGCACGCTAAGATAGACTTCCGTTTTACCCGAGCCGGTGATACCCGCCAGCAGCCAGGCGGAAAACGCGTCTGACGCGCTATGGATTGCCCCGACGGCGGTAGCCTGCTCGGTATTCAGCCGCTGGCGATCGCCCGCCACCTCGTAGCTTTCACGCCAGTCGTGCAGGGCCGGGGCTTCGCTGGCCAGCTCGCACAGGCCTTTCTTACGTAGCGCCTGCAGCGCCGCGTCGGTAAATTCCATCCCGGCAACCTGGTGACGCCAGATTTTCCCCTGCCGTAGCGCGGCCAGCGCCTGCTGCTGTTTGGCCGAGCGTTTCAGGCTGTTGATATCGACCGCCATCCCCTGCTCGGTGGCAAACCAGTACCACAGCGGCGCGCCGCTGGCGTGTTTCCCCTGGCGCAGCAAAATGGGCAAGGCATGGAACAGGACGTCGCCAACAGGATGATGATAATAGTCGGCCGCCCACATCAGCAGTCGCCAGACGGAAGGCGAAAAGACCGGCTCGCTGTCGAGCACCTCCAGAATGCTTTTCAGTTCCGCCAGCGGCAGATCGCTGGTGTCACCCACGGCGACAACAATCCCCATGCGCTGCTGGTTGCCAAAAGGCACGCGTACGCGATAACCCGCGCTGACGCTGGTGCCCGGGGGCAGCATATAGTCAAACGTACGGGGCAGCGGTACCGGCAAGGCAACGTGGGCGACGGGCATCGAATCATCCTGACTTGAAAACTGGCGGGTTAGTATACACATTGTATGGAGGCGGCGCGGATCAGTTTGCATAGACTGTCTAAATTCTGTATGATTCGCCGCCTTTGGTACAGATTCGTACCAGGGATTCATTAATCAACATCGCGTGGTGTCTGGCGTTAGGGCCGGAAGAGCGACGCGGCCTTAAACTGAGGTTTCCCCCATGCAAAAAGATATTCACCCGAATTATGCAGAAGTTACTGCAAACTGCTCCTGCGGCAACGTGATCAAAATCCGTTCTACCGTTGGCCATGACCTGAACCTGGACGTGTGCGGCAAATGCCACCCGTTCTACACTGGCAAGCAGCGTGACGTTGCTACCGGTGGCCGTGTTGACCGCTTCAACAAGCGCTTCAGCGTACCAGGCAGCAAGTAATAGTCTGCAAGAAAAAGGCGCCTTGAGGCGCCTTTTTTGTTTCTGCGATTTAGTATTCCCACGTATCCGGGTCAATCCCCAGTTCACGCATAATCACTTTCGCCTCTTCCGGGATCTCATCACTGCGCTCTTTACGCAGATCTTCATCATTCGGCAAAGGTTGTCCGGTAAACGCATGCAGGAACGCTTCACATAACAGTTCGCTGTTTGTTGCGTGGCGCAGGTTGTTCACCTGACGACGCGTACGTTCATCGGTAAGGGTTTTTAACACTTTCAGAGGAATGGAAACCGTAATTTTTTTTACTTGCTCACTCTTCTTACCGTGCTCAGCGTAGGGGCTGATATATTCGCCGCTCCATTCAGCCATGAGATACCTTTAATCCTCTCAGTCAGTAATAAATGGGCCAGAATCATGATCGTTCGCATGGTTCGAGCCATAATCTCGCGTAGTTTACCGTAGAGGCCGAAGCCTGACACGGCTATTGCACCTGCCAGCAAGATCTAATGCGCATAATTTTAACGGCTATTCGCGTTTTGCTCAATCTATACGCAAAGAAGTTTAGATGTCCAGATGCATTGACGTCCATAGAGACAATGTTTACTCTGGATCAGACTTTTCACCGATATAAGCCAGGAACAGCTCACTATGACGCGTAAACAGGCCACCATCGCAGTGCGTAGCGGATTAAATGACGACGAGCAGTACGGTTGTGTTGTCCCACCCATCCACCTCTCCAGTACCTATAACTTCACCGGCTTCAACGAACCTCGTGCGCATGACTACTCCCGTCGCGGTAATCCGACGCGTGATGTGGTGCAGCACGCGCTGGCGGAGCTGGAAGGCGGCGCTGGTGCGGTGCTGACCAATACCGGCATGTCGGCGATTCATCTGGTGACCACGGTGTTCCTGAAGCCTGGTGATATTCTGCTGGCCCCGCACGACTGCTACGGTGGCAGCTACCGACTGTTCGACAGCCTGGCAAAACGCGGCTGCTACCAGGTGCGTTTTGTCGATCAGAATGACGAGCAGGCGCTGCGCGCTGCGCTGGTGGAAAAACCGAAGCTGGTGCTGGTCGAAACCCCAAGTAACCCGCTGTTGCGCGTCGTGGATATTGCGAAAATTTGTGGTCTGGCGCGTGAAGCCGGTGCAATCAGCGTGGTGGATAACACCTTCCTGAGTCCGGCATTGCAAAACCCGCTGGCGCTGGGCGCTGACCTGGTGCTGCACTCCTGTACCAAATACCTGAACGGCCACTCTGACGTGGTGGCAGGCGTGGTGATTGCAAAAGATCCCAACACCGTCACAGAACTGGCATGGTGGGCGAATAATATCGGCGTCACCGGCGGTGCCTTCGACAGCTATCTACTGCTGCGCGGTCTGCGCACGTTATCACCGCGTATGGAAGTGGCCCAGCGTAACGCCCAGGCGATTGTCGATTTCCTGAAAAAGCAGCCGCTGGTGAAAAAACTGTATCATCCTTCACTGCCGGAAAATCAGGGTCACGAGATCGCCGCCCGCCAGCAGAAAGGCTTCGGTGCGATGCTCAGTTTTGAGCTGGATGGCGATGAACAAACGCTGCGCCACTTCCTCAGCAGGCTGACTTTGTTTACGCTTGCAGAATCCTTAGGCGGGGTTGAGAGCCTGATCTCCCACGCCGCAACCATGACCCACGCGGGCATGGCTCCGGAAGCGCGCGCCGCCGCCGGGATTTCCGAGACGCTATTGCGTATCTCAACCGGTATTGAAGACAGTGAAGATTTAATTGCCGATCTGGAAAATGCCTTCCGGATCGCAGCAGAGGGATAAACATGAGTGTGATTGCGCAGGCAGGGACGACGGGTCGTCAGCTGCACAAGTTTGGCGGGAGCAGCCTGGCGGATGTGAAATGTTATCTTCGTGTCACCGGCATTATGGCGGAGTACTCGCAGCCCGGCGATATGATGGTTGTTTCCGCCGCAGGCAGCACCACTAACCAGCTGATCGGCTGGCTGAAGTTAAGCCAGACCGACCGCCTTTCTGCGCATCAGGTTCAACAATCTCTGCGTCGCTATCAAAGCGAACTGATCGGCGGCCTGCTACCGCCGGAACAGGCCGATGCGCTGATCGCCGAGTTTATTCAGGATCTGGAGCATCTGGCGGGCCTGCTCGACGCTGGCGTGACCGACGCGGTCTATGCTGAAGTCGTCGGCCACGGAGAAATCTGGTCTGCACGCCTGATGTCTGCGGTACTCAATCAGCAAGGACTCGAAGCCGCCTGGCTGGATGCGCGTGCCTTCCTGCGTGCCGAGCGTGCCGCACAGCCTCAGGTCGATGAAGGCCTGTCATGGCCTCTGCTGCAAGAGCTTCTGGCCCAGCACCCAAACAAACGTCTGGTCGTCACCGGTTTTATCAGCCGTAACAGCGCGGGCGAAACCGTGCTTCTGGGCCGTAACGGTTCCGACTATTCCGCCACGCAAATCGGCGCGCTGGCCGGTGCCTCCCGCGTCACCATCTGGAGCGACGTGGCGGGTGTTTACAGCGCCGACCCGCGTAAGGTGAAAGACGCCTGCCTGCTGCCATTGCTGCGGCTGGACGAAGCCAGCGAGCTGGCGCGCCTGGCAGCGCCGGTCCTGCATGCCCGTACTCTGCAGCCGGTTTCCGGCAGCGATATCGACCTGCAGTTGCGCTGTAGCTACACGCCGGAACAGGGTTCCACCCGTATTGAACGCGTTCTGGCGTCAGGAACCGGTGCACGCATCGTGACCAGCCATGACGACGTCTACCTGATCGAATTCCAGGTGCCTGCCAGTCAGGATTTCAAACTGGCGTACAAAGATATTGAGCAGATACTTAAGCGTACCCAGGTACGCCCGCTGGCGGTAGGCGTGCATCCCGATCGCCAGCTGCTGCAGTTCTGCTATACCGCCGAAGTGGCGGACAGCGTGCTGAAACTTCTGGATGAAGCCGGGCTGCCGGGCGAGCTGCGCCTCAGGCAGGGTCTGGCCCTGGTGGCAATGGTGGGCGCAGGCGTCAGCCGCAATCCGCTGCACTGCCACCGTTTCTGGCAGCAGCTAAAGGGCCAGCCGGTTGAGTTTACCTGGCAATCGGAAGAGGGCATCAGCCTGGTGGCGGTCCTGCGTACCGGACCCACCGAAAGCCTGATTCAGGGCCTGCACCAGTCTCTGTTCCGCGCCGAAAAACGTATCGGCCTGGTCCTGTTCGGCAAAGGCAATATCGGCTCCCGCTGGCTTGAACTCTTCGCCCGCGAGCAGAGTGTCCTTTCCGCCCGCACCGGTTTTGAGTTTGTGCTGGCCGGCGTGGTGGACAGCCGCCGCAGCCTGCTCAGCTATGATGGACTGGATGCCAGCGGCGCGCTGGCCTTCTTTAACGATGAAGCCATCGAGCAGGATGAAGAGTCACTGTTCCTGTGGATGCGCGCTCATCCCTATGATGACCTGGTGGTGCTGGATGTCACCGCAAGCGAACAGCTGGCCGATCAGTATCTCGATTTCGCCAGCCACGGTTTCCACGTCATCAGCGCCAACAAACTGGCCGGTGCCAGCACCAGCGACAAGTACCGCCAGATCCACGACGCGTTTGAAAAAACCGGTCGTCACTGGCTCTATAACGCCACCGTCGGCGCGGGACTGCCGGTGAACCACACGGTACGCGACCTGATCGACAGCGGCGACAGCATTCTGGCCATCAGCGGTATCTTCTCCGGTACGCTCTCCTGGCTGTTTTTGCAGTTTGATGGCACGGTGCCCTTTACCGACCTGGTTGATCAAGCCTGGCAGCAGGGACTGACCGAGCCGGATCCGCGCGTTGACCTTTCCGGTAAAGACGTCATGCGTAAGTTGGTGATTCTGGCGCGCGAAGCAGGCTACGATATTGAACCAGACCAGGTGCGCGTCGAGTCGTTGGTGCCGCCTCACTGTGAAGAGGGCTCAGCCGATCACTTTTTTGAAAATGGTGATGAGCTGAACGAACAGATGGCACAGCGGTTTGAAGCCGCGCAGGAGATGGGCCTGGTTCTGCGCTACGTAGCGCGTTTTGATGCCAACGGTAAAGCCCGGGTCGGCGTTGAAGCGGTCCGCCCTGAGCATCCGCTGGCCTCGCTGCTGCCCTGCGATAACGTCTTTGCCATCGAAAGCCGCTGGTATCGCGATAACCCGCTAGTTATCCGCGGGCCAGGAGCAGGGCGCGATGTTACCGCCGGTGCTATCCAGTCGGATATTAACCGCCTGGCAAAGCTGCTGTAGTGTTACCGGCCCTCACCGCCAGGTGAGGGCGTTTTGCCCCACAAACGCCGCGAATTATCTTCAATCACGCCGGAGAGACGGCGTTTCTGCATTGTCCGCGCCCAGCTTGCCGACAATCCTGCCGCCGACAGCAAACGCCGATACGACTCATCGTCAAAAGGCTGATACCAGGCAATAACGCCCGCTTCAAACACGGAGATAACGCTTAACCTGGCAACAGGCTCCAGCGGTGCATCGGCAGAAACCTCACCCCCGGCAATCACCCGGTACAGCCAGCCAGTACGTCCGCTCTCCTGCATCGTTGAGGCCATATCCGGGATCGCAAAGTGAAAATTTAGCTTAAAGCAGGGCGAGCGCGGCTGTGTTACCTGGATAAGCGCATCACCCCAGCGGAAGATATCGCCGATAAAGACATTGCGCTCGGTCAGCCCCTCGGTTGAGAGATTCTCACCGAAGGCCGGGGCGCTAAACCGCTCTGCCCGTTCTGGAAAACGCGCCGCCCAGTATGCATAGTGCTCACGCGGGTAGTGGCACAGCGCCCGATCGGGCCCACCGTGAATCACCTTCTCCGCCTGGAAATCGCCCTCCAGACCCAACGGCGCGAGTCGCAGCGCACCATCAACCAGCCGTTTACCAATGGCGCTGGGGCGACTGCCTTCATAGTCGCGGACCAGCCCCGTAAATACGTTCGCCGGATAGTACATCTTACCCTTACCCTCTTCTTTGCCCGTCGACTGCTCAAAACGAGAGACGGGTTCACCTGTCCGGCCAGCGGACATGGTATGACTATTCTTTTTTTTGAAACGCCACTTCACCAATAAGGCGTCAACGACGTGACAATCCAATCGCAATTTTCCGGCGTCTGGTGCCCTTCAATTACGCCGATGGCGAATGGCGGCAGTCTGGATCTTAATGGCCTCGCCCACCATATTAGCCGACTCACCGAAGCCAGGCTCGACGTTATCCTGTTGATGGGCAGCATCGGCGAGTTCGCCTCGCTGTCAATGGATGAACGCCTGCTGCTGATCCGCGAAGCCAGGTCCATGTCGCCACTGCCGATGGTGGCGAACGTGTCCACCACCAGCTTCAGCGATATTCTGCGCCTGGCAAGTGAAGCCGACCGCTGCGGCTATGATGCCGTGATGGTGCTGCCGCCTTACTACTACGGGCAGACGACCCACCAGCTGCTGCATTACTATCGCGCGCTCGGCCAGCAGCTACCGGAAAAATGGTTTGCCTATAACTTCCCGGCCCGCACCGGCTGCGATATCACACCTGAGCTGGTCGCTACGCTTGCCGCCGAGTTTAGCAACTTTGCCGGGATTAAAGACACCGTCGACTGCCAGTCCCACACCCGCAATATTATTCTGGCCGTACAGGACATCCGCCCGGATTTCGCCGTGCTCTCCGGCTACGATGAATATCTGATCCCCAACCTGCTGGCGGGCGGCGCCGGGATTATCTCCGGCCTGAACAATATTATGCCTGAACGCTTATTGAAAGAGGCCGCGATAAACAACATCGCGGCCTTTCTTGTTAAATTACATACCCTTACATCTCCACCACGCCAGCACAATCAATAGTGATAATCATTGCTATTTGCCTTTATTAGGAGGCCCACTATGATCTCGAATACTGTGTATGCATACAGTTTTTTTTTATTGGGAAGTCATACAACATTCAAGGATCAATCATGGCTAACAAACCTTACATTGTAGTAAATCAGTTCCATGACAATATTTTAGTCGGCTCACCTGGTCGAGACTTCACCCCAGGTCATGTTAATTTGTCTTATTATGATAAAGACGGAAAATACCTTGGCACTTACGGTGCCAACCATGACAACAGCTGGAGTGGTATTTTAGAGGAAACAGGAACAAACGAGCAGCGAATGTCAAAAGGACAGCCATGGTATAATCAGTCTTATATTTATCCAGACGAAAATTCATTTCATAAATCCTGGAACTATGCCAGACAAGGTGCGGTGAGAACCAAAAATAAAGAACAAGAATATGAATTATGAGGAGGGAATTGTGTAGATTTCTCCACCCAGGTACTGTGCTTAGTTAATGAGAATCCTGGCAATTACCTTAAGGATGGATCTGCTCTGAAAGCTTAATCTAAACTGCGAGATGCTGCCTGTCCTGTAGATAATTCAAGCCGTCAACGCCGAAGCATTCTAAGTAATATCGATGATTTTGAGAAATACTTTGGCGTAAAAATCCTTAAAGATAATATATCAAAAATAGGTAGCCCTATTAAATTCTATCGTGATTCTATGTTCGTCAATGACAGCTTTGCACCAGTAAGACGTGGGAGTCCAACATCGTCCCCCGCGGGGAAACCTTCTCAGCATTCATGGGACAATGTTAAAGAGTTTGTGATCACCCGAGGTACAAACTGTCCTGGGGTTAAGGATTATGTAAATATTTATCTTAATAGCGTATCCCCGATTGCAATAAACCTCGATGGAAATGGTATCAAAACAACATCTGTTGTCGGGACAAAAACTATGTTTGACATTTTTGGGTCGGGCGAAAAATCCTTTATTGGGTGGATTACTCCCGGTTCTGATTTTCTAATTTTTGACTCGCATGATAATGGTACAGTTAACAATATTAATGACATGTTCGGTGGTATGAGTCGAGGCGAGGGATTCCTTAAGTTAGCAAAACTAGATGCCAATAACGATGGATTTATTGATAAATCAGACCCAGATTTTTACAAGTTAAAAGTCTGGATTGATAAAAATGAGGATGGCGTTGTAAGTAGCGATGAACTCTTCACGCTAACTGAACTCGGCATCGAGTCACTATGTGTGGATTATGATATTATCGATGAAGTAGATAGTAACGGAAACATGAAAGGAGAACGTTCTTACGCTGTTATAAACGGCGTGCAACATGAGATGTCTGATATATACTTTAAATATTATTAAAATATCTTTGCAAACCTCATGCACTAAGTGCATGAGGTTTGCATCTTATAAACAACCAGGCATGAATAAAACAAACTAAAAAAAACGGCATACAAATTGCCAATGTAATAACATTATTACCATAAAAATAATGATGCGCAAATGGAAACGTTACGCTATTCATAATTAAAATAATAAGTGTTATATACCCCATCATTTTAAATGAATGCTTTTTATTTCTTACAAAATTCAAAACACTTATTAAATATAAAACAAGCAAAACAGGAGTTAAAAAAACAATAAAAAAAGAAAGTGAGTGTTTTAAAAACAAAATGAGGAATAATCTTTTGTCAAAATTATTGTCGAACAACTTAATATGATTATATTTATTAACAAAAAAACAGGACTTATCCAGATAACAATCTTATAAGTGTAGCGCATAAGAAAAACTCCATAAAAATGATACTCATTATCATTTTAGCGTGATGAGATGTAAAGCATTTCATCGTTTACATATCCTGAAGTCAGGCTCGCATAAAAAAAATCCGTAATCTGCAGCGAGATTACGGATTTTCAAAGATTAACCGGAGCGTTCAACCGAGTGTTTATAAATCAACCCACCGGGGTGATACGTCAGGCCACTTTATCCAGCTTAACGAAAAAACTTATTTTTTCGCCGCGAAACGTGCTGCTGCTTCGTCCCAGTTAACCACATCCCAGAACGCTTTGATGTAGTCCGGACGACGGTTCTGGAATTTCAGGTAATAAGCGTGTTCCCACACGTCCAGGCCCACAATCGGGAAGCCGGATGCGCCGGAGATGGCTTCACCCATCAGCGGGGAGTCCTGGTTAGCAGTAGACACTACAGCCAGTTTGTCGCCTTTCAGTACCAGCCACGCCCAGCCGGAGCCGAAACGGGTAGCGGCAGCTTTTTCGAACTCTTCTTTGAATTTATCAACGGAGCCGAAATCACGCTCGATAGCAGCTTTCAGGTCACCCTGCAGGGTGGTGCCGGTTTTCAGGCCTTTCCAGAACATGCTGTGGTTAGCGTGACCGCCTGCGTTGTTGCGCAGTACGGTTTTCTTGTCGGCCGGCAGCTGATCCAGTTTGGTGATCAGTTCTTCAGCAGACAGGTTAGCGAATTCAGGCAGGCTTTCCAGCGCCGCGTTGGCGTTGTTCACATAAGTCTGATGGTGCTTAGTGTGATGGATTTCCATCGTCTGCTTGTCGAAGTGCGGTTCCAGTGCATCATAAGCGTACGGCAGGGATGGCAGTGTATAACTCATAATCATCTCCAGTATTATCGGGCGGCAGAGTGGTGTTACAGCCGCGTAAGCAGTTGGTTCATTATAGTTAATTAAATGATATTGAAAATGTTTATCAATGCCGTATTTTCAATGTGGTTATAACCGTTGGTTATGTCGGTGAAAATGTGAGCTGAATCAGGCCGCAACGCGACTGCGATGACGCCACTGACCCGGCGTCATCCCCACCTCACGGTTAAACACCACCGAGAAATAGTTACTGTCCTCAAACCCACACTGCATGGCGACTTCGCCAATCATCAGCTCCGTATGCTGTAGCAGGTACTGAGCATGGCAAATGCGTAACTGGCGCAGATAGTGATTAACGGTCATTCCCGTCTGGTTGCGGAACTGCTGACGCAAAGTGCGCTCGCTGCACTGCTGCTGTTCACAGAATTTATCGAGAATAAAAGAATGATTCAGGCTGCCCGCCAGGGCAACGATCAGCTTATCGAGCAGCGCCTCCTGGGTGCTGGCTTGCGCATTATGCGTGGCATAGCGATGGCGCTTCAGGGTCATAACCAGCTGGGCAAAGAGCGCCTCCGCCATGCTGTTGGCCAACGCGTCCTGTTTCAGACACTCCTGCTCAAGCTGGGTAATCAGATGACGCACCTGGTTCATGCCGCCGCTGCCCAGCCGCCAGTGCGGCATCGGGTCCGGCGCGTTAAAGCCGGGAATAAAGTCGGCCCAGTCAAGATTGAGCATTAATCGCTCCGGGCAGTAGATAACATTTTGCAGCACCAGGTCGTTAACCGATGCGTAGGAGTGTTTATCTTCGGCACGGATATAAAACAGGTCGCCGCGGGTAATACGCCAGGGGCGGTCGTTAAGCACATGCAGTCCGTTGCCGCGCCAGATCAGCACCAGCTCGCAGAACTCGTGGGTATGCTCGGCAAAGACATTTTGCGGATAACGATCCGCTACGGCAACGGCCTGCTCTGGCGTGGAGAAAAAGTCGGTTTTACGGAGAATTAACTGGCCCGGCACGGGGTCACCTCAACGGCTAATAACCTGTCATTATTAGCCGTTTTGGGGCAAAAAAACGGTGATACCCTTCGCGTTACTGAAGAGAGGTATCCCGTCCCTGACGAATATCACGCGGAGACCAGTCAAATTCGCGGCGGAACAGCGTGGAGAAGTGATTGCTGTCGCCAAACCCGCAGCGGTAGGCGATATCCGTCACGCTGGCATCGCTGTGACGCAGCAGGTGGCGTGCTTTGATCAGCCGCAGTCGGTTGAGATAGCGCTGGGGCGTCAGGCCCGTGTGCTGTTTAAGCTGGCGGTGCAGCGTGCGCAGTGAGAGGGTGAAACGCCCGGCGATCGACTCCCAGCACACCTCCTCGGCGTAGTGATCCTCCAGCCAGGCCAGCAGCTGGTTCAGCCGCGCATCGTTATTCGCCGCATCTTCCTCCAGGCTGCTTTTACGTAGCAGGACCAGCAACTGCATAAAGAGAATTTCCCGGTTAGCGAGGCCGTGGGCGTCAACCTGCTCCTCCATCCCTTCCATCTGGGCAACGATTTGGCGCACCTGTCCCAGCGTGCTCTGATTCACCCGCCAGTGCGACGGATAGTGTCCGTCCTGCTCCTGCGGCAGCAGCTGATTGAGCCCGGCCAGAAACTGGAAACTTTCCGGGGAACGGTAAAGCACGTTGGTCAGACAGAGGTTATCCGTATGCTCATACAGATGACGGTCGTGATCGCGCACAAAGCAGACGGTTCCGCCGCTGATGGTATAGGGCTGGCCGTTAAACACGTGAATGCCGGTGCCGTGTTCAACAATCACGATTTCATGGAAATCATGGTAGTGCTCAGGAAACGCCGCCTGTGGCAGCCGCGGTTCAATCGCGACAGGCGACTGACCTGACGGAAAAAAATCCACGCTATGCAGTACGGTCATAATGGCTCCGGCAACTGAGAAATGTTCTCAAAATACTAATTAAGGATGCCGCTCCTCACCTTCAACTTTCGACAGCAATCCTCGCAAAGGCTGTCGATTTTTTAAGAATCACTGGGAAATATCGGGAAATGCGGCAGGGGTCACAGCGCCCACAGCCGCCGGTTTTGCCAGAAATTGTGAACTCCCTCACGTTCACCTTTGCTTTCTTGCCAGCGAAAAAATACCCCTGTCAGTAACGAGAAGGTAGAAAAAACGGACCCTTTTTAGACTGGTCTGCAATGACTATCAGAAGGACCTCCAACATGACTTATCGCCACTGCGTCGCGGTTGACTTAGGTGCCTCCAGCGGACGTGTCATGCTGGCACGCTATAACCGTGACCAGCGTTCGCTCACCCTGCGCGAAATCCATCGCTTCGCTAACAGCCTGCAAAAAATTGAAGGCGTCGACTGCTGGGATATTGATAGCCTGGAGGCGGAAATTCGCCGCGGGCTGGAGAACGTCTGTGCGCAAGGGATCGCCATCGACAGCATCGGTATCGACACCTGGGGCGTTGACTACGTCCTGATTAACGTCCAGGGAGAACGTGTCGGGCTGGCCGTCTCTTATCGGGACAACCGCTCGGACGGCGTCATGGCGCGTGCGCAGCAGCAGCTCGGCAAGGCGGAGATCTACCGCCGCAGCGGCATCCAGTTTTTACCTTTTAATACCCTCTATCAATTGCGGGCCATGATGGAACAGCAGGCAGAGCAGGTGGCTACCGTCGCCCATGCGCTGCTGATCCCCGACTATTTCAGCTACCGACTGACCGGCAATCTCAACTGGGAGTACACCAACGCCACCACCACCCAACTGGTCAATATCAACACCGATAGCTGGGATAAGACGTTGCTGGCGTGGACCGGTGCCAGTGCTGACTGGTTCGGTACGCCGACCCATCCCGGCAATGTGATCGGTCACTGGCGCAGCCCGCAGGGCAATGCGATACCGGTGGTCGCCGTTGCCAGCCACGATACCGCCAGCGCGGTGATCGCAGCACCGCTGGCAGATAAAGACGCGGCGTATCTCTCCTCCGGCACCTGGTCGTTGATGGGCTTTGAGAGCAAAACGCCCTGCACCAGCGAAGAGGCGCTGGCCGCCAATATCACCAATGAAGGCGGCGCTGAAGGCCGCTATCGGGTGCTGAAAAACATTATGGGGCTGTGGCTGCTACAACGGGTGCAGAGGGAGCAGAACGTCAGCGACCTTCCCGCCCTTATCGCTGAAACAGCGCAGCTGCCCGCCTGCCACTATCTGATCCACCCCAACGACGATCGCTTTATCAACCCGGACAATATGAGCGCCGAGATTCAGGCCGCGTGCCGGGAAACCGGGCAGCCCGTACCGGAGAGCGCCGCCGCACTGGCACGCTGTATTTTCGACAGCCTCGCCCTGCTCTATGCCGACGTGCTGAGTGAGCTTGCCGCCCTGCGCGGGACGCCATTCAGCCAGCTACATATTGTCGGCGGCGGCGGCCAGAACCCGTTACTGAATCAGCTCTGCGCCGATGCCTGCGGTATTCGCGTGGTCGCAGGCCCCGTCGAAGCCTCAACCCTGGGCAATATCGGCGTACAGCTGATGACCCTCGACGAGATCTGCAACGTCGACGACTTCCGCCAGGTCGTAGCCGCCAGCCACGCCCTGACAACCTGGATGCCCCATTCCGATCATGAAATTGCCCGCTACGCCGCGCAGTTTCGGCAAAAACGACAGACAAAGGAGCTTTGTGCATGACCACTCAACTTGAACAAGCCTGGGAACTGGCTAAACAGCGTTTCGCCGCCGTGGGCGTGGACGTCGAGGAGGCGCTGCGCCAGCTTGATCGTCTGCCTGTCTCGATGCACTGCTGGCAGGGCGATGATGTTGCCGGGTTTGAAAACCCGGAGGGCACCCTGACAGGCGGTATCCAGGCCACGGGTAACTATCCGGGCAAAGCACGCAATGCCCGCGAGCTGCGCGCCGATCTTGAGCAGGCCCTGAGCCTGATCCCCGGGCCGAAACGCCTGAATCTGCATGCGATTTACCTGGAGTCTGAGACGCCGGTCGGGCGCGATGAAATTAAACCGGAACACTTTAAAAACTGGGTTGAATGGGCGAAAGCCAACAAGCTGGGGCTGGACTTTAACCCATCTTGCTTCTCACATCCGCTGAGCGCCGACGGTTTTACCCTCTCTCACGCCGACGATAAGATCCGCCGGTTCTGGATTGACCATGTCAAAGCCAGCCGCCGTGTTTCGGCATATTTTGGCGAACAGCTGGGCACGCCATCGGTGATGAATATCTGGATCCCCGACGGAATGAAAGATGTCACCGTTGACCGTCTGGCCCCGCGTCAGCGCCTGCTTAACGCCCTGGACGAGATTATTAGCGAGAAACTCAATCCGGCCCACCATATTGATGCCGTGGAGAGCAAGCTGTTCGGTATCGGCGCGGAGAGCTATACCGTTGGCTCGAACGAATTCTATATGGGCTACGCCACCAGCCGTCAAACCGCCCTGTGCCTGGATGCGGGCCACTTCCATCCGACCGAAGTGATTTCCGACAAAATCTCCGCCGCCATGCTCTACGTACCGCGCCTGCTGCTGCACGTCAGCCGCCCGGTGCGCTGGGACAGTGACCACGTAGTGCTGCTGGATGACGAAACTCAGGCCATCGCCAGCGAAATTATCCGCCATAACCTCTTTGACCGTGTCCATATCGGCCTCGACTTCTTCGACGCCTCCATCAACCGTATTGCCGCCTGGGTGATCGGCACCCGCAATATGAAACGCGCCCTGCTGCGCGCCCTGCTGGAACCGACTGAGCAACTGCGTCAGTTGGAAGCCAACGGCGACTACACCGCCCGACTGACGCTGCTGGAGGAGCAAAAATCTCTGCCGTGGCAGGCGGTATGGGAAATGTACTGTCAGCGTCACGACACCCCGGCCAACAGTCAATGGCTGGAAAGCGTACGCGCCTGGGAGAAAACCATTTTGAGCCAGCGCGGGTAACAGACCCTTAGCGATTTAACAGGAACCAAGAGACTATGCAGAACATTACCGACGCCTGGTTTGTCCAGGGCATGATTAAAGCCACCAGCGACGCCTGGCTGAAAGGCTGGGATGAGCGCAACGGCGGCAACCTGACTCTGCGTCTGGACGAAGCCGATATTGCGCCGTACAGCGCCGATTTTCATCCTCAGCCGCGCTATATTGCTCTGAGCCAGCCCATGCCGATGCTGGCTAACACGCCGTTTATCGTCACCGGCTCCGGCAAATTCTTCCGTAACGTCCAGCTCGACCCACAGGCAAATTTAGGCGTGGTAAGGGTGGACAGCGACGGCGCGGGCTACCACATTCTTTGGGGGCTGACCCACGACGCGGTGCCGACCTCCGAATTGCCTGCACACTTCCTGTCCCACTGCTCGCGCATTAAGGCGACCAACGGCAAAGACAGGGTGATTATGCACTGCCACGCCACCAACCTGATTGCCCTGACCTACGTTCTGGAAAACGACACGGACCTGATCACCCGCAAGCTGTGGGAAGGCAGCACCGAGTGTCTGGTGGTCTTCCCGGACGGCGTCGGCATTCTGCCGTGGATGGTGCCGGGTACCGATGAAATCGGCCAGGCGACCGCAAACGAGATGGTGAATCACTCGCTGGTGCTGTGGCCATTCCACGGCGTGTTCGGCAGCGGCCCGACCCTGGATGAAGCCTTTGGCCTTATCGACACCGCGGAGAAATCTGCAGAGGTGCTGGTAAAAATCTACTCGATGGGCGGCATGAAACAGACCATCACCCGGCAGGAACTGGTTGCCCTGGGCCAGCGTTTCGGCGTCACCCCGATGCAGTCAGCGTTAGACCTTTATCAATAACAACATCGCGCCCCGCTCAATGAGACGGGGCGAACTCTGTATCACCTGCAACCCCCTACACTCGTCTATGTGGAGTAAAAGCAATGAAAACTAAAGCAAGCTTGATCCTCACCGTTGCCATTCTGGCGTTGTCCGGTTCCGCCTTAGCTGAAGTCAAAATCGCCCTGGTGGCGAAATCCTTAGGAAATGGTTTCTTCGAAGCAGCGAACGTTGGCGCGCAGGAGGCGGCCAAAGAATTAGGCGATGTAAAAGTTATCTATACCGGCCCGACCACCACCACTGCTGAAGCGCAGATCGAAGTGCTGAACGGTCTGATTGCTCAGGGCGTGGATGCGATCGCGATCTCCGCCAACGATCCTGATGCCGTGGTGCCGGTGCTGAAAAAAGCGATGCAGCGCGGGATTAAAGTGGTCTCCTGGGATTCCGGGGTGGCAAAAGCTGGTCGCCAGATCCATCTCAACCCTTCCAATAATGCGCTGATTGGTGAAACCAACGTGAAGCTGGCCGCCGATGCGCTGAAGGCACTTAATACAGAGAAAGGCGAAGTGGCGATTCTCAGCGCTACACCGACCTCCACCAATCAGAATACCTGGATTGCCGAGATGAAAAAGGTGCTGCCGCAGTACCCGTCCGTCAACCTGGTGACCGTCGCCTACGGGGACGATCTCTCCGATAAAAGCTACCGCGAAGCGGTCGGGCTGCTGAAAACGTACCCTGACCTGAAAGTCATTGTCTCTCCGTCCTCCGTCGGCATTGTCGCCGCCGCACAGGCGGTAAAAGACCAGGGCAAGATTGGCAAAGTGTACGTCACCGGCCTGGGACTGCCGTCGGAAATGGCCGGGGCGATTAAATCCGGGGCCAGCAAAAGCTTCGCTATCTGGAACCCGATCGATCTGGGCTATGCCGCCACGTATCTGGCGAACGACCTGGTCAAAGGCAGCGCCAGCAAAACCGAAGCCAGCATGGGCAAACTCGGCACGGTGGCGCTGGATGCCGACGGCAACGGGGCGATGGCGGAACCTTTTGTCTACGATGCCAGCAATATTGATAAGTTCTCGAAGATTTTCTAATCCCAGCGCCCTCTTCTGACGGAAGAGGGCATCTACCGGAGAACTATCATGACGGCATCCACACCGCTGCTGTCGCTCAGGGGGATCAGTAAAATCTTCCCCGGCGCACGCGCGCTTGAGAATGTACAGCTCGACCTCTGGCCCGGCAAAGTGACCGCCCTGATCGGCGAAAACGGCGCAGGCAAATCCACGCTGGTTAAAGTGATGACCGGCATCTACCAGCCCGAAGAGGGCGAAATCCTCTATAAAGCCATCCCCATTCAGCTCCCCAATCCCGAATCGGCGCATAAAGTCGGCATCACCGCTATTCACCAGGAAACGGTGCTGTTTGATGAGCTGTCGGTGACGGAGAATATTTTTGTCGGCCAGTATCTGTATAAAGGCTGGCTGAAAAAGCTCGACTGGCCTGCGATGCACGCCAAAGCGCGGGAGCTGCTCACCCGCCTGGAGGTACAGATAGACCCACGGGCGACGCTGAAAACCCTGAGCATCGCCCAGCGCCATATGGTGGCTATCGCCCGTGCGCTCTCTTTTGATGCTCAGGTGGTGATCCTCGACGAACCCACCGCCGCGCTCTCGCAGCATGAAATTCTGGAGTTTTATCAAATCGTTGAGCGCCTGAAGCAGGAAGGCAAAGCCATCCTGTTTATCTCGCATAAGTTTGATGAAATCTTCGAGCTGGCGGATCACTACACCATTCTGCGCGACGGTGTCTGGATTGGTTCCGGATCGATCAACGACATTAGTGAAGAGCGGATGGTGGCCATGATGGTCGGGCGCGCTATTACGCAGACCTGGCCGAAAAGCGCCAGTGAACCGGGTGAGACGGTACTGGAGGTCCGCGAACTCTGCCATCCGACGGAGTTCGCCCATATCAACTTCTCCCTGCGCAAAGGGGAGATCCTCGGCTTCTATGGCCTGGTCGGCGCGGGACGTACGGAGCTGATGCACGCCCTGTCGGGAATCTCACACCCGAGTAGCGGCGAGATCGTTCTCAACGGCAGCCGCGTCCAGTTCCGCCAGCCCGCCGATGCTATTCGCGCCGGTATTGTCTGCGTGCCGGAAGAGCGCCAGCGGCAGGGTGCAATTATCGAACTCTCCGTGGCCCATAACATCAGCCTGCCGCAGCTCAGCAAGCTCAATCCCTCCGGCATACTGAACGATGCCCGCGAGTGGGCGCTGGCCGACGAATACGCCCGCCGTCTGCAGGTCAAAGCCTTTAGCTGGAAACAGGCGGTCGGCACGCTCTCCGGCGGTAACCAGCAGAAAGTGGTAATCGGCAAATGGCTGGCAACACACCCGGAGGTCATCATTCTCGACGAACCAACCAAAGGCATCGATATCGGCTCCAAAGCGGCGGTCCACCAGTTTATGTCCGAGCTGGTGGCGCAAGGGCTGGCGGTGATTATGGTCTCATCAGAGCTACCGGAAGTGATGGGTATGGCGGATCGGATTATCGTCATGCATGAAGGGTTGATGGTTGCACAGTACCGCGCCGGGGAATCGACTGCGGAAACCATCGTCAGCGCCGCCAGCGGCGTCAGTCAGGAGGCGGCATGATGTGGCAACAGTTGCTTAAACACCGAGAAACCCTGCTAGCGGCGGTGATCGTATTGATGGTCGTAGCGATAGGCAGCCGTGTGCCGTCGTTTGTCAGTCCCAACAACCTGGTGGAGATGTTTAACGATACCGCCATCCTGATTATCCTCGCCCTCGGCCAGATGATGGTCCTGCTGACCAAAGGCATTGATTTGTCGATGGCCGCCAACCTGGCCCTGACCGGTATGATCGTCGCGCTGCTTAACTTTCACTATCCGGCCATCCCGGTCTGGGCGCTGCTGATTCTGGCGACCGGCCTGGGGCTATTGATGGGCGTGATTAACGGCCTGCTGGTATGGACGCTGGACATTCCGGCGATTGTGGTCACGCTCGGCACTATGAGCATTTATCGCGGCATTATCTTCCTGCTCTCCGAGGGCGGCTGGATCAACGCCCATCAGATGAGCCCGGCGTTTCTGGCCCTGCCGCGTACGGTGGTACTTGGCCTTCCGCTACTGAGCTGGTGCGCGGTCGCCGCGCTGCTGCTGGTTGGCTACTTCCTGCGCTACAGCCGCACCGGTCGCGCCCTGTATACCGCAGGTGGCAACGCCACCGCCGCCTGGTATACCGGGATCAACGCCGGGAAGATGCAGTTTGTCAGCTTCTGCCTCTCCGGCGCGCTGGCTGGCTTCTGTGGCTATTTATGGATTTCCCGCTTTGCTGTTGCCTATGTTGACGTCGCTAACGGTTTTGAATTGCAGGTGGTGGCAGCCTGTGTGATTGGCGGTATCAGCACGATGGGCGGCACCGGCCGGGTACTCGGCTGCCTCTTTGGCGCACTGTTTCTGGGCATTATCAATAACGCCCTGCCGGTCATTGGCATCTCCCCGTTCTGGCAGATGGCGATTTCCGGCGCGGTGATTGTGATTGCGGTGGTGCTGAACGAACACGGCAATAAACGCAAAGGTCGACTGATTCTGCGCGATGCGGCGCTGGCCAGACAAAAACAGGCGGTGAGCTGATGAGCAAGATACTGACCTCAGAAGAGATAAAACAGATCCCGACGGCGACGCCGTTTCTCAAGCGCCTGCTGTGCTGGGAAGGCTTTCTGCTGGCGGTCACTCTGGCGGTGTTTGTGGTGAACGCGCTCGCGTCACCTTACTTCCTGAATATCTGGAACCTGTCAGATGCCACCTTCAACTTCACCGAAAAGGCGCTCATCGTGCTGCCGATGGCGATGCTGATTATCGCCCGCGAGATCGATCTGTCGGTCGCCTCAACCATCGCCCTTAGCTCCACCGCGATGGGGTTCTGCGCGGCGGCGGGCGTCGATACGCCGCTGCTGGTCTGCGTCGGCCTCGGCGTCGGGCTGCTGTGCGGGCTGTTTAACGGCCTGCTGGTGACCCGCTTTAACCTCTCATCGATCGTTATCACTATCGGGACGATGAGTCTCTATCGCGGCATCACCTATATTCTGCTGGGCGATACGGCCCTGAATCAGTACCCGGAAAGCTTCGCCTGGTTCGGCCAGGGCTATGTCTGGGGCGCGCTCTCCTTTGAGTTTGCCCTGTTCCTGCTGCTGGCGGCGCTGTTTGTCTTTCTGCTACACCGCACCAACTTTGGCCGCCGGATCTACGCCATCGGCAATAACCCGACCGCAGCCTGGTTCTCCGGTATCAACGTGAAGCGCCATAACCTGCTGCTGTTCGCGCTGGTCGGGCTGATGGCCGGGCTGGCCTCGGTGCTGCTGACATCGCGTCTGGGCAGTACCCGCCCAACCATTGCGATGGGCTGGGAGCTGGCGGTGGTGACGATGGCGGTCCTTGGCGGCGTCAATATTCTCGGCGGTGCGGGCAGTATGCCCGGCGTGATTATTGCCGCCTTTTTGATGGGGCTGGTGACCTTCGGCCTGAGCCTGCTTAACGTTCCCGGCATCGTGATGTCGATAATTATCGGCGCGATGCTGATCGTGGTGATCTCGCTGCCCATCATCACCCGAAGGGTGATGCAGCGAAGAAGGATTTAAGCCGGGAGGCGGTATGCCATCCGGCAAGAAAATCACAGTAATCAAGGAGAGTAATCATGAGTTTTATGCTGGCACTACCAAAAATCAGCCTGCACGGCGCAGGTGCTATTGGCGATATGGTTAATCTGGTGGCAGGCAAACAGTGGGGCAAAGCGCTGATTGTCACCGACGGGCAGCTGGTCAAAATGGGCCTGCTGGACAGCCTGTTTACCGCGCTGGATGCGCATGAGATATCGTATCAGCTTTTTGACGAAGTGTTTCCGAACCCCACAGAGGAACTGGTGCAAAAAGGTTATGCGGCATATCAGGACGCCGGATGTGACTACGTGATCGCTTTCGGCGGCGGCAGCCCAATCGACACCGCCAAAGCGGTAAAAATCCTGACCGCTAATCCCGGCCCGTCGACCGCTTACTCTGGCGTCGGCAAAGTGAAAAACGCCGGGGTGCCTTTGGTTGCTATCAATACCACAGCCGGAACCGCAGCGGAAATGACCAGCAACGCGGTCATTATCGACAGCGCCCGCCAGGTTAAAGAGGTGATAATCGACCCGAATATCATCCCCGATATCGCCGTGGATGATGCCAGCGTGATGCTGGATATTCCTGCGTCGGTAACCGCCGCCACCGGCATGGATGCCCTGACCCACGCTATCGAAGCCTATGTCTCCGTTGGTGCCCATCCACTGACCGACGCCAACGCCCTGGAGGCGATTCGGCTTATTAATCTGTGGCTGCCAGCCGCCGTTGATAACGGCCATGATCTGGAAGCCCGCGAGCAGATGGCCTTTGGCCAGTATCTGGCCGGTATGGCCTTTAACAGCGCCGGCCTGGGTCTGGTACACGCCCTCGCTCATCAACCGGGCGCCACCCATAACCTGCCCCACGGCGTTTGCAATGCCATCCTGCTGCCGATCATCGAAAACTTTAACCGCCCGAACGCTATTCCGCGCTTTGCCCGCGTGGCTCAGGCGATGGGGGTCGATACCCGTGGCATGAGTGATGAAGCCGCGAGTCAATGTGCTATCGAAGCCATCCGCACGCTCAGCACCCGCGTCGGTATTCCCTCCGGCTTCAGCAAGCTGGGCGTCACCAAAACGGATATCGAAGGCTGGCTCGATAAGGCCCTTGCCGACCCCTGTGCACCCTGTAACCCGCGTACCGCCAGCCGCGATGAGGTCCGCGAGCTATACCTGGGGGCATTATGATCCGCAAAGCCTTTGTCATGCAGATTAACCCCAACGCGCACGAAGAGTACGAGCGTCGCCACAACCCGATCTGGCCCGAGCTGGAAGCGGCGCTGAAAGATCATGGCGCGCACCACTACGCTATCTGGCTCGATAAGCAGCGTAATTTGCTGTTTGCCACGGTGGAAATCGAATCGGAAGAGCGCTGGAACACGGTCGCACAGACGGATATTTGCCAGCGCTGGTGGAAGCATATGCGCGACGTTATGCCAGCAAAGCCGGATAACAGTCCGGTAAGCACATCACTGAAAGAGGTGTTTTACCTGCCGTAACCAAAAGCGCTGCCGCAGTTGCGGCAGCGCAATTTCTTAACTGGCTTTCGCCGTTTGTGCATCGCCGACGCCTGGCACAACGGGGCGTTTTGACAGGGTGAAGGCCGAGATAATTGTCACCGTCAGCACAATACAGCCCAGAATCAGATAGGTATCCTAGAAGCCGATCCGGTCGTACATATTCCCGGCAAAGGCAGAAAGGAAAACAGGTGGCCATGATAAAGAAGTAGAGAAAGACAAACGAACCAAAAATCCAGAAGGCAGTTGCGGTTACGTTCTGAGCAGCGAAAGAACCGAAAGACGTAGCCAGAGCGATAAGCGCGACAAAATCTTTGATGCTTTTCATGATATAAACCCTTCAGGTTACTTGTTTTTATAAGGCACCATAACTTGATGTGATAATCTCAGGACGAATAATGAACAACTATATGTGTAATGATTTGCTTTTATAATTCAAATTATTTGAATTAATTATCAGGTAATAGAATAGCGCCAGCGGCTACTGGCTGGCTGAAATCAACCGCTGCGGATGGGTATAGACAGTCGCCCTGCCAGGCTTACAAAAACCGACCAGCGTCAGGTTACAGCGTTCCGCCACTTCCACGGCTAGCGTGGTCGCCGCCGAGACGGCAAACACAATTTCGACACCACACATGGCAGATTTCTGCACCATCTCATAGCTGGCGCGGCTGGACACCAGCACCGCACCCGGTAACCAGCTGTCGCCTTCACGGGCGCGACGGCCGAGAAGTTTATCGAGCGCTACATGACGCCCCAAATCCTCATGCCCACCCGCCAGCTTACCGTCAGGCTTCAGCCAGGCTGCGGCGTGCGTGCAGCCAGTTAGCTGGCCAAGCGGCTGAAAATCCCGGAGACGACCAAGTGCATCGTCAAGCAGATCAAGTGGGAAGGTTTGGGTAAAGGGTAGCGCAGCGACGGGGCGGCCAATATCAGCCAGCTGCTCAACGCCGCACACGCCGCAACCGGTGCGTCCTGCCAGCGCGCGACGTCGCTGTTTCAGCCCCACAAAGCGGCGGCTGGAGAGCTCAATGCACACCTCAAGACCGTTGCAGGATGGCACCACATCCATTCCGTAGATGTCGCGCGGATGGTCAATAATCCCTTCGGATAAGGAAAAACCAATAGCGAACAGCTCCAGATCCTTCGGCGACGCCATCATTACCACGTGGGAAATGCCGTTGTAGACCAGTGCAACCGGTACCTCTTCCGCCAGACTATCAGCCACGGCGGTCTGCAGATCATCCCGCTTCCACAGGCTAATCTCGCGAACTCCTGTGATATTAATCACATTTTCAGCAATTTCTGGATAGCTTTTATTCACTTTGAATTAACCGTATTAAAACAGACGTAACAACATTGTGGTATTCTGCCATTACGCCCTTTATTTATGAGGGCTTATGCATTCAATTCTGAACGTTTGCGGCGTTAACCGCAAAGAAAAACAAAAATCCCCGCCCGTCTCGCCGACGGCGAGAAAAAGCACGGGGATAAGCAATGTCGAAAAAAGGAGTTAACCATGCAGGTCAGCAGAAGGCAGTTCTTTAAGATCTGCGCTGGCGGTATGGCAGGCACCACGGCAGCAGCGCTGGGCTTTGCCCCCGGCGTAGCGCTGGCGGAAACACGGCAGTATAAACTGCTGCGCACCCGCGAAACCCGTAATACCTGTACGTACTGCTCGGTCGGCTGTGGGCTGTTGATGTATAGCCTCGGTGACGGCGCAAAGAACGCTAAATCCTCGATTTTCCATATCGAAGGCGACCCGGATCATCCGGTAAACCGTGGCGCACTGTGTCCGAAAGGGGCCGGTCTGGTGGATTTCATCCACTCCGAATCGCGCCTGAAATACCCTGAATATCGCGCACCAGGTTCAGATAAATGGCAACGCATCAGCTGGGACGACGCCTTTGACCGCATCGCGAAACTGATTAAAGAAGACCGCGACGCTAACTACATCGCGCAGAATAGCGCAGGCACCACCGTTAACCGCTGGCTTTCCACCGGGATGCTGTGTGCCTCTGCCTCCAGTAATGAAACCGGCTATTTAACCCAGAAATTTACCCGCGCACTCGGCATGTTAGCCGTCGATAACCAGGCGCGTGTCTGACACGGACCAACGGTAGCAAGTCTTGCTCCAACATTTGGTCGCGGTGCGATGACCAACCACTGGGTCGACATGAAGAACGCCAACCTCATCGTAGTGATGGGTGGCAACGCGGCAGAAGCGCATCCGGTAGGATTCCGCTGGGCGATGGAAGCCAAGATCCACAATGGCGCAAAGCTGATTGTTATCGATCCGCGCTTTACGCGAACCGCCTCGGTAGCGGATTTCTATACGCCGATTCGTCCCGGTACTGACATTGCCTTCCTGTCAGGCGTGTTGCTGTACCTGTTAACCAACGAAAAATATAACCGTGAATATACCGAAGCCTACACCAATGCCAGCCTGATCGTGCGTGAAGATTTTGGCTTCGACGATGGCCTGTTTACCGGCTACGACGCGGATAACCGCAAATATGACAAAACCAGCTGGCATTACGAGCTGGATGACAATGGCTTTGCCAAACGCGATACCACCCTGACACACCCGCGCTGCGTGTGGAACCTGCTGAAAGCGCACGTTTCCCGCTACACGCCGGAGGTGGTGGAGAACGTCTGCGGAACACCAAAAGCCGACTTCCTGAAAGTCTGTGAGTACATCGCTGAAACCAGCGTGCACGATAAAACCGCGTCCTTCCTCTACGCACTTGGCTGGACTCAGCACTCCGTCGGGGCACAGAACATCCGCACCATGGCGATGATCCAACTGTTGCTCGGCAATATGGGGATGGCAGGCGGCGGTGTCAACGCCCTGCGTGGCCACTCCAATATTCAGGGCCTGACCGATCTCGGCCTGCTGTCGCAGAGCCTGCCCGGTTATATGAACCTGCCGAGTGAAAAACAGGCCGACCTGCAAACCTACCTTGCCGCGAATACGCCGAAACCGCTGCTGGACGGCCAGGTTAACTACTGGAGCAACTATCCGAAGTTCTTCGTCTCGCTGATGAAAGCCTTCTACGGCGACAAAGCAACGGCGGATAACAGCTGGGGCTTTGACTGGCTGCCGAAGTGGGATAAGGGCTACGACGTACTGCAGTACTTCGAAATGATGAACCAGGGCAAAGTGAATGGCTACATCTGCCAGGGCTTTAACCCGGTGGCTTCGTTCCCGAATAAAAACAAGGTAGTGGCTTCGCTGTCGAAGCTGAAGTTCCTGGTGACCATCGATCCGCTGAACACCGAAACTTCGACCTTCTGGCAGAACCACGGCGAGCAGAACGACGTGGATAGCACCAGTATTCAGACCGAAGTATTCCGCCTGCCATCCACATGCTTTGCCGAAGAAAACGGTTCTATCGTTAACTCCGGCCGCTGGCTGCAGTGGCACTGGAAAGGCGCGGACGGTCCGGGCGAAGCCGTCACCGATGGTGAGATCCTTGCAGGTATCCTCTCGCGTCTGCGCAAGATGTATGCCGAAGAGGGCGGTGCCTGCCCGGAACAGGTGTTGAATATGACCTGGAACTACAGCACCCCGCACGAGCCGGCATCGGAAGAAGTGGCGATGGAGAGCAACGGACGGGCGCTGGCGGATATTACCGACCCGGCAACCGGCGCCGTGCTGGTGAAAAAAGGCCAGTTGCTGAGTACCTTCGCGCATCTTCGTGATGACGGCACCACCTCCAGCGGCTGCTGGATTTTCGCCGGAAGCTGGACGCCGGAAGGCAACCAGATGGCACGCCGCGATAACGCCGATCCGTCCGGACTGGGTAATACGCTGGGCTGGGCATGGGCGTGGCCGCTGAACCGCCGCATCCTGTATAACCGCGCCTCCGCCGACCCACAGGGCAACCCGTGGGATCCGAAGCGTCAGCTGCTGAAGTGGGATGGTACGAAGTGGGGCGGCGCCGATATTCCGGACTACAGCACTGCCGCACCGGGCAGCAATGTCGGGCCGTTTATTATGCAGCCAGAAGGCATGGGACGTCTGTTTGCCCTCGATAAGATGGCAGAAGGACCGTTCCCGGAACACTACGAGCCGTTTGAAACGCCGCTGGGTACTAACCCGCTGCACCCGAACGTCGTATCTAACCCGGCCGCCCGCGTGTTTAAAGGCGATCTGGATGCGATGGGTAAAGCCGATAAGTTCCCCTATGTCGGCACCACCTACCGCCTGACGGAGCACTTCCACTACTGGACCAAGCACGCGCTGTTGAACGCCATTGCGCAGCCGGAACAGTTTGTGGAAATCGGCGAGAAGCTGGCCAATAAACTCGGCATTGTCCAGGGCGATACCGTCAGGGTCTCCTCCAGGCGCGGCTATATCAAGGCTAAAGCGGTGGTGACCAAGCGTATTCGCACGATGAAAGTGAACGGTCAGGATGTCGATACCATCGGTATTCCTATCCACTGGGGCTACGAGGGCGTGGCGAAGAAAGGCTTTATCGCCAATACCCTGACCCCGTTTGTCGGTGATGCAAACACCCAGACGCCGGAGTTCAAGGCGTTCCTGGTGAATGTGGAAAAGGTGTAACGGAGACGACTTATGGCTTACCAATCTCAAGATATCATCCGTCGTTCCGCGACTAACGGTTTCACCCCCGCGCCCCAGGCGCGGGATCACCAGCAGGAAGTGGCGAAGCTTATCGACGTCACCACCTGTATCGGCTGTAAAGCCTGTCAGGTGGCTTGTTCAGAATGGAACGATATTCGTGACGAGGTGGGTCACAACGTCGGGGTGTACGACAACCCGGCGGATCTGACCGCCAAATCCTGGACGGTGATGCGCTTCTCGGAAGTGGAGCAAAACGACAAGCTGGAGTGGCTGATCCGCAAGGATGGTTGTATGCACTGCGCCGATCCGGGCTGCCTGAAGGCGTGTCCGTCGGAAGGGGCTATCATTCAGTATGCTAACGGGATCGTCGACTTTCAGTCCGAGCAGTGCATTGGCTGTGGCTACTGCATCGCCGGCTGTCCGTTCGACGTACCGCGTATGAACCCGGAAGACAACCGCGTCTATAAATGCACCCTGTGCGTCGACCGCGTTAACGTCGGCCAGGAGCCTGCGTGTGTGAAAACCTGTCCGACCGGTGCTATCCACTTCGGTTCGAAAGAGGATATGAAGCAGCTGGCGGGCGAGCGCGTAACGGAGCTGAAAACCCGTGGTTACGACAACGCGGGCCTGTACGATCCGGCTGGCGTCGGCGGAACGCACGTCATGTACGTGCTGCACCATGCCGACAAGCCGAATCTGTACCATGGCCTGCCGGAGAACCCGGAAATCAGCGCCACCGTGAAGTTCTGGAAAGGTATCTGGAAACCTCTTGCGGCGGTTGGCTTCGCGGCCACCTTCGCGGCCAGCATCTTCCACTATGTCGGGGTCGGTCCGAACCGTGCGGACGAGGAAGATGACAACCTGCATGAAGAGAAAGACAAGGTGCGCAAATGAAAAAACGTGACACCATCGTGCGCTATACGGCGCCGGAACGTATCAACCACTGGATCACCGCTTTCTGCTTCGTGCTGGCGGCGGTGAGCGGACTGGGGTTTTTCTTCCCGTCCTTTAACTGGTTAATGGGGATCCTCGGTACGCCGCAGCTGACGCGCATTCTGCATCCGTTTGTCGGCGTGGTGATGTTCGCTTCGTTTATCATAATGTTCTTTCGCTACTGGCATCATAACCTCATCAATCGGGAGGATATCTTTTGGGCGAAGAATATACGTAAAATAGTGGTCAACGAAGAAGTGGGTGACACCGGGCGCTATAATTTCGGTCAGAAGTGCGTCTTCTGGGCGGCGATTATTTTCCTGGTGCTGCTGCTGGTAAGCGGCGTGATTATCTGGCGTCCTTACTTTGCCCCCGCCTTCCCTATTCCGCTTATCCGCGCCGCGCTGCTGGTACATTCATTTGCAGCCGTGGCCCTGATTGTGGTTATCATGGTGCATATTTACGCCGCTCTATGGGTAAAAGGCACCATCACCGCTATGGTGGAAGGATGGGTCACCAGCGCATGGGCGAAGAAACATCATCCGCGCTGGTACCGTGAAATCCGCAAGACAACGGAAAAAGAGACTGAATGAGCATCCGCATTATCCCGCAAGATGAGCTGGAGAAGAGCGAGAAACGCACGACGGAAGCAATTCCGCCGCTGTTGTTCCCCAGACTGAAAAACCTCTATAACCGCCGCGCAGAACGCCTGCGTGAACTGGCGGAAAATAACCCGCTGGGCGACTATCTGCGCTTCGCCGCGCTGATCGCCCATGCCCAGGAAGTGGTGCTGTATGACCACCCACTACAGCTTGACCTGAGCGCCCACCTGAAAGAGGCTGCCGCTCAGGGAAAACCGCCGCTGGATATTCATGTCCTGCCGCGCGATAAGCACTGGCACAGGCTGCTGCACTCTTTGATCGCAGAGCTGAAGCCGGAAATGAGCGGCCCGGCGCTGGCAGTAATTGAGAATCTGGAAAAAGCCTCTGAGCAGGAACTGGAGCAGATGGCCAGCGCGCTCTTTGCCTCTGACTTTGCGCAGGTCAGCAGCGATAAAGCTCCGTTTATCTGGGCTGCGCTCTCCCTGTACTGGTCCCAGATGGCCAGCCTGATCCCGGGCAAAGCACGCGCCGAATACGGCGAACAGCGCCAGTTCTGCCCGGTCTGCGGCAGTATGCCCGTCTCCAGTATCGTACAAATCGGTACCACCCAGGGCCTGCGTTATCTGCACTGCAACCTCTGTGAGTCCGAGTGGCACGTGGTACGCGTGAAGTGCAGCAACTGCGAGCAGAGCCGCGATTTACATTACTGGTCGCTGGATAACGAGCAGGCGCCGGTGAAAGCGGAAAGTTGTGGTGACTGCGGGACCTACCTGAAGATCCTTTATCAGGAAAAAGACCCGAAAGTTGAAGCGGTTGCCGACGACCTGGCGTCGCTGGTACTCGACGCCCGTATGGAGCAGGAAGGCTTTGCCCGCAGCTCCATCAACCCGTTCCTGTTCCCGGGTGAAGGCGAGTAATCTTCTGCGGTGAAACAAAGCCCGTTAGCGCGCGTGCGCTGGCGGGCTTTTTTATTGCGCCAGCGCGGCGATCACATGCAGCGGGTCATTGGCGATAGCGCGTAGTAGCGCCTTTGCCGGACCGGTTGGCGAACGGCGTCCCTGCTCCCAGTTGCGCAGGGTATCCACACTGACGGAAATCAGACCGGCGAATTTCGCCTGCGACAGCCCGGACACCTGGCGAATCTCTTTAATTTTCAACGCATCAATCTGAAAGGTTCGCGAGGGCTGACGAGCGCCTTCATCGATCTCATTCATCTGCGTCATGCTTGCGGTTAGCCGCTCAAACAGCGCCTTATCCATCTACCACCTCTCGTTTAAAGTGCGAGTATCGTTTTTTCATGCGGGGAAAGATCGTCCTTGATGCCTTTACGATAGATAAGCAGCAGGCGAATTTCCGTTCGGCCGACATGATGAAAATAGATGATTCTCCCTCCACCGCGCTTGCCTTTACCCTGTGCCGTCCAGCGCACTTTTCTCAGGCCGCCCGTCCCGGGGATAAGCGCGCCCCGATCGGGCTGTACGGCAAGAAACACCTGAAAAATACGGTATTCATCGTCATCCAGCAGTTCTTTGACGTCCTCAGTGAAAATTTCCGTTTCTATGAATATCATAAATGTACGCCATTGGCTTATAGCATCAGAAATTAAACGTACGTCAATGACGTACCCTATGCCTGATACGCTACAAGCCAAAAACGAGCGAACCCAGCGCTTATTAAGGGGATTTTTCCTTTTGGAGGCGCTTTCCATGACCCCTCTTATGTAAATTTTCACCGTTTCCATTCCATAAAAACCAGGGTATAAACCTGTATATCCATACAGAAAAGGGAATAAAAATGGCGCTGGAAAAAGGTATTGCGGCCCTGGTTGAGGAATTTATTGCTGCGAGTCGTCCCTCTTCGCGAAAGATGAGTATTGATGAACGGAGAGCAGGCTATGTTGCCAGTACCGCGCTGGCAGGCCAAACCGAAACCCGCGTGCAGGTGGAGGATATAACCCTGGAGGGCCTCACCCTGCGCGTCGTCTCGCCGCTTAACGTTTCAGGCGCGCTGCCGACGGTCATTTACTCCCACGGCGGCTGTTTTATCAGCGGTGGCTTCACAACGCACGATAACCAGCTCTGCGTCAGTTAGCGTACTACAGTGGCTGTCGGGTGATTGCGGTGCAGTATCGTCTTGCGCCGAAGCCGGTGAACGTCTGGTCTGGAACCGCGCGGATAAACTGGGCGTGGACAAACAACGAATCATCCTCGCCGGAGACAGCGTGGGCGGGCATCTGGCGCTGACAACAGCCCTGCGACTCAAAGCCAGTGGGGAGTGGCTACCCCACAGGCTACTGCTGATCTATCCCATGCTGGATGCCACCGCCAGCCATAAAAGCTATACCGCTAACGACGAAGATTACGTGATCACCCACCATAGCTTGCTCAGCGGGTATGAGATGTACCTGCCTGACGTCGATCCACGCCACCCAGAGGCCAGCTCACTGTGGCGAGATGATTTTGGTGGCCTGCCAGCGCTGGTCAGGCGTGATTCACGGTTTCTTCCAGCCTGGCGGAATCAGCCCGGCTGCGCGCGGATTAATGTACGATCTCGCCTGGCGGGCGGCAGAGTAAGCCACCCGCAGGGGCATGGAGGCCTGGAGGCTGGCCCATCAGGCGTAATTGTTGCAGGCAGTTTAGACACGGACAGCGCGCAAGAACCGGAGCGTACACGTAGTACGTAAGGATTCTGAGCACTGCCCAGGGCTAAACTGGCAAATAAAATAGCCTGATGGGCCAGCCGTTTATTCTTCTTCGTTACCGCCTTCTATATACGGGCCGAAGGGTTTAGCAGGCAGCACCAGATAGGTACCTTCAAAGATAGCGCCCGAGGTCTCGTCGCCAAACAGCTCGACCAGCAGCTGTACGCGAGATTTACGGCCGCGTGCCAGGCGGTCAAGATCGCCGCTGAGGGAACCAAGGTCGGCAATCGCACTGGGTTTTCCGGTGATCGGTTTGCTGTAGCGAATATGCGCATCCGCCAGAATAATAGTGCCACCCAGATGGCGCTCACGCAGCATCAGCCAAATCAGCCCCCAGCCGGTCAGCGTTGCCAGCGAAAAGAGGCTCCCGGCAAACAGGGTATGGTGCGGGTTCTGATTGCCGGTTTCCGGCATCGTAGTGATAAATTTCTGACCGGTGTATTGCTGAATGCGTACCCCCATCTTTTCGCTGAGAGGGATATGCTCATACCAGGCCTGCTGTAGCTGGCCACACCAGTCGCCGCGATGGAGAATATCATCCAGGGTCGCGACGGGTTTTATCATTAAAAAATGGCGTACCGGCGTTGTCTGCGGCGTGGTGATTTCGCCCTGGTTTACAAATCCAAGCTTGGCAAAAAATTCGACGGCATCTTCACGGGCGCTACAGGTCACACGCTTAACGCCTTCCTGCCTTGCCACCGATTCCAGCGTCATCGCCATCAGTGTGCCAAGACCTTTCTCCTGTACCGCCGGGTCTACCGCCATAAAACGGATCGACGCCTCGTTATCGGCGTTGATATAGAGCCGCCCGACGGCGACCGGGTTGTCATCTTCATCCACCACCATCTGATGGTGCGCAAGGGCATCCCAGGCATCGCGCTCGGAGCCCTTGGGCTGATGCAGCGGCTTACGCAGCATTTCCCAGCGGAACTGGTAATAGCGCTCAAGTTCTTCTTCAGTTTGCGGCACACGCAGGTGATACATAGCGATACTCTCTCTTGTTGCCCGCAGCCGTACAGGAAGCTGGTTCATACCTGCAGCCAAAAGGTTACGGGGCCATCATTAACCAGCGATACCTGCATATCCGCAGCGAATCGCCCGGTTTGCGTTACCATCTCCTGCGAACGGCAGCGCTCAACAAAGTAGTCGTACAGGGCTTCTGCCCGATCCGGCGTAGCACCCCGGGAAAACCCCGGACGCATTCCTCGTTCAGTATCGGCGACGAGCGTGAACTGCGACACCAGCAGCAGGCTGCCGCCAGCCTGCTGTACGTTAAGGTTCATCCGACCTTCGGCATCGCTGAATACACGGTATCCCATCACACGTTCACAAAGACGATCGGCTTTCTGCTCGTCGTCATCCTTTTCGACACCCAACAACACTAAAAGTCCCGGACCGATTTCCCCCGTCACTTCACCCTCCACGGTGACGCTGGCCCGGGTTACGCGCTGAATTAATCCAATCATGGCTGTTCTTCTTGTTCTGCGTTGTGTTTAAGTTTGCGGTATTCACCGAGAGTGACAGTTATTTCAGCGCCAAGCAAGACGATACACCAGGTCCAGTAGACCCAGACAAAGAGGATAGGCACCACCGCCAGCACGCCGTAAATCAGCTGCCATGACGGGAACATGGTGATATAGAGGGTGAAAACTTTTTTGCCCAACTCGAACAGCGCCGCCGCCACAAACGCCCCGGCTATCGCATCACGGTTTGGGACACGCGTCGTCGGCACGATGCTATACAGCAACCAGAAAGAGGTCCACGAAAGCAGAAGTGGAAAGATGCGCAGCAGATTATCCACCACGCCGTTAAACTCGCTTGCCCAGCGTAGCGATAACAGATAAGAGCTGATCGCCAGGCTGGCACCGGCAAGGAGCGGCCCCAGCGTGAGGATCATCCAGTAAACCGCAAAAGAGTAAACCGGCGGACGTACCCGCGAGCTACGCCAGATAGTATTCAGCGCACTATCAATAGCATACATCAGCAGCAGCGAGGTAACGATCAGCCCGCAGGCACCGACAGCGGTCATTTTGTTTGAGTTGGCAACGAACTGTTCGATATAGCGCTGAATCACATCCCCGGTGGCGGGGATAAAATTCGCAAAAATAAAATGTCGCAGCTGAACGCTGACTTCAGAAAACATCGGAAAAGCAGCAAAAAGGGCAAAGACAACGGCCACCAGCGGTACCAGAGACAACAGTGAAACATAGGCAAGGTTACCCGCCAGCGTCGTCATATTGTCTTCGTCAATACGTCGCCAGAGCAGTTTTAGCCACGCCCATAGCGGGCGCGTATGGTGCCTTGCCTGTTGCCGGGCGTTTTTCAGCATAACACCTTCGCAAAATACGCCGGGATTGTCTCACGGTCGGTGACCAGAATGCTGGTCAGCCCCAGATGGTTCGCACCGGCGATATTATCGGCATTATCATCGAAGAAAACCGTATCGGCGGCGGAGAAACCTTCCAGCTCAAGCACTTTCTGGTAGATACGCGCCTCCGGTTTGCGCAATCCCATCTCCTGGGACAGATAGATACGATCGGCAGCCGCACGAATCTCCGGAAATTCATCCGGCCAGAAGGTGGTGTGCAGACGGTTAGTATTGGAGAGCACAGCCACGCGATGCCCCTGCTCGCGCAGTCGGTGCATCACGTCAATCACTTCGGGCCGCAGTCCGACAAATACCGCCTGCCAGCCGTGGGAAAATTGCTCATAGCTCAGCGGCAGCTCCAGCTCATGGCAGAGAGCTTCGGCAAAGGCCTCATCGCTAATTTCTCCGCGTTCGTGCTGATGGAATGCCTCTCCCATCGTGAAATTTTGCGTCAGTGACGCCAGCGGTACACGGCTAAAGTCGCTCCATGCGCCCAGCACCCGATTAAAATCGATATCGACAATCACATTACCTAAATCAAAGATATAGAGCATGATCCTCTCCTTGTTTGCCGTGGAGAGTTAACTGTAGCGGTAAAGTCTGACGTTGAATAGTTACGGCGCTCACGACGATGAGCAATGGTGATAAAGATAAGAGGCTGCTTCCATAAAAAAAGCCGCTGAATTCAGCGGCTTTTTCGGACGAAAACGTCAATGATTAGTCGCGAGGACCACGCATTGCACGTTTACGGTCGTTCTCGGTCAGGTGACGTTTACGGATACGCACTGAGGTAGGTGTTACTTCTACCAGTTCGTCGTCATCGATAAATTCCAGAGCCTGTTCCAGAGACATTTTGATCGGCGGAACCAGAACCGTTGCTTCGTCTGTACCAGACGCACGCATGTTGGTCAGTTTCTTACCGGTCAGGCAGTTAACGGTCAGGTCGTTAGAACGGCTGTGAATACCGATGATCTGGCCTTCATAGACTTCTGCACCGTGGCCGAGGAACAGCTTACCGCGGTCCTGCAGGCTGAACAGCGCAAACGCAACGGCTTTACCCTGACCGTTGGAGATCAGCACGCCGTTGTTACGCTGGCCAATTTCACCCGGACGAACGTCGTCGTAGTGGCTGAAGGTGGAGTACAGCAGACCGGTACCGGAAGTCATGGTCATGAACTCGGTACGGAAGCCGATCAGGCCACGAGCCGGGATCAGGTAATCCAGACGGATACGACCTTTGCCGTCAGGGATCATGTCTTTGACATCGCCCTTACGCTCACCCATCGCCTGCATTACTGCACCCTGATGCTGCTCTTCGATATCCAGGGTCACGTTTTCGAACGGCTCCTGCATACGACCGTCGATCATGCGGTTGATAACTTTCGGACGGGAAACCGCCAGCTCAAAGCCTTCACGACGCATGTTTTCGATCAGTACGGACAGGTGCAGCTCACCACGACCGGATACGCGGAATGCGTCCGCATCTTCGGTTTCTTCCACACGCAGTGCAACGTTGTGCACCAGCTCTTTGTTCAGGCGGTCGAGGATCTGACGTGAAGTCACGTATTTACCTTCTTTACCACAGAACGGAGAGGTGTTGACGTTGAAGAACATGGTTACGGTCGGCTCATCAACGGACAGCGCCGGCAGCGCTTCAACATTTGTCGGATCGCAAATGGTGTCCGAGATGTTCAGTTCGCCAAGGCCGGTGATTGCGATGATATCGCCCGCTTCCGCTTCGGTGGACTCAATACGCTCCAGACCGAGGTGGCCCAGCACTTTACCCACTTTACCATTGCGGGTTTTACCTTCGCTATCAACGATGGTGACCTGCTGGTTCGGCTTAACTTTACCGCGCTTGATGCGGCCGATGCCGATTACACCAACGTAATTGTTGTAGTCGAGCTGAGAGATCTGCATCTGGAACGGTGCGTCTAACTCAACTTTCGGCGCAGATACGTGGTCAACAATCGCCTGGTACAGCGGAGTCATATCTTCCGCCATATCGGTGTGGTCGTTGCCCGCAATACCCATCAGTGCAGATGCATAGATGATGGGGAAATCCAGCTGCTCGTCGGTAGCGTCTAGGTTTACGAACAGATCGAAGACCTGATCGACAACCCAATCCGGACGCGCGCCGGGACGGTCAACTTTGTTAATTACCACAATTGGCTTCAGGCCATGGGCAAACGCTTTTTTGGTTACAAAGCGAGTCTGCGGCATTGGGCCATCCATTGCGTCAACAACCAGCAGGACGGAGTCTACCATGGACATGACACGTTCAACTTCACCACCGAAGTCGGCGTGACCCGGGGTATCAACGATATTGATACGGTAGTCATTCCATTTGATAGCGGTGTTTTTAGCGAGGATGGTAATCCCACGCTCTTTCTCCAAATCGTTGGAGTCCATCACGCGTTCAGTGGCCTCAGCGCGTTCGCTGAAGGTACCGGATTGTTGCAGCAGCTTGTCAACCAGGGTCGTTTTACCATGGTCAACGTGCGCAATGATGGCGATGTTACGCAGATTTTCGATCACAACTTTGCCTCAGGCATTAGAAATAGCGCGTTATTGTACACGTATTAATCGAAGGACTAAACAGGATCACAAAGAACCTTTACAAACAATACCGAAAGTAAGGGTTTGTGATCGTTTTCACGGAGCGGTAAAAGGCCGCAAAACGTAAATTGCACCAATGTAGTGCTTGTTGTTCACTTAAAAGCACCACGTTGGTGCAATGTAACCATTCTGGTGCAGCCCTTTTGCACTATGGCGTGCATGATAACGCCTTTTGGGGGGCATTTGAAAGTTGGCACAGATTTCGCTTAATAATTTTTATGGCAACAACGCCAGCTTAACGCTGAGTTTGAAGACCTCGTTACTACGACGACAATGACCAATCCGGGAGAGTTTAAGTATGTCCGCTGAACACGTTTTGACGATGCTGAATGAACATGAAGTGAAGTTTGTCGATCTGCGCTTCACCGATACAAAAGGCAAAGAGCAGCACGTCACTATTCCTGCTCACCAGGTAAACGCCGAATTCTTTGAAGAAGGCAAAATGTTTGACGGTTCCTCGATTGGTGGCTGGAAAGGTATCAACGAATCTGACATGGTTCTGATGCCGGACGCCTCTACCGCGCTGATCGACCCGTTCTACGAAGAACCGACCCTGATCATTCGTTGTGACATTCTTGAGCCAGGCACCCTGCAGGGCTATGACCGTGACCCGCGCTCCATCGCTAAACGTGCTGAAGAGTATCTGCGTTCTACCGGTCTGGCTGATACCGTTCTGTTCGGGCCAGAGCCAGAGTTCTTCCTGTTCGACGACGTCCGTTTCGGTGCCTCTATCTCCGGTTCTCACGTTGCTATCGACGATATCGAAGGCGCATGGAACTCCTCCACCAAATATGAAGGTGGTAACAAAGGTCACCGTCCTGGCGTGAAAGGCGGTTACTTCCCGGTTCCGCCGGTCGATTCCTCTCAGGACATCCGCTCTACCATGTGTCTGATCATGGAAGAGATGGGTCTGGTTGTTGAAGCGCACCACCACGAAGTGGCAACCGCTGGCCAGAACGAAATCGCAACCCGCTTCAATACCATGACCAAAAAAGCGGACGAAATTCAGATCTACAAATATGTCGTGCACAACGTTGCTCACCGTTTCGGTAAGACCGCTACCTTTATGCCGAAGCCGATGTTTGGCGATAACGGTTCCGGCATGCACTGCCATATGTCTCTGTCCAAGAACGGCGTAAATCTGTTCTCTGGCGACAAATATGCCGGTCTGTCCGAGCAGGCGCTGTTCTACATTGGCGGTGTTATCAAACACGCTAAAGCAATCAACGCCCTGGCTAACCCGACTACCAACTCCTACAAGCGTCTGGTCCCGGGTTACGAAGCACCGGTCATGCTGGCCTACTCTGCCCGTAACCGTTCTGCGTCTATCCGTATTCCGGTGGTTGCGTCGCCGAAAGCGCGTCGTATCGAAGTGCGCTTCCCGGACCCGGCAGCTAACCCGTATCTGTGCTTTGCTGCCCTGCTGATGGCGGGTCTTGACGGTATTAAGAACAAGATTCACCCGGGCGAAGCAATGGACAAAAACCTGTATGACCTGCCGCCGGAAGAAGCGAAAGAGATCCCACAGGTTGCCGGTTCTCTGGAAGAAGCGCTGAACGCGCTGAACGAAGATCGCGAGTTCCTGACTGCCGGTGGCGTATTCACCGATGAAGCAATCGATGCTTACATCGCCCTGCGTACCGAAGAAAACGACCGCGTACGTATGACGCCGCATCCGGTAGAGTTCGAACTGTATTACAGCGTTTAATTTCGAATACATTAGAAAATAAATACTCCGCAGGTTTCTTGTTGCAGCAAGGCGGCAACTGAGCGAATCCCCGGGAGCATAGATCGCCATGTGACTGGGGTGAGTGAAGGCGGCCGACGCAACTGCGGCAAGAAAGAGGCCGAGGATTTCGTTGCCGTGGAACTTTTAGCCCATCTCCGGATGGGCTTTTTTCTCCACCAACAACCTGATCTGTCGCGTTTTTTAACAATAAAAAGCTATACTGCACTAAATTGGTGCACACCTTTTTGGGAGACTGCTGAATGGCAACAGGCGTGCTGCCCAATGCTGGGCAGATCCTTAATTCACTGATTAACAGCATCCTGCTGGTCGATGACGACCTGGCAGTACATTACGCGAACCCGGCCGCGCAGCAGCTGCTCGCCCAGAGTTCCCGTAAGCTTTTTGGCGCACCGCTTCCGGAGCTGCTGAACTACTTCTCGCTCAATATCGGCCTGATGAACGAGAGTCTGCAGGCAGGCCAGGGCTTTACCGATAACGAAGTCACGCTGGTGATTGATGGCCGCTCGCATATTCTTTCGCTAACCGCTCAACGCCTGCCGGACGGTCTGATTCTGCTGGAGATGTCGCCGATGGATAATCAGCGCCGCCTCAGCCAGGAACAGCTGCAACATGCCCAGCAGGTCGCCGCACGCGATCTTGTGCGTGGGCTGGCCCATGAAATTAAAAACCCGCTGGGTGGCCTGCGCGGCGCGGCGCAGCTGTTAACGAAAGCGCTGCCCGATCCGGCGCTGACCGAATATACCAAAGTGATTATCGAACAGGCCGACCGCCTGCGAAATCTGGTGGACCGCCTGCTCGGACCGCAACAGCCGGGAATGCACGTCACCCAGAGTATCCATAAGGTCGCGGAACGGGTAGTCAAACTGGTGTCGATGGAGCTCCCGGATAACGTCACTTTGCAACGCGATTACGACCCAAGTCTGCCGGAGTTGCCGCACGATCCTGACCAGATAGAGCAGGTTCTCCTGAATATTGTGCGTAATGCGCTGCAGGCGCTTGGTCCGGAAGGCGGAGAGATTACGTTACGCACCCGCACTGCGTTCCAGCTGACGCTGCACGGCACGCGCTACCGGCTGGCGGCACGTATTGACGTGGAAGATAACGGCCCGGGCATTCCTTCGCATCTGCAGGATACGCTGTTCTACCCGATGGTCAGCGGCCGCGAAGGGGGTACGGGTCTGGGGCTATCTATTGCCCGCAATTTGATCGATCAACACTCCGGCAAAATTGAATTTACCAGCTGGCCGGGTCATACCGAATTCTCGGTTTATCTGCCCATCAGAAAGTAGACACGGGATCATTCCGGCTTCGGCCAGAAGATAAGTGTATATAGAGGTGTTTATGCAACGAGGGATAGTCTGGATCGTTGATGACGATAGCTCCATCCGCTGGGTGCTTGAACGCGCGCTCACCGGGGCAGGCTTGACGTGTACAACATTCGAAAACGGCAACGAAGTGCTTGATGCGCTGACCACCAAAACCCCGGATGTTCTGCTGTCAGATATTCGTATGCCGGGAATGGACGGTCTGGCACTGTTAAAACAGATTAAGCAGCGCCATCCGATGCTTCCGGTCATCATTATGACCGCACATTCCGACCTGGATGCCGCCGTCAGCGCCTATCAACAGGGCGCGTTCGACTATCTGCCAAAGCCGTTCGATATCGATGAGGCCGTCGCCCTGGTCGAGCGCGCGATCAACCACTATCAGGAACAGCAGCAGCCGCGCAACGTACAGGTGAACGGGCCGACCACCGATATTATTGGCGAAGCCCCGGCGATGCAGGATGTGTTCCGCATTATTGGCCGCCTGTCGCGTTCATCGATCAGCGTATTGATCAACGGCGAATCCGGTACCGGTAAAGAGCTGGTTGCCCACGCTCTGCACCGCCACAGCCCACGAGTAAAAGCGCCGTTTATCGCGCTGAATATGGCTGCAATCCCCAAAGACCTGATCGAATCAGAACTGTTCGGCCATGAAAAAGGGGCCTTTACCGGCGCCAACACTATTCGCCAGGGGCGCTTTGAACAGGCCGATGGCGGCACCCTGTTTCTGGATGAAATCGGCGATATGCCGCTGGATGTACAAACCCGCTTGCTGCGCGTGCTGGCCGACGGCCAGTTTTATCGCGTTGGTGGCTACGCACCGGTGAAGGTGGATGTACGTATTATCGCCGCGACCCACCAGAACCTGGAGCTGCGCGTTCAGGAAGGGAAATTCCGTGAGGATCTCTTTCACCGCCTGAACGTTATTCGCGTTCATCTGCCGCCGCTGCGCGAGCGTCGGGAAGATATTCCGCGTCTGGCCCGTCACTTCCTGCAGGTTGCTGCGCGCGAACTGGGCGTTGAAGTCAAACAGTTGCATCCGGAAACCGAAGCCGCCTTAACCCGGCTGGCATGGGCGGGTAACGTTCGCCAACTGGAAAACACCTGCCGCTGGCTGACGGTGATGGCCGCAGGTCAGGAAGTGCTGATCCAGGATCTGCCTGCCGAACTGTTTGAAACCACCATCCCCGATACTCCCTCTCATGCACTGCCGGATAGCTGGGCGACGCTGCTGGCCCAGTGGGCCGACCGGGCGCTGCGTTCCGGTCATCAAAACCTGCTTTCTGAAGCCCAGCCGGAGATGGAGCGCACGCTGTTAACCACCGCGCTTCGCCACACTCAGGGCCATAAGCAGGAAGCGGCTCGTCTGCTGGGATGGGGCCGTAATACCCTGACCCGCAAGCTGAAAGAGCTGGGAATGGAGTAGCCGCGCGCTGAAATGTAAATATGCGAATTCGGACGCAAATTGCTGCATTTTTGTACTTTACTGCACCGAAGAGTTCAGTATGATCGTGCCCGGCGAATGGGAGGAATCATCATGCTGGAATCAATAACGAGCCTGTTATCAGGCGGTGCTGAAGTGGGAATGGCGGCAAGCCAGACACCGCATACGGCCATTGCAGCGGTGCTCTGTGCGGCGCTGTTTGGGCTGTTCAGCTAAGACAAGGCCCTCTATGATGAGAGGGCCTTGTTCTGTCAGATAACCCGTGAGAACTGCTGCATCCGCGCTTTCTGGCGCAGATAAGCATCAAAGCACATACAGATATTACGAATCAGCAGTCGTCCCTTGGGCGTGACCTGAATAGCCCGCTCGCTGATGTCCACCAGCCCATCTTTTGCCAGCGGTGCCAGCAGGCGTAAATCCTCGGCAAAGTAATCCACAAAATTCAGATCCCACTGCCGTTCTACCTCGGTCATATCGAGACGGAAATTACAGATCAGCGCCTTAATCACATCGCGACGGATGCAGTCATCCTGGGTCAGGACAATTCCGCGCCACAGGGCGTTACCGGTCTCATCAACCTGCTGATAATAATGCTTGAGCTCTTTCTGGTTTTGCGCGTAGCAGTCGCCAAGCATACTGATCGCCGAAACCCCCATGCCCAACAGATCGGTATCGCCCTGAGTGGTGTAACCCTGGAAATTACGGTGCAGCACGCCTTCACGCTGGGCAATCGCCAGTTCGTTGTCCGGACGGGCAAAGTGATCCATACCGATAAACTGATAGCCGTTGGCGGCCAGAAAGGTGATGGTCTGCTGCAGGATATCCAGCTTTTGCCGGGCCGAGGGAAGATCGTCATCTTTGATTTTACGCTGGGCTGCGAACAGGGTCGGCAGATGTGCATAGTTAAAGACGCTGAGCCTGTCCGGGTTCAGCTCCGCCACGCGCTCTAAGGTGAAAGCGAAGCTCTCCGGGGTCTGTTTTGGCAGGCCGTAGATCAGGTCGATATTCGTCGAGGTGAAGCCGATATCCCTGGCGCGGCGTAGCAGCGCAAAAATAAAGTCTTCGTCCTGCTCACGGTTAACCAGCCGCTGAACCTCTTTATTGAAGTCCTGCACGCCCATACTTAACCGGTTAAAACCCTCGCCGCGCAGGTGATCGAGCACGTCGAGTTCAATTTCACGCGGGTCCACCTCAATGGAGATCTCCGCATCTGCCTCAAAACTGAAGTTGCTGCGCAGCAGCGTCATCAGCCGACCGATCTGCGCTTTATCGAGATAGGTTGGCGTACCGCCGCCCCAGTGTAGCTGGCTGACCCGACGACCGGCAAATAGCGGCGCAAGGTGCAGGATCTCCTGCTCAAGCGCGTCGAGATATTGATCGGCCTTGTGCTGCTGACGGGTCACAATTTTATTGCAGCCGCAGAAGTAGCAGAGCTTATGGCAAAACGGGATATGGACGTACAGAGAAAGCGGACGCTCAGGATAGCGCGCCACGGCCTGCTGAAATTCCGCATCGCCAAAGTCTTCGGAGAATTCGAGGGCGGTTGGGTATGATGTATAGCGCGGCCCGGAATAATTATATTTTTGGATCAGGGCCAGATCCCAGTCGATTAACTGCTCAGACATGCTCACTCCTTCCGATGGTGTCGCACACGACGGCGGCATACCGGTCTGACCGCACCGCGGGTCAGAAGCCGGTTGCGCAGCAGCTTTTGACGCTGCGACAACCGCCGTAGTTTAACGAATAACCAACCCAGATAACATATAACCGGAAGGATTATAAGGAGTACTATCAGACCGACAGGATGCAAACGTTAGTTTCCACCTTTCAGCAGACGCATCATGTCTTCTTTACCCTCTTCCTGCTCTTCCTCTTCTTCATCATCCCAGGAGAGACCCAGTTGCTGCATCAGCTCATCAATACGATCCAGTTTGGCATCAACCCAGGACTGCTCTTGTGCATCCAGAGTTTCACCGTCTTCAATTCGTTCCAGCAGCGCGTCCAGGCGCTCGTCCGTTTCCAGCATATCCAGCTCTTCCTGCGGTGAAAGCATAGGTTTCTTCTCGCTCTTAGGTTTGGGTGCTTTGGCTTTCGTCATCGGGACGTCGGTTACGCCCAGTGGGATAGGTTTCTTACTGCCGGAACGCGGATCTTTCATCGGCTTTTGCTGGCGGCTACCGGTGGATTCACCGGCACCGTTTGCACGGCTGCCTGCCGAATTACCACGGTGTTTTTTATCGCGTTTGCGATCGCGTGCCTGCTGGTTCAACTCTTCACGGTTTTTACGCTTTTCTTTTGCGGGGCCTTTGCCACGCGCTGGGGTCGTTGCTTTCATTCTGGGATCGTCATCTTCAGGCGTTATTGTTCAGTATATACTCTAAATAATTCGAATTGCAGTTGGCCTCAGCCCCTGAAACCTGAAGTATGACGAGTATGGATTTGCGGCGGAATCTAGCAGAAAGCAGGCAAAGAAAAAAGGCGACAGAATGCTCTGTCGCCTTTTTTCTTATCGCTGCCCTTATGGACTCAACATTCCTTGTACGCTAACGACCCCCTGTCTTCCCTTAGCCTGAACAATCCTTGTTCCCGTTCCTTTTCCTTGAAATCACGTCATCCTGACGTTCGTCTTCCTGACAAATCCCATGTCTTCGCCTTCCTGGCGCTCCTGACACTCATCCTGAGTCGTTATTCCATTACCAGCATCCTAGCTACGGGAAGCACTCTACCCCTTTGCGCTAAACTCACAAGCAGCCTCAGGCATATTCTCCCCCACAGGAAACGAAGAGAAAAATCTAATAACATGATTTATATAGTTAATCGTTCTATTTATTCGCCACTCTCTCCAGAATATCGCATAGAACAAACAGGCGATCTCTCACACGGTACGGGGTATTTGCTTACACAGAAGGGGAGCCGAAAAAACAGTCTTTTTCTGCTGTTCAGGTATAATCGCCGCCATTGCATGATTTAACGGAGACGACCGTTTTGACTAATTGGAATTATCAACTGACGCATTTTGTCACCAGTGCCCCGGATATTCGCCATTTACCGGCAGATACCGGCATTGAAGTGGCGTTTGCCGGCCGCTCCAACGCGGGAAAATCCAGCGCCCTGAATACGCTGACCAACCAGAAAAGCCTCGCGCGTACTTCTAAAACACCAGGCCGTACACAGCTGATTAACCTGTTCCAGGTCGCTGACGGAAAGCGCCTGGTGGATTTACCCGGCTACGGCTACGCCGAAGTACCGGAAGAGATGAAGCGCAAGTGGCAGCAGGCGCTGGCTGAATACCTGGAAAAACGTCAGTGCCTGCAGGGGCTGGTGGTGCTGATGGATATTCGCCATCCGCTGAAGGATCTCGATCAGCAGATGATTCTGTGGGCAGTGGAGAGCAACATTCAGGTTCTGGTGCTGCTAACCAAGGCAGACAAGCTGGCCAGCGGCGCGCGTAAAGCGCAGCTCAATATGGTGCGTGAAGCCGTGCTGGCATTTAATGGCGATGTGCAGGTCGAAGCCTTCTCATCATTGAAAAAGCTGGGCGTGGACAAACTGCGACAGAAGCTGGACAGCTGGTTTAACGACCTGCCGCCGGTCGAAGCTGAGGCCGAAGCGGAATAAAACAGCGCGCGATATGATTCGCGCGTTTTTTCTTTCGCGCAATAAAAAACGCCCCAGTCATAAATGACTGGGGCGGCTAAAATATTCAGCCAAATCCGATTACGTGAAGTAAAAGGTCTGAAAGATAGAACATCTTACCTCTGTACCCTACGCGAATAACTCTACTCTTTTTCTGGTCAGTAACAAAGCACTTTTTGTAATTTCTTTTCATAATTTACAGAAAAATTTTCAACGATCGTCACAAAAATCCCGCTTTTGCGTTGCTTACTTACGAAAAAGTGCCTTACACATTGTGCACTTAGTGCGCACGATCCCAGTTTTCACCGCTTCCCACTTCCACCAGCAACGGAACGTCCAGCTGGGTGCTGTTTTCCATCAGCTGGTGAATCTGTTTAGCCACCGCGTCGACGTCATCCTTATGCACTTCAAACACCAGTTCATCGTGCACCTGCATGATCATCCGCACCCGCGGTTTATCCTTCAGAAGCCATGCATCTAAGGCAATCATAGCGCGTTTAATAATATCCGCCGCCGTTCCCTGCATCGGGGCGTTGATCGCCGCGCGCTCGGCACCGGCACGGCGCGCGCCGTTGCTGGAAGTAATATCTGGCAGATAGAGACGACGACCTTCCAGGGTTTCCACATAGCCCAACTCTTTCGCCTGCTCGCGCGTGCGCTCCATATACTCACGTACGCCAGGATAGCGCTCGAAGTAGAGGTCCATATATTTCTGTGACTCTTTGCGCGGAATATTGAGCTGACGGGACAGACCAAATGCGCTCATACCGTAAATCAGACCAAAGTTGATCGCCTTCGCGCTGCGGCGTTGCTCACTACTCACGCTAGCAAGCGGCAGACCAAATACTTCTGCAGCCGTTGCCCGGTGGATATCCAGGCCTTCGGCAAATGCCGCCAGCAAACCTTTATCACGCGACAGATGCGCCATAATGCGCAGCTCAATCTGGGAATAGTCAGCAGAAACGATGACGTAATCATCAGGCGCGATAAACGCCTGACGAATACGCCGACCTTCATCGTTACGCACCGGGATATTCTGCAGATTAGGATCGGCAGAAGAGAGACGCCCGGTTGCCGTTACCGCCTGATGATAGGAAGTATGTACGCGGCCCGTTTTGGCATTGATCATTAACGGCAGTTTATCGGTGTAGGTTGACTTCAGTTTCGCCAGCCCGCGATATTCGAGGATAACTTTTGGCAGCGGGAAATCCAGCGCCAGCTCTTCCAGCACCTCTTCGGACGTGGAAGGCGCGCCGCCAGGCGTTTTCTTCAGAGGCTTAATGCCCTGCTTTTCAAACAGAATGGTCTGCAGCTGCTTCGGAGAAGAGAGGTTGAACGGCTCGCCGGCAATCTCATGCGCTTTCTGTTCAAGCTCCACCAGACGCATCGCCAGCTCGGCAGAGTGGTTGTGCAGCACATCCGGGTCAATCTTCACGCCGTTACGTTCGATACGGGAGAGCACCGGCACCAGCGGCATTTCAATATTGCTGAACACATTCAGCGGACCGGCATCCTTTTGCAGCGCCGGCCACATCTTCAGATGCAGCTGCAGCGTGACGTCGGCATCTTCCGCCGCGTATGGCCCGGCCTGCTCCAGCGCGATCTGGTTAAAGGTCAGCTGATTTTTGCCTTTACCGGCAATCTCTTCGAAGGTGATGGTTTTATGCTTCAGCCAGCGGTCGGCGAGGCTGTCCATATCATGACGGCCCGCAACGCTGTCCAGGGTATAGGACTCCAGCATGGTATCGAATGCGATCCCGCGCAGTTCGATATCGTAGTTGGCCAGAATACCGCGGTCATACTTCAGGTTTTGCCCTACTTTGAGGTGTTTTTCATCCTCAAGAAGAGGCTTTAACAGCGTCAGCGTGCGTTCCAGTGAAATCTGATCCGGCGCATCGATATAGTCGTGTGCAACAGGCACGTAAGCAGCGACGCCAGACTCAACGGCGAAGGAGAGGCCTACCATTCTGGCGGATACATTCTCAAGGCTGTCAGTTTCGGTATCGAACGCAAACAGCGGTGCATTTTTAAGTTTCTCAATCCAGCTAATAAGCGTCGGCTCATCGAGAATGGTGACGTAGTTTTCTGCGGAAAGCGACGCAGCAGGTGCCTCATCCTCGGCCGCAATCACGATGGTTTCCTGCAGTTTGGCCGCTGGTTTGTCACCTTTCGCCTGCAGCCATTTTCCGGCTTCGACATCGGCTACCCAGCGTTTGAACTCATACTTTTTAAACAGCGTCAGTAGATCGTCAGCCTGCGGCTGGCGAACTTCCAGCTGCTCACAGCTCAGCTCCAGTTCAACGTCCGTTTTGATGGTTGCCAGCTTACAGGAGAGGTACGCGAGTTCTTTATTCTCTTCCAGCTTCGCCGCCATAGTTTTCGCCCCACGGAAGCTCAGCGTCGCGATTTTGTCCGGCTCGCCGTAGAGCGTATCCAGGCCGCCCAGTCCCTGCAGCAGCGCCTGGGCTGTTTTTTCGCCAACGCCCGGCACGCCCGGAATGTTATCCGAGGAATCCCCCATCAGCGCCAGGAAATCGATAATAAGCTCCGGCGGCACACCATATTTTGTCACCACCTCTTCAGGTCCAAGGATGGTATTGGTCATGGTATTGATCAGAGTGATACCCGGCGTGACCAGCTGCGCCATATCTTTATCGCCGGTGCTGATAAGCACCGGGCGCCCCACGCTTTCTGCTTCACGCGCGAGGGTACCGATGACATCATCAGCTTCAACACCTGATACCACCATAAGCGGCAGGCCCATTGCCCTGACCATCTCGTGCAGCGGCTCGATCTGCGCCCGCAAATCGTCCGGCATCGGCGGACGGTGGGATTTGTAATCCTCGAACAGCTCATCACGGAAGGTCTTACCCTTAGCATCGAATACGACCGCCACATGGGTAGGCTGATATTGCAGAAGCAGGCTACGTAACATGTTAAGCACGCCGTACATCGCCCCGGTGGGTTCTCCGGAGCTGTTGGTCAGTGGCGGAAATGCATAATAAGCCCGGTAAAGATAAGAGGAGCCATCAACAAGGATAAGGGGGTTTTCTGGGATCTGAACCATAATGTCCATGCCTGTTAATCAATTTATGGCTAAAGAATGCCACAGACAGAATAAAAACATGAGTTTTTCGCCCAATTTGGCGCAAAAGATTTGCAGATCGTCGGGATCACTCGCGGACCGTATCTGTGGATAACTTTGTGCATAAATTTATCAGTAAAGCTAAATAGTTCTACTAGCTGAAAGATAGAAAATAAATTATTGTTTATTTTCAATGTATTAAAATTGATTGTTATTCTTATGTGATATATTGATGACTATTTACTCCATGTGGATATCAGTCCCGAATGTTTTTCCCGTCGGGGAAATCCGTCATTTACTGTTATTTCTGATAAAATCAACTCCCTGCGCCGCCATCTGGCAGGTTATTAACTACTAACTATTTGAATCAGCTGATTATGCCGAGACTACTCGCCGCGATAATGCTTCTTCTGAATATCGCATTAACTATTCTGGTCACCATTTTCTGTTCCGTTCCTATTATTGTGGCCGGGGTCGTTAAACTTCTTTTGCCCATGCCCGCAGTATGGCGCTCCGTTTCGGCTTTTTGCAATACCATGATGTACTGCTGGTGCGAAGGACTGGCGATTATTCTGCGTCTGAATCCCTGTCTCAAGTGGGATGTTCAGGGGCTGGAGGCGCTTAATAAAAAGAGCTGGTATCTGCTAATTTGCAACCACCATAGCTGGGCCGATATCGTTATTCTTTGCGTACTGTTTCGCAAACATATCCCGACGAATAAGTATTTCCTGAAGCAGCAACTGGCATGGGTGCCCTTTATTGGCCTGGCCTGCTGGGCGCTGGATATGCCCTTTATGCGTCACTACTCCAGAAGTTATCTGATTCGTCATCCGGAGCAACGCGGGAAAGATGTAGAGACCACCCGCAAATCCTGTGAGAAGTTCCGTTTGCATCCGACGACCATCGTTAACTTCGTCGAAGGCTCACGCTTTACCGATGAGAAGTGTGTACAGACCCGCTCACCGTATAAACATCTGCTGCCGCCAAAAGCGGCGGGGATCGCCATGGCACTGGGCGTACTGGGAGACCAGTTCGATAAAATGCTTAACGTCACATTGTGCTATCCGGAAAACGACAGCACCCCTTTTTTCGATATGCTTAGCGGCAAACTCACCCGCGTCGTGGTGAACGTGAATTTGCTGCCGGTCGCCGAAGAGTTGCGCGGGGATTATGTGAATGACAAAAACTTTAAGCGTCGTTTCCAGCTGTGGCTAAACGGGCTGTGGAATGAAAAAGATATGCAGATAGATAAAATTAAGTGCGCACAGCGGATAAGCGATGTTCAGCAGGATGAAACACAGGCCACCGGGAGGTAGCCTGTAATACAACAACGCCGGTCATTGACCGGCGTTTTTTTATTTCTTTTCAACCAGGTATTTCACGGTATCAGCATACTGCTGCAGGAAGATATCCATGCTGCTGGTGTCCATACCCTGTATGTTCAGCTGGTATTTACCGTTAACATACATTGCCGGTACGCCGGTGAGCTTCAGATCGGCTGCCGCTTTTTCCTGCTGAGCAACCAGGGATTTCACCACAAAGCTGTTCCAGGCCGCGTCATATTCTTCACCCTTCACGCCCGCATCGACAAAGACTTTACGTATATCAGCAGCATTCTGCAGGGTCTGGGTTTTCTGGACGGCCTCAAACATTGGCGAGGTGATTTTATCTTCCACACCCAGAGCAATCGCTACGGCCCATGCCTGGGTTATTTCTTTGCCCAGCGGCCCCAGGAACTCAACGTGGTATTTGGTCATTTTGGTGCCTTCCGGCAGCTTCTTCTTCACAGCATCGGAAACATGCAGAACCTGCTCGAACTGATAGCAGTGCGGGCAGTAGAAGGAGAAGAACTCCATAACCTGCGGCTCCCCGGCCACCGGCTGAGGCAGGGTATTATACTGCTTGCCGTCGGTAAACTGCACAGCAGAAGCGCTAAAGGCCATAATCATACCGGCAACTGCCAGCCAAATCTTTTTCATGTTTCACTCTCTCCTGGAAATATCAGATTAATACATGGGCGTTAATTGCAGAGGCGGTTCCTGAAGAACCTTCGCCTGCTCTAAAAATGTGCTTGTTTGTCTGAGCCAGTAATCTTCCCCGGTGAGCCACGGGAAGTTTTTGGGGAATGCCGGATCGTCCCAGCGACGCAGTAGCCATGCCAGATAGTAGACCATCCGCATCGCTCTCAGCGGCTCAATCAGTCCGATTTCGTCCGTATTGAACTCGCTAAACTCTTCATAGGCTTCAATAATGGTTTCCAGCTGCATACGTCGCTCGGCGTTATCGCCATTGAGCAGCATCCACAGGTCCTGGATCGCCGGGCCGCTTCTGGCATCATCGAGATCGACAAACAGCGGACCATTACGCCAGAGAATATTGCCAGCATGGCAGTCGCCGTGGAGGCGAAGCGTGTTAAAGCGACCGTGCCACTGCGCCATCACCGCATCAATCAGCGTATCCGCCGCCTGCAGGAAGACCGCTTTGAGGCCGCCGGGAATAAGCGTTGAGGTTTCAAAGACCTGACGAGGTTCAATAAGATACTCTTTCACCCCGATTTCGGGGCGAACGGTAAAGCGTTTCTTACTGCCTGTCTGGTGGATCCGCCCCAGGTAACGGCCAACCCACTCCATTTGATCAATATTGTCAGACTCAAACTGGCGGCCACCGAGGCTTGGGAAAATGGCGTAATAAAAACCCTGATGGGTTAACAGGGTTTCCTGCCCGAAAGTGAGGGGGGCGGCAACGGGAACCTCATCAGACAGCAATTCCAGCGCAAACTGGTGCTCTTCCTGAATCTGTTCCGCCGTCCAGCGCTGGGGACGATAGAATTTCACCACGTAGCGGCGGCGATCTTCATCCTGGAACTGATAAACGCGGTTCTCATAGCTGTTAAGCGGCGTGAGTCCGGAATCCACCCGGATTCCCTGCTCGAACAGCGCATCCATGATGGTATCCGGGTGTAATGTCTGGAAAGTAAAAGCGTTGTCGTTCATCCCATCATCCGGAAATCTTTACGAATGACAGAGAATATCATTTTGCAGCGCCAGCGGTTGCGCCGCTTACAAGGTTTTACTCTTTAATGACGCCGCGGGCGCGCAGCAGAGCAGTTTTGAAGTCTTCTTCGTAATCTTTCTGAATACCGGGGATCGCCGCGTCTTTCGCAGAATCACGCATTTTAAAGTGGTAGATCAGAATATCGTCAGAAAGATCGGCAAGTTCGCCATCATAACCTGACTCCTTCGCCAGTTTTTGCAAAAATTGCATCAGATTCAGCTCGGGCTCCTGCTGCCAGGCTGGCTGGAGGAGTTCAATAACTTCGTTCAGACGTTTACATTTCATGGTGCCGCTCCTTACGCTTAAGAAGGACACGTTAACAGGGACAATCCCACAAGAAAAGAGGCGATATTGGTGAATGATGCAAGTAAGGTGACAGGTGTTGTGCTGGCAGGTGGAAAAGCCTCACGTATGGGCGGCAGCGATAAGGGTCTTCTGGTCCTGAACGGCAAACCACTATGGCAGCACGTGGCGGATATTCTGACGCCACAGGTGGATCGGGTTACAATCAGCGCGAACCGGAATCTCGACATCTATCAGGCCAGCGGATTAACGGTGATCCGCGATACGCTGACGGATTATCCCGGCCCGCTGGCAGGGATGCTGTCGGTTATGCAACAGCTGGACTCACAGTGGTTTCTGTTTTCCCCTTGCGACACTCCACATATCCCGTATTCTCTGCTGACGCGTCTGCAGGCGCAGCGTGGAGAATCACCCGTCGTCTGGGTACACGATGGCAATCGCGATCATCCGACAATTGCACTGGCCCATCGCCAGCTGATACCCGAGATCGAACACTATCTCAGCCGTGGCGAACGCAGAGTGATGGTCTTTATGCGTCAGGCCGGTGGCCATGCTGTGGACTTCAGCGAAGTTAAAACAGCTTTTAGCAACGTAAATACCCCGGAAGACCTCTACCGATGGCAGGAAACACAATGATTCCGGTTCTGGCTATTGCCGCATGGAGCGGTACAGGAAAGACGACGCTGCTTAAAAAGCTTATCCCTCTTCTTTGCGAAAGAGGCCTCAGGCCAGGTTTGATCAAGCATACCCACCACAATATAGATGTCGATAAGCCCGGAAAAGACAGCTACGAATTGCGCAAGGCGGGTGCGGCACAAACCATTGTTGCCAGTGCGCAACGCTGGGCATTAATGACCGAGACACCGGACAAACCTGAGATTGATTTAGCGTATCTGGTAAGCAGAATGGATGCTTCAACGCTGGATCTGGTGCTGGTTGAAGGTTTTAAGCATGAGCCGATCGCAAAGATCCTGCTGTTCCGTGAAGGTTGCGGATATAGCAAGGATGAGCTTGTCGTGGATAAATATACGGTTGCGATTGCCAGTGATGTGCCGCTTGATGTGAGTATTCCGGTATTAAATCTTAACGATCCTGAGGGTATTGCGGGGGTTATTCAGGCATGGGTGATGGAAAAATGTGCCCCCTGATGCACTTTTTCTTATCACGCAAACGCAAAAAGGCCATCCTAACGGATGGCCTTCTGCTTTATTTGATGTCTGGCAGTTTATGGCGGGCGTCCTGCCCGCCACCCGGCCGTTGCTCCGCAACGTTCAAATCCGCTCCCGGCGGATTTGTCCTACTCAAAGAGTCACTCACCGACAAACAACAGATAAAACAAAAAGGCCCAGTCTTTCGACTGAGCCTTTCGTTTTATTTGATGCCTGGCAGTTCCCTACTCTCGCATGGGGAGACCCCACACTACCATCGGCGCTACGGCGTTTCAC
>Ga0268251_10000075_pt1 | contig 68330 bp, 72 predicted proteins | sample AgamicAsMae_FD_200527 | JGI IMG/M metagenome (GOLD analysis project Ga0268251, IMG submission 200527) | Agave microbial communities from Guanajuato, Mexico - As.Ma.e (v2) (version 2) | ecosystem: Host-associated > Plants > Phyllosphere > Phylloplane/Leaf | place: Guanajuato, Mexico | collected... | reverse complement strand
GGGGTGGGGGTTTGGGATGGGTTCGCCCCGCATCGCGAAACGCCCATGAAGGTGATCGTCACGCGTCCGCGTGCCCAGGCGGGGCCGCTCGTCGAGCGGGTCGAGGCGCTCGGGCACGAGGTGGTCGAGTGCCCGCTGATCGAGATCGTGCCGGCCGGGGACGAGCCGATCGACACGACCGGCTACGACTGGATCGTCCTCACCAGTCCGAACGGCGCCGAGCACTTCGCGCGCCGCCGGCGCGGGCCGCTCGTCCGCGTCGCCGCCGTCGGGCCCGGCACGGCCGAGACGCTTCGCACGTACGGGATCGAGCCCGCGCTCGTGTCGAAGGTCTCGACGCAGGAGGGGCTCCTCGCCGAGTTCCCGCAGCCGCCGGGCCGGGTGCTCGTCGCCGCCGCCCGCGGCGCGCGGCGGACGCTGATCGACGGCCTCGGCGCCGACTTCGTCCCGCTCTACGACACCGCGCTCGTCCGCCCGTCCGCAGTCCCGCAGGGAGACGTCGTGCTCCTGGCCTCGGGCTCGGCGGCCCGCTCGTTCGCGGCCCTTGGCGCGGACGTGCCGGCGGCGACGATCGGCCCCCAGACGACCCGCGTCGCGACGAGCCTCGGCCTGCGCGTCGTAGCCGAAGCGCCGACGCACGACCTCGACGGCCTCGTCGAGGCGGTTAGGCTCGCCGAGCGATGGCTCGCTTCGTCACGTTCCTGAGCGACTACGGTCTCCAGGACGAGTTCGTCGGCACCTGCCACGGCGTGATCAAGCGGATCGCGCCCGACGTACAGATCATCGACCTGACGCACGGCATTCCGCCCCAGAACGTCCTCCACGGCGCGCTCGTCCTCGCGAATGCGCTCGAGTACGTGCCGCCCGGCGTCCACCTCGCCGTCGTCGACCCAGGCGTCGGCACCGCCCGACGGCCGCTCGTGCTCGAGGACGGCGAGGGACGGCTCTACGTGGGACCCGACAACGGCCTGCTCGTCCCGGCCGCCGAGGCCGGCGGCGGCATCGCCGCGGCTCACGAGCTTGCGAACCCGCGCTACGCGCTCGAGCGCGTCTCGCGCACCTTCCACGGCCGCGACCTCTTCGCGCCGGCGGCGGCGCACCTCGCGCTCGGCGTCTCCGCGGCGGAGCTCGGCCCGCCGCTCGACCCGGAGGTCCTCGTGCGCGTCACGATCCCGGAGGCGGAGATCTCCTCGACGCGAATCGGCGCCACCACGCTTGCCGTCGACCGGTTCGGAAACGTGCAGCTCAACGTCGGCCGCGACGTGCTCGGCGCGCCCGGCACGCGCGTGGCGCTCGACCTTCCCGGCGGCCGGCGCTCCGCTGTCGTGGCCCGCACGTTCGCCGACGTCGCGCACGGCGAGCTCGTCGTCTTCGAAGACGCCTCCGGCAACTTGTCCCTCGCCGTCAGCGGCGGCAGCGCGTCCGCGGCGCTCGGGCTCGCCTCGGGTGAACGGGTATGGATCGAGAGCGACTCGCGGCGAGCCTAGGCCGGCGCTTCGCGCGCCTCGCGACGAACGCCGTCGTGCGCCGGCCCGGCGTGTGGCGGCTCTTCCGCGGCGCGCTCCGGCGGCAGTTCGACCGGCTCGCGCCCCAGTGGGACGAGATCATCCAGGCGGATCACCTCGAGGCCTTCGGCCGCGCACTGGAGCAGGTCGAGGCGTCACCGCGCCGTGCGCTCGATCTCGGCACCGGGACGGGCGCGGCGGCCCTGGCGGTGGCGCGCCGCTTCCCCGAGGCCGAGGTCGTCGGGATCGACCTCGCCGACTCGATGATCACTGCGGCGCGGCGGAAGATCGGCCCGGAGCTCGCCGATCGCGTGCGGTTCGAAGTCGGCGATGCCGCGGCGCTGCCCTTCGAGGACGGCGCCTTCGACCTCGTGACGCACGCGAACATGATCCCGTTCTTCGACGAGCTCGGGCGCGTCGTCGCTCCGGGCGGCTACGTCGTCTTCGGCTTCTCCGGCGGCAGCGAGACGCCGATCTACGTCGATCCCGTTCGCCTGCGGGCCGAGCTCGAGCGACGGGGATTCACGCATTTTGCGGAGCTCGAAGCAGGGCGCGGCACAGCGTTCCTTGCCCGGAAGGGTGAAGGCGGCTAAGGTGCGGCTGAACCGAACGTTCGCGGCGCGGTAGCACCGGCCCGGACGCTCGAACGGGGCGAAATCCAGCGGGTTTCGCCCCGAATTCTGGTCCAGGACTTCGCGACCACTCGGCTAGACTTCCCGCCCCGGGCGAGGTAGCTCAGTTGGTAGAGCACACGGCTGAAAACCGTGGTGTCGCCGGTTCGATTCCGGCCCTCGCCATTTCCTTGGCCAAACCGGACCTGGCCGTAATGGACGATTGACAGCGCAGCCGAGCTGTCGTTAACTACAGCCGATGCTTCGACGCTCGGCCCTGTACTCGTTGCCTTCACCGCAGTGGCGACGGCGGCGGGCGTCGGGGCAGAGACTGCTTCCGCCTGCGACACGAGCTACTGGACCGTCGGGTGCAAGTACTACGCGCCCCAGACCGGAGCCACGCGAACGCAGCTCGGGCTGTCGGCCTTCAACACCACCCACGCCACCTTCTCGCCGTATGACACGACGCGGCACATCTGGACGACCGCCGGCGGCACGTGGCTCGGCGCGAACACGGTCGTTAACGGAGGCTGGGCGCATTGGGGAACGCAGCACGACGACGACAAGCTCGGGTGCTTCAACCACCACACCGGCACGCAGTGGGTGAATTGCCGTGAATACCAGGGCTGGAGTGAGACATAGCGTGCGCCGACGCCTTGTCGCCGCCGTCCTGACGCTTGCGGCCGCAGGCTCGCTCGCAGCGGTTCTGCTCGTGCTGCTTTCGCCGGGCGCCGCTTCGGCGAAGGCAAGCTCGAACGTGCGGCCCTTGTCCGCTGCCGGGATCCCGCCAGTCTTCGAGAACGGCATCGCCGCATCCGCTCGGCGCGTCGGCGCATCCCCGCGCGATCTCGTCGAGGTGGCCGCCGACGGCGACTCGAGCGCACGCGCCGGGCTCGTCGTGGGACACAACGCCTCGGGAGACGTCATCTCCTTCTTCACGTCCTACAGCTTCACGAGCTTCAGCTCTCCCGCTGTGCTCCTCCGCGGCCGCTCGATTGCGCCGTATGCGTCCATTCAGCCGGGGCCTGACGGAGATACGGGACACGTCCAGCTTGGCGGGGTCGCTGCACCGCTCGTGGCGAGGGCCGTACTCGACCTCGCCGACGGATCGACCGTCGACGCCGAGCTCGTCCGCGCCGGCCGCGGGCCCTACACGTTCTTCACGTACGCGAGCGACCGGAAGCCGACCTTTCCGGTCGCCGTTCGTGCCTACGACAGACATGGCGCCGATGTCGGCAGCTACGACTTGCGGCCGGACATCGCCGCTCCGACCCGCTAGCTAATCGTCAGCGTCGCCGCGCCTGCGTCAGGCGGTCGAGCAGCGTCTGGACGAGCTCGTCCTTGATCAAAACCGCGTCCGCGCCGGCCTCGTCGACGGCGCGGTGCAGCTCCGGGGCGTGGTCGCCGGTCAGAGCGATGAGGCACAGGCTCGGATGGTCGCGGCGCAGGCGCGCGACGGCCGTGACCCCGTCGAGGAGCGGCATGTGCAGATCCATCACGACCGCGTCCGGACGGAGCTCGTCCACCAGCTCGATCGCGGCCAGGCCGTCGCCGGCCGTGGCCACCACCTCGAGCTCCTCCTGACCCTCGACGAGGGGCCGCAGGCTCTCCAGGAAGAGCTCGTCGTCGTCGGCCAGGAGAACCCTGATTCGACCCGACCCCGACGCTTCGGCGGCCATCGGCGCGGACGTTAGCCTTGCGCGCGTGCCCGCGCAACAGCGCCAGCCGGTGGCCGTCATCGGCGCGCCGCTCGACCTCGGGGCCGGGCGCCGCGGCGTCGACATGGGGCCCTCCGCGATTCGCTACGCGGGCCTCGACCAGCGGATCGCCGAACTCGGGCGGGAGTGCGTCGACTGGGGGAACGTCGAGACCGCGGTCGCGGAGGCGACCGACGCCGGCGACGAGCACGCGCGCTTCCTGCCGCAGATCCTGAAGACCTGCGCGCGGGTCGCGTTCCACGTGGAGCGGGCGGTCGCCGAGGAGCACCTGCCGCTCGTCCTCGGCGGCGACCACTCGATCGCGCTCGGCACCCTCGGCGGCCTGGCGCGGCTGCGCGGGCCGGGCGGCGTCCTGTGGATCGACGCGCACGCCGACCTGAACCGGCCCGAGACGAGCCCGAGCGGCAACGTCCACGGGATGGCGCTCGCGGCCGCGCTCGGCTTCGCGGGCGAGCGCTTCGACGGTCGCTGGCCGCTGCCCGCGGTCGAGGCGTCGCGGGTCGCGCTCGTCGGCGTCCGCTCGCTCGACGAGGGCGAGCGCGAGCTTCTGCGCAGTCTCGACGCGCGCGTGTACACGATGAGCGACGTCGACCGTCTCGGCGTCGAGCGCGCGGTGCGGGAGTCGCTCGCGCACGTCGCGGGGCGAGGCTTCGTGCACGTGAGCCTCGACATGGACGTGGTCGATCCCGACGTGGCGCCGGGCGTCGGCACGCCGGTTCGCGGCGGCCTCTCGTACCGGGAGGCGCACCTCGCACTCGAGCTCGTCGCGGAGTCGGGCCTCGCGGACGCGCTCGAGGTGGTCGAGGTGAACCCGATCCTCGACCGCGAGAACGAGACCGGCCGGCTGGCGGTCGAGCTCGTGGCCAGCGCGCTAGGGGCGCGGATCCTCTAGGAAGCGCTCGACGGCGTCGGCCATCTCGTCGTACGCGTCCCAGATGACCATGTGCCCGCCGGACACGGCCACGGTTTGGAGCCGGTCGCCGAGAGCTGCGCGGTACGCCGCGAGCTGCTCCTCGCGGACGAGGCCGAACTGCTCCGCGTGCACGAGGAGGGTGGGCGCGTGCAGCGTCTCCGGCGGTGGGCTCGGGAGGCACAGCTCGCCGTAGCCGAAGACGACGGCGCTCTGGCAGTAGCGCCAGCGAAAGGTCCCGGCGCGTTCTTCGACGAGGTGCTCGCGCGCTTCCTCCTCGACGAACCGGCGTGGCGTCGTCAGGCTGTTCTCCAGCCGGGCGGTGATCGCCTCCTCGACGGATCCGTAGACGCGGTCGCGCCGGTGGTCCTCGGCCATGTCGAAGCCGACGTGCGGCAGGAGATCGATCGCCGGGTCGAGCAGCACGGCGCGCTCGATGCGGTCCGGCTCGAGCGCGGCGAGCTCGAGAACCAGGCGGCCGCCGTAGGAGTGGCCAAGCCACGCCGCCCGCTCGACCCCCGCCGCGGCGACCGTCTCGAGGACGTCGGCCAGGTTCGCGCGCAGCGTCCACGGCGGCTCCCAGTCCGACCGGCCATGTCCGCGCAGGTCGGGAGCGAGCACGCGAAAACGCTCGGCGAGCCGCTCCTCGGCGAGGCGGCGAAAGCGGCGGCCGTGGCCGGTCAGGCCATGCAGGCAGACGAGCGGCGGGGCGGCGCGCTCGCCCCATGCGTGCAGGTGGAGCGGCGTCAACCCGCGGTGAGAGCGTCGACGAGTGCGGGCAGCGTCTCGCGCCAGTCGCCGATGAGCGCGAGATCGGCTTCCCGGACCATCGGCGCGGCGGCGTCGGCGTCGAGCGCGACGATCGTCCCCGCCTTCATCGGCCCGGCGATGTGCTCGAAGTCGGCGTTCACGCCCACGGCCACGTAGAGCGCGGGCGCGAGCGCGCGTCCGTAGAGGCCGATCTGGCGGTTCCGCGGCAGCAGGCCCGCCTCGCAGGCCTCGCGGTCGCCGCCGACCGCGGCGCCGAGCCGGCGCGCCTGCGCCTCGACCTCCGCGAGCCCGTCGCCGACCGACGCGCCGACGCAGATCACCGTGTCCGCTTCTTCGAGGTCGCGCGCGGGTGAGTCGAGCCGGCGCTCGACCAGCCGGACGCGCGGCTCAGGAAGCGGCCCCAATTCGAGCCGCCGCACCTCCGGCGCCGCGCCGTCACGTGGCTCGAGCGGCTCGAACATGCGCGAGCGCACGGCGGCGAGCTGCGGCGTCGTGGCGCCCATGATCACCGAGACGATCGCGCCGCCGTACGCCGGCTTCGTCTGGATCAGCCGGCCCGCGCGGTCGATCCCGAGGCCGACGCAGTCGCCGGTCATCCCGAGCTCGAGCTCGCCCGCGGCACGCGGGCCGTAGTCCCGCCCGTCGGCGCTGGCCGGGATGACGAGCACATGCGGCCGCTCGCGCTCGAGCACCTGCCGGAGCGCGGCGCCCCACCGCTCCGGGTGGTACTCGCGCAGGCTGGGATCGGAGACCTCGACGACGACCTCGGCGCCGTGCCGGCCTGCTTCCCGTACTACGTCTCCGGTCTCGTCACCAAGGACGAGGGCGACGTTGCGGCCGCCGAGCTTGCCCGCGAGCTCGCGGCCCTTCGCGAGGAGCTCGAGCGAGAGCCGCGTCGGCCGGCCGTGGGCAAGCTCGACCGCGGTCCAGCACTCGTAGCTCTTCCCCGGCTTCTCGCCGAGCCGCTCGGGCTTCTCCCACGACGTGGCCGCGCTCTCCGGCGGCACGAGCCGCTCGCGGATGGCCTGTGCCGCCTCGGCCGCGTCGGTCGCGATCCGGCCCGCGCGCTCTGGACGCACGTCGCGAACCGCGAGGACCCGAGTCGGCGAGCCGGGCTGGCCGAAGCGCTTGTCGTTCGGGCGTACGTCCTCGACGAGGTCGGTCGCGGTCCAGAGGTCGATCGGGCCGTCGTCCGAGCCGTTCGCGCTCGTTCCCCGCGGTGCCGCGACGACCGAGACGACGAGCGGCGGCTCCGCCTCGTAGACCTCCTCGCCGTCGTCGGTCTCGCGCGTGAGGAGGAGTGAGCCCCCGCGGCGCTCGAGCCCGACGACGCTCGTCACGTGGGGCACGCCGAGGTAGGCCGCGACCTCCGGCGGCACCTGCCAGGTCTCGGCGTCGACGGTCTTGCGGCCGCAGATCACGACGTCGGCGCCGAGCTTGCGGAGCGCGAGCGCGAGCGTGCGGGAGGTGCCGATTGTGTCGGCGACGGCGAAGACGCGGTCGGAGAGGTGGACGGCGCGGTCGGCCCCGAGCCGCAGCGTCTCCCGCAGCGCGTCCTCCGCCTGCGGCGGGCCCATCGTCATGGCGACGACCTCGTCGCCCTCGGCTCGCAGCGCCCCCGCCTGCGAGACCGCATAGGCGTCGAAGGGGTTGAGCATCAGCGGCACGCCCTCGCGCTTGAGCGACTTCGTCTCCTGGTCGAACTCGACCGCGGAGGGGTGCGGCACCTGCTTGACCAGGCACGCGATCCTCACGGCGGCAGCGTAATCGGCCGCGGCTGTGGAAGGCTGTCGGGGCGTGCTCGCGATCTTCTACGACATCCACGGCAACCTGCCGGCGCTCGAGGCCGCGATCGCGGATGCCGAGTCGGCAGGCGCGGACCGCTGGCTGCTCGGCGGCGACTTCGCGTCGTCGTCGCCGTGGCCGAAGGAGACGATCGAGCGGCTGCGCAGCCTGCGCCGCGCGACCTGGATCCGCGGCAACGGCGAGCGCTGGATGCGCGACCCGCCGCTCGACCGGCCGGAGGTGCTCGCGGCGCTCGCCGAGACACCGGCCGGCGTCGGCACTGACGAGGGCTGGCTCTACTCGCTCCAGACGCAGGTCTCACTCGACGGGGTCCTGTACGTCCACGGTTCGCCGCTCTCCGACGTAGAGAGCTTCGCGGCGGAGCCGCAGCCGGGTGAGGAGCGGATGCTGGCGGGGGTGCGCGACCGGACGATCGTCTTCGGGCACAGCCACCTCCAGTTCCGCCGGCCGGGGCCGAACAGGACGGAGCTCCTGAACCCCGGCAGCGTCGGGATGCCGCTCGACGGCGACACCCGTGGCGCCTATGCGCTGCGGCGCGACGACGGCGAGTTCGAGTTTCGCCGCGTCGAGTTCGACGTCGAGCGGGTGGCGGCTGCGTGGCGCGCCCTCGGCGGCTCGTTCGGTGAGATGGCGGCCCGGCGGACCGAGCGCGGCTCCGACTGACGCGGCGCGTCCGCGGGGCGGCGCGACTTTCGGCTCGGAACTGGCACAGCCGCGCGCGGTTTTCGCCGCTACGCTCGCAGTGGGGAGGAGGCCGGGCGCGCCTGAACTAAGAGGCCTACTCCTCCGGCGGCGAATCCTCCCGCGGCTCCTCCTCGCCCGACCCGTGTGGCCGGTAGTAGCGGCGCCCGCGAAGCTCCTCGGGGAGGTGCTCGGCTTCGAACCCGGCCGGGGCGTCGTGCGGGTACACGTACCCCTCGCCGTGCCCCAGCCGCCGGCCGTACCAGCTCCCGTCCCGCAAGGCCTTCGGCGGGCGGAGGTTGCCGCGCTCGCGCACGTCCTGCGCCGCCTCCGCGTACGCGCGGTAGCTCGCATTCGACTTCGGCGCTCGCGCGAGATAGATCGCCGCTTGTGCGAGGTTCAGCCGCGCCTCCGGCAGCCCGACGTGCTCGACCGCCTGGGCTGCCGCGACCGCCACGAGCAACGCGCGCGGATCCGCATTGCCCACGTCTTCCGAGGCCAGCACGACCATCCGCCGCGCGATGAAGCGCGGATCCTCGCCGCTCTCGATCATCGCCGCCAGGTAGTAGACGGCCGCGTCCGGGTCCGAGCCGCGCATCGACTTGATGAACGCCGACGTGAAGTCGTAGTGCGCGTCCGCGCCCTTGTCGTAGACGAGCGGCCGCTTCCGCGCCGCGTCCTCCACGTGCCGCTCCGCGAGTTCCTCGCCTTCCGACTGCGCCGTCTGCCACGCGAGCTCGAGCACGTTCAGCGCCGACCGCGCGTCCCCGCCGGCGCGCACGGCGATCAACCCCACGAGCTCTTCCGGCACCTCCGCCTCGAGCTCCGCCGCGCCGCGGCGCACGATCTCCACCACCTCCTCCTCCGAGAGCGGCTCCAGCTCGATGACCTGGCAGCGGGAGAGAAGCGCGGAGTTGACCTCGAAATACGGGTTCTCGGTCGTCGCCCCGATCAGCGTCACGAGGCCCTCCTCGACACCGGGCAGGAGCGCGTCCTGCTGGGCCTTGTTGAAGCGGTGGATCTCGTCGAGGAAGAGGATCGTCCGCTGCCCGTTCCCGCCCAGCCGGTCGCGAGCCCGCGCGAGCACGCCGCGCACGTCGGCGACGCTCGCCGACACGGCCGAGAGCTCCTCGAACTCCGCGCCGGTCACGCCGGCCACGATCCGGGCCAAAGTCGTCTTGCCGCTGCCGGGCGGGCCGTAGAGGATCGTCGAGCCGACCCGGTCCTCCGCGATCGCGAGTCGAAGCGCCGACCCGTCGTCGAGCACGTGCCGCTGGCCCACGAACTCCTCGAGCGTCTTCGGCCGCAGGCGAAGCGCGAGCGGCGCCACGGCCGGCAGCCGCTTCCGTGCCGCATCGGAGAAGAGGTCCTCCACGCCCCAAGTATGCTCCGGGCATGGCCGTCGAGGAGTCGTCCGAGCCGACGCTGCCCGGGCACGCGGCCGAGCCGGCGCCTCCCGAGGAGGACTACTCGCCAATCCTCCCCGGCGAGGGGGAGAGCGACTACGAGCGCTACCTCCGCACCGACGCCCTGCTCGAGCTCCAGAAGACGCCGGACGAGCAGGTGCACCGCGACGAGCTTCTTTTCCAGACCGTCCACCAGTCCTCGGAGCTCTGGCTCAAGCTCGCCTCGAACGAGGTCGAGACCGCGACCGGGCACCTGCGCGCGAAGGAGGTCGCGCCCGCGCTGCGGCTGCTCCGCCGCGCGAGCCTCTGCATGCAGTTCATCACCGCGCAGCTCGACATGCTCGAGCAGATGTCGCCGTGGGAGTACCAGACGATCCGCAAGGTGCTCGGGCACGGGAGCGGCTTCGACTCGCCGGGCTTCCGCGCGGTGCGGAGGGTCTCGCCCGACCTCGGCGAGGCCTTCCACGCGCTCCGCCGCGAGGCCGGGCTCTCGATCGGCGACCTATACGTGCGCGGCCGCGAGTTCGAGGATCTCTACCAGCTCGCCGAGGCGCTCACGGAGTGGGACGAGCGCGTGACGGTGTGGCGCTTCCGCCACTACAAGGTCGTCTCGCGGATCATCGGCGACGAGGTCGTCGGCACGCAGGGCACGCCGGTCGAGCTGCTCGGGAGCCTGATCAAGAAGAACCTCTACCCCGAGCTCTGGCGCGTGCGGAACGAGCTCACCACGCGGTCGAACGAGGAGTGACAGCCGGGCCGGCCACGGTCTCGCTCCGCGACGAGGTGACGAGCGTCCTCCAGGACCTCATCCGCCTCGATACGGTCAACCCGCCCGGGAACGAGACGCGCGCCGCCGGGTACCTGCGCTCCTACCTGGAGGGAAGCGGCCTTCCGTGCGAGCTGTACGCGCGCATCCCGGAGCGGGCGAGCCTCGTGGCCCGGATCCCCGGCCGCGGCGAGGGGCCGAGCCTCCTCTTCCTCTCCCACACGGACACGGTGCTCGCGGACGCGGCCGAGTGGAAGGTCGATCCCTGGTCGGGTGAGCTACGCGACGGCGAGGTCTGGGGGCGCGGCGCCCTCGACATGAAGGGGCAGGTCGCGGCGAGCGCGGTCGCGATCGCCTCGCTCGCGCGGGACGGCTTCGAGCCTGCGGGCGACCTGATCTTCGCCGCCACCGCCGACGAGGAGGTGGGCGACGACTTCGGCCTCTCGTGGCTCTGCGAGGCGCATCCCGATGCCGTGCGCGCCGACTACGCGATCAACGAGGGCGCCGGCGAGCGGGTCGAACTGGGCGGCCGGTCCTTCTACCTGTGCTCGACCGCGGAGAAGACGAGCGCGCCGTTCCTCCTCCGCGTCCATGGCCGAAGCGGCCATGCCTCCATGCCGGGCATCGCCGACAACGCGCTGCTCAAGGCCGCGCGGCTCCTCGGCCGCCTGGAGCGGCTGCGGCCCGAGCCGGTCGTCGTCCCGGAGGTCGAGGCGCTGCTCCGCGCGGTGACCGGCCGCCCGCCGACGCCGGACACCGCGCTCGACCTCGCGCGCTCGGCCGGCCCGCTCGCGGCCGCGCTCGTCGAGCCGCTGCTCTCGCTGACGGTGTCGCCGACGATGATCCGGGCCTCGCAGAAGCGGAACGTGATCCCGGCGCTCTGCGAGGTGACCGTCGACTGCCGGCTCCTCCCCGGCCAGACGACCGCCGACGCGGAGAAGCTCATCCGGGACGCGCTCGGCGAGGGCGACTACGACCTGGAGTGGATCCAGGCGCAGGGCGGTACGCGCTCACCACTTCAGACCCCGCTCTGGGACGCCGTCGAGGGTTTCGTCGCCGACGTCGAGCCGGAGGCGCGCGTGGTGCCGATCTGCGTCGCCGGGTTCACCGACAGCCACTGGCTGCGGGAGGCGTTCGGGACGGTCGCGTATGGCTTCTTCCCCGCGCGGGCGATGGATCCGGAGCTCGCCGCGCGGCTGATCCATTCCGCCGACGAGCGGGTGCCGGTCGACGACCTCGAGCTCGGCGTGCGCTTCCTCCGCCACGCAGCGGCCTGGGTAGGCTCTTCGGGATGACCGACGAGAAGATCAGGCTCGGCGGGATGGCGCTCCAGAACGGCGTGCTCGTGCACGGCCCGCGCGCGTGGGCCGCGGCGATCCGCCATCCCGACGGCCGCGTCGAGGTGGCGGCCGCGGAGAAGCGGCTTCGCGCCGCCGAGATCGAGCAGCCGTTCCTGCGCGGCCCGGCCAGGCTGCTCGAGGCGCTCGCTGTCCTGCCCGAGCTGCGCCGTCGCCTGCCGGCTGCGAAGCTCCCCTTCGAACGGCCGGGCGTGCTCGCCGCGATGCTCGGGAGCGCCGCGGTGGTGCGGGTGGTGCGCGGCTCGGACCGGATCGGGCCGGCGGCTCAGGAGCTCGTCGGCGGCCTGCTCTCGCTCGCGCCCGCCGCGCTCGCTCTGCGCAGCTCCGACCTTGCCGGCTACCACGGCGCCGAGCACGTCTCGATCGGCACGTACGAGCAGGACGCGACGCACGCAAAGGAGCACGAGCGCTGCGGCTCCCACCTCGTGGGCCCGTTCGTCGCCACCTCGGCGCTCGCGAGCGCGCTTGCCGCGCGGGCTCCGGCCAGTGTCCGCCTGCCGGCCAAGATCGGCGCCTCGCTGGGCGCCCTGGCCGCGACGACGGAGCTCTTCGGCTGGATGGTCCGCAACCCGGACCGCCCGCTCGCGCGCGCCCTCGCCCGGCCGGGCCACGAGCTCCAGCACCGCCTCGCGACGGCCGAGCCGACGCCGGAGCAGCTCGAAGTCGCCGAGGCGGCCCTGCGCGCCTGCCTCGCGCTCGAACATGGCGATCACCGAACGGACTAAGCGGCTCGCGCCCGAGATCTTCGAGCTGCCCGTCGAGAAGATGCGGGCCGGCTACTACACGGACGCGTACTTCAACCACGCGCGCGAGACGCTGCTCGCGGACGGCCGGCACCCGCAGGTCGTGATGCAGGTCTTCCAGAAGAAGGACGCGTACCTCGGGGGCATGGACGAGGCGATCGCGATCCTGAAGCTCTGCTCCGAGGGCTGGGACGGCCTGAAGATCCACGCGCTCTACGACGGCGACCGCGTCTCGCCCTACGAGACGGTCATGACGATCGAGGGCGATTACACCGCGTTCGCCCATCTCGAGACGGTCTACCTCGGCGTCCTCTCCCGGCGCACGCTGATCACGACGAACGTCGTCCGCGTGCTCGAGGCCGCGAACGGCAAGCCGATCATCTTCATGCCGGCCCGGCACGACCACCACCGCAACCAGACGGGCGACGGCTACGCCGCCTACATTGCGGGGCGCGTCGTTGGCGCGCCGATCGGCGTGACGACCGACGAGCAGGCCTCGTGGTGGGGCGGCAAGGGCGTCGGGACGGTGCCGCACGCGCTCATCTCGGCCTACGGGGGCGACACCGTGCTCGCCGCGACGCGCTTCGCCGAGTGGGCGCCGCCCGACCTCAACGTCGTCGTGCTCGTCGACTTCGAGAACGACTCCGTCCGCACCTCGCTCGACGTGGCCCGCGCGCTCGGGCCGCGCCTGTGGGGCGTCCGCCTCGACACCTCCGAGAGCCTCGTGGACAAGTCCCTCTCGGACGAGATGGGCGACTTCAAGCCGACGGGCGTGAACGAGCGCCTGGTGCGCAAGGTGCGCGCGGCGCTCGACGACGCGGGCTTCGAGGACGTCCGCATCGTCGCCTCGGGCGGCTTCACCGTCGAGAAGATCGAGGAGTTCGAGGCGAAGGGCGTGCCGGTCGACTCGTACGGCATCGGCTCGTCGCTGATCCGCGGCTCGAACGACTTCACCGCGGACGTCGTCGTCACCGACGGGAAGCCGGCCGCGAAGTCGGGGCGCCGCTACCGGCCCAATCCGCGCCTGGAGCTCGTCGACTAGCCGCGATGCCGGGGCGGATCCTCTGGGACGTCGACACCCAGGTCGACTTCATGCTCCCGCACGGAAAGCTCTACGTCCCCGGCGCCGAGGAGACGGCGCCCGCGATGGCGCGGCTCGTGGCCGCCGCGCGCGAGGCCGGGCTCGTTCACGTCGCCTCCGCCGACGACCACGAGCTCACCGATCCCGAGATCTCGGCCGACCCGGACTGGCGCAACACGTACCCGCCGCACTGCCTGCGCGGCACGCACGGCGCGGCGAGGATCCCGGAGACGGAGCAGGACGATCCGCTCCCGCTCGGCCTGACGCCCTACCCGCCGGGCCTCGTGCCGGGGCTCGTCGAGGGCCGGCGCGAGATCCTCCTCCTGAAGAAGAACTTCGACGTCTTCACGAACCCGAACACCGAGGCGGTGCTCGCTGCGCTCGACCCCGAGGAGATCGTCGTCTTCGGCGTCGCGACCGACGTCTGCGACGACGCGGCGATCCGCGCCTTTCTGCAGCGTGGACGCCGGGTGCGCTTCGTCGAGGACGCGGCGCGCGGGCTCGACGAGGAGCGCGTCTCGGCCTGCACCGCCGCGTGGCGCGAGGGCGGCGTCGAGTTCGCGACCGCCGACGAGGTGATCGGCAGCCTTTAGCACGCCGCCCCTCGTGCCGATGAGGCTCGAGGATGGGCCCGCTGATCGAGTTCCGGGACGGCTTCGCGCTGTGGCTGCCGCTGCTCTTCGGCGTGATGCTGATCGTGATGGTCTGGCTCATGTGGCGGATGCTGAAGCTGATGCCGCAGGTGAAGCCGGCGGAGGTCGACACGAAGTCGAAGTCGGCAGTGACGTGGGCGGACGTCGCAGGCGTCGACGAGGTGCGTGCGGAGCTCCAGGAGGTCGTCGACTTCCTCCGCAACCCAGAGCGGTTCGAGAAGCTCGGCGCGCGCGTCCCGCAGGGGATCCTGCTGCACGGCCCGCCCGGAACCGGCAAGACGCTGCTCGCGAAGGCCGCCGCGCACGAGTCCGGCGCTCACTTCTACGCCGCGAGCGCGTCGTCGTTCGTGGAGATGTTCGCCGGCCTCGGCGCCGCCCGCATCCGGCGCCTGTTCAAGGACGCGCGCAAGAACGCCCCGGCGGTCGTGTTCATCGACGAGCTCGACGCCGTCGGCGCCGCGCGCACCGGCCGCGGCTTCAACCGCGAGCAGGACCAGACGCTGAACCAGCTCCTCGTCGAGCTCGACGGCTTCGCCGGCCGCGAGCAGGTCGTCGTCATGGGCGCGTCGAACCGCCTCCAGGATCTCGACCCGGCACTGCTGCGCCCGGGCCGCTTCGACCGGCAGATCTTCGTCTCCGAGCCAGACCTGAGGGCACGCGAGGCGATCCTCGCGGTACACACGCGCGGGAAGCCGCTCGCTCCCGAGGTCGACCTCGCGCTGGTCGCGCGGCAGACGGCCGGTCTCACCGGCGCCGAGCTCGCGAACATCGCGAACGAGGCCGCCATCTACGCGGGGCGGAAGCAGGAGCAGCACATCCATCAGGCCGACTTCGACGCCGCGATGGAGCGGATCGTCGCGGGCCTCCAGAAGCGCCGGGTCGTCTCGGAGAAGGAGAAGCGCATCCTCGCCTACCACGAGGCGGGGCACGCCGTCATGTCGCACCTCGTCGGCGACGCGCTGCCGGTGCAGAAGGTGACCATCGTCGCTCGCGGCTCCGCCCTCGGCTACACGTTCCACCTTCCCTCGGAGGATCGCTACGTGCGCACGAAGGAGGAGCTGCTCGACTTCATGAAGGTCGCGCTCGCGGGACGTGCGGCGGAGGAGATCGTCTTCGGCCGCGTGACGACCGGCGCGTCGAACGACCTCGAGAAGGTGACGGAGATCGCCCGCTCGATGGTCTTCGAGTACGGCATGGGCGAGACCGTCTCCTCGCGCACCATGCGCGCCGACAACTATGCGCTCTCGGAGGAGACGAAGCGGCTGCGCGACTCGGAGCAGGCGCGGCTCACGGACGGCGCGTACGAGGAGGCGGTTCGGCTGCTCTCGAAGCACCGGGTGGCGCTCGACCGCCTCGCGCAGACCCTGCTCGAGAAGGAGACGCTCGTGCGGGAGGAGATCGAGGCGCTCCTTTCCGATCTCGAGCCCGAGTCGTACGCCAGCGAGACGATCGGCACGGTGCGTGCCGTCGCCGCAGAGTCGTAGCCCCGCAGCGCTTCGTTAGCATCGACGCCGTGCCCCCGCGCGGCATCCACCACCTCGGCGTCGCCGTCGAGAACCTCGACGAGGCCCTTGCCACGTACGAGCGGCTCTTCGGCGCCGAGCTCGAGCACCGCGAGCTCGTGCCCGAGCAGGGCGTCGAGGCGGCCGCGGTTCGCGTCGGCGAGAGCCGGGTCGAGCTGCTCGCCTCGCTTGGCGCCGACACGCCGGTGGGGAAGTTCCTCGCCAACCGCGGGCCGGGCATGCACCACGTCGCCTACGAGGTCGACGACCTGCGCGAGACGCTGGCGCACCTCGCCCGAAGCGGCGCGGAGCTGATCGACGACGAGCCGCGGCAGGGCCTCTTCGGCCTCGAGGTCGCGTTCGTCCATCCCAACGCCGTCCACGGAGTCCTCTCGGAGGTGGTCGCACATGGCTGAGAACGGAACCGTCCGCCTCGAGATCGCGTTCGACGGTGGCCAGATCACCGGCGCGCTCGTCACCGTCGCGTCCGCGGAGGCGCTCGAACGTGCCCTCTCCGACGGTGCCGAGGGGACGGTCGCGCTCGACGCGAGCGACGGGAAGTACCTCGTTCCCCTGCGCCGCGTCGTGTACGTGAAGCGCTTCGCCCGCGAGAGCCACGTCGGCTTCAGCGGTTAGGGCGCAGGGCACCGGGGCATCCTTCGTCGGTGGCGAACCGACCGGAGACGGCGACGAAGCCGCCCGACACCGACCACATTCGCGGGCTGGTCGAGCGGGCCCAGGAAGGGCAGCGGGACGCGCTCGAGGAGCTCTACCTCCTCTACTTCGACCGCATCTACAGCTACCTGCACATGAGCGTCGGCAACCGGCACGACGCCGAGGACCTGACGACGCAGACCTTCCTCAAGATGCTCGAGGCGATCGGCCGCTTCCGCTGGCGGTCGGCGCCCTTCTCGGCCTGGCTCTTCCGGATCGCCCACAACCTGGCGATGGACCACTTCCGCGCCACGAAGCGCACGCAGCCCGAGGAGGAGGTGCCCGAGCCGGCCGGGTCGGAGGAGCTCTCCGCCGAGGAGGAGGCCATGCACTCGATCGGCCGCCAGAGCATGCTCGAGCTGATCGAGAAGCTCTCCCCTGAGCAGCAGCAGGTGCTGACGCTGAAGTTCGTCTTCAACTTCCCGAACGCGGAGGTGGCGACGATCCTCGGCAAGACGGAAGGCGCGATCAAGTCGCTCCAGCACCGCGCGCTCGTCTCGCTCCAGAAACAGCTCACGCGTTCCTAGGTGGCACTGGAGGTCGGCATCGTCGGGCTCCCGGGGTCCGGCAAGACGACGCTCTTCGAGGCGCTCACGCGCGCCCCCGCCTCGACCAACGTGGGCATGGCGCCGATCGCGGACGAGCGGCTCGACCAGGTCGCAGCCGCCGTCCCCGCGAAGAAGGTCACGCCCGCGGCGATCCGCGTCGTCGACGTGCAGGGGACGGGCCCGCAGCTGCTCGGCAACCTGCGCCAGGTCGACGCGCTCCTGGTTGTTTTGGACGGCTTCTCGGGGACGCGCGTGCCGGCGGACGACCTGGAGACGCTGCGGCTCGAGCTGCTCGTCGCCGACCGCGACCACGTCGAGCGGCGCCTCGAGCGCGTGCGCAAGCAGGCGAAGTCGGGCGATCCGGCGCTCAAGCGCGAGACGGCGGAGCTCGAGCGGCTCCTCGCGCACGTCGAGGCCGGCCGTTCGCTCGAGGAGTGGCAGGGCGAGCTGCCGCCGGAGCTCGAGCCGCTGACGACGAAGCCGCTGCTCGCGCTCGAGAACGGGCCGGGCGGGATCGACCTGAAGCTCGAGGCGGAGCTCCGCGAGCTCCCGCCGGAGGAGGCGGCGGCGTTCCGCGACGGCCCGTCCGCGCTCGACGAGGTCGTGCGGCGGCTGTTCGAGGCACTCGACCTGATCAGCTTCTTCACCGCCGGCGACAAGGAGACGCGGGCGTGGACGCTCCGCCGCGGCCGAACCGCGCTCGAGGCGGCGGCGACGGTCCACTCCGACATCGCGCGCGGCTTCATCCGCTGCGAGGTGATCCGCTGGGACGACCTCGTAGCCGCGGGCTCACACGCGGAGGCCGCTCGTCGCGGCCTCCAGCGGCTCGAGGGGAAGACTTACGTCGTCGAGGACGGCGACGTCCTGAACGTCCGCTTCAACGTCTAGGCCTCAGGCTTGGCCGCACGCACGATCGCGCCGTGGATGCCGTCTGCGACCCCGTGCGTGAACTCCACCGAGACGGCTTCGAAGCCGGCGGCCGCCAGCTCGCGCTCGTATTCGCTCTTCGCGAGCGCGCCCGCGATGCAGCCGACGTAGCTGCCGCGCTCCGCGCGCTCTTCGGGAGCGAGCCGGTCCTCCGCGACGATGTCGCTGATCCCGACGCGGCCGCCGGGCCGCAGGACGCGGTAGACCTCGCGGAGCACGCGGGGCTTGTCGGTCGACAGGTTGACGACGCAGTTCGAGATCACGACGTCGACGGAGCCGTCGGGGAGCGGGATCGACTCCATCTCGCCGGCGAGGAAGTGCGCGTTGCGGACGCCCGCGTCCTGGGCGTTGCGCCGTGCTAGCTCCAGCATCTCCTCCGTCATGTCGAGGCCATACGCAACGCCGGTCGGCCCGACGCGTTTCGCGGACAGCAGGACGTCGATTCCGCCGCCGGAGCCGAGGTCGAGCACCGTCTCGCCCTCCCGGAGCTCCGCCACCGCGGTCGGATTCCCGCAGCCGAGGCTCGCGAGTAGCGCTGCGTCGGGCAGCTCGCCCCGCTCGGCCGCGTCGTACAGCGCGGCGCCGAACGCCTCTGGACCTGCGTCGCCGCAGCAGCCGTGCTCGGCACAGCAACCCTCGCCGCTGCACCCGCATCCCGCGGTCGCGTTGCGGGCCGCCTCCGCATACCGCTCTCTGATCTCCGCCTTCAGGTCGCTCGCTGTCGCCGTCATCACCACTCCTCCTAGATCGAAAGCTATCGATGCAAGACCTTAGCTGCTAGATTGATGGATGTCAATGAAGACTCTCCCCGTCCTCCAGCCCCTCTGCTGTGGCCCTGATACGCCGCCGCTCCCCGAGGAGGCGCGCGACGAGCTCGCGGCGCGCTTCAAGGCGCTCGCCGATCCGACGCGGGTCGCGATCGTCAACCGGCTCGCGGCTGCGGACGAGGTCTGCGTGTGCGACCTCAACGGCGCGTTCGCGCTCTCGCAGCCGACGATCTCGCACCACCTGAAGATCCTGCGGGAGGCGGGGCTCGTGGAGTCGAGCCGGCGCGGCACCTGGGCGTACTACCGGCTCATCCCGGAGGCGATCGAGTCGCTGCGCGGAGCTCTCGGCGGATGACGAACGTCCTCTTCGTCTGCGTCCAGAACGCCGGCCGCTCGCAGATGGCGCAGGCGTTCTACGAGCGGCGCGGCGGCGCCGCGCGGTCGGCGGGCTCCGCGCCGGCCGACGAGGTGCATCCGATCGTCGTCGAGGCGATGGCCGAGGTGGGCATCGACCTCGACGGCCGTGTCCCGCGCGGACTCGACCGCGGTGACGTCGAGTGGGCCGACCTCGTGGTGACGATGGGCTGCGGCGACGCGTGCCCTGTCCTGCCGGGCAAGCAGTACGTCGAGTGGAACCTTCCCGATCCGGCCGGGCTGTGCCTCACGGACGCGCAGGAGATTCGCGACGCGATCGCGCGCCGGGTCGAGGAGCTCCCGCTCTAGCCTGCGGAAACGAGGGCCACGCCTGCGAGCGTGACGACCACGCCGGCCTCCTGCGTGCGCTGGACGCGCTCCCCCAGCGCCGTTCGCGCGAGGAGCACGGTCACGACCGGGTAGAGCGAGGCCAGGACGGAGACGACGCTCAGCAGGCCGCGCTCCTGGGACGCGGCGGCGAAGAGGACGTTCCCGCCCGTGTCGAGCACGCCGATCGCGGCCAGCACGGGCAGGTGCGGCCGGATTCCCCGCGGCAGGCGTCCGAGCGCGAGCACCGTCAGCCAGACCAGCGAGGCCGACGTCGAGCGGAAGACGAGCGAGGCCCAGAGGAAGTCGTCGCGGCTCGCGGTGTGCATCGGCACGTAGTACCCGCCGAAAGCGACGAGCGCCAGCGCGGCCCAGCCGGCTCCTGCGGTGATTCGCGCTCGTCCGGGAGCCCGTTCCCAGGAGGTCGCGATCACTCCTCCGAGCGCGAGCACGAAGCCGAGCTCCTGGAGCCCGCTCGGGTGCTCGCCTCTGGCGAGGCCCCAGACGACGGGGATGACCGCGGAAGCGCCGGCGATCGGCGCGACGAGGGAGATCGCGCCCGCCGCCATGCCGCGGTAGAAGGCGACGAGCCCGGAGGTCCCGAAGGCCGCCGCGAGGCACGCCCAAAGGACCTCCGATCCGGGGGGGCCGTGACCTCGAATCGCAACGGCGACGGCGAGGAGCGCCAGGCCCACGGGCTGCGCCGCCGCGAGCACCGTGAGCGCGGGCAGGACGCGGGCCTTGACGCCGCCGCAGAAGTCGCCGCAGCCCCAGGCGAGGCTGGCCGCGAGGGCGAGGAGTGCTGCGGTCAGAGGTCGGGGACGGGGCGCGTGGCGGCGGCCGCGTCGAGCGCGTTCGCGTGGTAGAGGACGGCGGCCTCGGCCGTCCGGGCCGCGCGGGCGTCGTGGTGCGACGCGACGGCGTGGACGAGCTCGGCGCGAAGGCCGGGCCCGAGCGCGCTTCCGTGCTCCTCGACGAGCCGGACGCCGAGGTGCACGTGCCCGAGCAGGCGGCCCTCGGCGGTGGGCGCGAAGATCGGCGGCGGCCCGAGCTCGACGGTTCGTCCCGCGTCGTGGACGAGCGCGGCGGCGAGCAGGAGGTCGGCGCGCAGGCGCGGATGGAGCTGCGCGACCTCGCGGCAGATCGTCGCCACGCCGACGGTGTGCTCGAGCAGGCCGCCCGCGTAGGAATGGTGGGCGTCGGGCGTCGCCGGATAGGACCGCAGCTCGGCGGCGCCGAGGACTCGCTCCACCGCGGCGCGAAGCTGAGCGTGCGAGACCTCGGCGGTGAGGAACTCGAGGAAGCCCTGGAGCTCGTCGGCGTCTCGGCGCATGGCCGGCGCGAGCGTCGCCGGATCGGCCTCCGGCGCCGACTCGATCGAGCGGACGGCGACCTGGAGGCGGTCGCGGAAGCGCTCGACTCGGCCGAGCACGCGGACGGCATCCCCCTCGGCGAAGCGGCCGTCGAGGAGTTCGACGTCCTGCCACACGCGCGCGTCGATGCGGCCGCTCGGATCGACGAGCTCGAGCGCGAGGTACGGCGTGCCGCCCTTCGTCCGCAACCGCTGTTTGCGCGCGACGCCGAACACGCCCTCGACCACCCGGTCCTCGGCGAGCTCGACGATCGTGGTCACGGAGCGATTCTAGGTCCGAAGTCGGTTGGGGCGGGAGCCCGGCCCACTTCGCCTCGAACCGGCGCGCGTTCGCGGCGAACGAGGCCTGACCTCGATCCGGCAGCTGGACATCGTCAGCCCGATGAGGCGGCTCGTCACGTGCACGGACGCGATCTGCCTGGTCGGGACGCCTGCTTGCCGCAGCCGCTCGAGGTAGTCGTCGTCCTCGAAGAACGCGCCTTCGAACCGCTCGTCGAGGAAGCCGACTGGGTCGATGACCTCTCGCGGCGCTGCCCAGAACGCGCCGTGGAAGCCGCCTGGCTCGATTCCGGGCTTGCCCAGGACGAGCGGACTCGTCGCCGCGCCGGGGACGCAGAGGTCGTAGACATCCCCGTTCACGGCGGGGCTGTCGTTCGTCACCACGGCGACGTTGTCGCCCGTCGCCGGCCGGAGCCGGATGTTCACGTTGACGGCGAAACCCGTGCCCTGGTTGTGCGGGATGACGGCGCTGAGCACCGCGCTAGTTTCACGTAGGGTCGCCGGGGGTGGAGCACTGGCTCGATACGTGCCGCGCGGCGGCCGAGGACGTGCGCGGCGTGCTTGCGGAGCTGAAAGGACGGGACGCGCGCGAGCCGGTCGTCGGGGAGGGCGAGGGCGGCGACGACACGACCGCGATCGACGCCGCGGCCGAGGCGGCGATCGTACGGCGGCTGGAGCAGACCGGCGAGGACTTCCTGCTCGTCTCCGAGGAGCTCGGCGAGCGGCGCTTCGGCGCCGGAGGGCCGCGCCGCGTCGTCGTCGACCCGATCGACGGCTCGCTGAACGCGAAGCGCGGCCTCCCGCACTTCTGCCTCTCGATCGCGGTCGCGGACGGCGGCACGATGGCCGACGTCGAGCTCGCGTACCTCTACGACTTCGGCTCCGGCGAGGAGTGGACGGCGCGGCGCGGCGCGGGCGCGTGCCTCGACGGCCGACCCCTTGGGCCCGACCTGCCGAAGGACGAGATCGAGACGCTCGCCTTCGAGGCGACGCTCACGTCGCTCGTCGCCGAGCACGCCGCCGGCGTGGTCGGGCTCGCGTACCGCCTGCGGATCATGGGCTCGCTCGCGCTCGCCCTCTGCAACCTGGCTGCCGGTCGGCTCGACGGCGTCTGCTCGCTGAAGGCCGCGCGCGCGGTCGACATCGCGGCGGCGCAGCTTCTCGTCCGCGAGCGCGGCTTGGCGATCGAGCTCGTCGAGACGCCGCCCTTCGACGCGGCGCCGCTCGACCTGGGCGCGCGTTCGCGCGTCGTGGCAGCGGGTACGCCGGAGCTGTGCCGAAAGCTCGCGGCGGCGCTGTCCGGATAGGCTGCTCAGGCTGGAACTACAAGCACTGGCGAGAGATCTTCTATCCGAAGGGTCTCCCGCCACGGCGCTGGCTCGACCGCTACGCCGAGGTCTTCGACACCGTCGAGATCAACAACACCTTCTACCGCCTGCCGCGCGTCGAGGCGGTGGCGAACTGGGTCGTCGAGAGCCCGCCGGGCTTCCTCTTCTCGGTGAAGATGAGCCGCTACGTCACGCACATCAAGCGCCTGACCGAGGTGCCGGCGTCGATCGGCGTCTTCTACGAGCGGATCGCCCCGCTTGCGCGCTCGCCGAAGATGGGGCCGGTGCTGTGGCAGCTTCCCGGCACCTTCAAGCGCGACGACGAGCGGCTCGCCGGCGCGCTCGCCGCGGCGCCGCCCGGCCGCCACTGCTTCGAGTTCCGGCACGAGAGCTGGTTCTGCGCGGAGGTGTACGAGCTTCTGCGCGCGCACGGCGCCGCGCTCGTCATCGGCGACGACCCGCGCCGGCCCTTCCAGACCCTCGAGCTGACCGCCGACTGGACGTTCCTGCGCTTCCACTCGGGGAGCGACGGCGGCAACTACACCGAGGAGGAGCTCGAGCGCTGGGCGCGCCGCATCGAGGAGTGGCGCGAGCGCATCGACGTCTACGCCTACTTCAATAACGACTGGAAGGGCTACGCGCTGCGGAACGGCGCCTGGCTCAAAGAGCGGCTCCTAGGATGACTCCGTGCGGCTGCGGATCGCTGCACCTCTACTCGTTCTCGTCGTCGCCGGCTGCGGTGGCTCCCACTCCAGCGCGACGACCACCGTGCGGCATCCGACGAGCCCCTTCCGCGCCGTCCTACACGGGCCGACCCACACGCCGAAGGCCGGCAGGCCGTGGCTCTACAGCGTCCGCGTCACCGACCTGCAGGGACGGCCGATCCGTGCACGGATCACGATGCGCGTCCTCTTCGGCGGCATCCCGGTCGGCAAGGTCGACTCCGGCAAGACGTTCTCGTTCGTCGGCACCTGGCGCGAGCCGAAGGACTCGCCGCTGATCTGGCCGGCCCGGTCGCGCGGGCGCCCGCTCACCTTCGAGGCGATCGTCACCGCGCGCGGTGCGACGAAGCGGCTCGACTACACCGTCAACGTGCGGTGAGCGGCGTCGAGCTGACCGTCGAGCGGGTCCGCAAGACCTTCGAGGAGGGCCGCGTGGTCGCGCTCGACGAGGTCTCGCTCGAAGCCGCCGCCGGCGAGTTCGTCGCGGTGACCGGCCCGTCGGGCTGCGGGAAGAGCACGCTGCTGAACCTCGTCGGGGCGCTCGACCGGCCGGACTCGGGCGCCATCCGGGTTGGCGGCGAGCGGGTGGACGAGCTGCGCGACCCGGCCGAGTACCGCGCCGCGACGGTCGGCTTCGTCTTCCAGTTCCACAACCTCGTCCCCGTGCTGTCGGCGCTCGAGAACGTGCAGGTGCCGATGATCGGGCGCGGGCGAAGCCGCGCCGAGCGGGAGCGGCGGGCGCGCGAGCTCCTCGGCGAGGTCGGCCTGGCGCACCGCACGCGGAGCAGGCCGCCGACGCTCTCGGGCGGCGAGCGCCAGCGCGTCGCGCTCGCCCGCGCGCTCGCGAACGAGCCGCGCCTGCTCCTCGCCGACGAGCCGACGGGCGCGCTCGACTCCGAGACCGCGGCGCAGGTGCTCGCGCTCGTCCGCCGCGTCCAGGCCGAGCGCGGGACAACGGTGCTCCTGGTGACGAACGACGACGCGGTCGCTGCGGCCGCCGACCGGCAGCTCCGAATGCGTGACGGCCGCCTTGCCGGCTACGCCGGGGTCGAGACGACGAGCCGCAGTCCCGCGTCGTAGTCGCGGAGCTCCCGGAGCCGGCCGTGACGCGCCTCCCAGGTGCCGTCCCGCAGGTCGCGCTCGACTGCGGCGACGGCGCGGTCGACGACCTCCGGCGGCAGGCGCGCGAAGCCGGAGACCGAGCGACGCGCCTCGGCGTCGAGCACCCGCTCCGGGTGCGCCCAGAACGAGCCGAGCGACCAGTCAGGCGTGTCGCGGGAGATCGGCACCGGCCGCACGTCGACCTCGCCGCCGAGCCACCGCGCAAGGGTCTCCGGCGGCGGGCAGGTGCGCCGGTCGAGCTCCGCGACTTCGGGAAGGTAGTCGGCGATGAGCCACATCCGGGCGCTTACCTCGGGATCGAAGGTGAGGATCACGACCGGGCCGCGGGCGACGCGCCGCATCTCCTCGACACCCCGCTCCTGGTCCTCGTCCCAGTGGTGGACGGTCAGGATCGCCATCGCCGCGTCGACGCTTCGATCCTCGAAGGGCAGCGGGTAGGCGCCGCTCCGGATCGCGGGCGGCGAAGCCGGGTCGCGCTGGGCGATCATCACCTCGCTCGGCTCGACGGCGATCACCTGCCGGTCGCCCCGCTCGTACGAGCCGGTGCCGGCGCCGACGTTCACGACCGTGCGCGCGTCGCCGAGCGTGGCATGGATCAGCGCGGCGATCCGCGGGTCCTCGCGCCGCGTCGTGGCGTACGTCGTGCCGATCGCGTCGTAGCGGGTCATTCGTGACGAAGCGCTGCGATGGGGGTGAGTCGAACGGCCCGCCAGACCGGGTAGGCGGCGCCGAGGAGGCCGACGCCGCAGGCGAATGCGAGGCCCCAGGCGAAGACGCCGGCGGTGAACTCCGGCCGGACGAGCTGGGAGACGGTCTCGCGGCGGGTGAAGAGCTCGGCGGCGGCGAGGCCGAGACCGAGGCCGAGAGCGAGCGCGACGAGGCAGATCGCGAGCGCCTCGCCGAGCACGAGCAGCGCCACGCGCCGGGCGCGCCAGCCGACCGCGCGGAGGATGCCGATCTCGCGGATCCGCTCCAGCACCGCCATCGCCATCGTGTTCGTGACGCCGATGCCGCCCACGATCAGCGCGAGGATCGAGACGATCCAGCCGGTCTCGAGCACGAGCCGGCTCGACGTGTCGACCTTCACCGCCTGCCCCGGATCGGTGACCGCGGCGAGGCCTGGGAACTCCCGGCGCAGCTCGCGCGCGACCGCGGAGGGGCGACGTCCCGGCGCGACCTCGACGGCGACCGTGGTCGCCTCGCCCGGATGCCCGGACAGCCGCTCGACGAGCCCGAGCGGCAGGACGACCCCGCCGTCCTCGAACGAGTTGCCGCTGTGGAAGATCCCGGCCACCCGGAAGCTCCGCTTGCCGACCGAGACCCGGTCGCCCGGGCGCAGGTGCAGCCGCCGCGCCGCACGGTCGCCGACGAGCGCCTCCCCGCGCCTTCCCGCGACGACGACCAGCCGCTGCGCAGGGAAGCCGCCGGGCTCGAGGCCGAAGACGAGCGTGCTGTCGTGGCCGTTCACGGAGGCGACGAGGAGCTTGAGCGGCGCCGCGTCCTCGATCCCGGGACGGCTGCGGACGCGCGCCGCGAGCGAGTTCGGGAGCAGCGAGCGGGTGAAGTCGACGACGCCGCTCTGGAAGAGGCCGAAGTCGGCGCGGCCGACGTGCATCAGGTCGTTTGCCGTCCGCCGCACTCCGGCGGCGAGCGAGAGCAGCGCCACGATCAGGCCCACGCCGATCGCGACGCCTGCCGCCGTCAGCGCGCTCCGCGCCGGGCGGCGCAGGAGGTTCCGCAGGACGAGGCTCGCCAGCGTCATCGCTCCGTCGGAGCGTACGCGTACGCTCGCCGGGTGGAGCAACAGCACGGCGCGTTCGGCCAGGACGCTTTCGGGCGCAAGGCCGAGGCGGCGGCGAGGTTCTTCGGCACTCCGCAGTACATCCTCGGCCAGACCCTCGTCGTGATCGCCTGGATCGCGATCAACTCGATCGCCGTGATCGCGCAGTGGGACCCGTATCCGTTCATCCTCCTCAACCTCGCGTTCTCGACGCAGGCCGCCTATGCCGCGCCGCTCATCCTGCTCGCCCAGACGCGCCAGGCCGACCGGGACAAGGCCGCGGCGGCCAGGGCCGAGCATCGCCACGACGACCAGACCCGGATGGGAGAGGAGCGGGTCGCGGCGCTCAAGGCCGAGACGGACAAGCTCGAGCAGCTGCTCGAGGCGAACACCGACCTGACCCGTCAGGACAAGGAGCTGACGGAGCAGGTGGCCTCCCTGACGCGCGAGATCCACGCCCTCCTGTCGTCGAAGCCCAGCACGTAGGCGGTACTCTCAATCGATGGAACCGCGTCGCGAAGACGTCCTGCGCGCGCTCGAGCGGGTGATCGACCCAGAGCTCGGCCGGCCCGTCACCGAGCTCGACATGGTGCGCGACGTCCGCATCGAAGGCGCCGAGGTCGCCGTCGTGATCGCCCTCACCGTCGCCGGCTGCCCGCTCCGCTCGAGCTTCGAGAACCAGGTCCGCGAGACCGTCGGCAGGCTCCCGGGCGTGACCGGCGTCTCGCTTGCGTTCGACGTGATGAGCCCCGAGGAGCGGCAGGCGCTGACCGCGAAGCTGCGCGGCGGCGTGAACGAGCGGACGAAGGGGATCTCGCTCGACGCGGCCACGCGCGTGATCGCGGTCGCGAGCGGCAAGGGCGGCGTCGGGAAGTCGACGCTGACCGCGAACCTCGCCGCGGCGTTCGCGCGGTCGGGCCAGCGGACGGGGATCCTCGACGCCGACGTCTACGGGCATTCGATCCCGCACCTGCTCGGCATCCACCAGAAGCCGGTCCTCGTGGACAAGATGATCGTCCCGCCGGTGAAAGACGGGCTGAAATTGATGTCGATCGGCTTCTTCCTCGACGGTAACGAGCCGGTCATGTGGCGCGGCCCGATGCTCCACCGCGCGCTCGAGCAGTTCCTCTCCGACGTGCACTGGGGCGAGCTGGATACGCTCGTCGTGGACATGCCTCCCGGGACGGGGGACGTCGCGATCTCACTCGGCCAGCTCCTTCCGCGCGCCGAGGCGCTCGTCGTGACGACGCCCCAGCCGCTCGCGCAGGAGGTCGCGGCCCGGGCGGCCCTCATGGCACAGAAGACGAACATGCGCCTGATAGGCGTCGTCGAGAACATGGGCGGGGAGATCTTCGGCTCCGGCGGCGGGGCCGCGCTCGCGGCCGAGCTCGGCGTGCCGCTCCTCGCCGAGATCCCGCTCGATCCGCACCTCAGGGAGCAGGGCGACGCGGGCGAGCCGCTCGTCGCTGCCGCTCCGGACGCGCCGTCCGCGCGCGCGATCCTCGAGCTCGCCGAGCGCATCGCGGCGACCCGGCGCGAGCGCGGCGTCGGGATCGTGAAGCAGCTCCCCGTCGTCGCCTGATGCTCGGCCCGATCCGCCGGCTGCTCGAGAGCTGGCGGGAGAGCAGCCGCCGCTACGACGAGCTGCTGGACGAGATCGCGCTCGAGGAGTTCGAGCGCCAGCGTGAGGCGCCCGAGGAGCCGGACTTCCCGACGGTCGCGGACGAATCGCAGCTTGAACGCTGACGAGGCGCTCGAGCGGCTCCGTCGGCTCGGCTTCGGCGAGGCCGACGCGCAGACGCTCTTCGCCCACTTCGACGACGCGGAGCGGCGCGGCAAGCACGGGCACGGGTACTCGCGAATCGAGTGGCTCGAGACGCTGCCCGACCTGCGTCCCGGCACCCGGCCCGAGCGGATCTCGGCGGAGGAGGGCTACGAGCGGTGGGACGGCCGCGGCGCGGTCGGCTACCTCACTCTCGCGGCGGTCTGCGACGCGCAGCTCGCCTCGCCGCCCTCGCATGCGCGAGTCGTCGTCGCCTCGCGCTGCTTCCCGACGGGCGCGCTCGGCCACTGGGTGCGTCGGCTCGCCGAGGGCGGCCTCGTCGCCGCGCTGACCGCGACCTCGCCGCCGCGTCTCGCGCACCCCGACGGCGGCCCGAAGCTCACCGGCACGAACCCGCTCGCGATCGGCGTCCCGAGCTCGGACGGGCGCGTCGTCGTCACCGACGTCTCGATGGGCAAGGTCACCTACGGCGACGTCATCGCGGGGGCGGCGAGCGAGGAAGACCTCGTCCCCTTCGGCGGCGAGCAGGCGCACAAGGCGTTCGCGCTGGCGCTCGGGCTCCAGCTCTTCGTGGACGCGCTCGTCGGCGAGGGCTACGGCGCGGTGCTCGTCGTGGCACGGCCGGAGGCCGACCCGGTGCCGGCGCTCCGCGAGGTCGCGGCCGGAGTTCGGCTCCCTGGAACTCTCGAGCATCCGGTGCCAGACTGACCTAAGTGATCGCGGGCCTCGACAGCAGTTTCAACAAGCCGACCTCGGCGCAGCTCGCTCAGGCGAAGGCCCACGGGGTCAGGATGTGGTCGGGCTACCTCGCGACCAGGCCGGGCGTGGGCTTGGCCGCGCCCTGGCCCCAATCGGACTTCGACCGCGTCAAGGCCGCCGGCCTCTCGACGATCGCCTTCTGCTCCGGCAGGGACGACCCGGCCGCCTGCAAGAGCCGGGCCGCCGCCTGGGGCGTCCGGCTCTGCCTCGACGTGGAGTCGGGCATCCGCGCCGACGGTCCGTGGGTGCAGGACTGGCTGACGAAAAGCGGAGCCGGCCTCTACGGGAACCCGCCGGTCTTCAAGGGGAGACGAGCCGCGTTCTACGTACTCGCCGCCTATCTCAACTCCGATCCCCATGCGACCTGGAGCCCGCATGTCCCGAGGCCGAACGGCCCGTGCGGCTGGCAGTGGCGCGGGACGCACACGGAGTTCGGCTGCTCGGTCGACCGAGGTTGGTACGACGACTGGTTCGCGACGGGAGCAGCCCCTGCTCCGTCTGCGCCGCCGTTCCCGTATCCGGCGCCGGGCTATCTGGCCCTTCAGGGCGCCGGCCCGCGGGCGCGCTGGGGAAGGGATCCGGCAGAGCAGGCGAACGTCAAGCGCTGGCAGACCCAGATGGCGAAGCGTGGGTGGCGGATCCAGGCGAGCGGCACGTTCGACGCGGCGTCGGATCAGGTGTGCCGGAAGTTCCAGGCCGAGAAGGGCCTCGACCAGGACGGCAAGGTGGGCTCGGCCACGTGGGCTGCGGCCTGGACGGCCCCAGTTACCTAGAGCTGAAACTGGGGTCGCTCCGGATCGCGTCGAGGTCCGTGTCGTCGACGGCGAGCTCGCGCAGCGACGGGTCGCGCTCGAAGGCCTCGCGGATGTGCTCGAGCGCGTCCTCGCGGCGGCCGGCGAGGCTCTCGAAGCACGCGACGTCGTAGAGGGTCCGGGCGTCATCCGGCCGGTCGGCCAGCACCTCCGCCATGATCGCCACGGCGCCGTCCCGGTCACCCGCCTCCACGCGGGCCTGCGCGCGGCGCGAGTACTCCCACGTCGAGATCCGGAACGGCTGCCCGGGCCGGCCGCCGAGGCAGAGGAGCGTCGTTCCCGCCTCGCGCGCAACCGCGGCGCGCTTCACGGCGGGGTCGCGGACGAAGACGAGCGTGCCCGCCGGCGCGTCCACCTCCTCGCCCTCGACGGTGAACGTCGCGTGGCCGGACACGACGACGTAGAGCTCCTCCTGCCCGCCGTCCGGGTGCATCTCGTCGTGCTCCTCGACGATCACCCCAGGCTCCACGGCGACGTTCGCGTTCACGCCGAAGGCGCGCACGTCGAAGTGGTGGCGGATCGAGTGCCAGTCGTAGCCGTGCCGCGTGCGCAGGCTCTCGACGTCCTCGATCCTCGCGACCGCGTAGCTCACCGCAGGAGCTCCTCGAAGCGTGGGTCGTCGCGAAGCGGCGCGAGGTCGTCGTCGGTGCGGGCGAGGCGGAGCATGCGGTCGTCACCGCCCGTGATCGCCTCGCGGAGATGCTCGAGCGCGGCGTCCTTGCGGCCGGCGAGGCTCTCCACGCACGCAAGGTTGAAGTGGATGCCGACGTTGCCGGGGTACTGCTCGAGCCCGCGCTGGAGGATCCGCCGCGCGCCGTCGTGGTCGCCCTGCGCGAGCGGCGCCTCGAAGCCGGCGATCGACTCCCACGGCGCCGGTCGGAAGGCCTCGCCGCGAACGCCGCCGATCGCGAGCACGGTCGTGCCGGGCTCCTGCGCCGTCGCCTTCCGGCGCGTCGCGGGGTCGCCGACGAAGACGAGCGTGCCCGGCAACGCCTCGACCTCGTCGCCGTCGACGAAGAACGTGGCGCGTCCGCGCAGGACGACGTAGAGCTCCTCGTGCCGGGCCGAGAGCGAGCCGGTCTCGTCGTGCTCCTCGATCACGTCGATGCCGGGCTCGTCGGCGACGTAGGCGCCGATGCCGAAGGAGGCGATGTCGAAGTGGTTGCGGACGTCGAGGTGCCACGCGCCGGCGAAGGGGCCGCGGCGCTCCAGGCCGTCGAGGTGCGCGACCTCGCTCACCGAGCGCGGAGCTCCTCGAGCACGACGGGGTCGATCCGCTCCACACCGTCGACGCGCTCCTCGAGGTTCTCGTTCCCCGCCCAGGTCGTGAAGGCAACCTCGAGGTCGCCGTCGTAGCCGAGCCGCTCCAGCCGCTCGCGCAGCTCCGCGGCGAGCTCCTCGTCGACGTCGATCCACTGCTCCGCGGGCGTCTTGCCGAAGATCGCCTGGTGCAGCCCGTAGAGGCGTATGAGCTCCTCGACCGGCCGCGAGTGGTCGTCGACGCGCAGGTCGACGAGGACGTCCGACAGACCCGCGTAGCCGCCCTCCTTCTCGACCACGAGGAGCGCCGCCGACTGCTGGCCGCGCCGGTCGCCGCCTGCGGCCTGGGCGGCGGCGAGGCACTCGAGGAGCCGCTCGGCGAGCGGCTTCCCGGCGCTTCCCTCGAACGCGTGGGCGAGAGCCGCGACCGTCTCCTCCGAGACGAGGATGTTCCCCTGCGCCGCGTAGCAGGGTCCGGCGCGCCCGCCCGCCCATGCGTAGCAGCTGCTGCCGGTGAAGGTGGCGCTGCCGCCGCGGCCGTCGACGACGCCGACCTGGCGGTGCTCGCGCCCCTCGTCGGCGGCGGTGAGCCGCTCGACGACCTCTTCGGCGCCGAGGCCCTCGCGGAGGAGCCCGAGGCCGTCGGGCCCGTAGCGCGGGTTCGCGTAGGCCTGCGTCGCGATCGCCCCTACGCCCGGCTCGGCCCACGGGACGAGCGAACCGACGGCGAGGAACTTCGACTGCGTGGCGACGCCCCACTGGCTCGCGTCGAGGTCGCAGGCGACGATCGAGTACGTGCCGTAGGTCAGCTCGACGAGGTCGAGGTCGAGGAGCTCACGCGCGCTCTCGGGGACGAGGACGCTCGCCACCTCTGGGCGGCGGAGGGCCGCGAGCACCTCCTCCGCCGTCGCGGCGCGGATGACAACGGGCCGGCCCTCGTCGTGCGCTGTCCGCAGCGCCTCCGTGTCACCGACGCCGTCGAGGACGAGCGTGTGCTCGTCCACCGGCACGGCCGGGCCTCCCTCGACGGCGATCTCCGGGACCTGGAGCCCGGTGGCGCCGAACCAGCGTTTCCTCAAACCGTGACGGTCTCGCCGGGCTCGATTGCGAGGACCTCGACGTCGGGCGCGAGCTGCCGGAGCTCGTCTGGGCTGCCGTGGAGGAGCGGGAACGTCCCGTAGTGACACGGCACGCAGCGACGGGTCCCGAGCAGCTCGAGCGCGACGGCGGCCTCGCGCGGACCCATCGTGAAGTGGTCGCCGATCGGGAGGATCGCGACGTCGGGCTCGTAGATCCGGCCGATCAGCTGCATGTCGCCGAAGACGCACGTGTCGCCGGCGAAGTAGAGCTTCGTCCCGTTCTCGGCCTCGACCACGATCCCGCAGGCCTCGCCGAGGTAGTCGCCGTCGTCGCTCGAGCTCGAGTGGAAGGCGTTCGTCAGGGTGAAGCGGAGCCCCGCGGCCTCGACGGTGCCGCCCTTGTTCGATCCGGGCACGTCCCCGACGGGCGCGCCCTTGCTGCCGAGCCAGCCCTTCAGCTCGACCTGGGCGACGATCTGGGGCGAGAAGCGCTGCGCGAGCTCGACGGTCTCGCCGACGTGGTCGCCGTGACCGTGGGTGATCGCGATGACGTCGATCCGCTCGGGCTCCTTCTCGCCGTCCGGGCACTTCGGATTGGAGAGGAAGGGGTCGACGTAGACGCGTTTGCCGCCTGGGGTGTCGAAGCGAAACGAGGCGTGGCCGAGCCACGTGAGCTGGATGTCTGGCATGCGCCGGAGACTAGCGCGGGGGAGTCGGCGCTTGCGGTGCCGGCGTCTGAAACGACCGGTCGATGCGCCGGAAGTTCTCGGCGGCGCCGCAGGAACGTCCGATGACGCAGCGAAAGTGGCGGCCGGATGGGTCGTCGAGCTGTCGCTGCGTTCCTCGTTCTCGGCGTCGTCCTCGCGGATGCCGGCGGCGACCACCGGGCTGCGTTCTACCTCCTCGTGGCGGCGATCCCGCCGCTCGCGATCGCGGCGATGGATTCCTTCGGCGACTACCTCGACGGCGGGAGCGGCTTCCGGTCGCTCGCCTGGGCGGTTGCGCTCGCTCTGGCGGTCGCGAGCAGCGCCGTCCGCGGCCAGGTGCCGGGCGAGGCGAGCGTGCCCGCCGTGGCGGTGTCGGCGCTCTTCGCCTGCCTCGTGCTCGTGTGGGCGCAGGCCGTCGTGGACCTCGGCCAGCTCGCGCTCGAGCGCCAGCGAGCGCCGGCCCGGCTCGAGTAGCTACTCCTCGGCGGCGAGCTGCCGCGCCTCGGCGAGGATCTCGCGGACGCCGGCGTCCGAGAGACCTCCGCGCAGCAGGCCGCGCACGGTGTCGGGATGCTTGTCGGCAAGCTTCTCGACGGAGTCGATCCCGGCGGCGACGAGCGTCCGCGCGCGGGCCGGCCCGATCCCGGAGATCCGGGAGAGCGACTCCACCGGGTCGAGCGGAGTCGGCGGCGCGGAGAGCCGCAGGGCGATTGGGATTCGAGCCTCGCGCGCGGCCGGGACCGGCGTGCCGCCGAGGTGGACCCGCTCGGTCCCGCACTCGGCGCAGCGGCCCATGATCGCCGGCCTGCCCGCAGGCGTCAGCGCCGGGGCCGCGCCCTCGAGCGGCACCGAGCGTCCACAGCGCGGACAGTGGTCGCCATGCTCGGGATCGCCCGGCTTCCGGCCGGGGGGCGTCGGCGTGCAGAGGCCCGTGGCGGGAACCGGCGGCGGCTTTGGCTCGTCGATGTCGTAGGCCACGACGGCGTTCGCGACTCGAAGGTCGCCGGGTGCGTGCGCGAGCACGTCGACCGGCGAGGCCGTCGCCCGTTCGCTCCGGAGAGAGACACGCCTGATGTAGATGGTCGCCCCCGCGGGCACGACGAGCCGCAGCTCGGCCCGGGAGACGCCCTCGGGCACCTCGCCGGCCAGGAGCTGCGGCGACAGGGTGGCCCGGTCGAGCGTGAGTGCGGCATTCGGCGCGTCGGCAGGCGTCCCGTCGCGGATCCACCTGAGCTCGAGCGCGGTGCCCTCCGACGACGAGGTCCCCTCGCCGTGCAGTACGAGCGCGAAGGGCGCCCCGGGTGTCACCGCCACCTGCTGGGTCAGCCTCACCGTCCCGCCGGTCGTGTTCTGGAGAGCAATGCCCTGCGCGGCCGGCCTGGCGCGAAAGCCGGTGGGCGCCGGCGCCCCGGCGTCGGTCGTCGCCGACCAGCCGGTGAGCGACCTGTCGGGAGCCGTGTCGCGAAAGTCGGCATTCGCGAGGAGCTCGCGAGTCGCCGCCAGAAGCACGTGCTCGACGTGGAGACCGTTTCCCGGCTGCGCCTGGAGACGCACCTCGGCCTGCACGGCGTCGGTCGGCGACTGGAGCAGCGCCCGAGCGTGTCCGAGGCGCTTGGCGGGGGAGAGGTCGACGCTGTCCGTGCGGGCCTCCCGGCAGTCGCTCCGGAGCCAGATCACCTCCGCGACCGTGTCTTGCTGCGCCAGGACGCCGTCGAGCTCGAACAGGTACCGGCATCCGGCGCCGACCGGGACGACCTGCGACAGGGAGCTCGTCTCCGTCGAGTGCCCGAGCTCGACGCCTGCATCGCCTTGCATCGCGCGCCCCGACGTGAGCTCCCAGTCGACGGGCGTCGGCCGCGCGGCCCTCGTCCAGCGCGCGAAGTCGGAGTTCGCGAGGTGGTTCTGCTCCGAGCACGTCCCGCGCGGCGCCGACGCGAGGCCGCCGTTCACGAGCCCCGCCACCTTGTCGCCCGAGACGGCGAAGTCGACGCGGCCGAGCGGCTCGTACGTCTGGAGGTCCTCGCGGGCCGCGCCCATGCGGAGCTCGATCGGCATCCGGAAGCGCGCCGGGGTCTCGCGGAGCCGGAAGAGCGCCGCGAGCGCGCCGGCCGGGGCAGGGATCGTGCCGTCTCGCCAGGAGAAGCCGCCGTCGGCGGAGCTCTGCAGGGGCGTCGCTCCCGCCGGTGCCGCGTCCACCGCCCACTCGGCCGTTCCGGAGAGCGCGCGAAGGACGAGCCAGTAGCGCCGGCCGGCCTCGAGCTGGAACTCGGGCGCGAGCGCGGCGCTCGTCCAGACGGGGGCGGCCGTGGCCCGCGGGAGGGCGAACTGGACGGGCGCCGGGAGCAACGGGTCGCCGAAGGGCTTGCCGTCCGTGTCGGGAAGGAGCGTCGCGCTGAGCGTCCCGCCGCCCTCGCCGGCCTTCAGGAGCAGGTCGATTCCGGCCACCTTGCGACGCTCGGCCGGCTCGATCGGCTGCGCCTGCGTCGCTTGCCCCGACACCGGCACGCGGGCCGCGGCCGAGACGACGCCGAGCGGCGCGCCGGCCGCGACGCGGCTCTCCTCGAACGCGCCGCGGACGTGCGCGGAGCTGCCGTCCGCTACGGCGCGCGCGTTCGGCGGCAGCGTCACAGAGAGGCCGCCCGGCCCCTTCGTCACGGTGGCGGCGTCGAACGCGAGCTTGACGTCGGCCACGCCCTCCGGGAGCAGGCTCGTCTGCAGGACGTACTCGAGGTCGAAGTCGATCCGGAGGCGGGCGATCCGGTCGGAGTGCACGACGATCGGGATCGCGTATGCACCGTCCTTTGCCTCTGCGCTCGCGAGGAACGCCCGGAGCACGGGGGCGAAGTCGAGGCTCGTCTCCGGCGCCGTCAGCTCCCCGACCCGCGTGAAGAAGGGCGCGAGCGTGCCGAGCCGCAGCGTCACGTTCGTCGGCGGGCTCAGCACCTCGACGGCCGTCGCGTTCAGACCGGTCCCCTCGACGAGGCGGAGACCCGTCGCCTCCACCGGCGGCAGGGGCGACGGGCTCGTCGTGAGGTCGAGGTCCGCCGGCGTTCCGTCGGGGACGAGCGCCCCGCTCGGGCTCAGCGAGACGAGGACACCGCCCAGGTCGACGAGGAACTTGGCTTTCGTCCCCGTGGCCTCGAGGCCGGCGAGCTTCCGCCGGGTGTGGAGGTCGATCTGGATCGTTCCGGTGCCGCCGACCTTCGTCGCGCCCCAGGCCGGAGGGTTCAGTGCGATCCGTTCGAGGAACGGCGTTGCCGCCGGGCCCGGGTCCGGCGTCACCGTTGCAGTCGCCTTCGTCACCCTGGCTCCGGCCGGCAGGGCGCGGAGGAGCAGCGCCCGGTCGCCCTCGAACGGGTCGTCGGCGCCGTCGTAGGTGGCTCTGAGCTGCACGGAGCGTCTCGGTCTCAGGAGCGCATGAGGATCATCAGGTCGAGCACGTTGTCTATGACCGCGCTCGCCTCGACGGTGACGAGGACCGTGGAGTAGTTGACGTGCTCCACGACGACGCGGGACGGCGTGACTCCCTCGCCGAAGCCCCACTTGCGCGGTCGCCAGGCGACGTAGAGATCGTTCCAGTCGTCGGCCTCCTTCAGCTCCGCGACGGTGCGGCGCTCGCCGCAGCACTCGTCCACCCAGTCGGTCGTGCAGTGCTTGATCTCGTCGTTCGGGTCCTTCATGAAGGCGTCCCACATGTCGTTCAGGACGTCCTCGATCTGGTCGTTGTCGTCGTACTTGACGGTGAGCTCGCGCAGGACCTCCTCGAACGGGATCCCGATGCCGACCCGCTCGCGGCCGACCCGCTCCCGCAGGCCGAGCGCATCGGCGTCCGCGTGGCCGTAGTAGAAGAGGATCTTGCACCCGGTCAGGTCGTTCGTCTGTTTCCCCCTCCTCGGGGTCGCCGGGTCGACGACCGGGAGCAACTCGTAGACGTCGACGAGCGGGAAGCGCCCGAGGTCGTGGCGCAGGAGAACCTTGTCGAGCCCGGGGTCGCTCGAGAACTCCTTGATGAACCGGCGGTAGGCGCTCTGGCCCTCGTGGTCGTGCGCCTTGGGCGCGTAGCGCTGGTCGAGCTTGTCCTCCAGGTCCTTCTCGGACATGCCCGCGAAGTGCTCGGCGTTCGTCGCCTTGTCCACCCCCTCGTGCTTGACCTCCTCTTTCCCGGCCTCGACCTGCGCGTGGATGTCGTCCTTGATCTTCCGCTGGAGGCCGTTCCAGTCGTCCGCCGTGATCAGGTCGCCCGGCGAGTGCGGGATGTACGGCGTCGTCTCGGTCGTGGCCATGGTCTCCTCCTTCAGTCGTCGGTTTCCGGCTTGCCCCCGGCGGTGCGGTCGCGCGTGACGGCGGCATGCACTCCTGCAGCCTTCGCGTGCAGGACTCCGATCGGCCCCGGCTTCAGGACCTCCGCGGCGGCGGCCGGCAGCGTCGCGCCGAGCACGGTGCGCCGCGCGCTCTCGAACCGTCCGGCCTCGAACGAGACCGAGACGTCGAAGCGAGCCGGGCCGCTCTTCCGCGCCGCGACCCGGATCTGGTTCCCCCAGGCGCCGGGATCGCGCGCCGCCAGCTCGACGTAGCCCGGCACCCCCGGCTCCGAGAGGTAGATGCGCGCCGTCTGCGTCCCGCCGCCGAGCGTCAGCGGCCGCGGCTTGCGGAACGGCACGGCGACCGGGTCCCAGCCGAGCGGGACGACGGCGACGGGCCTGGCGTGTACGAGCTTCGACTGCGCCTCGACCAGCGTCACGAGGTAGCGCGGATGCGCGGCGGGCTCGAAGACCGCGCCCTCGTAGGTCTCGGCCGCGTCCGCTCCGACCGCGAACCGCTCCTCGTCGAAGCGGCCCCCGAAGCGCGGAAGGAGATCCGCCGGCAGGTTGACCACGAAAGCGCCGGCCGCGTGGACCGTCCACGAGGCCGAGCCGGCGGCGACGGTCTCGGGCGGCCCCGCCTCGGCGAAGACGGCGACGACGGTCTCCGGCGGGGCGTTCGCGAAGCGGCTGACGTCGAAGAGGCCGCGCTCGACGCAGAGGCCGTCGGCGAAGGTCGCCTGGTCGAAGTCCGCCTCGTCGTAGCGGCTCGCGAGGCACTCGAGGAAGATCCATTCGGAGCGCCCCGGCGGGAGCTCCAGGAGCGCGGCCTTCTCGACGTCGCTTGCGACGACGAGCTGCGACCCCTCGCTCACGATCCGGCGGGTGAGATCGTCCGCGCGCTCGGCGCCGGTGCCGATCGTCACTCCCTGGCGCGCCTCGGCGACGGTGCCGCGGCGGACCACGACGTCGTAGGCGGCGTGCAGCGACCGGGCGGCGAGGATCGGCGGCGCGTCGTCCTCGAGGCGGCCCTCGGCCGCCACGACCCGACCTTCGAGCCGGTCGACCTGGCCGGCGGCGGGCCGGCACCGCGACAGGACGTTCCCGCCCGCGCCTTCGAGCGCGAGCACGTCGCCGCTGCGGCGGAGGCGGCCGACGATCCGCGCGCTGTCCGCCGGCGCCGCGGGGGCGGCCGCGTCGGGAGCTGCCTCGGCGGCCGTGACCTCGATCTCCCGCGCCGCGGGGTCGGGCAGCCGGGCGCGGAGGAGGACGAGCGAGGGCTCGAGCGGGTCGTCGAGCTGGAGCGCCGGCTCGTCTCCCACGAGGCGCCAGGGCGTGTCGAACGGCACCGCCGCGCGCGCCCCGAGCAGGCCGACCGCGAGCCGGTGCGGGGCGATCCGGCGCGGCGGCCCCGAGGGCGGCAGGGTCTCCGCCGCGAGGCCGCGCCCGTCGTCACGTCGCAGGCGGAGCGTCTCACCCGCGCCGAGCCCGACGAGCGCCCGCGCCTGGAGCCCGAGCGCGCGGTGGAGGAGCGACGGCCCGGCCACCCCGTGCTCGGTCGTCAGCCGTAGCTCGACCGCGGATGCGTCGCCGACGCCGAGGTTCTCGACGCGGAGGACGCTCCCGTGGCCGAGCGCCTGCGGCTCCGAGTGCGCCTCCTGCTCCGGGAACTCGACCACCTCGAGCGCGCGGAGCGGGACGACCGCGATCGAGCTCTCCGCTCCCGCCGTGGGCGAGATCAGGCGGAGCTTGTCGTCCGGGGTCGCCGCGGCGAGGCCGGGGACGGCGTCGTTCAGGGCGGCGACGACCTCCGCGAGGATCGTCTTGCGCGGGATGGGGCCGGCGACGTCCACGTCGAAGGGCGCGCCGCCGTCGACGGCGAGGCGCAGGACGCTGCGCCGCGAGAGGTCGACCGGGAGCAGGAGGTCGGCGGCGCCGTCGATCGTCGCGGGCTTCGGCGCCGAGCCGTGGGCGGTCGCCTCCGGCACCCCGAGCAGGAGCTCGGCCGCGTTCGGCGACTGTCGCTCCTCGAGCCGGACGACGGCCGCCGCGCCCACGGTGTGCGACCTGATCACGAGGCGGTCCCCGTCGAGGGCGGCCGCACCGGCGCCGAGGGCGGCCTCGAGCGCCGCGACCACCTCGGCGGGAGCGACTGCGTCCGGCGACGCGGGTTGGGAGGCGCAGTCGACGTCCACCGGCGTGCCTGCGTCGAGGCCCACGAGCAGGAAGCGCGCGGTCGAGAGGTCGAGCGCGGGCGGGAGCGGCCGCGCGCCGACCACGCGGGCGGGTCCGGCGTCCGCGCCGTGATACGAGCGCGGCGGCGCGAACCCGAGCACGAGGGCCGTCGCGTCGGTCCCGGCCGGCGCGGCGAGCTCGATGCGGCTTCCGGCTCCGCGCGTGGGCGATGTGAGCAGGAGGTGGGTGCCGTCGCTGCCTGCGATCGCGTCCCCGAGGGCCGTGTTCACCGTCACGACGAGCTCCGGCAGGCTGCGGTGCTCCGGCGCGGCGCCCGCGAGCTGCACCTCGACCGGCGCGGCGCCGTCGACGCCGATCGCGACCGCGGCCCCCGCGGGGAGGTCGACGCCGCCGCTCAGGTCGACCGCGCCGACCAGGGCGACGCGCGACGGTGGGGTGCCGCGCGCCACCTGCACGGTGAGCCCGAGCGGCCGGAGCGCGTCCTCTGCCCGGGGCGGCTCGACGGCGACGCGGCTCGACGCGCCCTTGGTCGGCGACACGAGCGCAAGCCGATGCCCCTCGACGCGCGCGACCTGAGCGCCGAGCGCGGCGTTCACCGCGGCGACGACCTCCTCGAGCACCGTCGCGCGGGGCTGCGCGCCGCGGCAGTCGACGTCGACGGGCTCGGCATCGTCCACCGCCACGCGGAGGAACGGCTTCTCGCGGAGATCTGGCGCCCGTACCTCGGCCTGTCCGACGAGGCGCGCCGGGCCGGCGTCGTCGCCGGTCGCCGCGGCGGCGACGAAGCCGAGCAGTGTCCGCGCGGCCTCGTCGGCGACGACCGCCTTCGTCACGTACCGCCGGCGCCGTTCGAGCGTCGGCGTCTCGACGGCGAGCGCGCTCCCGGCTCCGCTCGTCGGGGAGACGAGCGTCAGGTGGTTGCCGTCGAAGCCCGCCACGCCGTCGCCGATGCGGGCGGCGATCGCCGCCACAAGGTCGTCCGGCTCGACGTGACCGAGGTCGGCCGCGGGCGTGCCGAGATCGATCGTCACCGGCGGCGCGCCGTCGACGCCGAGCCCGAGGACGTTGCGGGAGAAGAGGTTGACGCCTCCGGCGATGTCCGCCTCGCCGACGAGCCGCGCGGCCTCCGGCTCGCTGCCCCGGGCCGAGCGCGGCAGGAGGCCCATGATCCGTCCCGCGGCGTCGCCGGCGCCCTCGGCGAGCGCGATCGAGCCGCCTGCGCCGCGGGTCGTCGAGGCCAGCGTGACCGTTCGCCCGTCGTGCGAGGCGATCGGGGCTCCAAGCGCCGCGTTGACGGCACCCACGACGTCGCCTGGGAGCGTCCGGGGAGGATCGGGGCCGGCGCAGTCGACCGCGACGGGTACGCCGTCGTCCACGGAGACGTGAAGCGTGGAGGGGCCGCGCAGGTCGATTCCCCCGGAGAGGTCGGCGCGCCCCTGGAGCGTCGCGGCGCGGTCGTCGTGCCCGACGGCGAAGCGCGGGGCGTCGCCGAGCAGCCGCTCGGCCGCGTCCTGGCCGGCGGCGCGGGAGACGCCGACGCTGCCGGCCGCGCCGGTCGTGGGGGATGTGAGCGCCAGGCGCCCGCCTTCGTCGGAGGCGACGGCGCCGCCGAGGGCGGTATCGATCGCCGAGATGATCTCGGCGAGCGTGGTCGCCGCCGGATTCGCGCCGGCGCAGTCGACCTCGGCGACGCGCGCGCCGTCGACGACCACGCGCAGGTAGCGCTCGTCCGACAGGTCGACGCCGTCCGAGAGGTCGCGCCCGCCGACGATGCGCGCCGCGTCGGCGTCCACGCCGGTTGCGGCGCGGGGCGGAAGGCCGAGGACCGCCTCGGCCGCGTCCTCGGGGCCGTCCGGGATCTCCACCGACCCGGCGGCGCCGAGCGCCGGCGACGACAGCACGAGCCGCCCGCCCTCCCGCCGCGCCGCCCCTGCCCCGGCCGCCGCCTCGACCGCGGCGACGATCTCGTCCAGCGCGGTCGCGGCCGCGAGATCGACCTCGTGGACGGGGCCGCCGTCGAGGCGGACCCTGAGCTTCGCTCGCCCGCGCAGGTCGACGCCCGCGCCGAGCTCGACCGAGCCGTGGATCTCGGCGCGCGTCCGCGGGCGGCCCCGCGCGCTCGCACCGGCGAGGCCGAGGAGCGGCGCGGCGTCGTCCGGCCGACGCTCCACCTCGACGAGCTCCCCGCCCGGCCCGGCGCGCCGCCACCAGGGGTCGAACGAGCCCGGCGCCTCGTCGAGCGCGAGGCCGAGCGCCTCGGCGGCGACCCGCAGGATCCCCTGCACCGTCACGGTTCCGTCCAGGAACGTGCGGACGTAGCGCTTCAGATGGGCGCGGAACTCCTCCACGTCCTCGTCCGGCCGGGGCGCGAGGCCGTAGAGGGCGGCGAGCCGGGCGAGGTCGTCGATCAGCTCGGCGTCGCGATCCGCCTGGTCGACCCAGTGGGCCCGCATCACCGCGACGAGCGAGTTCTCCGCCCACTCGAGCTCGTCGCCGAAGGCTCCCGCGACGGCCTCGAGGGCGGAGGGCCTCGGCCCGGGCCGGAACGTTCCCGGCAGGTAGCCGAGGATGCGCTCGGTCTTCGTCGGCACTAGGCGCCCTCCACGAGCACGACGTCCGCCGGCTCCATGTCGAGGACGACCCACCAGGTGGCATCCACGGGTACGACCTGGAAGGCGCCGCGCTCCACCTCGGCGTCGGTGGCGCGGCCGCCGCCCTCGCCCTGGACACGGCCGCGGTCGGGCGTGCGGCGGGCGCTCGGCGTCGTCGGCCCCGTCGCCGACAGCACGGCCGTGAGCGCCGTCCGCAGCGCCGTCTCGTCCGCGGGCGGCACTCCCCCGATCGTCTGGACGAGCGTGTCGACGAGCGTCGTGGCGCCGGGATCGCCGACGTCGCTCCGCCAGGCGATCACGTCGGCGAACCGGGGCTCGCTCAGCTCGGCGACCTTGCCGACCGCCGCGAGGAGCGCGTCGCCCTTCGCCGGGTCGCCCGGGCCGAGGCCGTCGACGTAGGCCTGGAGGGCCGCGATCACCTGGTCGACGACCTTCGCCTTCCCGGCTGCGGTGAGACCCGGCTGGAGCTTCGCGGCGAGCCGCGGCTTGAAGAAGACGTAGCGCGCGGAGACGACGGCCTCGACGCCGGCGGCCCGGGTCTCGTTGAGGACGCCGGCGACGCTCGGGAACCGCTCCGGCTCCACCTCGACGAGCATCTGGACGCTGCCGATCCGGGGTGAGCGGCGCGCCGGCGGCCCGTTCGGGTCCCAGACGTCGATCGAGCGCACGCGCTCCGCGAAGGCCGCCTCGACGAGCGCCGCGATCGTCGCCTTGCCGATCCCGCGCAGCGCCGCCTTCGCCCGCTCGCGAAGGTCGGGGTCGCTCTCGTCCTCGGCCCCGAGGACGGTCGGGTCGAAGTTCGTGATCCGCGAGATCCCGGCGAACGGCTGCGCCATGACCGTGATCGCGCCGGCGTCGACGCGGCCGGCCGCCCCGCGCGACGCGTCGGTCGCCCGGACCGGCACGTCGATCCGGTCCTGGCCGCGCTGGAGGACGCGGGGCTGCGCGGTCTCGAAAGTCGCCTCGCCCTTCTCGGTCGAGAGGAGCGCCCCCTCGGGGATCGCGATCACGCCGTCGACCCCGGGCGCGCGGAAGAACGTGACGAGCCCCTCGGCGAAGTCCTTCCGCTTGCGGACGACGCCGAGGATCGCGACCACGAGGTCGAGCGACGTCCCCTTGGCGGTGTCGATGAACGCCGAGCGGTACGCCTCGTTGATCTCCTCGTAGACGAACTTGATCTCCCGGCCGATCGCCTCGCTGAGCGTCCGCGTCACGCTGCCGACGTTCACGTCCGTGAGCGGCGAGCGGCTCGCGACGCGGAAGTAGTCGACGTAGAACGTCGTCTCGTCGTCCGGCTTCGCGCCCCCGTCCTGCCAGACGACGGCGTTGTCGCCGGCGCTGAATGCGAAGTCGACGAGCGGCTGGAAGGAGAACCGCTCGCGGTCGCGCGTCCCGGTCACACCTCGCACCGCGCTCGCGGGCTCGCTCAGGCGGTAGGTGTCGGACTTGACGTCGTAGGGGATCGGCTCGTTCACGACCCCGCCGACGACCGCCGTCAGGAGGTCGTCGACGAGCTCGAGGTACGGGCGAGTGACGAGGGCGACAGTGTCACCGTTCACGCCGGCGCACCTCCTTCGAAGAAGAACGGGAAGACGAGGTTGAGCGCGGTGTCGGAGTCGATGACGTGCGCGTGGACGGCGACATCGACGCGGTCGCGCGAGCGGGTGGTGACCGTGACCGACTCGACCTGGGCGATCCGCGGCTCGTCGCGCAGCGCCTGGAGGACGTACATCTTCGCCAGGTTGCGGTTCGTGGCGGTGTTGAGCTCGCCGATCAGCTCCGGCAGGCGCGAGCCGTACGTGGTGTGGCCGAGGTCGGCGAGCTCTCCGGCGCGGGTCAGGAACCGAAGCAGGAGCGCCTGCTCGAGGTTGCCGATCCCCGCCACGGTCTCGAGGTCGACGCCCGCCTCCACCTCCTGCGTGAGCAGGTCGGCGCCGCGCTCGCGCTCCGACTGCCGCTCGAGGTCGACGAGCAGCCGCAGGTCGGAGCCGTAGTGCTCCTCAGCGAGCGGCATGCGCCCTCCCGGTCACGGCGGCCACCCGTCGGTCACGAACGTCGCGAGGCTCGGCCCGAGCACGAGGAGCATTCCCGGCGGCGTCGGGATGCGGTCGCCGAGGCGGACGAGCGACTGGCCGCCGATCGTCACGCCGGTCGAGGCCAGAGGCCCGATCGTCATGGGGTACGGAATCCCGCTGACCGAGTTCACCATCACGCAGATCGACCCCGTCGTCGCGAGCGGGACCCCGCCGGCCGTCACCCACGGCGGGAAGATCCCGACGATCGTCCCGGAGTCGGGCGCGCCGGCGGCCCCGGGAGTCAGGAGGACGGAGGTTCCGAGGGTGGCTGGAGGTCCGGGCATCGGTCAGGGCGAGAAGGAGGTCATCCCCTGGATGGTCACGGAGGTGCCCTGGACGGTCGACGACAGGCCCCCGTTGAGCGTCGCGCCCAGCGAGGCGTGCAGGTCGAGCTGCGTGTTCGCGCCGACGTCGGTCGAGGTCTGGCCGGTGATCTTGACGCTCTGCCCCTCGAGGGTGAGGTCGCCGGTCGCCTTGATCGAGATCGCCCCATCGGCCGAGATCTCGAGGTCACCGTCCTGGTTCAGCGTGATCGTCGTCCCTCCGGCCTCGATCTCGACGGTGCCGCCGCTCCCGTCGGGCTGGTCCAGGGTCAGCTCGCTGTGCCCGGCCGTGGCCCGGATCGTGCCGTCGGTGATGCGGAACGTGATCTTCGGCGGAAGCTCGAGGATCGCCTCGCGGGGCGGGGAGGCGTCCTGGTGGTTCCGGATCGCCGCCTTCACCGTCTTGGAGTCGGCCTCGGCGAGCGGGAGCCGGAAGACGACCTCGTCGGTGCGGTTGAGCGGCGGGCGGTCGTCGTCGTTGTACAGCCGGCCGATCACGATCGCCTGGTTGACGTCCGCCTGGTGGAACGCGAGCAGGACGAGGTCGCCGACGTTCGGGATCGCCGCCGTGCCGACGTGGCCGGTCGCGATCGGGACGCGCTTGAGGAGCAGGTTGCTCGCCTTCAGGCGGACGTCGCAGCCGTAGTTGTCGTCGTCGCCGCTTCCGCTGTGCGGGAAGACCTCCTCGACGACGCCGAGCTCGGAGACGCGGAGGCGCCGCAGCTCCTGCCGGATGATCTCCTGGATCGTCCCCACGACCGTGCTCATGCCGATCGCTCCAAGCTGCGGAACTCGATCGTCGTCGTGAAGCCGCGCCGCTTCGACAGGCGGTGGGTCACGGCCCGCACCTGGAAGCGGGCATCGAGCGCGTCCTCCCCCGTCTCGCGCAGGTGGATCGTGTCGCCGAGCCGGATCTCCGGCCGCCCGAGGGTGACGAGCCGGCCGCGGAGCCCCCGCCGGCCGACCTCGGTGAGGGCGGCTCGGGCGGCCGCGCGTGCGGCCGTCGAGGTGCGGATCGCCGCCCGCTCGAGCACCATCGTCGGCGCGCCCGAACCGGCCGTTCCCTTCGACGAGCCGAAGTCCTTGACCAGCCACGCCCACGCCTCGCCGCCGCGGCCGCCGCCCCCGCCGACGCCCCACGCCTCCACGGTCCCGGCCGCGGGCGGCCGGCGCCGGCCGTCGAGTGAGAGCAGGTGCTTGCCGCCTTCGAGGACGTGCACCTTCTGCCCGCCGCCGAAGCGCTCGAAGACGAGCTTCCCCTCGTCGTTCGCGTAGACGTCGAACCCGGAGAGGTCGGCGAGGTCGTGGAGGTGGTGCGCGACCGGACGACGGCCGTCGACGACGTAGGCGGGCAGCTGCACGCCGTCCTCGGCGCGCGCGACGTCGACCTTCGCCTCCCCCGCGAGATCGCGGACGATGTCGCCGGCGCTCTTCGACTCGAACGTCCGGTCGACGAAGGTCGAGAGCAGCGGTCGCGCCGCGCCGTGCCCGAGGACCCGGATCGTCGTGAGGCCGGGCTCGACGGCGGCGACGGTGCCGGTGAGGACGCGCTCGAGGCCGGGGTCGTCGTAGCCGAGCTCGACGACGAGCTTGTCGTCCTGCGCCGGCTTGAAGGTGCCGGCCCGGCCGAGCACGAGCGTCACCCCGTCGACGGCCACGTCGAGGTCGAGCCGAACCTCGAGCGCGACGACCGTGCTCGCCCGCGGCTCGTCGGTCGTGTCGATCCGCTTCGAGCCGATCGTGAGCCGGTACGCGGGCGAAAGCTCCTTGGTCACGTGTCTTCTCCCATCGCCCGCAGTGCGTTACGCGCCGCGTCCCGCGTGTCCGGAAAGTCGTCTTCGTCGCGCACCCGCCGGAGAGCGGGGACGGCAGCCGCATGACGTAGGGCTCCGAGCGCCTCGGCAGTCGACTCGCGGACGAAAGGCTCGGCGTCCTCGAGAGCGCGCACGAGGCGGTCGAGGCTTTGCTGGTCGACGTGACCGAGCCGGCCAAGCGCAGTCGCGGCGCGCGCGCGCAGGACGGGATCGCGTGCGTCGAGGAGGTCGGCCAACGGCTCCGCCGCGCGCGCGTCGCCCAGGTAGACGAGCAGCTGCATCGCCATCGTTCGGGTCCCGAGCGACTCGGATTCGTCCCGCATGACCTTCGCCATGAATGGACCCGCGGTCTCGGGATCGAGCTCGGCCAGCTCGTCGTCGTCCCACCGCCCGTCGAGTGAGGGGCGAAGGAGCTGACGAAGCTCGATCTCGGTGTCGTCGGGCTGGTTCACGTCACGGTTGGAAGACGAGGAACGGATGGGTTCCGGGCGGCACGGCTGCTCTCGAGATCACGTCGAGCACCTGCGTCGGGTCGAGATCGGTTCCGCCCGCGTCCTGGAAGTGCATCACGTTGGAAGCCGTCCAGGGCGTTCCCGAAAGGTCCGCATGCTCGTCCCGGCCTCCCCAAGCGAGCAGCTGATGGCCCATCTCGTGCGAAAGGGCTCCGTCGGTCGTCGTTCCCTCCAGCACGAGGACCGGATGCGCTGGATACGCGATGCCGGAGGGATCCTGCTGAGGCGCCGGCGGGGGGTCGAGGCTGCGGACGTAGAAGACGTTCAGATCGGTCGCGACGTTGCTGCGAACGGGGTCGCCCGGTTGGACGGCGCCGGGCACGCCGCACAGCCGTTGCTCGTCGTTCGTGAGAGTGACGCCGGTGTTGTCGGTGTGCGCGACGTCGAGCAGTCCGGCGGGCGCCTCGACCGGGGCCGCCGCGCGGCGCGCCTTCACCTCGATCCCGGCCTGGCCCCAGATGCGGTTCGCAAGGGCGAGCTTGCGACTGAGATCCGCAGTCCCGACGCCTGAGGTTATCCCGCTCGCGCGGTTCGCGAGCGCCTGCATGAACAGCATCGCCACGCGGCCGCGCACGCGCACCTCGACCGGGGCGACCCCCGCCGAAGGCGTCGCCAGCTCGAGGCGGAGCGTTCCGCCCGCAACCGTGCGGATCACGTCGAGGTCGGTCGTCTGGATGTCGGCGCGAGGGATCACCGCCGGAACGGCGAGGATCGGCCTCGACAAGAACTGGCCGGTTGCCCCGCTCCGGCTCAGGGTGATCGGGCGCCGCTCGATCTCGGAGCCGTCGGCGCCCCGGCTCACGAGTGTCGTGGCGATTGTGGGGGCGTTGTTTCCAGGCGCGTCGGCGCGAGCGCGGAAGAGCGAATCCCGCTGGACCCCGGACAAGTTGGCGACCGCCAGGGAATGCGGCGTCCGGTTGCCGTTCACGATGCCCTCGATCTGGGCTTGGGCGAGGCTCGTCGCGAACGGCGGCGCGTTCGTCGCCAGCGAGAGAACGGCCGGCGCGATGAGAACGGTCAGCCTGCGGGTCGCACCGGCCAGCGTCGCTGTAACCGTGGTTCGTCCGGGGGTCGCCCGAGAGACGGCTCGGCGCAGTGGGTGGGGATGGGGGTTCCCGCCGGTCCACGTGACGAGCGTCGTCGGGATGCAGAAGGGGACGTCACCGATCCGAGCGACGACGATGACCACGCCGGTCGGATCGGGAGTGGCGAAGACGGTGTCGGGCGGCAGGCCCGGAACGCGCTGCGCCCCTTCGGCGGCGAGGTCGAAGCTGGCGACGCGGATCTCGACGCGCTCGCTGAGGGGGGTGCCGGTCGTCGGCGTGTACGTGGCCGTGACGGTGGTCACAGGCGGAGCGGTCAGGGCTGTCGCGTCGACCACCCGCTGACGGTCGTTCGCTCCGGGGTCACCGCCCGCCATGCTGAGCGAGCCGACGCTCGGGTCGAGGAGGTCGTCGGAGATCTCGGCGTCCACGACGACGTCCTGTGACGGGTTGAGGAGCGCGATGAACTCGTGGCTGAGCGTTCCTCCGATCTGCGTGGCGCCGGTGACGCGGAGGCGGAGGGGTCGGCACTCGCGCGCCGCCCCGCGAGATGCACGTGCACGTTGGACTTCCGCGGCGACGAGGCCGCGGTTGTCGCCGCTGAGCGTCCCGGCGAGCATCAGCCGCCTCTGCGTTGCCGCCGACTCGGCCGGGTGATCGAGGTTGAGGTAGTGGCCGATTTCGTGCGCGACCACCTGGAGACGCTGCTGCTCGTTGAGCGAGATCGGCGCGGCCCCGAGGAAGTCGAAGCGGTCGGAGATGAAGCAGCCACCCTCTGCCAGTCCCTGAGCCGTAGCGCTTTCGGGCGACGCAGTCGCCCCGGCCTCCGCGGCGCCCTCGAGGTCGCCGACGAAGAAGACGTTGAGCACGTTCGGGTATGCGCAGTGCCCGAGCATCGCGCCGAGCTCGGCATTGACGATCTCGCATTCCCGGATGTCGTTCTCGAAGACCTCGTGGACGATGTCCACGAGTTGCGGCCGGACGCGCCCCTGGGCCCACACCTCCGCAGCGGCGTCGAGCGTCGCCCGGACGGCGGCGTCGTCGAGCGGTGATGCCTGCGGCAGCCTGCTCCCGACGGCGATCCCGGGGCACGTGCGGACCTGGTGCGTGGCCCGCACGAGGGCGGTCATCACGTGGGCGGCCACCGGCAGCCGGATCTCTCGGAGCGCGGGCGCCGCGGCGATGACGACGTCGATCGTGTCCGCCGCCGACCCGACGACGCGGCAGACCGCGTTCCCCTTGGCGCCGGCGTCCGTCTCCGTCGCGAGCCGGGCGACGACGTCGTCCGCGACCTCGACGTCGTAGACGCCCGGCAGGCGGTTCGTGAAGCTGAACCTCCCGTTCGCATCCGCGCGGCCGGGGACCGGAGCGCCGCGGGCATCCTCGGCGCCCTCGATCTTCCCCTCCGGGTCGATCAGGACGAAGCGCTGGTTCCGGGCGGGCGTGAGGGTCACCGACCCGTTGGCGGCTCGCACCTCGCGTTGGATCGTCCCGGTGACGGTGAAGCGCGCCGCCGGCGCGGGACGGCAGAGCCTCGTCGGCGGCGCTCCCGCACACGGCTGGGCCGCCGGCTGCAGGAACGCGGAGCGGTCCGTCGTCCCGCTCGGGTTCAGGCACCAGGCGGCATTGACGGCTCCGGGATTCGGGAGGTCGAAGGTGTCGGGCTGCGGCACGTCCGCCGGCAGGCGGTTCACCCGGACGAAGAGGAGCTCGACGCGACGGTTCGGTCGCGCCGCGGTCTGGACGTTGCGGACGGGGTCCTTCTCCCCACACCCGATCCACTTGAGGATCTCGCCCGGGCAGTTGGGGAGGAACTGCGACTCCGGGATCGCGAACGAGTCCTGCGCCAGGTAGCGCTCGATCAGCTTGTCCCACGTCGGGTCGTCCATCGTCGTCCCGGGCGGCAGGCCGGCCTGGCAGCGGAACGCCCGGATCGCCTCCTGCGTGAGCGGCCCGTCCCGGTCGTCGACGCGGCCGGGATAGAAACCGAGGTCCTGGAGCATGTGCTGGGCCTCGCGCAGCCCGTGCTCCCAGTCGTCGGCGAGCATCCGCACCGCGCCCGCGGGATGCCGGTGCCGGAGCTCGCGCCACTCGGCGAGCGCGCCGGCCCGGTCGCGGCCGAAGGTCAGGAACGCGAAGACGGCCCGTGCGCGCCGCTCCGAGAGCGACTGGTTGTAGGCGTCGGAGCCGGTCTTGTCGGTGTGGCCGACGATCACGAGCTTCTCGTCGGGGTTCGCTCGGGCGTATGCGACGACGTCCGCGAGGACGCGGCGCATGCACGGCTCCACGAACGCCCGGTCGAACCAGAAGTGGACGACGAACATCGCCGCGACGGCGGAGGCCGGGGTGAGGGTGATCGTGACCCGTGTCGTCTGGCCGGTCTGCACCGTGGCCTGGGCCGCCCCCGAGGTCGTGTGGTTCGTCACCCTCGCCTCGACGGTCCACTGGCCCGCCGGCGGGTGCTCCGTCCAGACGGCGCCCTCATGCGTCGTCAGCGTCCGCACCTCGCCGCCGGCCGCGCTCGCCTCCTCGCCCTCGGCGGCCGTGCGCCTGGCGGTCACGGTCGCTTGGCTTGGGTCGATCTCGGGGTCGCTGGAGACGACCTCCACGATCAGGGTCGAGGTCTCGGTGTCCGGCTCGGGCGGCGGCTCCTCCGGCGGCTCCTCAGAGACCGGCGGCGGCTCGATGTACTCGCGGATCCGGATCGCGTACTCGAACCGCTCCGGCCGGCCGGCGAGCTCCCGCACGCTCAGGGCCTCGATCAGCACCTTGTCGACGCGGGTCGCGGTCGCGATGTCGGCGACGAAGGCGACCGGCTCGGCGGCTCGGAACTTCTCGCGCAGGGTCTTGAGGCCGGTGCCCGCGTCCGCTCCGGTCAGGACACCGGAGAGGGAGACCGAACTGGCGCGACGGCCCAGCCGTTGCAGGAAGTCGCCCTCGAGCGCCGGCACCTCGTGCTCCAAGAGCACCCGGTCCTGGTCGACGCCGACCACCTGGACTTGCTGGAGCTCGAGGTCGCCGAGCATCGGCCTCGCCATCGCGTTAGAGCGCCTCCAGCTTGGCCACGATCTGGTCGATCTGCTGCAGGATCGCCTCGATGTCCTGCACGCCGGGGAGGTCCTGGAGGGTCTTGACGACCGAGCGGACGCCCTCGAGCGTGTCCTTCTCGCTCGCCGCGAGTCCCTCGGCCGCCTCGAGCAACGAGTTGATCGCGGTCAGGAGGTCGCCGATCGAGCCGACGCTGTCGAGCGAGTCCTTGAGCTGGTCGAGGCCGTCCTTGACGACGCGGAGGATCGTCTTCAGGCCGTCGATGACGGGTCCCATGATCGATTGCGGGATGAGGCCGATCGCGGTCTTGATCGCCGGCTGGTCGAGAAGCGCGCTCAGCTGGTCGAGCGCCTCCTTGAGCTTGTCGAGCACGTTTGGTTCCATCGGTTCCTCCTAGGCCGAGGGGAACAGGACGCCCGTGCCCTCGGAGCCGAGGGCGTCGTTGAGCTGGGTCAGGCGCGTCACGAACTGCGAGAGCTGCTCGACGACCTCCAGGCCCGCCGTCAGGGACGAGACGGCGTTCGCGGCCTCGTCCAGGAGGTCGGAGTCGACGCCGGGGGCCGCGGCCGGCTCGACCGGCTCGATGTGCTCGCGCAGCTCGAGCGTGTACGCCCAGCGCTCGGGCCGGCCGGCGAGCTCCTCGAGCCGCAGGTCGTCGACCAGCACCGAGTCAACCTCGGCGTCGGCGACGATGTCGGCGGTGAACGGGAGAGGGTCGCCGGCGGCGACCTTCTGCTCGAGCTTGTCGAGGAAGTCGCGCGCGTCCGCACCCGACGCGACGCCGCGGACGACGAGGTGCAGCGGGCGGCGCCCGAGGTTCTGGATCAGGCTGCCGTCCATGCCGGGCGGCTTGTGCTCCGCGAGCGCGCGGCGGTCGTGCTCACCGATCTCCTGCACCTGTGGCAGCTCGAGGTCGTCGAGCATCGGCCTCATCCGGGGCGCTCCTCACACGTCGACGCCATGCCGGCGCGCCTCCTCCCGGAGAATCCGCGCGAGCCGGTCGGCCAGCACGCCGAGGTCGTCCTCGCCTGCCTCCTCGGCCGCGAGCTCGAAGACGAGCGAGCTGGGTGCGGCCGGCAAAGGCGGCCAGAGCGGCGCCCGCGGCTCGCGTCGCTGCAGGGCTGCCGTCGTGGGGTCGCCGGGCGGCGCCGGGTCCTCGCCGGCGGGACGCGGCGGCGCGGCGGGTTCCGTCGCCGGCGTTTGCTCGGCGGTCGGCTCGGGACGACGAGCGGCCTGCTGCGGAGCGGGCGGCTGCGCCGGCTCGGCGTCGGCGGTCGCGACGAGCTGTCGAAGAAGGGGCCCGGGGGCGCGCTCGCCCGCGACGGCTTCCGACCACCACACCGCGGTGACGGGCTGGGTCGACACGCGCCCGGCGCGCGCGACCAGCCGCCTGGCGAGCCTGCCGGCGACGGTGGCGCGCCACCGTCGCACCTCGCCCGCCTCCGCGCCGGCAAGCGGCCGGCGGGAGCTGCGGCGTTCCGCCGGCGCACTTCCACGCCGGGGCCTGCTCGCGGTCGCGGGAACGGCGGCGCCGGCGGATTCGCGCGGCCCGCCTGCGACGGCGGCGTCCTGCGCGGCGAGCCGGCGCAGCAGCTCCGTGGCCGCCTGCGGCGCCAGGCGGAGTGCCCGCGAGGTCGAGCGTCGGCCCTCGAGCGGGACCGTCGCGCGCCGCTCGGCGTGCGCCGGCGCCGGCGAGCCCGGTCTGTCGCGCGCAACCCCGTCGCGCGCCGGGAGCGCGGGGCCGCGCCGCCGGTGGAAGCCGCCCGCGGAGGCACGGCCCCTGCTCGGCGGCACCATGTCGCGTCCCGGCGACGCGACGCGTTCGGTCTCCCGCGCCGTCTCCCGCGCCTCGGCGAACCGCCTGCGCCGCTCGGCCCGAGCCTCGGCCTCCTCCGGCTGCTCCGCCGGCGCCGGCGTCTGCGCGAGCTCACCGAGCGTGCGCCCGTAGAGCGGCCCGAGCACGAGAGTCGGCCGCAGACGCGCGAGCGTGCACACCCAGCCTCCGGAGCGGCCGAGGGCGCGGTGCGGGCGACCCGCAAGCGCGAAGCCGCGCCTGAAGGTCGCGGGAACCCGGCCCGCGGCGAGCCGTGGCGGTCGAGGGAGCGCTCGCCTCACGACTCCGCCTCGCGGTGCGACAGCTCGAGGTAGAGCAGGATCTGGCCGATCGTCATCCCGCTCACCTCCTCGGGCGTCCAGCCGAACTCCTTCGCGAGTACGAAGCACGCCCGTGCGAGCGGCGCCTGCACGAGCTCCTCGAGCGCGTCCCGCGGCGTGCTGACGCCGCTCTCCTCGTTGACCCGCTCCGCGAGGAAGCGCGCGAGGCCGGCCGGAAGCGCCGAGACCTGCTCCAGCGTGAGCTCCGGCTCGACGAGGCCGTGCTGGACGACGAGCGCTGCAGCGAGCTCCTCGTCCTCGCGGGCGGCCTTGCCGATCCGCTGCAGGTCGCGGACGGTGAGGGGCCGCAACACGACGGTGCGCGGCAGCGCGTCGCCGTTGCCGGCCACGAGCTCGGCCGGGATCTCGACCTCGCTCGTCAGCGAGCCGCCGGCGAGGAGCTCCTCGGCGGTGAGCGCCATCGGTCCGGCTCCCGCCTATTGCGTCGCGGTCGCTGCCGGGAACTGCGGCGTGATCTCCGTCGGCTGCCCGCCGTCGGCCGGCGCTTGCTCGTCGATCACGTGGATCGAGAGCGCCTTGAAGGCGAGGTTCTCGAGGACGAAGTCGTCCTCGGGCATCGCCACCGCCCAGTTCTCGAACTTGACGGCTGCCACCCCGAGCTCGGCGGTCGTCCCGGGGACGGCCGGATCGGCGAGCCTGAGCACCATGTTGAAGACCGGCTGCACGTAGGGCTCCCTCGCCTGGCGGAGCAGGGCGCCGCGGCCGAGCAGGAGGAAGAGCAGCGCGCCGTTGATGTAGGCCCGGCCCACGGTCCCGCTGATGTGGATGTTGCCGGGGTGCAGCGAGACCGGGTGCCTGCGTCCCACCTCGTGGAACTCCTCGAGGTGCGTGTCGACGCGGAGCGTGACGTCGACGACGCGGCCGACCGTGTGGAGGTCGTACGCGTTGATGACGGCGATCGCGTCGTTCCCCTCGGGGTCGGCGTTCGCGCCGATGGTGAGCGTGCCGTACGCGCCCGTGTAGACGTTCGTTGGTGGCATGTCTCAGCCCCTCCTCCTATTCGAGGAACATCGTCACCTTGATGAAGTCGATGCTGAAGGTCGGGCGCAGGACCATCGTCACGCGCGCGATGCCGCGCCGTTCCTCGTCCCTGGTCGCTCCGACGGTCAGGTCGTAGCTCACGAGCATCTCGTCCTCGACCATCGCGGCGAGGAAGCTGTTCACGGACGTCCGCAAGGCCGACCGGACGCGGGCGTTGTTCAGCAGCCCGATGAACGGCTCGGCCGCGGACCGGACGCCGTACTTGGCGTAGTCGACGATCCGCCTGGTGGTGATCTGCTGCCACGCCGTGTTCGTCGACGTGGTGATCCCGCGGACGATGCGGAAGCCGTTCCGCTGCTCGAGCGCCAGCACCCTCGCGTCGAGGAGCTGGATCAGCTGCGCCGAGTTGAAGCGCGTCCCGAGCCCGTCGACGCGGATGGTCTTGTTCGTGAGGCTGACGTGCGGCGGGAAGGCTGCGAGCAGGCCGGCGACCGCCGCCGCGGCGTAGGCGCCCGGGAGGGCGTCGTCGCCGACCTTGATGCCCGGTGCGACGAAGACGATCCGGTCGCTCGCGAGCGTGTGCCCGCGAATCGTGTCGAGGGTCGCCGTGCGGCTGCTCCCGACGACGCCGATCCGGTCGCGCTTGATCGCGTCCGTCGAGGCCGTCTGGCAGTGCGAGTCGAGGTCGTCGCCGAAGCTCTCGTCCCGGCCGGCGGCGACCATGATCTGCGCGTCCTCGTTCAGGAGGACGTCGAAGCCGCTGCGGTAGTCGCTGTCCGAGGCCGCGGCGCCGTCGTCGCCGCCCGTGAAGTTGGCCCACGCGCCCGGTGCGGACGGCGTCGGCATCTCGCTCGAGTTGGCGCGGGCGACCGCGTCGACGAGAGTGGACGCCCCGGGCTGCGACAGCTGCGCCACGAGGTCGTCGCCGTCGAAGGCGACGAACCGGTCGCGGGCGACGACGTCGTCGCCCTTCAGCTGCCGGACCGTCACCTTGACGGCCGTCGGCAGCGGCGGCTGGTTCGGCGCCGGGTTGGGCGCCGTCTTCGCGACCATGTACGAGACGGTGACCTTGTCCTGGGGGTCGGTCGTGAGCCCGAAGTCGATCGTCCCGTTTGCGCGGTTGATCTTCGCCTGATCCGCGGAAGGCCCGCCCGGTGTGTCGTCGTAGATGACGGCCAGGGTGTGCGTGACCCCCGTCGCGTCGACGAAGTACTCGACGCGGTTGCGGGCGCTCTTCACGACCGGCTTCCGCCCGAGCGTGATCGTCGCGGCGCCGGGGTGCTCCTCGTTCAGGACGAACGGGTTCTCGTCGTTGTCGCCCGAGTTCGGGGCGACGTTCACCTGGAGCGAGTCGCCCCACGTGCCCGGCGTGAGCGCCCGGAGCCTGACGCACTCGCCGCCCGCGGAGGACAGCGTCTGGCCGGCCTTCGCGCCTCCGCCGGAGGCGACGCGGACGGCGGTCACGCTCGTCGCGCCGTGGCCGTACGCGAGCTCGAGCGCCCGGATGAGGGTGAGCTCGTCGCTCGTTCCGCCCTGCCACCCGTCGGCGTCGCCGAACTGCTCCCGCGCGTCGAGGATGCCGCCGAGGAAGACGGGCGTCCCGACCGGGCCCCGGCTGGCCGTGCCGACGATTCCGATCGTGTTGATGCTGATCTGACCCGGGACGATCAGCCCCTCGGGCCGTACTTCGATGTAGACCCCGGGAAGAACCATCTCGGACATCGCTGTCTCGTCCTCCTTTCGTGCTGCTCTAGGCGCTGATCCCGGCGAAGCGCAGATAGACGACGCCGACCTCGTCGAGCGCCGCGTGCTCGTAGGCGAGCTCCAGCCGGTCGGCCGGGTGTGGGAGCACGATCGGCGGGTCGAGGACGAGCTCGCGCGCCTCGTACGTGTCGAGGACGGCGTCGAGGTTCCAGTCGCCGAGCTCGAGCGTCGCCTGGACCGGCGCGAGCGCGGCCAGCAAGTCCCCGACGGAGGCGAACTCGACCTGCGCGTTGCGCTCCGGCGCCGCCGGGCCGGCGACCGCGTCGAGGAAGGTTACGACCGCCGGATGCGCGACCGGCGGCGTGGTCGCGCCGTCGAACGTCCTGGTGAGGGTGACGGTGCCCGAGGCGGTCGCGCCCGGGAAGAAGCTGAGCGCCGCGAGCTGCCCCACCGAGCGCGGGCCGCGCACCCGGAGGAGCGGGGCTTCGAGCTCGTCCCAGCGCGCGAGCTCGTCCGTGACCGTCGTCGTCTCCCTAGCGAGCGACTCCGGCTCCTCCGGGTCGGCGTTGATCGGGATGCGCGCGATCAGGCTGTCGGCGCCGCCGGTGTCCGCGATCCGGTGCTCGTAGAGGACGCGATACTCGAGCATCACGCCGAAGGCCGCGCCGCCCGGCTGTGCCGCCGGCTCCGACGCGTCCGAGAGCGACATGCGGAGAAGGCCGCTCGTCCAGAGCGAGTCGCGCGCGCCGGCGAGGGCGGTCTGGAGCGAGCGCGCCGCGATCGACGCCGCCGGCGCGTCGGCCCCGAAGACGTGGAAGCGGACGAGCCCGTCGACGCGGATTCCCCGCAGCTCGACGAGCTCGAACGGCCCGACGCGCTCGAGCCCGCGCATCCCGCCGAGTCCGACCCCGCGCTCCGTCATCGCGACGAGCGACACCGACGCGGCCGGCAGAGGCGCTGCGGGCACCGGCAGGAACGACTCCAGGAGGGCCAGCAGCTGCGCCAGCGCCTGGTTGAGCTCGAGTGACGGTGCGGCGGGAAGCGGTGGCATCGGCGGGTGCCGCTTTTCGAGCGGCGTCCCGCTTCTACACCGCGGGTCTCACCCCGGCCTCACCGCGGCGTCTCGGCTCGCTCACGAGCGACGGGCCCTTCACGGCCCGCGCGACGTTCTCCACCGCCCGCTCCAAAGCCTCGTGCGCCTGGCGAAGATCGGCGACGGCGCCGCCGAGCTCGTCGACGGCCGGGCCGAGCGCGGGAACGACGTCGACCGAGGCCTGGGCGCCGCCGCTGTCGCCGTTCTCGCGGATCAGCCGCGCGTAGAGGGTGCGCGTGTCCGCTCCGGGCGCGATCCCGAGCTCTGATCCGAGCATCGACCGGCACGCGTCGTACTGCTTCACGGCCTCGGCGGCTCGGCCGTCCTCGGCGTAGAGCTCCATCAGCTCGCGGTGGATGTCCTCGCGCAGCGGGTCCTCGCGGAGGATGCGCCGGCCGTGCTCGATCGCGCTGCGGAGGTCGCCTCGGGCGCGCCGATGGCGCATCAGGTGTTCGAGCGCGCTCACGTACAGGCCCTCGACCTGTGCGCGCTCCCGCACCGCCCAGTCGTCGAAGCAACCCTCGAGGAGCTCGGCGGTGTGGAGCCGGAGCACGACCTCCAGGCGGTGCGCCTCCTCGGGCTCGAGCCGCTCGACGGGGCGCGCGACCGCGCGTGTCACGTACCGCTCGAAGACCGCGACGTCGAGCCAGTAGTCGCTCTCCGTGTTGAAGGCGATCTCCCCGCTCGCGGTCGTCCGGAGGTACGTGCCGCGGGGCACCGGAGCGGGCTCGAGGACGGCGCGGAGCCGCCAGAGCGCTGTGTTGAGGCATGCTCGGGCGCGCTCCTCCGAGTGGTCGCCCCAGAAGAGGCCGGTCAGGGCCTCGCGCGAGTGCGCGCGGCGGCGCTCGAGGAGGAGGTAGGCCAGGAGGGTCTGCAGCCCGTGCGTCAGGCGCACGTCCGGACGGCCGGGCGTCGAGACCCGGACGCTGCCGAAGAGGTGCACTCGGAGCGCGGTCACGCTGCGCGTCCAGGCGAGGGCGTCCGAAGCCGGGCACAGGGCCGCAGCGCCGATCGCCACTTCATCGAAAACCCTCCCTTGAGCGGAACGAGCCCGCTTGACGGCGAACGTACATCGACGTTCAGGGGAAGTCAACGCACGTGCGACCCGGCGCCGGCCGCGCGTTGACCCGGCGACCGGAACGTCAGGCCGCGGCGTAGCGCTTGGCGGCGCGGGCCCGCGCGCGCTCGGCCTCGACGGCGCGATCCTTCGGCTCCGCGGAGGTGACGAGCGAGTCGAGGAGCAGCCTCGATGCGGCGGCGACCTCGTCCACCGCGCGCTCGAAGGCTGCCTCGTTCGCGCGCGACGGCTTCGTGAAGCCGCTGATCTTGCGGACGTACTGGAGCGCGGCGCCGCGGACTTCCTCGTCCGTCGCTTCGGGCTCGAAGTTGAAGAGCGTGTGGATGTTTCGGCACATGGCTTCGATCCTAGCCACTGACGAAATCCGCGAGCGGCGGCCAGTAGCAATCCGGCACGTCCTTCCAGGGCCGCGCCTTCGAGGATCTCCAGCCCTCATGGGGAAGCGCGTCCACGATTTCGCGGGCGGCGGGATCGACGCGGGCAGCAGCGCCGACTGCAGAGCGCCGTCGGGCGAAGACCGGCCGTCCGCTGCGGAGATCGGGCCCTCGTCGGGCTCGTTCGCCGGGTCCTCGGCGTCAGGAGCCGTCCTGTTCGCCGCTAGGACTCGGAGCGGCGGCGACACGTCGTGTGCCGTGTCCCACGTGATCTTGGGCTTCAGGCCCGCTCCCGGCTTCGCGGTCGGTGCGATCGCGGCCGAGCCGGTGGCCGCAGCGCCTGCGCACAGCGCGGCCGCCAGAAGCCCGGTGAGAATCGTGAGCGCCCCGGCAAGCCTGAGTCCGCGGCGCTCGGAGGTCGAAGATCGGTGCATCGTCTGCCTCCCCATGTTGTCGCGAGCACGATCCAGGAGCGACCATATGGCATCGGAGGTGTTGCTTTCAAGGCCGGGTACCGCGCGGACGAATCGTCCGACTCGACTTCCATCTCGACACCGGAATTCAGTAGCGCGGCGACGACCAGACGCGACAGATCTCGCGGATGTGCCGGTGGTCGGTGCCGCAGCAGCCGCCGACGACGTTGAGGTTCGGCAGCCGCTGCCGCAGCTCGGCGTAGCGCTGCGCGAGGTCGACGGGGTCGCCGGCGTCGAGCTCCTCGGCCTCGTCGAGCTCCGCGTGGCTCATCGTCGACGCGTTCGCGCGCAGGCCGCGGATGCGCTCGAGCGACGGGGCGCCCACCTCGAGCACGTCGGCGAAGTGCGTCGGATGCGCGCAGTTGATCATGAAGTACGCGGCCGCGCCGTCCGTCTCCGCGTCGAACGAGACCGCCGCCGGAATGCCCGCCGCCTGGGCGGCGCGGACGATCCCGATCGCCTCCTCGGCGTACGTCATCGTGAGCGCGCTGACGAGATCCGCTGCCGTCTCGGCGAAGACCTCCGCCTGGAGCGAGTGGTACCGCCGCGCGTCCTCCGGCGTCATCGTCTCTCCCACCTGGTAGCCGTCGCCGCGCGGACCGATGCAGCCCGCAATGATGATCGGCGGCCGGCCGCCCGCCTCCTCGCGGAGCTGCTCGAGGAGCCGGACCCCGCGACGATTGACGTCCGCGAGCGCTTCCGCCGTGTAGCCGAGTCGCTCCCCCAGTCCCGGTTGGCGCGCCACGTCGGCGTGTCGAGCGCGATTCCGGCGCCGGCATCGCGGGCGATGTCGATGTACGGCAGGAAGTACTCGCGCAGCGCGCGGACGCCCTCGTCGTCGTCGAGCAGGACGAACGAGGCGAAGTGCGGCAGCTCGAGACCTCGTGGAAGATCAGCGTCGTCTCCACGCCGCCGTCGGTGATGAACGTCGCGTCCGACAGCTGCGGCAGGCGCCTTCCGCGACGATACCGAGGCCGACGCGTCCGTTGCGGGGGCGTCGTCGCTGCTGTAGCCTCCCCGGATTCCGGGGGAGCGCCCAGCACCTCTCGCGGCGCTTGCTGGCGTCGCCCTGGCGGCCGTCCTCTCCGCGGCCGCTGCTTCGGCGACCGCGCGCCCGCGCGAGAGGTCACTTCCGGCGCACTGTCTCGGCCTCGTGCCGCGGCTGAAGACGCTCAGCGACCGCGACCGCAAGCTCGTACGGCTCAGCCCTCAGCAGACGACCATCGCGGCGATCGACAAGCCCGCTGCGCCGCGCCCGACGCCGCTTCGGAGGCGGACGGAGTACCAGCGCCGGAACTGGCGCGTCGTGGCCCAGATCACGCAGTTCCGGCTCCTTCCCGACGGCTCGATCGAGCTGGCGCTCTACGACGACAACGCGTACGTGCGGGCCGGGCTGCCCTCGCCGAAGTGCCTCTCGAGCAGCTCGCGTGCGCGCCGCGCAGTCCTCGCCACCCGTGCACAGTTCGTCGCTCGCTGTGGGGATCCCAAGGCGGAGTGGCAGGATCTGGGAGCCGTCGTCAACGTCGCGGGCGTCGGCTTCTGGAGCGGACGGCATCTCACGTCGCAGGCCGCTCCGAACGGCGCCGAGCTTCAGCCCGTTACGAGCCTCCGCCTGATCGCCGGCTGTCGCTGAGGCCGACGCCGCGCGGCGTCCCCGCGGCCGCCAGTGGAAGGTCGAACCAGAAAGTCGATCCCTGGCCTTCGAGGCTCTCGAAGCCGATCCGGCCGCCATGGGCCTCGACGATGTCGCGCGCGAGCGCGAGGCCGAGGCCGGTGCCGCCGATCCCGAGCCTTCGACCCGCGTCGCCGCGGAAGAACTTCGTGAAGATCTGCCGCTGCTGCGTCACCGGGATGCCCATCCCCTCGTCGCGCACGGTCACGCGGACACGCGAGTCGGCGCATCTGGCCTCGATGTGGACCACGCCGCCATCGGGCGAGTACTTGATCGCGTTCGAGAACAAGTTGCCGACGACCTGCGCCAGCCGGTCGCGATCGGCGACGACCAAGCAGCCGTCGTCGCTCTCGAGCTCGAGCGTGTGCCGGTCGCTCTGCGCCGAGTAGAGCACCACCTGTCCTTCCAGGAGCTTCGAGAGGTCGATTTCCTCGCGCGTCAGCTGGACGCCTGCCTGCTCGATTCGCTGGAGGTCGAGGAGGTCGTTGAGGAGCGCGGCGAGCCGGTCGGCCTCCGCGCGGACGAGCTCGAGGTAGCGGCGCCGGTCGGCCGGGTCAAGGTCGCGCTGGAGGATGAGGTCGGAGAAGCCGAGGATGCTCGCGAGCGGCGTCCGCAGCTCGTGCGAGACGCTGCTTACGAGCTCGCTCTTCACCCGCTCGCTCTCGCGCAGCTTGCGGTTCTGCTCCTCGAGCGCCCGGCGGCCGCGCTCGAGCGACGCCGCCATGCTGTTGAAGGCGCGCTGGAGGGTGCCGACTTCGGCGACGCCGCGCTCGTCGACGCGGCTCGAAAGGTCACCGTTGGCCAGACGGCCGGCGGCCTCGGCCGCCAGCTGAATCGGCCGCGCGACGCGCCGCGCCAGGTAGGCAATGAGCAGGACGATCAGCAGCACCGCGAGCCCGAGGCTCACTCCGCCGAGGACGATCGCGACCCGCGCCGTGTGCCGGGCCTTTGCATTGCGCTCGTCGGCAAGCTTGCGCTCGCCGGCGATGAACTGGTCGAACCGGCTCCGAACCGTCTCGAGACGGTGTAGACCCAGGCCTTCCTGGACGATCTTCCTCGCGAGTTCGGGGTTTCTCCGCATGAAGTTGACGAGTGGGACGGAGAAGTCGGTGAGGTACGCATCGATGGAAGCCTTCACATCTCGCGCGGCTTGCGCTTGCACCGGATCGTCGGAGGCCAGCCGCTGGAGCTGTTCCGCCTGTGGCTTGTAGGCCTTGCGCGCGTGGTTCCAGGGCTTCAGCGAGCTCTCGTCGTTGGTGATGACAAAGCCGCGGAGGCCGGTCTCGAGGTCGAGCGCGAGCGCCTCCAGTTGGTTCGCGCTCGCGATCGCCTGCTGCGCATGGCGCGCCGTATTCGACGAATCACGATAGGACAGGATCGCGACGAGCAAGAGCGCGAACAGCGTGACCAGCGCGGCCGCCACCGCCGCCGCTGCGAGGCCCATGGCCGCCGCCAGGCCGGAGGGTGCTCGAAGCCTCCTCACGTCAGCGTCACAAGCGTACCGGCGAGCTCGGCAAGATCTTCCGGCGCGAACGGCTTGACGATCACCCCGTCGGCGCCCTGCTCCCGCGCCTCCCTTTCGGAGGCGGGCTGGGCGGTGACGACGAGGAACCGCGTGCGCGTGAGCCCCGGGTCGGCCTTCAGCGTCGAGAGCACGTCGAGCCCGTTCAGCCTCGGCATCATCAGGTCGAGGATGACGAGATCCGGCTGGAGCGAGCGGGCCCGCGTGAGGGCTTCCTCGCCGTCGCTCGCCTCGTGAACGACCCAGCCCGAGCCCAGGCTGACGCGGATCAGCTCGCGCAGGTTCGGCTCGTCATCGCAGACGAGGACGCTTGGTCTAGTCATCTGCACCGGTCATTCGTTCGGCTGGATTCGCTGCGGCCCTCCTCCGACGAGTCCCTGGCTCGCCGGTTGAGCCGCAGCGGCTTGCGTTCTAACAGGGGCGACGGCTCCCGGTCAACCCGCCCGTTTCGCCTCGAAAGGCGTCGGAGAGAGGCAGTGCAAAGCGAGAAGGAGGTTGCATGAACGAGAAGCGAGCCTTTCCCAGGTTCCTCCTCGGCGCTGTTCTCGGCATGCTCGGGGCGCTCTTCTTCGACCCCCAGCAGGGCAAGCGGCGCCGGAAGGAGCTCGTCGACCGCAGCATGGCGCTCCTCCGCCGGACCGGCAACCGCGCGCAGCGGGTCCAGCATCTGAAGGAGGAGCCGAAGGAGTTCGACGACGTGACCCTCGCGCGCAAGGTCGAGACCGAGATCTTCCGCGACGCCGACGTGCCGAAGGGCCAGATCGACGTCAACGCCCAGGAGGGCGTCGTCCAGCTTCGCGGCGAGGTGCCGAGCCCCGACATGCTGAACGACCTCATCGAGAAGACGCGGAAGGTTCAGGGCGTGCGCGACGTCGAGAGCCTGCTCCACCTGCCGGGGACCCCCGCGCCGATGCACCAGTAGCATCGGCCGCGGTGGCCGAGCGCGCCGAGATCGTCGTCGTCGGCGCCGGCGTCATGGGCGCCGCGACGGCGTATGCGCTCGCGCGCGCGGGACATCAGTCGGTCGTCCTGGAGCAGTTCGAGCTCGGCCACGCGCGGGGGTCGAGTCACGGCCGGGGGCGGATCTTCCGGTTCGTCTACGACGACCCGCACTGGGTCGCGCAGGCGCAACGGGCGCTGCCGCTCTGGCGCGAGCTCGAGGCCGACAGCGGCGAGGAGATCCTCCGGACGACCGGCTCGCTCGACCTCGGGCCCGGGACCGAGGAGCGCGCCGCGGCGCTCGCCGAGTGCGACGTCGAGTTCGAGGTCCTCGACGGCGCGGACCTGTCGTCGCCGCTCCGGATCGAGCCGGGAACGCCCGGACTCGTCCAGCGGGACGGCGGCGTTCTCGATGCGGCGCGGGCCCAGCAGGCGTTCCTCCGCGGCATCGAGGTGCGCGAACGGGCGCCCGTGACGCGGATCGAGGACGACGGCCGTGTCCATCTCGACGGGACGACGATCGAGGCCCAGGCGGTCGTTGTTACCGCCGGCGCGTGGGTGCCGCGGCTCCTGGCGCCGCTCGGGATCAGCCCGCCGGTCTCCCCGAGCCGCGAGAGCGTCGCGTACTTCCCGCTGGAGGCGCCGAGCGGGCTTCCCACGATCATCGACTGGCGCGTGCCCGACGGCTACGACCTTCCGCGCCCCGGCGCCTCCGTCTACGCGCTTCCGAGCTCCGAAGGCCTGAAGGCAGGCGTCCATCGCACCGGGCCGCCGACCGATCCGGACGAGGAGGGCGTGGTCGACCCGGAGGCCGTGCGGTGCTCGCGGGATTGGGTGGCGCGTTACGTCGAGGGCGCCGGCCCGGAGCCGCTCCGCACGGAGACCTGCCTCTACACGAACATGCCGGACGAAAGCTTCGTGCTCGAGCGGCAGGGCCGCGTCGTCGTCGGCTCACCGTGCAGCGGGCACGGCTTCAAGTTCGCCCCGCTCGTCGGACGCGAGCTCGCCTCGCTCGCGCTCGAGATCCTCGCCTGAAAGAAACGGGCCGCGCGAGGCGGCCACCGGCACCGCTTGCGGTGCCGGCATCAGGACGCGCGGGTTTCCCGCACGTCCGTCTGAAATGACCGGTCGAAAGCGAACGGGCCGCGCGAGGCGGCCCGTTCGTTCCGGCTAGCGGTAGTACGGATCGCCCGGGCCGCCGTCCTCGACCACGGTGCGCCGCCGCGTGAAGTACCCGGGGCCTGCCCACGACGACCAGAAGATCAGCGAGAGCACGATGCCCGCGATCCCGACGATCAGCAGGATCCAGCCCACGGTGTGAATGTTCACGCCCGATACGTCGGCGCTCACGGCGAACGCGAGGATCGCGCCGAGCGCCGTCAGAAAGATTCCGACTCCGAGTCCCATCGAACCTCCTTCTTCCTCCTCTTGACCCGCTTGTGGAGGGGATCGTGAAAGAAACGAAGAAAGGGCCGAATCGGGTGCGCTCGTTGCGCTTGTATCGCAGTCCGCAGTTGGCGTGGCGAGCGCCTCCCGCTGTCGAGTAGGCTCGTTCGCGGTGCGCCGGGGGTCCGTCGTGCAGCTCGTTCTCTTCGCCCTCGTTGCGGGAGGCGCGGCCACGGCGCTGGCGCTCGTGCCCGCGTGGCTGCCGCATCCCGCCGCGCGGGAGGCCGGGAGGATCGACTTCGTCTTCTGGTTCGTGACGGTGATCTGCATCGCGATCTTCGCGGTCGTCGCCGCGGCGATCGCGTACTCGATCTGGAAGTTTCGGGCCGCGCCGGACGACGAGTCGGACGGGCCGCCGATCCACGGCCACACGGGGCTCGAGATCACGTGGACCGCGATCCCGACCGCGCTCGTGGTCGCGATCGCGATCGCCAGCGCGATCGTGCTGGCGAAGAACGGCAACGCAGGCTCGAACCCGCTGCGCGTGAACGTGACGTCGCAGCAGTTCGCCTGGAGCTTCGCGTACCCCGGTCACGGGGACCTCACCTCGGGCGACCTCCGGCTGCCGCTCGGCCGCAAGGTGGAGCTGAAGCTGCGCTCGCTCGACGTCATCCACTCCTTCTGGGTGCCGGAGTTCGGTCAGAAGCAGGACACGGTCCCCGGCCTGACGACGTCGCTCGTCCTCACCCCTGACCGGGTCGGCACGTACCCGGTGATCTGCACCGAGCTCTGCGGCCTCGGCCACGCGGTCATGCGGACGAGGGCGATCGTCATGCCCGCCGCCGAGTTCGACGCCTGGGTGAACAAGCAGGGCAAGGCGCTCTCCGGCTCGCCCGGCCAGGCGGGGAAGACGGTCTTCGCGAACAACGGCTGCGGCTCGTGCCACACGCTGAAGGCGGCGGGTACGTCGGCGAAGATCGGCCCCGATCTCGACAAGCTCCCCGCCGCGGCCAAGACCGCGGGCAAGCCGCTCGAGGCCTTCGTCCGCGAGTCGATCGTCGACCCGAACGCCTACGTCGCGCCGGGCTTCCCGAAGAACGTCATGCCGGAGACGTTCTCGCAGCTTCCGAAGAACCAGCTCGACGCCCTCGTGCAGTATCTCGTCTCGTCCTCGAAGAGCAGCGGATGACGACAGTTCAGCACGGGCAGGAGCACCTCCACGAGCACGCCTCGGCCCCGCCGCCGACCGGCTGGCGACGCCTGACCGCGCCCGGTTGGCTCCGCGTGCCGTGGATGACGGCCCTCTTCTTCGGCCTCGGCGCCGGGATCACCGTGCTCGTCCGCTGGGCCGAGGGCTGGCACCCGATCTGGAAGGGCTCGATCATCACCACCGTCGAGCTGACGACGGTGCCGCTCGGCTTCCTCGCCGGGATCGGCGCCTTCGACTACTGGTACCGCTACGCCTCGGGCGCGCCGACCCGGCCCGAGGACCACTCCGGCCACGGCGCGCGGAGCTGGCGCGACTACTTCCGTGTGAACACCGACCACAAGGTGATCGGCATCCAGTACCTCGTGACGACGATCTTCTTCTTCCTCGCCGCCGGCCTGCTCGCGATGTTCGTCCGCGCCGAGCTCGCGAAGCCCGGGATGCAGTTCTTCGACAACCAGACCTACAACGGCCTGTTCTCCGTCCATGCGTCGCTGATGATCTTCCTGTTCGTGATCCCCGCCTTCGCCGGGCTCGCGAACTTCGTCGTGCCGCTGATGCTCGGCGCGCCGGACATGGCTTTCCCGCGCCTGAACGCGCTCTCGTTCTGGCTGCTCCCGATGGCGGGCTTCATGATGCTCGGGAGCTTCCTCGTCCCCGGCGGCGCCTTCGCGACCGGCTGGACGAGCTACGCGCCCCTAGCCGTGCACCAGCCGCTCGGGCAGGTGTTCTTCAACATGGGCGTCCAGTGGGCGGGCGCGTCGTCGATCATGACGGCCCTCAACTTTCTCGTCACGATCATCACGATGCGCGCGCCGGGGATGACCTTCTGGCGCATGCCGCTCCTCGTCTGGGCGAACTTCACCACCTCGCTGCTCGTCGTGATCGCGACGCCGTTCATCGCCGGCTCGCAGTTCTTCGTCATGTTCGACCGGATCATGCACACGCACTTCTTCGACCCGGGCGGCGGCGGCTACGCGCTCTCCTACCAGCACATCTTCTGGTTCTACTCGCACCCGGCCGTCTACATCATGATGCTGCCCGGCTTCGGGATCGCCTCGGAGGTCATCTCCGTCATGTCCCGGAAGCCGATCTTCGGCTACCGGCTGATGGCGCTCTCGCTGATGGCGATCCTCGTGCTCGGCTTCTCGGTGTGGGCGCACCACATGTTCGTCTCCGGCATGGCCTCGTGGCTCCGCGTGCCGATGATGGCGACGACGCTGCTGATCGCCGTCCCGACCGGGATCAAGGTCTTCAGCTGGCTCGCGACGATGTGGGAGGGGCGGATCCGCTTCTCGACGCCGATGCTGTTCGCGCTCGGCTTCGTGTCGATGTTCGTGATCGGCGGTCTCTCCGGGATCTACCTCGGCGCGGTCCCGATCGACATCCACACCTCGGACACGTACTTCGTCGTCGCGCACATCCACTATGTGCTCTTCGGCGGCTCGCTGTTCACGATCTTCGCCGGGATCTACTACTGGTTCCCGAAAATGACCGGCCGGATGTACGACGAGCGGCTCGGCAAGCTCCACTTCTGGCTCACGTTCATCGGGTTCAACCTCACCTTCTTCCCGATGCACCTGATCGGCGTCCAGGGCATGCCGCGCCGCGTTGCCGACTACGCGCCGCGCTTCGCCGACTGGAACCTCTTCATCTCGATCGCGTCCTTCGGACTCGGCGCCTCGACGATCGTGTTCCTCTACAACATGATCTGGAGCTGGCGCTTCGGGCCGCTCGCCCCCGGCAACCCGTGGCGCGCGCTCACGCTGGAGTGGCAGGTCACCTCGCCGCCGTCGATCTTCAACTTCGACGAGATCCCGCAGGTCGTCGGCAGCCCGTACGAGTACGGCGTGCCCGGCGCGCGGCATGCGGTCCTGAACGGCGACCGCGCCGTGGTGGGCGAGCTCGAAGAGGTGCGGCGGACGTGAGCGGCGTCGCTTGCGATGCCGCCTTCAGGCGGTGCCGGCTTTGCAGGCACCGCCGTCTGCGCCGCCGGCCGGAACCGCGTGAAATCGAGGCGGTCGCGTGAGCGAGCCGGAGCCGAGGGAGATCCTCGCGGTCGCGAACGAGACCGTGGCCGGGCGCAGCCTGCTGGAGGCGCTCGAGCGCGAGGCCGCGCACGGACCGATCCGCGTCACCGTCCTCTGTCCGATCAACCACCCGCGCGAGGGCTACGTCGTCTACGAGGACACGCGCCGCGCGGCCGCGGGGCGGCGGCTCGACAAGACGCTCGCGATGCTCCGGGACGAGGGCATTCCGGCGCACGGGCTCGTCGTCGACGCCGACCCGGTGAGCGCCGTCCGCGACGCGATCGCCCAGCTCGAGCCCGATGCGATCGTCATCTCGACCCACCCGGAGTCGAAGTCCGGCTGGCTCCGCCGCGACGTCGTGGAGCGGGTCCGCTCGGCCGCGGGGTCGATCCCGGTCGAGCACGTCGTAGCCGACATGGAGCGCGAGGCGGGGAGCGAGGCGAACGTCCTCGTCGTCGCAAACGAGACGGTGATCGGCGAGCCGCTCCTCGAGCGTATCCGCGAGCGCGCCCGCCGCTCGCCGGCGAGCTTCCTGATCATCTCGCCGCAGAGCGACCTCTCGCTCGCGTCGCACCCGGAGGCGGAGCGGCGCCTGCGGAACGCGCTCGCGACGCTGCGGAGCGACGGCATCGAGGCGCACGGCCAGATCGCCCACCCCGACCCGTTCACGGCTGCGATGCAGGCGATCTCGGACGAGCGGATCGACCAGATCATCGTCTCGACCTTTCCGGGCGAACGCTCGGGCTGGCTGAAGCGCGACGTCGTCGGCCAGCTGCGGAAGGAGACGCGCATCCCGGTCGAGCACGTCGTCGTCGAGGCGGCGGCCGTAGGAGCGGCGCCTTAGTGGCCGTCCACGCCGAAGCCCATGGCCCGCCGCTCGCGCACAAGAGCTCGCGGGTCGACGCGTCGATCCTCGGCATCTTCCTCTTCATCGCGTCCGAGGTGATGCTCTTCGGCGCGTTCTTCACCGCGTACTTCTTCGTGCGCGTCGTCGCCCAGACGCCGTGGCCGACCCCGCCATTCCACCTCCCGGTCTTCGTCGCCGGGGTCAACACGCTGATCCTCGTGACCTCGAGCTTCACGATGCACTGGGCCCTCCAGTCGATCAAGCGCGACAACCACGCCGGGCTCCAGGCGGGATTGCTGCTGACGTTTCTGATGGGGCTGACGTTCCTGCTGACGCAGATCCTCGAGTACTCGCGGATCGGCTTCGCGACGAAGGACGGCGCGTTCGCGACGATCTTCTACTGCCTCACCGGACTCCACGGAGCGCACGTCGCGGTAGGCCTGCTCCTGCTTTTGGCGGCGACCGTGCGCGCCTTCCGTGGCCACTACTCGTCCTCCGCGCACCATGGGGTCGAGATCCCCGGGATCTACTGGCACTTCGTGGACGTAATGTGGATTGTCGTCTACTCCACCGTGTACATCCTCTAGCGCGATGATCAATCCGCTGCGAAGCGAGGCCGAGGCGTTCCGATTCGTTCTGGCGAGTCTGGCGTACTTCGCGGCGATCGTCTTGGCGGCGGTGGCCGGTGGGCGGTGGGTCGGGCTGGCCGTCTTC